>Ga0182015_10000298_pt1 | contig 71329 bp, 61 predicted proteins | sample 712P3MmetaG_FD_120478 | JGI IMG/M metagenome (GOLD analysis project Ga0182015, IMG submission 120478) | Permafrost microbial communities from Stordalen Mire, Sweden - 712P3M metaG | ecosystem: Environmental > Terrestrial > Soil > Wetlands > Permafrost | place: Sweden: Stordalen | collected...
CCCTGCCTTGTCGGATCAAGGATCCAGATCGAAAAGGAAAAGTTGAGTCGGGTGTCGGCCACGCCCAACGAGCGCTCCAGGGAAAACGCTTTGAGAGCCTGGAGGAGGCCCAAGCCTATCGGGATCGTTGGGAGACAAGCTGTGCCGATACCCGCATTCATGGCACCACGAAACGACAAGTCGCCGCCATGTTTGCCGCAGAAAAACCAACCTTGCTGCCGCTTCCCCTGGAACCTTTTCGCTACTACCAGCATGGCAAGCGAGGCGTGAATCTGGACGGTTGCGTCGAAGTCGATGCCGCCTACTACGGCCTACCACCGGGTTGGATCGGACGCGAAGTGAATGTGCAGTGGGATGAGCTTTAGGTTCGCATCCTCGATCCCAAAAACGGACTGCTGCTGCGGGAGCATGTACGCCAGAAACGTGGCTGGTACCGCATAAAAAAAGAAGACCATCCCCAGCACATGCCGCTTCAGATTTCCCAGTTACTGTGGCGAGCTGGACGAGCCGGTACTTACATCGGCACACTTTGCAACCTTTATTTATAACCAGCTCGGAGAACCGGTGGTTCGCCGCGTCTTCGGCATCCTCTCCTTGGCCAAGAAGTTCGGCACCGCCGCGGTCGAAGATGCCTGCGCGGTTGCTCTGGAAATGGGCGTGCATGAACTCCGATTCGTTCGTCGCTATCTCGAACGTGCCCCACAACTCACCCTGCGGCAAGTCGACCCGCTCATTCGCGAACTGGTTCACTACCGCGATCTCATCAACCTCAAGACCAAGGAGCCAGAAGATGAACCTCATTGAGTTGAATCGTGCGTTAGGACAACTACGCCTGGGAGGTATCGCCGCCGTGCTCAAAACTCGCCTGCGCCAAGCTCAGGCCGAAGCCATGCCCCCGATCGATTTCCTCTCCTGCCTCGTCTCCGACGAACTCACTCGTCGTGGCGAGCGACTGCTGGAGCGAAGAAACAAACAAGCCGAGTTCCGAGACCCTCACAAAACTCTCGATAACTTCGACTTCAACTTCAACCGCAAGATGAATCGCAGTCTGCTGTTCGATCTTGCTACCGCTGCCTTCATCGCGCGCCATGAAGACGGTTTGTTTCTAGGGCCGCCGGGCACTGGCAAAAGTCATCTCGCTCAGGCCATCGGACAAGCCGCTATCCAACAGGGTTATCGCGTGCTCTATCGCGAAACCCACAAACTGCTCGATGACTTGGCCGAAGCCACCATCGATGGAACCCGCAAAGAAACCATGGAACGGTTCGTTTCCGTACCGCTTCTGATTATCGACGACCTGGGCATGCGGAAGTTACCCATGACTGCCGCCGAGGACTTGCTGGAAATCGTAATGCGGCGCTATGAGCGCGCCAGCAGTTTGTTGACTTCGAATCGTCCCGTGGACGACTGGGGCAAACTTCTCGGCGACAGCGCCGCCGTTACCGCCATGCTCGATCGCCTCCTTCATCAGGGCCACGTACTTAAATGTGGTCCACGGAGTTGGCGCACGAAAACAGACTTGCCTCCTCAGGAGGCGGCGGAGTAAAACAACCTAGTCCCTGGCCACTTTCCGTTGGCCGGTTTTGAAGTGACCACCGTTGGCCGGTTTTGCGGTGACCCCTGAGGCACATACCAGTGTTTTCACTCATCTCATATCAGGTCTGAGGCATAGCTTCATAGCTGATGGGTTAATCTGTAGATTGCGGCCAGGGTTAGGGTCCCCCCAGGGTTCCCATAGGGTATGAGGGGTCCTAAGGTCATTACTCCAATGAACCGCACGATGTTTTCTTTCCCTACAGGTAGGTGACCATCCTCGCATCATCGCTTCATCGCAGATGTTTTCACCGCCTCACCGCCCTGATCACACTCAGGTCCTTACGGAGCATCGCTGGCGCCTCTATCACTTCGAGCCTTCACGACGTACCCAGGGCGTTGGGCAACTTGGAACTGAAGCATTTCGTCTAGACTGCCGATGGAACCACCGATCATCCCTCGGTACATGGAGTTTTCATAAACGTAGCATGGCGACGGATTGCCAAGGTTGTGACTGTGAATCAACAGCTCGATGTCTTTTGCTCCGACACTGCTCAATGTCCCAACTACACCCACCACGACGTCCCGCATACCAACTCCGTTTCGGGCGAGAGATCAACTGGGTTCCTGGTCCATCGCCACGTTAAAGGCATTCCGAATGATCGCTCGGGATGCGAACTCCAGTCAACGTGCCACTAGGGGTCCGCGGTTCAAATCCGCGCGCCCCGATCAATTTCTTTATTGCGTTTCCGTCAGGCGGCCGCCTGGGACCATTAGGGAACGATGACAGCAGCTCCGTCGATCGCGCCATTCTTGACGGCGGCGAGCGCTTCGTTGGCTTTGTCCAGAGAGAACACCGCCACCTTGGGCTGCAGTTTGATGTCGGCGGCGATTTTGAGAAAGTCGCGAGCATCGGACCGCGTCATGTTGGCCACGCTGCGGATTTGCCGCTCACCCCAGAGCAAGCGGTCGTAGTCAAACTCAGGCATCCGGTCGAGATGGATCGCGTTGATCGCAACTACGCCACCTTTGCGCAAGCTGGCGAGTGCGGCGATCACCACATCTCCGCTGGGCGCGAAGGTTACCGCGCGGTCGAGTTCAGCGGGCGGCTTGTCCGTTTCATCGCCCACCCACTTGGCGCCTAAAGATTCCGCCAACTTGCGATGTGAAGCGCCGCGCGTCGAGACATACACTTCGCAGTTCCATGAGCGTAGGACGGCGATCGCCAGATGCGCGGACGAGCCAAACCCGAATAATCCAACGCGATTGCCGGGCTCGACACCCGCGACGCGCAGGCTGCGAAAGCCGATGATGCCCGCGCACAGCAGGGGCGCGGCGCACAGGTCATCGAGTTCCGGGGGAAGCTTATATACAAAGTCGCAGCGCGCGGTGGCGTACTCCGCATAACCGCCATTGACGGTGTATCCGGTAAAAACCGGCGAGTCGCAGAGATTTTCGAGTCCACGACGGCAATAGGGACAATCGCCGTCAACTCCACCCATCCAGGAAACACCCACGCGCGTGCCCAAGGGCAATTCGGCGGTTGCGCCGTCGACAATATCTCCCACGACTTGGTGGCCGGGGATGAGAGCCTCCTTCCGGGGCGGCAGTTCTCCTTCGACGATGTGGAGATCCGTACGGCAGACGCCGCAGGCACGAACGCGAAGGAGAACATCACCATCAGCGGGCTTAGGCTTGGGAGTTTCTTCAATCTGAAGAGGGCGTTTGGCGATTCTGAGGACGGCGGCTTTCACTGGCTGGCCCTACGGAGGTAAAACTGCGCCTTATCTCCTCATAGGATACCGAATAGGATACCGACTGAGGTTCGCTCCCCGCAACTGCGGCCTTGGTCTAAGCCCAGCCACTGTCGCCGGATTTACGAAAACCGATTGACAGAAACAGGTTTATAGATCAAACTTGACACTGTCATGAATGACTTAATAATACTCGGCTTGCTCCTCGATGGTTCTAAGCACGGCTACCAGCTGAAGCGGGAGGCCGGATTCATGCTCGGACATGGAGACATGCACAACAATCTCGTCTACCCGCTGCTGCGCCGATTCACCACAGCCGGCTGGGTGACTAAAAAGACGGCCCCAGGGGAGCGCGGCCAGACGCGCCAGCAGTATGAGCTGACGGCGAAGGGGCGGCGCGAGCTTATCCGCAGGCTGGCGGAATTTAGCAGCGACGATGTCCGCTCCGAAGCGGCCTTCAGTATGCGGGTAGGGATGTTTGAGCTACTCAACACGGACGCACGGGAGCAGATTCTGGAAAAGCGGGAGGCCTACCTTCGCGAAAGGGAAGAACGGTTGACCACTTTGAAAACGAATTTGGAAGTGGGGACGTACGGTGCAGAAACGATTGGATTCTTACGCGAGCAGATTCGTTCGGAGATCGCCTGGATCAAACGCCTAAAGGGAATGCAGAGACGGCATAACAACCGCGGACAATAGCCCGCAATCCTCAAGGAGGCGGAAAGATGGAAAGCACAGTCTTGTGGCAAATCGAAATGTTCCCTTGGTACGTATTGGCGCTTTACTGGTGTGTAAGTGCTCTTCGTGTCAAGAGAACGCGAGCGAGAGAACCAGTTGCAGCCCGCCTTTACACAGTCTGCCTCGCGGCGGCTTCATTTGCGTTATTGTTTTCCAAGGACCTACGATTTGGCCGCTTGGGCGAGCGATTTCTGGTGCGCGACCCTTGGCTGGAAGCTGCGGGACTAGCTCTAACCTATGCAGGAGCTGCGCTCGCCATTTGGGCGCGCTGGAGTCTGGGCGAAAATTGGAGCGCCGAGGTTAGCGTAAAGACCGATCACCAATTGATTCGCTCAGGACCGTATGCCCATGTGCGCCATCCGATCTATGCCGGGCTGCTGCTGGCCGTCATTGGAACAGCGGTCGTGATCGGCGAGTGGCGAGGATTGCTGGCGATATTGATCTGGTCCGTTGGCCATACCCTGAAAGCGAAGCGGGAAGAGGCAGTGATGATCGCGACGTTTGGGGACCAATATCAGCAGCACCGGACAGAAACCGGATTTCTACTACCCAGACTGTAGAAATTGGCTTATCCAAACCACTTCGACGGGTCGCCGACTGCTTCCGCCAAATCGTTCAGAAACATCGCAGCCCGGGCGCCATCGACAGCGCGGTGATCGCAGGAAAGAGTCAGCGTTATCATCGGCCGGACAGCGGGCATGCCTTGCACGGCGACCACTCGATCGGCGATGCGACTCACGGCGAGAATTGCCGCTTGCGGGGGGGTGATGATCGCGCTGAAATGGTCGACGCGATACATGCCGAGGTTGCTGATGGTGAAGGTGGCGTCGGCAATGTCGGTCGGACGGAGCTTCCCTGCCCGAGCGCGCTCGGCCACGTCGCGGCGCTGGGTGGAAATTTCGGCCCAGGTTGCGGTGTGCGCGTCCGGGATGACAGCGGCGACCACGCCATCGTTCACCGCAATAGCAACGCCCATATTCACGTGATCGTGAAGACGAATTCCTTCCGGGGTCCAGCTTGAATTCAGGCGCGGATGTTTGAGCAGCACCCTCGCCACCAGCGCGACCAGCAGGTCCGTGTGAGTAATGCGGATCTTGTGGTTCTTCTCGATGTCGGCAACAATCTTCCCCCGATATTCATTAAGCGCTGTCGCTTCGATCTCGCGCGTCACGAAGAAGTGTGGAACCGTCGTCCAACTCTGCGTCGTACGCTCGGCCATCAGGCGCCCGAGAGTGCTGGGAACTTCGAGGCTACCTGAGTTCTTGGCAAGCTCTGCGTGAGTGGCAACTGACGCAGCCGCGGCTTGCACGTCAGACGCAAGAATCTCACCGCTGGGCCCAGTGCCGCGCACGGCGGTAATATCGACACCCAGTTCTTTGGCGAGACGCCGGGCTTTCGGCGATATCCTCGCGCTCTGTACCGCGGAAGGCTCGGGAGCCGCAACGGCTGGCCGCGTCTGCGATTCGGCTTTTGCCTGGGAACCGGCCCGCGCCGCGGGAACGCTCGCTGCCGATTCATTTTCTGCGGGAGGCTCTTCGCCGGGCGCCACGATCCAAGCGATCGTCTTTCCGACCCGAATATCGGTTCCGACCTGCCCGGTAATTCCGGCAAGGATGCCGTCTGCGGGCGCCTCGACCTCCATCACAGCTTTGTCAGTTTCGATTTCGAGAAGCGGCTCACCTTTAGTGACGCGGTCGCCTTCCTGCTTCCGCCAAGCAATGAGCTTGCCGGTTTCCTGCGCCATTTCGAGGGCGGGCATTACCACGCTGAAGGCCATATGTTTTATTTGGGAAGGCTTGCGCTAGGGCCCTCAGTCCGAAACTCCTACCCGCTCAGTTTTCGCACTGGCTTCAATCATATCCAGCACGCGAGCGCTAGGCGGAGCTTCAGTCTCACGAGTGGTGGGCAGCGGTCCGTTGACCGTGAAGTAATGCGCGCCCGCCACCAGAAGCTCTTCCGCGGGAAAGCGCGTGATCACCTCGTGTCCCGTCGGCGTGACCACGATTTCTTCTTCAATGCGCGCCGCGCTCCAGCCATCGGTCGAGGGCCAGAAAGTTTCCAGCGCAAACACCATGCCGGGTTCAATCGTGACCGGATGCTCGAACGAAACCAGGCGGCTGATCACTGGCTTCTCCCAGATAGCAAGGCCGATGCCGTGGCCGTATTGCAAGGCGAAGCAGGCTTCTTCGTTCGGGAAACCGAATTCCTGCGCTTCCGGCCACACCGCGGCAATCTCCGCAGTCGTGCGTCCCGGGCGCACCAGTTCGATGGCCGCGTCGAGATACTCTCGGCACCGCTTGTACGCATCAACCATCGCGTGCGAAGCGTAGCCGACGGTGAAACAGCGGTAGTAGCAGGTGCGGTATCCCATGTAGGAATGCAGAATGTCGTAGTAGACGGGATCGCCCGGCCGCAACACGCGATCCGAAAACACATGGGGATGCGGGTTGCAACGCTCGCCGGAAATTGCATTCACCGCTTCCACGTATTCCGAACCCAGATCGTAGAGAACTTTGCTCACCAGGCCGACGGCTTCGTTCTCGCGCAGGCCGGGCTTCATGGCGCGGTAAAGTTCGTCGTAGGCAGCGTCGACCATCATGGCCGAGGTGTTGAGCAGCGAGATTTCATCTTGCGTTTTGATCACGCGCGCGTTCGACATCAACTGCTGGCCATCGACCACCTTGATCCCTTCGCGCTGCAAAGCGAAAAGAACCGGCAATTCGATGATGTCGATGCCGACGGGTTCTTTGTGCAGGCCGCGCATTTCGAGTTCGATGCGAATTTTTTTCGCCACATCTTCGGCGCGTCCCATCTCTGGAGTCATGGCACCGCGCAGCATGGAGATTCCGGGGCGCGAGCGTTCGCCGAGCCATGGACAATTCAATTGATGATGCCTGGCGGCGGAGCCGAAGTCCCACAGGATGGGTTCGTCGTTCTGCGGCAACAGTGTGAAGCGGTTGGCCTTGTCCTGCGCCCATGTGCCGATATGAGTAGCAGTCAGGTAGCGCACATTATTCATGTCGAAACAAAGCAGCGCGCCCATCTCAGACTTGGCCAGCAGAGCCTTGGCCTTGGCCAGGCGTTCGCGGCGGAGGCGGTCAAAGTCGATTCGGTTTTCCCAGTCGACTGCCATCGTTCCGTGAGTTCTTAGTGCCATAGTAGAACCTCCTCCGGCCCTTAGCTCCTAAGCCTTTAGCTCAGGCTTCTAACAACTAGTTCCTTGCTTAAACTTACACGCCATTCGAATTCACGAGGGCTTACACATCGACTTCGCCGCATCAAATACGTTCTGTTCCGTCGGTACGGTCGCATCCTCCAACGGCGGTGAGAAGGGGATGGGAACATGCATCGCGCCCATTCGCTTCACCGGCGCGTCCAGATCGTAGAATGCGCCTTCAGCGATGACTGCAGCAAGCTCTGCAGTCACACCGTAGCGACCGTAGCCTTCATCCAGAACAATCACTCGTGAGGTCTTCTTGGCCGAGTCGATCAAGGTCTTTTCATCGAGCGGCCACGTAGTCCGCGGATCGACCACTTCCGCGCTGATGCCTTCCTTTTCCAGCAGAATCGCCGCTCCCAGCGCCACTTGCACCATGCTGCTGGTTGCAACCAAAGTGATGTCGTCGCCGGAGCGCTTCACGTCGGCGACGCCCAGAGGAATGGTGTAATCATCTTCCGGGACAGGGCCTTTCAACTTGTACATCATCTTGTCTTCGAAGAAGACGACCGGGTTCTCGTCGCGAATGGCCGCCTTCAGAAGTCCTTTCGCGTCATAGGGCGAAGAGGGAAGAACCACTTTCAGACCCGGCACGTGGCTGAACCACGCGTGCAGAGACTGCGAGTGCTGCGCGGCGGAGCGCCGCGTTGCTCCCAGCGTAGTGCGCATCACCATGGGAACCTTCCAGTGGCCGCCCGACATGTAGTGAGCTTTCGCCGCCTGGTTCACCATCTGATCCATGGTGAGGGTGATGAAATCGCCAAACATGATGTCAACTACAGGACGCATGCCGGTCATCGCCGCGCCGACCGCCACTCCCGTGAAACCTGCTTCGGAGATCGGTGTATCCACCACGCGCTTCGCGCCGAACTCTTCCACTAGTCCAGAGAGAACTTTGAAGGGAGTCCCCGCCTCAGCAACGTCTTCGCCAATGATGCAAACGCGCGAGTCGCGGCGCATCTCCTCGGCCAGCGCCTCGCGCACTGCCTGCGCAAATGTAAGTTCGCGTTCAGGCATAGACGTGCTTCTCCACCTCATCCAGGTTGGGATAGGCCGCTGCAATCGCGAACTTCACCGCCGCCTCCATGACAGCGCGAACTTCGGACGTAATTTGATCAAGGGACGCAGCGTCCGCATGCCCTTGGTCGATCAACCACTTTGCCAACACGAGAATGGGATCACGCTCAATCTTCCAGAGCTGTTCTTCCTGTTTAGAGCGGTAGTATTCGCGATTGATATCGCCGACATGATGTCCGCTGTAACGGTAGGTATCGCATTGCAGGAACGCAGGTCCGCCTCCAGCGCGGGCGCGGCTAACAAGGCGGGTTGCAACTTCGTTGACAGCGCGTACATCTTGACCGTCAAGGCTCGCGGTCTCAATACCGAAAGCGGCGGCACGGCCAAGAATGGTACCAGCCGTCGTTTCGGTATAGTGCGTGTATTCGTTGTACAGATTATTCTCACAAACGTAGACGACCGGCAGCTTCCACAACTGCGCCAGGTTCATCACTTCGTAGAGCGATCCCTGGCCGAGCGCGCCTTCTCCGAAGAAGCAGACCGCGACGCGATCCGTGCCGAGATTCTTAGCGGCAAAAGCCGCGCCCGTAGCGATGCCAACACTGCCGCCGACAATTGCGTTCGCCCCGAGATTTCCAGTCGCAGGATCGGCGATGTGCATCGACCCGCCTTTGCCTCGACAATACCCCGCTTCTTTGCCCAACAGCTCGGCGAACATTCGATCTGGTGACGCGCCCTTGGCTAGGCAGTGCCCGTGGCCGCGGTGGGTGCTGGTGATGTAATCGTCGATGCGCAAAGCCTCGCAAATTCCCACAGCCACGGCTTCTTCGCCGCTGTAAAGGTGCGCGAGTCCCGGCATCAGCGCGCGTGTGTAAACTTCGTTCACCTGCTCTTCGAACAAGCGAATGCTCACCATCTGGCGATAGGCGTGGAGCCACTTTTCCTTTTCCTCGGAAGCGCCGCGAGAGGTTTCGGGCTTGGAGGTAGCGGTTGTCATATTTTCTTGCCTCCCTTCGTGACCGGTGTGGTCACTCCCGACATCGCCGCCAGAACGTCGAACATGCAAGCGAAATCGTACTTTGTCCAACCCATGCCGCGCGCCGCTGTCAGAATCTCATTGCTCACCGCGGTTGACGGAAGAGGAACATCGAGTTGGCGCCCCAGGTCCATTGCGAGGACCATATCCTTCTGCATCATGTTGACGTCGAACCACGCTTCCTCCGGCTGTTGCAGAACAAACGGGCCGCGGTACTGAATCATGGGTGACGCCACAGCACTATGGGTAAGAACGTCGACTGCCGTTTCCCGGGCGATACCGCTTTTTTCAGCCAGTAACACCCCTTCAGAAAACGCGAGCATCTGCACCGCAAGACTCAAGTTGATGGCGATCTTCATGGAGAGCGCCAATCCGTTGTCGCCGACGTGAGTCACCTTGGGTCCGATATCGAGGAGCAACGGTTTCACTTTCTCAAACGTTTCGCGGCGCCCGCCGACCATCACGGAAAGTTTGCCTTCTTGCAGCGTAATCACGCTGCCGGAGACGGGCGAGTCGACCATGTCGGCGCCTTTTTCGCGCACTTTTACAGCCAATGCGCGGCTCACGCTGGGACTCACAGTGCTCATGTCGATGAAAATCTTGCCCGCGCTCAGCCCCGCTAGAAGTCCGTCGGGACCTTCGGTGACGGCTTGGATGGCAGCGGAGTTGGTCACCATCGCAAAAATAAAATCGGAAGAGCTGGCGACCTCACGTGGCGAGTCGGCCCACTTCATCCCTTTTTCAACCAGCCACTGCGCCTTGGCACGCGTGCGGTTGTATCCGGTCACGGTGTGACCCTTGCTGAGCAACCGGTTGACCATCTGGCTGCCCATGACTCCCAGACCGATGAACCCGAGTTTCGCCATCCGCCCCGAACCTCCGAAGTCTAATCCAGTTGTTATCCGACCTGATCCTAACTCTACGAAGTGGTTTTCGAACCTGCCGGCGTGTGTTTCCTAAGTGATGAAGCAGACGGAACACCGGTGGGAGCCTTGGAGTCTTCGCGTACCTGCTCAAGATGAGAGCGCATCGCACCCCGCGCCATCTCAGGATCGCGACGCTCGACCGCCTCCAGAATATGCTTGTGATGAATCTGTCCCCGCTGCGGTCCGCCTTCCACGTTAAAGATTCTTATGCGCTGTTCACGCAGCAATCCGACGATCGAGTCGATCAGAGAAAGTATGAGCGGATTCGCGACCGCCTCGGCCAGCGCCAGATGAAAATCCAGATCGGCTTCGATATAAGCTTCCGGATCTTTTTGCGCACGATCCATGACCGCGACAGCCTCGCGCAGGGCCACGATATCTTCTTCCTTGGCGCGCACCGCGGCCAGGGCAGCGATGCCGGGCTCGAGAATCAACCGGAGCTCTGCGAGATGCGTCGAACCCTCCTGCTGCCCGATCTTCACCATGAGGTCGAAAGATTGCCGCGCTGCCTGCGATGTTCCATCGGTGATAAATGTTCCGCGGCCTGAGTAGGCTTCGACCAGACCTTTTTCGCGAAGTGTCTTCACTGCCTCGCGTACCGCAGTGCGGCTGACTCCGAGACGCTGCGCCAATTCACGTTCAGCAGGAAGCTGGTCGCCAGGCTTCAGGGTTCCGTTGAGAACGGACTCTTCGATTTGCTGCACAATCTGCTCGTACAGCCGCGAGGTTCGAACAACCTTGTACACAGGATTCACTCCCGCACGGGCCAGTTGGAGGGAACTGGCGGTCCGGCTACTATACCGCAGGTCCAATGACTGCGGCAGCGTTTCAGCGGTCTTCAATCGAGCGGTGAGCATCTGCGGTACTCAGGTATGGTGGTATGACCGTCAACCATACCATCTTGCGCTGTAGAAGGCAACATTTTCGAGTTGTGCCCCCCTTCTTAATGACTTCGAAGCGTGTTGCATGCCGCCCACGGGTTGATCGGCAGTATCCATTCGGGCAATGCCACACCCGAATTTCCTTGACTTCATTCGCGCAGCGATGGTATGGCTGTCGGACCAGAATACGGAGGCCTCGATGACTTTCCGATGCACCGCCATGTCCGCGGGTCAGATTGCCAATTTAGCCAGCCGCATATCTCTCGTCTTATTGACGATTTTTGCTTTGTGTTTGTCCACTCTGGCTCAATCCACCACCGGCCGCATCCTGGGCAGTGTTTCGGATCAGAGCGGCGCCACGGTTCCCGGCGCAACCGTGGTCATCACCGATGTCGAGCGCGGCACGTCGCGGGCGCTCACTACCGACCAAGCCGGGGCCTACGTTGCGGCCGATCTCACGCCAGGCACTTACAGGATTCGCGTGCAGGCCAAGGGCTTCAAGGCCATCGAGCGACCGAACATCGCCATCGAAGTCGCTACTGACGTCCGTGCGGATTTCACTGTGCAACCCGGGCAAATTTCGGAGACCGTGGTGGTCCAGGAAGAAGTGCCGCTAGTGAATACCACCTCCGCGACTCTCGGCGGAACGCTGAGCAACAAGGAAATCAATGACCTGCCGCTGAATGGCCGCAACTACGAGAACTTGTTGCAACTTCGCCCCGGTGTGATGCGTTATCCCGGCGGCGGATTCTCGACCACGAGCACCGACGGCTTGCGCGCGGAAGACAACGCGTACTTCGTTGAGGGCCTGTTCAACAGCGAGCCCTTTTCCGGTCAAGGCATCATCAACGGCGCCGGCATCGCGGGTGATTCCGCAACGATTCTTCCCATCGACGCGATCCAGGAATTCAACGTTCAGGAAAATCCTCCGGCCGAATACGGATGGAAGCCGGGCGCGGTCATCAATGTCGGTTTGAAGTCAGGAACAAATTCTCTGCACGGCACGGCCTTTGCGTTCGGCCGCGACGGAGTAATGGACGCGCGCAACTACTTCAACGTTGCTCCGGCGGCGAAAACTCCCCGAACTTTGGAACAGTTTGGCGGCAGTGCAGGTGGCGCAATTATCAAGGACAAAGTTTTCTTCTTCGGCGCGTACGAGGGGCAACGCTACAACGTCGGAAACTCATACAGCGTGACGACCCCGACAACGGTCGGTTTACCGACACCCTCAATCCCGACCTGCACCTCCGTCTCCGGCGACTGCGCGAACAGCATACCGAATGCGATTGCGGATCTCGTGGCCAACGGCGTCCCGATCAGCCCCGCTAGCCAGTTGATCTCGGGCTGTAGTGTCTCTGGCGCAACTGTGACCTGCAACGGAACTGGATTTCCTATCAACAATACGCAATCGAGCAGCGTCGTTCAGGGATTCCCCAACAATGTTGGCGTCGACAACGTGATTGGCAAAGTGGACTACAACATCAATCCGCGCAGCAGCGTCAGCGGCATGTACTTCTTCGGCAATAACTCAGGAACGGTTGAGGATTTTCCCGAGTTGCAACAGAAATGGCAATCCGACATCCACACCCGCGCGCAGGTTGTAGGAGGAAACTGGATTTGGACTCCCAACCCCAAGTGGGTAAACGAGGCGCGCTTCGGCTACAACCGGCTCTACCAACCCACGCTCCCCGGTGACCTGAACACCCCCGCGTCCGCTTACGGTCTCGACACCGGTGTGAGTGGACCGTTCACCGGAGGATTGCCCCGCATCAGTTTTGCCGGAGCCTTCGTCCCCGGCCTTGGCGGTTTCAAGTGGCCCAAGTTCCAGGGGCCAGACTCGATCACGCAGTTCATCGATCACGTTTCCTATGTCAGAGGAAATCATTCACTGAAATTCGGCGGCGAAGTACACCGCAACGACGTCAACGGCGGCGCTTTTGGCAACGCTCGAGGCAGCATCACGTTTCTGGGCGGCGTGGCTTTACCTGCTTCCACTGCATTGGAAGATTTTTTCGCGGGTGATCCCTTCAAGGCCTCTGTACAAGTTGGAGATCCCAGCCGCCAGATCCACAACTGGGCTTACGGATTATTCGTCCAGGACGACTGGCGCGCCACCAAAACTCTGACGCTTAACGCCGGACTGCGCTATGAATTTAGTTCGGTAATCAAGGAAGCCCACAACCTTCTAGGCAACTTCGATCCTAATTCGTCCACCGGATTGATTCAGGCCGGAATAAACGGCGTCAGCGGTCCCTACAATCCCGATCACACGAACTTCGCTCCACGCCTGGGCTTTGCCTGGGATGTGAACGGAAGAGGGGACACGGTGTTACGAGGCGGAGTCGGCTTAGTGTATGAAACCATAAACTGGGAGGCGCTGCTCGCCTTCAACAACGCCTTTGGCCTCTCCAACGTTCCTACCGGAGGCATCATCGATGCCGCGGGCGACACCGCCGGGGGCACGATCACGGCCGGCAACGTGTCGGTTCCGCCAATCCTTCCGCAGTGGGACAGCACCACACCGCTCTACGGCAGCGCGACGATCAATTGCTTCGCCAGTCCTTGCCCGATCATGAGCGTAGCTCGCAATATCACCACTCCCTACATCTGGAACTGGACTTTGAATCTGCAGCACGCTTTTACGCCGAACCTTTCTCTAGAAGTCGCCTACGTAGGCAACCATGGAACGAATCTGACTGGGATTCGGGATATCAACCAAGCACCTGTCGGCTCGGGCTGGCCTGCGGCGAACATCGTCGCTTGTACTCAGGCCGCCTTGGCAGCGGGGGCAGGGGCGCCGTATCCGACGCTCACGAATCCAGCCTGTCAGGATGACACCGCCAACGAGGTGGGGCCCTACAACACCAAGTTCCCCTACCTGAGCAACATCTTCAACATGGCAAACGTCTACCGATCGAACTATGACGGTTTGCAGGTCACGTTGAACTCTCGAAACTATCACGGCCTGAGCATGGTAGCTGGCTATACCTTCTCGCATGCGCTCGATGATGTGGGCGCCAACTGGGACTTTGGATATGGCGCGGGCTTGCCGCAAGACTCATACAATGTCGCGCGCGAGTACGCGAACAGCGACTTCGACATTCGGCAACGCTTCACGCTCTCGCTCACTTATGCTATTCCCGGCCGGAGCGGCTTTGCGCAGTCGCTGGAAGGCTGGGAACTCAATTCCATTGTGACGCTCGAAACCTCGCAACCCTGGGGCCCAATTGATTTGGGAACAGATGCCGCCGGCGTCGGTCCGCTTCCTGTGAGTCCGCCGGCCAACGAGCCGATTCGTTGGAGCTTCTATGGCAAGCCTTCCGACTTCAAGTCAGGCCCGAATCCGATTCCATACTTCGCGGGCAACAACACCTCGACTAATCCCACCAGCAATGCCGCCTGCAACGCGCAGGCGTTGGCTGTGGACGGAGGTTCCCCGGGAGCCGCGACCGAGTCCCTCGCGTTCTTCGGCTGCTATGCCCAGGGTAGCTCGATCATGATTCCGCCGCCGCTTGGTCAGTTCGGCAACATGTCGCGGAACATGTTCTCCGACTCCGGCTTCCGTAACTTCGATTTCTCAGTCGCTAAGAATTGGCACTTCGGCGAGCGACTTCGCGCACAGTTCCGTGCTGAATTCTTCAACATTTTCAACCATCCGAATTTCGCAAATCCTTACGGCGGCCAGAACGGGTTCGGCTTGAATGACCCCTCGGCGCGCCCGTTTGGTTGCAGTTGCGCTACACCGGACGTGGCCGCGGCCAACCCGATTATCGGTTCGGGAGGTAGCCGCTCCGTGCAACTCGGATTGAAGTTCATCTTCTAACTGTGGCCAGGTCACGGGATTGAAACAAGGCCGGACGCAATTCTGTCCGGCTTTTTTCGTAGACGGCTCGGGTAACAGCGAGCCAGGGAAAAAGGGCCGAGATATGAAAATAAGAAGTCAGTTTCATTGCGCCGCTCTCCTGTTGGTACTCGCGTTCATTTCCGGCAGCGCTCTTGCACAAAACGAACCACGCCGCGAGCGCACCATCGACGAGGTCAAGGCTGAAGCCATCCACCGTGCCGAAGTAGGCCAGTATCCGCTGATCGGTCTCGATCCCGCCGACGTAAAGGAAGCTTTCGAGAGCATCCACACCGCCGACAAGGATGAGTGGGCCGCGGGATTCATGCGCGTGGCCGATCGCTATTTAAACGAGGCGAAATCGTTGGAGAAATCTGATCCCACCAAGGCGAATGCGGATTACATCCGGGCGTGGCGGCTTTATTCTTTTGGACGCTGGCCGATTCCGGCGTCTCCAGGCAAGCTGCGCTCGTATGAAAAAGCTCTCGAAGCTTTTCTGGCTCACGCGCGTTTCATGGATCCGCCGCTCGAAGTCGTACACATTCCTTTCGAAGGAAAAGAAATCATCGGCTACCTCCGGCTGCCGAAAAATGCGAAGGGTCCGGTGCCGTTGGTGATTGCGGTGAACGGCCTGGACAGCCGCAAGGAAGATCTGACGGAGAGCTTTGGCGCGATTCTTCCTTTCGGAATCGGCTATCTCGCGGTCGACGGGCCGGGGACGGGACAGAATCCAATCAAGGTGAGTGAGACCGCGGATCGGATGCTATCGAAAGTGATTGATTACGCGCAGTCGCGCCCCGAGATCGACAAGAACCGTATCGCGATGCACGGCGTGAGCTGGGGGGCGTACTGGGCGACGAAGATGGCAATCGTCGAGCGCGCCCGGCTGCGGGGCTGCAGCGCGCAGTCACCACCGGTCGACAAGTTCTTCCAGAAGGATTTTCTGATGAACTCGCTGCTGGGCAATCGCGAATATCTATTCGATCAGGTGCCGGCGCTGATGAACATTTTGGAAGGCGTGCACACGCTGGATGAAATGGGCGACTACTTGCCTAAGATGTCGCTCGTGCACCAGGAACTTCTCGGCAAGCCGATGGCGCCCATGCTCATTCTTGCGGGAGTTCTCGACACGCAGGTTCCTATCGATGACGAATACCTGCTGCTGAGCAAGGGCGACGTCCCAAAGGAAGCCTGGATCAATCCGCACGGGGGACATCTCGGCCGGCAAGTCGGCGTGTGGCCCGATCCTCTGATCTTCAAGCAGGTGATTATTCCGTGGCTGGTGAAGACCCTGGAGCCCTCGGCGAACTGACTCAGGCAATAGAGGATTCGAGCCAGCCAATGTCTACTCTGATCGAACCGCCGCAAACCGAATCCACTCAGTTGCGGCGTAAGCCGTTCTACGCCTCTCTGTGGGTGCAGGTTCTCATCGCCATGGTGATCGCCGTCGTGCTTGGGTATCTGAGCCCAACCCGAGCGGTCGCCATGAAACCGTTGGGCGATGCCTTCATCCGCATGATCACGATGATCATCACCGTGCTCATCTTCTGCACCGTGGTCACCGGCATCGCAGGTATGCAGGATTTGAAGAAGGTGGGCCGAGTTGGCGGCAAGGCCTTGCTCTATTTTGAAATCGTTTCCACGATTGCACTGGTGGTTGGACTGATCGTGGGCAACGTGGTTCATCCGGGCACCGGCTTCAATGTGAACGCGGCATCGCTGGACGCGAAGGCCGTTGCCGATTACGCCGGACAGGCTAAGGCACAGAGTGTCACCGAATTCTTGATGCACATCATTCCCACCACGGTGACGGATGCCTTCGCCAAGGGCGACATTTTGCAAGTGGTTTTTATTTCGATTCTGTTTGGCTTCGGCTTATCGTCGGCGGGCCTGCGCGCGAAACCCGTCGTAGCAATCCTCGAATCACTCACCCACGTGGTCTTCCGCGTGGTGAACATCCTGATGATCTTCGCGCCGATCGGCGTGTTTGGCGCCATGGCGTTCACGATCGGCAAGTACGGACTCGCCTCCTTGGGGCCGCTAGTGAAGCTGATCGCCACTTTTTGGGTGACGTCGATTCTGTTCGTGCTTATCGTGCTGGGCGCAATTTGTTGGCTAGCGGGATTCAACATTCTGAAGTTTCTGTTGCATATCAAGGAGGAAATCCTTCTCGTCCTGGCCACCAGTTCATCGGAAACCGCCATCCCCACGTTGATGGAGAAACTTGAAAAGCTGGGCTGCTCGCGCTCTCTGGTGGGTCTGGTCGTTTCCACCGGATACACCTTCAACACGGACGGCAGCGGTCTTTACATGACGCTGGCAGCGTTGTTCGTCGCTCAGGCCACGAACATTCACCTGACTCTTCTGCAACAGCTCACTATCTTTTCGGTGGCTACTTTGACTTCTAAGGGAGCAAGCGGAGTGCAAGGGGCATCTTTCATCGCGCTGGTGGCCACCTTGTCGGTCATTCCTACAATTCCGGTGGCGGGAATGGCGCTCATTCTCGGCATCGATCGATTCATGAGCATGTTTCGCGGGCTGGTTAACATGATCGGCAACGGCGTCGCTACGCTCGTCGTGGCGCGGTGGGAAAACGAATTGGACCGGGAGACGCTAAGGGCCAGACTCGTCTAAGCTATGATTTCGATCGCTCGAACTCGCGTCTGAAACTCCGTTGGGGAGCCTAGAACATGTTCGAAAAAATCGCTCTGATCACCGGGGCCGACGGCGGTCTTGGAACGCACGTCACGAAAGCACTGCTGGATGAGGGTTTCACGGTGGTCGGGCTCGCGCCGCGAATCCAGCAGTCCGACTTCGATCATCCGCATTTCATTGCGCATCCGCCTCCCTCACCAGCCTGGACGCGGCCAAGAAGGCCGTCGACAGCGTGATCGCGCGCTGCACAAGGATCGACGTGCTGGCTCATTTAGTCGGCGGTTTCGCCGGCGGACAAACCCTCGCGGAAATGGACGACGCTACCTGGCAACGCATGTTCGACGTGAATCTGAACAGCGCTTTTCACATCCTGCGCGCCGTGATTCCGCCAATGCGCAAGGCTGGAGGCAGGCGCGTCATCGCGATCGGCAGCCGTGCCGCCGAAGATCCTGGTCCCAAAGTTGAACCTGTGGCGCGTCAAAAGCCGCTCTGGTATCGCTGATTCGTACCGTCGCGCTCGAGAACAAAGACGCTGGCGTTACCGCGAACGTGATCCTGCCCGGAACCATGGACACTCCAGCGAACCGCAGAGATATGCCCGGCGCAGATGTTTCTCAGTGGGTGCAGCCCGCCGCAGTGGCCCGCTTGATTTTGTGGCTGGCCGGAGGCGCTGGCAAAGATGTCACCGGAGCCGGAATTCCCGTTTACGGGCGCGGGCTGTAGAGGGTGGCGTCGTCTTTTAGTAACTACCGTAACCCCCTAGCTGCACAATTCTTGTGGCACGTTAACATTCCGGCAACGTCCTGAATGTAGGATGAAGGCTGGAGGGTGCCTTATGGGTTCGCCGCGCATGGCGGAATCGCTGCCACTACAGGTGGCCGCCGTCTGTTACCGCAAGCGTGGCACGGCAGTGGAATTCCTGCTGGTGAACACCAACGGCGGCAACAAGTGGACCTTCCCCAAAGGCTCACCGGAAGCGCGCCTCTCGCACAGTCAGGCCGCCGAGCGGGAAGCGGCGGAAGAAGCGGGTGCTTTGGGCACCATCGAGCCTCGCCACTTCCATCTCTACATCCATTCCAAGGGCGTGTTCTGGCAGCCGGGCGGGGTGCAGGAGTTTGTGGTTAAAGCCTTCCTGATGGAAATCCACGAGTTGCGCCGTCCCGATGAATATCTGCGAAATCCCACGTGGTTCAGCCCGGAAGAGGCGCGGCGGCGTTTGGCCAAGGGTCGCGAAGTCAAATACGCTCGCGAAACAGAGGCCGTGATCGATCGCGCGCTCCAGCGCATTCAATTCCACCACGCGCTCTGGGGACGCTATCCGGAAGGCCGCAACGGCCGCGCAGTCGTGCAACCCTGATTCGTGTCTGGCAACTCGGTACTCGGTACTCGTCTTTTTATGAGACGATGAATCCAGCCCATGATTCAGCTTTCTGGGGCCGGAAAACGTTTCGGCCACAAACTCCTTTTTGAAAACACCGACTGGCTGATCACGCCCCGCGACCGCGTTGGACTGGTCGGGGCGAACGGCACCGGCAAATCCACATTAATGAAGATCCTCGCCGGACTGGACACGCTCGACTACGGATCGCTGATCGTCGCTAAAGGAACTACCGCCGGCTATCTTCCGCAGGATGGGCTCTCGCTTTCCGGTCGTACCGTATTTGCGGAATGCATGGCGGTGTTCACCGAACTTCACGCCATGGAGCGGGAACTGGAAACACTCACGCACAGCATTTCCGAGCTCGATCACACCAGTCCGGAATATGCCGAGGTCGCCGACCGCTATCACAGCCTGGAGCACGAGTTTCGCACGCGCGATGGCTACTCGATTGAAGCCGAGGTCGGACGCGTTTTGATGGGGCTGGGTTTTTGCAAAGAAGACTGGGAGCGGCAAACCGACGAGTTTTCCGGCGGCTGGCAGATGCGTCTCGCGCTGGCCAAACTGCTGCTGCAGAAACCCAATCTGCTTCTGCTGGACGAGCCCACCAACCATCTCGACCTGGAAGCGCGCAACTGGCTGGAAGAATATCTGCACAATTATCCGCATGCCTTTGTGCTCATCTCGCACGACCGCTATTTTCTTGATGTGACGGTCAACAAGATCGCGGAAATCTGGAACAAGCGCTTCTGGTTCTATACCGGAAACTACGACAAGTTCCTGATGCAGAAGACGCAGCGCAACGAGCAATTGCAGGCCGCCTACCGCAATCAACGCGACCGCATCGAGCAACTGGAAGTGTTCATTACCCGCTTCCGCTACCAGGCCACCAAGGCCAAGCAGGTGCAGAGCCGGGTCAAAGAACTGGAAAAGATCGAGCGCATCGAGGTGCCGCCGGAAGAGAAGACGATTCACTTCTCGTTTCCCCAGCCCAAACCCAGCGGCCGCATCGTCGCCGAGTTCGCAGGCGTCGCCAAGACCTACCCGGGGAAGAACTCCGCAGCCGCCAGCAGCGGCGAAAAAGAAGTTTTCCGTGATGTGAACTTCATGATCGAGAAGGGCGACCGCATCGCGCTGGTCGGCGTGAACGGAGCCGGCAAATCTACGCTGATCAAGCTGCTCGCGGGCGCGGAACTGCCGACGCAGGGAGAATTCCGACTAGGCCATAACGTGCAGGCCGACTATTTTGCCCAGGATCAATACAAAGAACTCGATCCGGACGCACGCATGATCGACGATCTCGGCGCTGCTTCGCCGCGCTCCACGCAGACAGAGTTGCGCAGCCTACTCGGATGTTTTCTGTTTTCTGAAGACGACGTGTTCAAGAAAATCGGAGTTCTTTCCGGCGGCGAACGCGGCCGCTACGCGTTGCTTTGTCTGCTTCTTCATCCGGCGAATTTTCTGTTGCTCGACGAGCCGACCAACCATCTCGACTTGCGTGCCAAAGACGTCCTGCTGGAAGCACTCATGGATTACACCGGCACCGTCGTCTTCGTGTCGCACGACCGTTACTTTATCGACAAGCTGGCTACGCGGGTCTTCGAGATCGGAGATGGAAAAATCGAAGTCTATCCCGGTAACTATGAAGACTATTTATGGCGAAAACAGGGCGGCAGCGCGAAGCAGGATGAGAGCACTCGACAGCAATTGAAAGCAGTTGAACCTGCCCGGCAGGCACCGGAAAACGGCAACCATACCGCAATCGAAACCGTGCCCGTTATAGCCAAAGGAAAACGTCTGAATCCCATCAGACGCAAGAAGATGGAAGACCGCATTCGCGCACTGGAAGTGGAAATCAGCCGCGCCGAGGCCGTGATCGCGCGGTGCGAAACGGCGCTGCAGAATTTCGTCAGCGCGGAAGAGAGCCAGAACCAATCTGAAGAGCTCCACCGGCATAAAACCGCACACGCCGCATTCCTCGCGGAATGGGAAGAACTCAGCCAATCTCTGCAGGAAGCCGACTAATGGGTACTTCTGCCGCGTTCGTACACTCTCTTCCGTAATCTCGGAGGATGACTTACTGCTGTGCGATATTCAAATTGGCCAAAGGGACACGAACCAGCCGAAGGCCCAAGATCCAAGACCGCCCGCATCGATTGGCGTCCGGAGCCTGCCCTGATTTTGGCGAAGGGACGCGCCGCGCGGGATTAAGGAAGGCCGCATGCTCCAATCTTCAGATAACTCCTATGGCGTGAAGTCAACCTCGCCAGCCTCCAACCCTAACTCTTACAACCCGGTGAAAACCACCACCGCGCCCATTGAACAGGCCACCATTGGCCGGTCACTGGTGATCAAGGGCGAAATCACTGGCTCGGAAGCGCTTTATGTCGATGGTCGGATTGAAGGCAAAATCACGCTCACCGACAATCGCGTCACCATCGGCCGCAACGGCATCGTGCAAGCCGACATTACCGCTCGCGAAGTTATAGTTATGGGCAAAGTGACCGGCAACCTCGAATGCAGCGACCGCGTGGACATCCGCAGCGAAGGCGTGGTGCACGGCAATGTGCTCACCGAGCGGGTCAGCGTGGAAGATGGCGCCGTGCTGAAGGGCGGTATTGAGGTACGAAGCGGCCAGCAAAAGCAGAAAAACCAGGCCCAGCCTCAGGTGAAGACCGTGGAAGCGCCGAAGCCGTCTGCACAGGAGGCCGCAAAGGCTTTGGTGGCAACCGCTGGCGCATAAAGACCCGGCAGAATATCCAGCATGTAAAGAGGGCACGCCCGCGCGTGCCCTCTTTTTTCGCGCCGCTCCGCCGCCGTGTTACTTCTTCTCTCCCGCTTTGGGCTTCAAATCGAGCGCTGCCGAGTTCATGCAGTAACGCAGGCCGGTAGGCTCGGGACCATCTTCAAACACATGCCCCAGATGAGCGCCACAACGGGCGCAGCGAGCCTCGGTGCGCACCATCCCGTAACTGCGGTCTTTGTGCTCCTCGACCTTCCCCTCGTCCGCTGGCTTGAAAAAGCTGGGCCAGCCCGTTCCGGAATCGAATTTCGTGGAGGAATCGAACAACGGTTCCCCGCAGCACAGGCAGTGATATATCCCCGCATCTTTCGTTTTCCAATACTTGCCGGTAAAAGCCGGTTCGGTTCCCGCCTCACGCGTCACGTGATATTGCTCCGGAGTAAGCTGCTGCTTCCACTCCGACTCGTTCTTTGCAATTTTTTCCGCCATCAATGTTTGCCCCCAGTAAAATGCCTGCAACAATAACTGGTCATTAGATGTTCTCCGAGCAGAAAAGTGGCGTTACTGAATCTTCCACAGCTTCACCGTGACATCTGACCTTGTCCGGAACACGCCCGACGGCCAAATATGATTGAACCGTCTGCGAGTCCCTCAGGCCCGGTAGCTCCCGCAAGAGGCGCCGGGCTTTTTGACGTTCACTCCGCCACTTCTTCCCCGATTTGGCGGTACTTCCCGCGGAAAAACAGAAGCGGTTTCCCAGCACGCACGACAACGTCCTCGGCTTCGGCAATAAAGATGGTGTGGTCGCCGGCGTCCTCGGTCGACCTCAGTCTGCATTCCAGATAGGCCAGCGCCCCATGCAAGATGGGCGTGCCGTGAGCGGTACGGTCGAAGCGCGCGCCGGCATCTTCTTCGGCTTGCACCTGAACCCCCGGCGGCTGGGCGTAGTATTCAGAAATCAAGCGCTGATTTTCGGCCAGGATGTTGATCCCAAAGCGCTTCTTGGCGTGCAGATGGGAGTGAGTGCGCGCGCTATGGTCCACGCAAACGAGCAGTAGCGGCGGATTCAGCGACAGGGAGGTGAAAGCGTTCGCAGTCATGCCGTGGACTATGCCGTCTAGATCGACGGTGATGATGGTCACTCCGGTCGCAAAAGCTCCCATCGCTCTGCGAAATTCGAGTGCACCGAGACTCATGTCGTACCTGGAGTTTTCCTGCCGCGACTGCCTACATTATCACGGCTACGCTCAGTGACTAGTAAAGGGGAGCAACGACCGGATTCACTGGCCACCGATCACTGACCACTGACCGCTGTTGTATGATTCACTGCATCAGCTGGCCCTGGAACCTAGAATCGTGACTCCAACCGCAATCAAGACGGCTGCGCCCGAGCGATCCTTATCGTGTGCGGTGGGATTGCAGGATCTGCCCCCCGGCGAGCCCATCTCGCGCGAACTCGCTTTGGGGCTCATACGCTGCAGTGACGACGATCTTCCTACGCTTCTCACCGCCGCCCGTACTGCAAAAGAAAACTTCAAACGGGGCGTCATCACCTACTCACGGAAGGTTTTCCTGCCGCTGACGAATTTGTGTCGCGATTACTGCGGATACTGCACGTTCCGCCGCGATCCGTCAGACCCCGGAGCACACACCATGACTCCGGAAGAAGTGCTGACCGTCGCCCGAGCCGGCGAAAAGATGGGATGCACCGAAGCTCTCTTCAGCCTCGGCGATAAGCCGGAACTGCTTTTTCCCGAGATGCGCGAGACGCTCCGCCATCTCGGCTATAAGTCCACTTTGCATTATCTGGCAGCAATGTGTGAACTCGTGCTGCGCGAGACCAGTCTGCTGCCGCACCCGAATCCCGGCCTTCTAAGTTCCGATTGGATCGCCCGCCTGGCCGCCGTCTCGCCCAGCATGGGCCTGATGCTTGAAACCACCAACCAGTCTTTACTCGCTACCGGCGCGGCGCACGATAACGCACCCGACAAAGTTCCGGCAAAGCGTCTGCGCACGATCGAAGAGGCCGGAAAGCAGCAGGTTCCCTTCACCACGGGCCTGCTGATCGGCATCGGCGAAACTCCCGAAGACCGCGTCGAAACGGTCCTGGCGATTCGCGATCTGAACGACCGCTACGGCCACATCCAGGAAGTGATCGTGCAGAATTTTCGCGCCAAGCCTACGACCCCCATGGCTCACGTGCCTGAACCGGGACGGCACGAGATGCTGCGCACCGTGGCAGTAACTCGTTTGTTAATGCCCAACGTCAATATCCAAGCGCCTCCCAACCTAAATGCGCCGTATTATGAAGAGTTGTTGAATGCTGGCATCAATGACTGGGGAGGAGTTTCGCCGCTGACGCCCGACTACATCAATCCCGAGAAGCCTTGGCCGCATCTTGAGCAATTGCGCCTGCACACAGAGAGTAAGGGATTTCAGTTGCGCCAGCGCTTGCCCGTCTATCCCGAGTTCCTGCCTGGGCTCCTGTCGAGACCTGGACTGCTGGCCGACAAACTTCAGACTGCAAGCGACAGTGACGGCCTCGCCGGAGAAAAGAGGGCGGCATGATCTGTGTGTTGACCGGCGGCACGGGAGGTGCCAAGTTTGTCGACGGCCTGCGCCAGGTGATCCCGGCGGAAGAAATCACCTTGATCGTCAACACCGGCGACGATTTGCTCTGGTGGGGACTGTACGTTTCGCCCGATATTGATTCCATCACTTACGTCCTCTCCGGCCTGCTCAGCCGGGAGCGTGGCTGGGGAGTGAAGGGCGATACTTTTCTTTGCCTGCAAGCCATGGGACAGCTAGGCGAGCCAACGTGGTTTCATACGGGCGATCGCGATCTCGCCGTGCACTTGCTGCGTTCCCGCCTGTTGGCCGAGGGCAAGACGCTTTCCGAAGCCACGACGACGATCTGCGACAAGCTCGGGGTGAAGGCGCGCATCTTGCCGATGAGCGACTCGCGCGTCGAGACTCGCGTGGATACGCCCTCCGGCGAACTAAGCTTCGAAGAATACTTCGTGCAGCGCTGGTATCAAGATCCCGTGAACTCGGTGCGTTTTGCGGGAGCTTCCGATGCCGAGCCGGCACCGGGAGTGATCGAAGCCATCGTCTCCGCGGACACCGTTCTCATTGCGCCCAGCAATCCCATCACCAGCATCGGTCCGATCCTCGCCGTGCCCGGAGTTCGCGATGCGTTGCTTCGTGCCCGCGGCCAGGTGGCCGCCGTCAGCCCGATCGTGGGAAACGCAGCGGTAGCCGGACCTGCCGGTATTTTGATGGCGGCACAAGGACTGCCGTGCTCGATCGCGGGAGTCGCCAAGGCTTACGAGGATTTTCTCGATCTCCTGATTTGCGATACACGCGATGCCCGTGCGGCGGAGGCTCTCCGTGGAAAGGGTTTGCGAGTGCAGTGTACGCAGACCATCATGCGCACGCCCGAAGATAAGGCCGCGCTCGCGAAAACGGTTCTCTCTTTCATGGTGAGCGGACTGCTTTCCGACAAACCTGTTTCTGACGACACAATTTCTGACAAATCTCCAGCCCGTGCTGCTGAACAGCCGTGATCCTCATTCCCGTAAAAAATCTATCCACAGCCAAGCAGCGGCTCGCGGCCGTGCTGGACCAACCGGCACGCACCGAATTGGCGCAAGCGATGCTGCATGATGTTGTGGCCGCGCTCGCCGCCTGGCCTCGCCGCCCGGCTTGTGCGCTGGTCACCGGCGATCCCTTCGCGCTCGAACTCGCGCGAAAATACGATTTCGAAGTCATCCCCGACCCCGCAAATCCCGGTGAAACCGGCGCGATTGAGATGGCCACGAATCTGTGCGTGTCGCGCGGTATCGACAGCACACTCGTCATCCCCGCGGACATTCCCATGATTCAGGCCACGGAACTCGATCAGATCTTCGCTCACGCTCCCGACGAAGGCACTGTCCTGGCGCCCGCCGCTGACGGACGCGGAACCAACGCCGCCTTCCGCCGGCCCGCGAATCTGTTCCCCTTGCGATTCGGGAACGACAGCTTTAAACCACACCTCGTGGCTGCCCAGGCCACGGGAAAGCCCTGTATCGTGCTGCAACTGCCTGGCATTGCGCTGGATGTCGACAATCCCTCTGAGTTGCAGCAGCTCCTCGCTCATCCTGGCGAAACCCGAACGCAGAAATTGATTCGCCGCTGGCCGCTCGATACCGGATTGCCTGCCACCGGGACCGAGGGTTTGTGAGCAAGGATCGTCGCGCCGCCCAGAAGCCGGCAGCGGGGCGCGGAAAGAAACATACCTCGAACGAAGTCCGTCTCATCCCGATTCCGTTTGCCGAGGAAGTCAGACCCTGCGATTCGCTAGCGGAAAAACTAGGGCAAGCGCTGCGAGCCAGCGGTCAGGCATTCGAGACCGCCGACATTCTCGTCGTCAAACACAAAATTGTCTCCAAGTCCGAGGGCCGCATCGTCGACCTCGCGACGATCACACCTTCCCCCGAATCCGTCGCATGGGCAAAGCAATACAGTCTCGATGCCCGTGTTATCGAGCTTGCCCTACGCGAGAGCCGTGCCGTCATCCGGCGCACGAACGGCGTGCTCATCACCGAGACGCATCACGGTTTCATCTGCGCCAACAGCGGCGTCGACGTGTCGAATCTCGATGGCGGACGTCACGCCCTGCTTCTGCCCGTCGACGCGGCTCGCTCGGCCCGAGAACTTCATCGCGAACTTAAGAAGCTCACTAAACTCGCCATTCCTGTTCTGATCACCGACTCTTTCGGCCGCCCTTGGCGCGAAGGCCTAGTCGACTTCTGCATAGGCGTGGCAGGGATGAAACCACTGCGGGATGATCGCGGACGCCGCGATCCCCACGGCTACACCTTGCACGCCAGCCTTGAAGCCGTTGCCGACGAACTTGCGGCCGCGGCCGCGCTGGTGTGCGGAAAGCTCAACCGAACCCCTGCCTGCATCATTCGCGGATTCCCTTATCAGCGGGCCCGAGGACGCATTCATGATTTGCTTCGCCCCGCAAACACCGACCTGTTCCGCTAGCCCCTCGCCAAAACGCCGCGTCTGGGAGTAATTTGGAATATCAGCAGCTTTGGAGGAACCAGTGTCCCGCACACTTTTAACGTCTGAACTGGAAGGCTTCCCTTCCCTCGATTGGTTCGATCTCGCGCGCACTGTGACGCCTGCGGTTCGCTCTTCTCTGGAAAGAATTCTCGAAACCCAAAATGGCAATGCCATTTCGCAGGAACAGGCTTACACGCTAGCCCATGCCGAAGGGGACGATCTGCTCGGGCTCCTCACCGCTGCCAATCTCCTGCGAGCCGAGCTCTGTGGCAATCTCGTCACCTACGTCGTGAATCGCAACATCAATTTCACCAACATCTGTTTTGTGGGCTGCAAATTCTGCGCCTTCAGCCGCGGGCCGCGCGAATCCGACACCTATTTCTTAAGCCCGGATCAAGTGGCGCAAAAGGCCATCGAGGCCGTACAACTCGGCGCCACCGAGGTTTGCATTCAGGGCGGACTGCCGCACGGCCTGCCTCCGTTTTATTATCGCGACATTCTGCGGGCGGTGAAGGGCGCGGTACCAAGCGTGCACATCCATGCTTTCTCGCCGATGGAAATCGTTTATGGCGTCGAGCTGACTGGCATGCCGCTCGCCGACTATCTTTCGATGCTTCGCGATAACGGCCTGGGCACGCTTCCCGGCACGGCTGCCGAAATTCTCGATGACGAGATCCGGCACATTCTTTCGGCCAACAAGCTAACCACCGCGCAGTGGATCGAAGTCATTCGCACCGCCCACGGCCGCAGTATCCGTTCCACTTCGACCATGATGTACGGACATACGGAAACACTGGAGCATTGGGTTCGCCAGATGATGTTGCTGCGCGGCATCCAGGAGGAAACCGGCGGCTTCACTGAATTCGTTCCTCTTGGATTTGTTCATCAGAATACGCTGCTGTTTCATCAGGGGCTGGCTCGAAGCGGTCCGACGCTGGCCGAGCATCTCAAAGTTCATGCGCTCGCGCGCCTGCTGCTGGCCGGCTCCATCAACAACATTCAAGTTTCGTGGGTAAAGCTGAACCGGCGTCTTTCGCAGTTATGCCTGCATGCCGGAGCGAACGATTACGGCGGCACCCTGATGGAAGAAAACATTTCGCGCGAAGCCGGTGCCACGGCCGGACAATACACCAGCCCGGAAGATTTTCAGTCGCTGATTCTGGAAATGGGCCGCGTCCCCGCCGAGCGCAACACCACCTACACGCGCATCAAGCTCAAGCTACCCATGGAAGAGTTCCCCACCGAACAAATGATGGAGCCGGAATTTGCCTGATCCGCGTCCCATCGCGATCCTGGGCGGGACCGGCCCCGCAGGCATGGGATTAGCCCTTCGTTGGGCGCGCGCTGGAGAGACCGTCATCATCGGCTCACGCGACGCGCAGCGCGCGCAAGATTCAGCCGACAAGATTAAACAAAGAGCTGGCAAGCAAGTTCGCGTCTCGGGGATGGAGAACGCCGCAGCCTGCGCCGCTACGGATACTCTCGTGCTCACCGTTCCCTTCGAGGGCCAGGCTACTCTCCTCAAGCAACTTAAGCCTGCAATTCGCCCCGGCTCCATTCTGATCGACGCCACTGTCGCGCTTGCTGCTGGAGTGGGCGGACGCGCTTCCCGCACGCTCGGCGTCTGGCAAGGCTCAGCCGCGCAGCAAGCCGCAGAACTTGCACCCAAGGGAGTGAGTGTCGCTGCCGCCTTTCACAATCTCTCCGCTGAACTGCTAAACGGAGACGAAACTCTCGACTGCGACGTTATTGTATGCAGCGATGATCCGAACGCGCTTCAACTCGGGCGCACGCTCGCCGCCAAGATTCCGGGCGTGCGCGCCATCGATGGCGGAAAGCTGGAGAATGCCCGCATCCTCGAGCAGATCACGGCCCTTCTCATCGGCCTGAACATCCGGCACAAAGGCCACGGCGGCATCCGTATCACCGGTCTGCCGCCGCAAGCGTACGAGTAATCTACCGCACCGCTAGAACGAATACTTCAACGAGAACTGAATCAGCCGCGGCGTGCCCACCACGGATGTTATTGGCGCCGAACCTCCCGACGCTGAGACCACCGCTGCCGAGGGATCCGCAAACGACGGATGATTGAATAGATTAAAGAAGTCCGTCCGGAATCTCAGATCCTGTCGCTCGCCCAGCTTGAAGGTCTTGCCCAACGTGAGGTCAACGTTCTTCTGCGGTGGACCGATGATGCAGTTGCGCGGTGTGTTGCCCAACAGCGTAGCATCGCTGTTTCCACCTGTGGAAAGCGTCGCAAACGGGTCGGGCTGGTACGCACCCGGGTTCACCCAGTTGGCCAGCCTTGAAGTCGCGCTGCCGTGACTGGGAGCATTTCCACAATCCGAGCCGGGTGTGAACGTCGCCGTCGCCAGGTTCGGGCTGCTGAAACCGTACGCGCTGCCGCCGTTCGGATCCACCACGGTGAAGGGCGTTCCCGACTGCAAGATGAGCACGCCGCTGGCTTCCCATCCTCCCAGAGCACCTTTGGTCAGGCCATTGGCATTAGCAAAGAACGGGAGCTGATAAACGGCGCTGGTAACAAAGCGATGCCGCCGGTCGAAGTCGGATAGTCCGCGGGAATCACGGGGATTGTTCTGGTCGTTGAACCGGGTATCGAAGGCCACGCTCGCGGTCGATACGTCGTCGATCGACTTGGACCAGGTGTAAGCGCTCTGGAAATACACGCCCTTGGAAAAATGGTGGGCCACCGTGGCCTGCAAGGCGCTGTAGTGCGAATCCGAGTTGGGAGCGAACTCCTCGAAGTTCGCCGGAGCAATACCCAGGTAGGGTGCGCGGGCGCTGACGTTCTCCGCCGTCGAATCTACAATCGCGCAGGAGCCCGGCCCACCCCCGCAAGCGTAGGGAATGGTAATCGGGTTCTGGGGTGTAGCCGGCACGGCTTCATCGGGATCGTAAGTCGAGCGCAAACGGGTTCCTTTCGTTCCCACGTAGCCCAGCTCAAGAAACCAGTCGTTGCCCAACTGACGCTGGATGGTGAGGTTCCATTGTTGGGTTGTGGGGGCCACCCAATGCAGCGGCACCGCCAGTTCGATCAAACTGTTGACGTTGCCGGAAAAGGTCGGAAAGCATTGTTCGCCTACCGTAAACGAACAACCCGCCGTAGAGAAGCCCTGAAAGATGGCCGCCTGTTGTACGAACGATGCGTTGTTCGCAGCCGTCACCTGGCCCAGCGCCGGTATGCCTGTGGTGAACCCGCACGGGTTCGGCACCGGGTTGCAGGGCTGAAACAGGTTGGTCAATCCTCCGTTGAGCGTTCCGTAAGGTCCCGGCAAGAAGTTAATGCCGATGGGGAAGATCGGTGCCGAGAAGGAAAGGTTGTCGACCGAGCCCAGGTCTTCGCGCACGCTGTAAATGCTATAGCCGCCGCGGATCGAGGTTGTATGATGGCCCGCCACATCATAGGCAAATCCGATGCGCGGCTCCCACACCGAAGTCCAGTTATTGTTCAGAGTCGAGCGCGGCTGGTTTCCGGAAAGGCCCGGAAGATTGAACTTGTCCACACACTTCGGGTAGATGAACGGCAGCCCGGTGGTGTTCACCAGGGAAGGATTGGTGTTGCCGATGTGGCACAGCTCATCGTAGGGAGCGCCCAAGTATTCGTTGCGGACGCCCAGGTTCAGGGTGAGGTCCTTGGTCGCGCGATAGTCGTCCTGAGCAAACCAGGCGGCAGCGGGAATGCGGTAGTCGTGATTTCCTGCGCCTCCACCCGCCTCGCCAAAATATGGAGACCCTGCCAGGAAGTTCTGGAAATCACTGTTGAATCCCGCGGGGCCCGCGAAGAAGACCAGGCCGTTATCCGCCACCGGCAAGCTGCGCCGCAGCGTGACCCGGTCAATCTCTCCGCCAAAGCGGAACTGGTGCGCTTTGTGCGTCCAGCTCACTGTATCGAGCCAGACAAAGTTATCCGATAGCGCCGATTGCAACTGCGTAGGGTAAGGTCCAAACGCCCAGGCGCCAAACTGCAAGCGATACATATTCGGATCGCCCAGCGGGCCCGTGGAGGTGGGGATGTTGATGCCAAGCTGTGCCCCGGTGATAGGCGCCTGATTATTCAATTTGTCGCCAATCACGTTCACGCCAAAACGAAATTCGTTGATCAGGCTATTGTTGAACACGTGAGTTTCCGTGAAGCTGCCGAAGCGGCCGTGCAGCGGGATTTCCAGCGGGAAGTTCAGATTGTTCGCCGTCGCCGGCAGACCGACCTGGATTTGAAATGAATCGGCGCCAAAAGGTTCAATCGTGTCAGAGTTGGACCAGAAAAAGCGTTCAGCCAAACGGTCTTTTCCGTTACGGAATTCGCGGTCCCAGTTCGCCGTGAACTGGTTATCGGTAAACTTGCCGGGATCGGTGATCACCAGAGGACCGGTGTTTAGTTGGTAGGTGCCGTTCACCAGAGTGAATCCGGGAGTTCCGGAAATGCTGGGAAATAACCAGCCCCCACCTACACCGGAGCCAAACTGATTGCCCTTCGCATTTAGCAAGGCGAACGCCACCGGATCGATGGCGCCGGTCGTGCTACCTCCGCATGCGGTACCGCAGAAAAAGGTGTTAAGCAGCGTGGTCTCGTCGCGCGCGGTTGGAAGAATCGGGACGCTGGGGCTGGCAACGTATGTGCCCGGCGAATCGCCGCTGCGCTGCCGCGTGCCCTGAAGGTTGAAGTAGAAGTAGCCCAGCTTGGCCCCAGGTCCGATCGGGCCACCGACGTCACCACCGAAGATGTTCTGCTTCACAACTACCTTGCCCAGGAAATAGTCGTTGGCATCCAGCGCAGTGTTGCGGAAATACTCCCAAAGATCGCCGTGAAACTTTGCGGTCCCGCCCTTCAGGGTAGCGTTGATGTTGCCGCCGCCATTGCGGCCCTGCGAGGCGTCGTAAAGGCTGGTCGAAACCTTGAATTCCTGAATCGCGTCGGGATTCGGCAGTGGAGTATAGGTCAGCTCGCCAAAGGCATAGTCCGATGCGCTGATGCCATCGATCAGGTAATTGTTGTTGTCCTCTCTTCCGCCGTTGACGTGGATATACACCTGGCCGCGGCCCAGCTGTGCGGCGTTGTTCAAGTCCGAAGAAGCTCCCGCGGAGAGTGTCAGCAACTGCTGAAAGTTTCGCGTGGCCAGAGGCAGATCGGTAATCGTTTCGGAACCCAGCGATTGGCCGGTCGTCGCGTCCGTGGTATTTACTTGCTCCACCTGAGACTGGACTTCCACAACTTCCTTCACCGAGCTCACTTTGACGACTGCAGTCATGCGCGTAGTTTCCGTGATGCGCACCACCACGCCGGGAAACTTGGTTACGGGAAATCCTCTCGCGTCCACTTCTACCGTGTATGTGCCCACCGGCAACAACGTGGCCTCGAACAAGCCGGATGAGTCGCTGGCGACCCGACGTAAGACTTCGCTCGTAGCTTCATTCTTAATGCTGACCTTGGCGTTCGCGATGACCGCTCCGGTGGCGTCTTGCACCACGCCTCCGATTGCGCCCGTGGCGCCGCCTTGCGCAAACACCATTCCAGCGAGAACCGGGATGAAAAGACTCGATGCCATCACCTTGCGAAGGAAGCTCATCTTTTTTCTCCAATTGACGATTTTTTTCTCCAATTGACGATTGTCTGTCACTACTCCCCAATCAAGACAACGGACTGACGGGGCAATAACTGCGGCGAGATAGAGGCGGATATATCACGGTTCTCCGCCGATGTTCAAGAAATATACACGCGGATTGGACGGCTTTTGCCACGAATGCCGTCAATGAAAATTTTGGATGGATGAGTGGCCGGCCAGGAATGGCCTGCTTCTCCAGAGTTTCGGATGCAGTCGAGATATCGAAGCAGCGGATCGTCGTCTAGTCTTCGACCGCCTGCGCCGTCATCTCCGACGGCTCGCCGCCGGCGAGGGCTTGGGCCACGATCAAGCGCCGGGCCTCCACACGAATCTTCGGGAGCTGAAGCCCGAACCAGCACGCGCCCGCCACCGACGCCAGGCCCCCGATCGCCACAGTGACTTGAGCGCCCAGCCGGTCGGCCAGCGCGCCTCCCAAAAGCGCACCAATAGGAGCCATTCCCATAAACATCATGGAATACACGGCCATCACACGCCCGCGCAAAGCGTCCGGAACCATTACCTGAATCAGGGTGTTCGAAGAAGCCATCTGCAGCATGATGGTGTAACCCACCGGCAGGAGCAGGATTACTGAAATCCAGAAACTATGAGAAATCGAGAAAACGATAAGACTCGCGCCAAATCCCGCGCTGCACCAGGCTACCCATCGTCCCAGGCCTTTCACCCCTTGACGGAACGCAAGCGTTAGAGCGCCAAGCAGGGCACCCACCCCGGTAGCGCCCATCAGTATGCCGAGACCTCGCGCCCCGCCGTGCAGGATCTTGTCAGCGAAAATCGGCATCAACACGACGTAGGGCATCCCCACCAGACTGACTAACCCTAACAGCAGCAGCAGCGCCCGGATCGGCGCGGTACGGTTGACGAAACGGAAGCCCTCCATCATGTTTTCCAGGGGTGACGCGTTCGACGCCCGTGCCGGGCTCTGCACTCTCATCATCAACAAACCGATGATGACAGCGATATAGCTGATCCCGTTGGCGAAGAAGCACCAGCCTTCGCCAATTCTTGCCACCAATATGCCTGCGATTGCCGGGCCGATCACGCGCGCGCCATTGAACATGGAGGAATTCAGAGCGATGGCATTCATCAAGTCTTCCTTACCCACCATGTCAACCAGAAAAGACTGCCGCCCAGGAATGTCGAACGCGTTCACCACGCCCAGAAAACCGGCCAGCACAAATACATGCCAGACTTGGACCCTGTGCAGCAAAGTGAGCGCAGCCAGAATGGACGCGAGCAGCATCGACGCGACTTGAGTTCCGATGACGATGTAGCGGCGGTTGAATCGATCGGCCGTGATTCCGCCCAACGGCGCGAACAAAAACACGGGGATCTGGCTGGCGAATCCCACCGACCCTAGCAGCAACGCCGAGCCCGTCAACCGGTAGACCAACCAGGACTGCGCCACGCTCTGCATCCACGTGCCGATGAGCGAGATGAGTTGTCCGCCAAAAAAAAGCTGGAAGTTACGATGGCGCAGCGCACGCCCCGCTACTTGCCAGCGTGATGCTGGCGCCGGAGCCAATTCAACCGCGCTCTCCGCCGGGCTTCCCTCGATTGGGGTCCTTGATTCGGCCACGTTCTCTTTGGATGACGACAACCGTATCTTTAGACCAACTATAACTTGAATGCTGCTCGCATTTTCGATCAACTCAGTTCTTGTACTACGCATGAGAGTCAGAGTTCACAACGTAGCGCGTTCAGCCGGACGGCAGCCTAGGGTGAGTTCACGGCATCCTAATGATGACGAATTTTTGACTTCCCACAGACGCCGGACTGCGCTACAGTTGGAGTGTTCTCTCGGCGGCGATTCCCTAAGGAAGGGACACGACCCATGACTACTCCCTCGGTTGGTGTTGAACGTCGCATCGGGCAGCGCTTCGCCTTTAACCTGCCAGTCTCTCTGCGTGACGTTTCGACCGCAGCGGAAGGACTTGGGTTCACTCAGGATCTTAGTTCGCGGGGGGCGTTTCTGTTTACCGACATGGCGCTCAGCGAAGGCGCGGAGATCGAACTCACGTTACGAATGCCCTCCGAGATCACTCTGGGCGAAAATATGCGGGTTCGTTGCCGGGGACAGGTTCTGCGTATCACCAAGCCTGCGGATAAAGGCTGGAAGCCAGCGACTGACGCCGGAAACAAGTCGGCAGAGACGAAAATCGGTGTGGCCGTTTGTTTAAAGGGCTACGAATATCTTCCGGAAGCTGAAGACGGTTCTGCCGATTTCCGACGGATTTCAGCGCTGCACAATCCCGGTGAGACTGAGCCGACGGTCGCACCCGCAACTGGCATTCCTCGTGATGCTGTGCGCTAGCTTTCCCGGCGGGAAGCTGGGGCGCGCGTCGCCAGAATCCCATTCGCGGACACTGCCCGGATGTTCTAAGTTTGTGGTACTTCTCAGTGCTTTGCAATCTCGCTGGCTTGGCTTAGAATGCTTGTCAATAGTGCGGATTAGGTCGGGGAGTAGTCCTGCTGTGCGCCTGTCACGGTTTTCGTCTCCGTTGCGGATCGCTGTTTTTCCATTTCTGCGCCGATTTCGTGCACGCAAACTTTTAGCTGGTTACCTAGGTCACTTGGCGAAGGGTACCTTCTCTTTCTAACATGCAGACACCGAGAGAAATCAGCGAGAACCGCACAATGCATGGGATCGCCGTAGCCCTCCTGACAGAAGACCGTGAGCACTTATCCGAGCTGCAGCGACGTGTAGAGGCTACTCGTCTCGGTCGTGCCGTGTTCAGCAATGTCGGCTTTCCCACTGGCCCCACGGATCCCATCCTCCGCCAGATTCAGGATTTGCGCGCCGAGGTTGTAGTCATCGACATCTCTGCGCAAAATCCGCAATCCGCCATCCGCGCCATCGAGCTCATTCAAGCCAATACCCTGCAACTGGCGATCTTCGCCAATGGCACCATGCAGCAGCCCGCCACGATCGTGGCCAGCATGCGCGCCGGAGCCGGGGAATATCTGGACGACAGCACTGGGTCCGAAGCCCTTCTCGAAGCTCTGACCCGCTTCAGTTCCAATCGCACTCGCACTCGCGGAGGCGCGGGCAAAGCGCGCATCTTCACTTTCATTAGCGCCAAGGGCGGGGCGGGCGCCACCACCGCTGCGGTTAATACCGCTATCGCGTTGCAGGAAGCTTACGGCAACGTCGTTCTGGTGGACTTCGCGCCCGTCGGCAACACACAACTCCACTTGAACTTGCGGCCCAGTTTTGGGGTACCCGACGCGCTGGAAAATCTGCACCGCCTCGACGCATCTTTGCTCGAGGGCCTGATGACTCCTTCGAAAAACGGATTGCAGCTCCTGGCCGGCCCCCAGCAGCCGTATCCGTCGGTGCCAACGCCAGCGGAATTGGCGCGCCTTTTCGATCTTTTGGCGAACAACTATCGCTATGTGGTGGTCGATGCCTCCAGCCGGCTCGATTCCACCACGCGTCTGCTCTCTGACCTGTCGAACGCGGTGCTGATGATCGCTCAGACTGACGTTGTATCGCTCTGGAGTGCAGGCCGCATCCACGCCTTCCTGGACGAAGGCGCGGGGCGCAACCGTATGCGGCTGGTGCTCAATCGCTACAAAAAGATTCCCGGTTTCACCGACGAAGACGTCGAACACTCCACTCGCTGCAAGGTGCTGTGGAAGATTCCCAACGCGTATCAGGCGATCTCACCCTCCATCGATCACGGAACCCCGGTAGTGCTGCAGGAGAATCAGGATGTGAGCCGCTCGTTCCGCGCGCTGGCAGCCGCTTTGGCCGATGCATCTACCACTCCGGAAGGCGGACTTGACCTCGTCTACGCCCAGGAAAAGACCGACAGCAAGACGAAATCCCCCGCCGGCCGTTTGCTGATCACCCCCGCTCGCGCGGGCCAGTAGCGAGTTGCGAGTACCTAGTACCGGGAAAATACCTCTAAACTAACCCTACGACTCGCGCACCGTCCTAAGCTATCCCGACCCCTCGCTGCCTTTTCTCGGTACTCGGTACTCGCAACTAATTCCTGGCCGCAGGCACCGGAGATGCTTCTGCCGGAAACATCTTGAACACAACATCTCGCGAATGCGCCGTAATTTTCTTTTGCGCATCGCTGGTGTTGTCGATGAGAGTTCCCCGCAACACGTAATAACCCTCATCACCGAGATTCTTACCCTCGCCGCGCTCCACCGTCCCCTTGAAATCGAACCATACCGCGTGCAAGGTCTCGGTGGTGAAAGCTAGATTCGTGCCGTCCAGCTTGGCACTGCGAAAGTACTGATCGAGAAATGCCCCCTGGTCACTTTCTCCTTCGCCATAGCGCGAAACGAATCCCGTCACCCGTCCTTCGTCTTCCACTGTTATTTGAACGAACTCTCCGTCCTTCAAAAAGCTGTACATCCCTGAATACTCATGCCCTTTTGCGGCTCGCTTCGTGGCTGGAGACTCCTCAGTTTTTGGAGCGGTTGCTTTAGAGTCCTGCGCCGCCGGCATAGCAAATGCGACAGCGCAGAAAACAGCGGCAACGAATACGGCACGGACAAAGTTCATGAGGGCTCTCCTACTCCCATCAATCGTACTACCTTAGCCCAGAAGGCGAACCTGCTGCCCTTCTCACTATTTCCGCCAGCGATCCCCCATCCAGCCCCGTTGCATCTAAGATAGAACGATGCGTGAACCGCTGTGGCCCCTGGTGGGAGGGACCGAATCACCCACGCCAGAACTGCAACTGTTGATCACGCCCGAGCCTTGGTCTCGCGTGTTCGTGCAGAATGTTCGCTGCCTGTTTCGGCGCGGAGCCGCTCCGTCGGATCTGCAGTCTTCTCCCGCGGACTTCTGGCCGGATGTTTTCGTCGAGCGCAAACTTCCCTGGGGCCGGTTCTTCGAGTCTGGCGGTTTTCATATTCTGGCACTCATACTCATCTGGGCGGGATCGCGCTTCCTCGCGTTGCAGCCCCGGGTTGTGGCGCAACCCACATTCAGCCATGCCGACGTCATCTATTACACGCCGTCGGAATATTTGCCGCCGCTCGACACTCGCCGGCCAACGCCAGCTCCGGCACGGAAAGCGGATCCCGAATGGGCGGCGCAGCCCATTATCTCCGTGCCGCCGGAGGCCGACAACCATTCGCAGACCGTCGTCACCGCGCCCAACATTCGTTTGCAGCGCGATATTGCTTTGCCCAACACCGCCGCCTGGTCGGACCATCCGCGCATGCCGATTGCCCCAGCCCCTCTGGTTCCCGCATCTGAGATTTCGCGCCTCGCGCCGCAGATGGAACGCTCGGTCATCGCTCCGCCGCCGGATGTTCAGAACGATCCGCGGAAAAAGTTGGAAGCTCCGCGATCCGCAGTAATAGCGCCGCCGCCCGCCCTTGATACAGATTCCAGCCGGCGCCTCGGCGAACTGAATATCGGGCCGAGCACTGTGATTGCGCCCGCCCCGCAGCTCTCGCTCGACGAACAGCGAGCGGTCTCGCGCCGTTCCGTCGCCCTGGACGGGCATTCTCCTCGGGTGATCGCACCACCCCCTTCGGTGGGCGCATCCGGGGGTTCGCGTGCCGGTGGCGACATAATCGCGCTCAGCAGGCATCCGGCGGTAGGGGCTCCGCCCGCACCCGCGGCCGGCAACCGCCGCGGCAGCTTCGCCGCCACTCCGGAAGGACACCGTGGAGCCTCCGGCGCGCCGGGAAGTTCCGCTGGCGCCCCTTCCACCGCGAATGGCACCGGAGCCGGCGACAAGACCGCCAGCAATCTACCCTTGGGACTCTACGTCGGCAAGACATCGAACATCGCGTCCTCCGTAGCTGGTGATCCCGGGCCGGCAAGTTCCAGCCGCAACCTAGTCAATCCGAATCTGATCGCCAACGCGCGTCCCCCACGAATTTCTCGGACTCCCGAGAGTGATCCCAAAATTTCCGAAGCTGAACGCGCGGTTTTTGCGGGCCGCAGGATCTACTCGCTCAGCCTCAACATGCCAAACCTGAACTCCGGCGGAGGCAGCTGGATCATCCACTTCGCGGCGCTGAAAGCGGATTCAACTCCTGCCAATCCCTCCGGTGAGGCAGCCTCCTCTGACCTTTCATCCCCGGTGGCCACGAGCAAAGTGGACCCGGCTTACCCTCTGGAGCTGATGAAGCAAAATGTTGCCGGCACCGTCATCCTCCATGCCGTCATCCTCGCCGATGGCAGGGTAGGCACGGTGCGCGTGCTGCGCAGCGTCAACGATCGTCTGGACCGTTTCGCAAGCGACGCCATCGCCAAATGGCGATTTCAACCCGCCATGAAAAACGGCGACCCCGTTGCTGTGGAAGCCACCTTCTGGATTCCTTTTAGGCCGACAAAGATGAAATCGGATTTCTGATGGTGGGGGTTGGTTCTGAGCCTGGCTCGATATTTAGGTTATCGTGCCGCTGCCTTCTTCTTTTCCAGCGCAGCGTAAATGGCGGGGTCGGTGCAAACTTCGTAATAGGTGCGGTCGGTCCAACCTAGAACCGAAAAATCTTCCGCATTCACTCGAGGCACGCGGCTTTCGCGGATAACGATTTTGCGGAAGATGTCGCGGTCTACAGGAACGGTGCCGCTGGAGAGGTTGTACTCGCCTTTATCCGACGCAAGCGATGGCGGCAGCTTTACTGCGAGGGACACCAGCGAAATTTCCTGCTCCAGCTTGCGGAATGCGGCCTGGTTCATGCGAATGCCGCCAAGATTGTAGCTGAGAAGCGATTCTTCGGAATTCGGCTGATTCGACGAAGCATCTTCGTCCGAGGCCTGGAAAACATAAACATGAAACGGGCCTCCCTGCGACTCCATCACCTTGCGGGCGCGCTTGTTGCAGGAAGAAAGGCGATCGCTTTCGTTGAGCGCTTCCGAAATCATGATCTGGCGCTCGCCATCCATCAGATACAGCGGAGAAGATTCCTGCAGAGTGATGCCGACGCCGAGTTCGAGTTCCGGCATCCCGGAGCGCAGCATCAATTCGTTATAGCCGCGCACAATCTCGATGATCTCGCGGGCCAGCACGCATGCCCGGCTGACGGCCAGTTCGGGCTCGCCGGCACGCTCGAGGATGGCGAGGATGATGGCATCGCCTTCCAGAAAAACTTTTTGAGCTCCATACTTCCCGAGCAGTTTGTTTACCGGATCGTAGAAATTCAGGCTGAAGTAAGAAGCCGGATTGAGCCCTTTTTCCATCAGCGTGCGCGTGAGCCGCGTGGAATCCCGCACGTCGGCCTTGAGGACTACGTGGCGTAAGACTCGTTCTTCCTCGGGCTGCTGGGGTTGCTCATCGGGCAGCAGAAATTCGTAGAGCGTTCCGTTCATCCGGGAAAGCTCGCGCAGCTTTTTGCTGGCTACTACGTTCACCGAATCAAGCGCCGCATTCAAAGTTTCCAGCCGGCGCAAATCGCGATGATACTGAGAAAAGTCCTGCAGAAACCGTGCGGCGACTTTGGCGCGCTCGGCGCCGCGGCAGCCGGCCACTTTGCCCACGGCCGCATACAAACTGGCGGGCGAAAGTTTGCCATGCTCCTGGATCATGCGTTCCACGCGATCGCATTCGGGACGGGAGATTAGAGCATTTTTCAACTGTTGCGGATTGATGCGGGGGGCGTACTCGCTGAGCAACGGCACAGTGTGGTACGACGCGATCACGCACTCCATCACTTGCTCGTCTTCGAGCAGGCGAACCCATTTCGCCAGCCGCTCCTGCTGAGCCAAGCCTTCCGGCGCGGAACCATCGGGCGTGCCTGTACCTACTAATGCGCGGGCGTTTCCCGGTGCGCACAGCCAGGAGTCGATGGCCTCGGTCGTCGTCTCCTCTCCATAGAGCGAGCGGAGGAACCCTGACACCACATCCTGCAAACGAGGATAGCGGTCGGGATCGCGATCCCAGTTGCCCAGCATGACATAGTGCTCGGCGCACAGGTAATCGTCGCGACCATCCTCGGAAAAAGCCAGGCGATTCACAAACAAGCCATGACTTCGCAGCGCCGCACTGCCGGGTTCCGTCCCTTTCGGCTCACCAAAAAAGGAGCGCCGGGTGCGCGCCAGGGTTTCCTTCTCGATAGCGCGCAGAGTTTCGAATAATTCCTGCCCGGTTTTGCGGAGAACGATCTTCTTGCGAACCTGAAAGGCCGCCACGCGCTCGCGATACTCGACGGCCTTGCCCTGCCGTATTCCCTCATAGCTCTTGAGCAGAACGCGGCATCGTTCCAGCACTTGCGCGAACTGCTGAGACATCTCGATGCGCAGAAATTTGGTCACGGCCAACCGCGCGAGGAGGTCGACGGAAATATTTTCCTCTTTTTTAGCGCGATTCAGGGCCGCGAGATGCAATTCGGCGAGCAGCGTCTTCCAATCGGAGGGATCGACGGGGCTGTTCACTCCGGGGCGATTGGCGGCCGCGGCGGCAGTTCGCATCCACGACGGACCTTGGCTTTTCTGCGGAGCTTCCGCCGCCAGCAACCCTTCCAACTCGCCGTGGCGCACAATCAGGCGCATGATCTGCGCCCGCGCCGCATCGACGAAGCGCGCACTCAGCGCCACGTCATGACGCAGGTTGTCGACGCCGACGGCCAGCCCTTCGAGAGCGATCGCAGGCGTGGCTGAAACCAGCTCGGGCAACGCCGGTTTCTCAGGCTCCTTGCCGAGGCGGAAGATGGGGAATCGAGGCATTCGTAGATGGCCCGGAAATCCGGAACTTACTGATTACACATGTACTAACGAGGCTAGCACGGGTAGCGGAAGGGCTAAAGTTACCGAGGTTATCGGGCCCGATGAAGGCCAGCCCATGGTGGAGTGTGCGACGGATTGGGTTTTTGCAAAAAAGATTCGCAGCGGTTCCGGGCTTCTCCCGTCCAAGGTGTAAAATCCGGCGGAGCAATGGCGTTTCCTATTCGATTGAGACGGTATAAAAATCAGGAGAGCTGCAATGATTGGTTTTTCTGTTAACGGCAAACGCGTCGATCTCGACGTTGATCCTTCGACCCCGCTGCTTTGGGTGATCCGCGAACAGCTTGAGCTGACGGGAACAAAATATGGATGCGGCATGGCGCAGTGCGGCGCCTGCACGGTGCATATCAATGGAGAAGCGGTGCGCTCATGTGTCGCTCCGGTCTCGCGGGCTAGCGGGAAATCGGTAACCACAATCGAGGGACTATCACCCGATCTCAGCAATCCGTTGCAACGAGCGTGGCTGGAGGAGGACGTCCCGCAATGCGGCTACTGCCAGTCGGGACAACTGATGAGCGCGGCGGTGCTGCTGCGTGAGAAACCCAAGCCTACCGACGAGGATATTGACGCGGCGATGACCGGCAACATTTGTCGCTGTGGGACCTATCCGCGGATTCGCAGAGCAATCCACCGGGCCGCCGAGATGGTTGCGAAAGGAGGTGCTCGATGATCGGTCGAAAGATGGGAAAGGGGATTGAGCGTCGTGACTTTTTGAAAGTTTCAGTGGCGGCGAGCGGTGGCCTGCTGATTGGATTTCAATTTCCCGGGATCAACACGCTGGCAGCCGCCAAGTCGGCGACTGGGCCAAAAGCGTCCGCGGATACATTTGAGCCGAATGCGTTTGTTCGCATCGGAAGCGACGAGCGGGTGACGGTGATTGTGAATCATTCGGAGATGGGACAGGGCGTCTACACGTCGTTGCCCATGCTGTTGGCGGAGGAACTCGATGCCGATTGGACCAAAGTCGGGTTCGCGCCGGCTCCGGTTGATCCCAAGTACAACCACCCGGCGTTCGGTTTGCAGATGACGGGAGGAAGCTCCAGCGTATGGTCGGGCCTGGAACAGTTCCGCCAGGCTGGCGCCGCGGCGCGCTCGATGCTGGTCGCCGCGGCGGCGCAGCAATGGAATATTGACGCGGCGACCTGCCGGACGGAATCAGGCGCAGTGTTCCACGGGTCTGATCGCAAGCTGACCTATGGGCAACTCGTGGACGCTGCAGCAAAGTTGACTCCTCCCGCGCACGTACAGCTGAAAGATCCAAAGACATTCAAGCTGATCGGCAAACCGATCAAGCGGCTCGACACTCCCGAGAAGTTGAACGGTGGCGCGGTTTTCGGAATCGATGTGAAGTTGCCCGGAATGCTGACGGCTGTAATTGCGCGTCCGCCGATTTTCGGGGCAAAGATGAGGGCCTTTGACGATTCGCGAGCGCGCTCGATGCCGGGTGTGAAAAAGATCGTCGCGGTTCCGGCGGGTGTTGCAGTGATTGCAGATTCTTTCTGGCAGGCAAAGACGGCGCGAGATGCCCTCCACGTCGAGTGGGACGAAGGCAGCATGCAGAACTTCAACACCAGCGAGATGATGCTTGACTTCCGCGAGCGGGCGAAAACAACAGGAACGAGCGTGCGCAAAGAGGGCGATGCTGCAACCGCTCTGGCCGGCGCGGCAAGAAAGATCGAGGCAGTCTACGAAGTTCCTTATCTTTCGCATTTGATGATGGAGCCGTTGAACTGCGTAGTGGATTTGCGCGCGGACTCTTGTGAGGTTTGGACCGGCTCGCAGTTCCAGACGATTGACCGCGCGAATGCGGCGAAGGTCGCGGGACTGCCGAACGAGAAAGTCCAACTCCACACAACTTTCCTGGGCGGAGGCTTCGGACGGCGGGCGAATCCGCAGTCGGACTTTGTCGTGGAAGCGGTCCATGTTGCCAAAGCGGCCGGCGCTCCCGTCAAAGTGATCTGGACGCGAGAAGACGATATGCATGGGGGCTGGTATCGTCCGGCGTTCCTACACGCCATTGAAGGAGGTATCGACGCGAGTGGCAATGCAGTGAGTTGGCGATCGCGATCCGTGGGGCAATCGATCATGGCGGGAACGCCGTTCGTGGCTATGATGAAAGGTAAGGACTATGATCCGGCGTCGGTGGAGGGGATCGACGATCTTGCTTACGCGTCCCCAATATCGCGGTTGAGTCGCACCAGCCGGAGATCCATGTGCCGGTGCAGTGGTTGCGTTCTGTCGGACACTCACACACTGCGTTCGCGGTGGAATGTTTCATGGATGAACTCGCCGCACTGGCGCAAAAGGATCCCTACCAGTTCAGGCGTGCACTCCTTCACAAGCAGCCTCGATATCTTGGCGTGCTCGATCTGGCCGCGCAGAAAGCGGGATGGGGCAAACCTCTGCCGAAGGGGATGGGGCGGGGGATCGCGGTGCATTTCGCCTTTGAAAGTTACTCGGCGCATGTCGCCGAGGTCTCGGTCACAGATGGTAGAGTTCGCGTGCATCGCATGGTATGCGCCATCGATTGCGGGCAGTACGTGAATCCGGGCATTATCGCGGCGCAAACCGAAGGCGGCGCAATCTTCGGAGCTTCGGCGGCGCTCTTTCAAGAGCTTACCTTCGAAAAAGGACGCCTGCAGCAGACCAACTTCAATACTTTTCCGGTAATGCGGATGAATGAGTGTCCGGAGATTGAAACCTACATCGTCGAGAATAACGAGAAGCCGGGCGGAATCGGCGAGCCGGGGGTTCCGTGCGCGGCGCCGGCCATCGCGAATGCGGTGTACGCGGCGACCGGAAAACGAATCAGGCGGTTGCCCATCCGCATGACGGAGGCAGTATGAAGCGCTTGCGCGTAGTTCTTTCTAGTCTCCTGTTGTGCGGCTTCGCGGGAGCACTATGGTTTTCGCGCTCCGTCGTCGCGGCTGAGCCGGCGACGCCCAAAGCCGCCTCCGCGATCAGCGACGATGGAGCGCTTTTTACCGCGCTCGTACCTGTGTTGCGGCATCCGCGCTGCATGAACTGCCATTCGCAGGGAGATTATCCGCGGCAGGGTGATGACGGGCATCCGCACACGATGAATGTGAGGCGCGGCCCGGTGGGGTTTGGAGTGACTTCAGAAAAATGTAATACCTGCCATCAGGATCACAACCTCGCGGGCGCGCACCTTCCACCCGGTGCGCCGGGCTGGCGGCTACCGCTGCCGAGCATGCCGATGATTTGGCAGGGCCTGACGGATGCACAGCTCTGCGAATCGATTAAGGATCCAAAGCAAAACCGGGGCCGCAACATCGATCAGCTTGTTGAGCACCTTACGGAAGATAAGTTAGTGATGTGGGGATGGAATCCCGGCGAGGGCCGAACGCCCGTTCCCATGCCGCATGATGAATTCGCTGCGAAAGTAAAGCGGTGGCAGGCGGCGGGCGCGCCGTGTCCGTCCAGGTAAGCGCGGCAGCCGTCGTGATTCCCGACACAGCCGCGCCTGGGCCGGTGGAGTAGTTTAATTCCAAATGTCGGCAGCGATATGCAGGGAGTCCGCTCCCTGCTCACGCGCCTGCGAGCGTTCTGCTTCCCCGGTGGCGAGGATGCCGCTCGCTTCATTCGCGCAGTCCGCACTACAGAAAGAGGTCAGATCCGCATGTCGCCGGAGGCCCGGTGGATTCCCTACACTGCGGAACAGGTGACCGACTCCACCCGCAGCAGCTTTTGCTGGGAAGCTCGCCTCGATCCCGGAAAGATTACTCTCCGACCGTGACGGATGCTTACGAGATGGTCACGGTCGCCTCACCGTCAAGCTGGCAGGGATCGTGCCGGTAAGGAAAATCGTAGGACCAGAAACCGATCGGGGGGAATTGCAACGCTAGCGAGCCTCGATTGTGCTCTGTCCGCCGAGCCTGCTGAACCACGAGACACTGGAGTGGAACGCTTTGGGCCCGCTGACGCTGAGAGTTCACGACCTTCGCGACGCTAACAGCGCATCGATCGACATCAATATCTCCGCCGAAGGACGCCCCATTGCCTGCCGTGCCGATCGACCGCGCCTGCTCGGCAAGCGCGCTATCTCCACTGCATGGTGCGCCACTTGCAGCGAGTTTCGCGAGTGGGAAGGCCTCTGCATACCCACTCAGCTGGAAGTTTCCTGGCATCTACCGGAAGGTGAGTTCTCTTACTACCGGGGCGAAATTACGTCGTTTGTTGCGGCGCGTTGAAAGGTTTAACTTCTCTCGGTACTCAGCAACGGGTACTGGGTACTCGCTACTGGCTCTTCGCTCGTGCCGCCTCAAACTCATCGCCCTTCTGCCACCCAACGAGCCGCGGGGCACTTGCCGCCTCCCAGCCCAGGGCGAAGCCGAAACGTGCCATGGCCGCATCGCCGACAAAGTCCATTTCCGGATGGTACTCATCGCTCGGCTGGTGATAATGCTTCTCCGTGTATTGCTTATCCTGCGCCAGTCCCCAGGCCTCGTCGTGACCTTTGAACTTCATGCCTTCGTTTATGGAGAACGATGGAATGCCCACGCGGGCCAGGCTGAAATGATCGGAGCGGTAGAAGTGACCGGCTTCAGGGCGGGCGTCGGGACGTATCGTGAGCCGGAATTCTTTCGCCGTCGCCTGCACCCACGGATAAAAAGTTGTCCGCTCCGCGCCCGAAACTTCGACTTCCTCCGGCGCCCCCAGCGGCTTCACATCGTCGTAATTCAAGTCCAGTGTAATCTTCCCTGCGGGAATCGGTGGATGCTTGCCCAGATATTCCGATCCCAGCAGACCCTGCTCCTCCGCCGTGACGGATGCGAAGATTATCGATCGCTCCGGACGTTCCTTAGCCCCACTGAAAGCGCGCGCCAACTCCAGCAAAATCCCGCAGCCTGTGGCATTGTCGGCCGCGCCATTGTAGATATTGTCGCCCGGCATATCCGGGCGAATGCCTAAGTGATCGTAGTGGGCTGTGTAGATCACCGCTTCGTCTTTCAGATTGCGGTTAGAGCCCGGCAGCATCGCCAGCACGTTGTTCGACTCGAAATTCCGCACCTTGCTCACCATGTGCGCCTTTAGCTTCGCTCCCAGGTTCACCGGACGAAACTCACTCGTGCGCGCATCCGCCACCATCATGTCGAGATCCATCCCCGAGCCTGCCGCCAGCATCTTCGCCACATCGAACTGCACCCAGCCCGCAACCTTCAGCGCCGGACCTTCCAACTTCAAATACGATTTCTCACCCGAGTTCGAGTTCCGCACCACCTCCCACGGATAGCTCGCCATATCTTCTTTGTGAATGAGAATCACGCCCACCGCGCCCTGGCGCGCCGCCTCTTCGTATTTGTAAGTCCAGCGCCCGTAATAGGTCAGCGCCTTGCCTTTGAAAAATTTCGGATCATCCGACGGCGGCTCATTCACCAGCATCAGCAGCACTTTGCCGCGAACGTCCACGCCCTTGTAATCGTCCCAGTTGTATTCCGGAGCTTCGATGCCATAGCCGACGTAGACGATCTCCGCGTCTACATCGGACTGCGACTGCTGCGTTTGATCGTAGGCAACATATTCATCAAGCGGCTTCAGATTCATGGCCGCGCCTTGCTTCGGTACCAGCGAGAACCGAGTGTCCGGCAAAGTCGTGATCCCCACCAGCGGCACTTTTTGCAGATACGATCCGTTCTCGCCCGCCGGCTTCAATCCATATTCGGCGAACTGCGTGGCAATATATTCGGCGGCGATGTCGCCGCCGCGCTGACCTGTGCCCCGGCCTTCCAGCAGATCATGGGAGAGAAAACGGACGTGCCCGCGAATGTGTTCGGGATTAATCGTCTCCATGGCGGCGAACGCAGCGGAGGGCAGACGCACCGAGACCGCCTCGTGCTGGGCCGCAGCCGGCGCCGGGTCCGGCGCAACTCCTCCTTCCGCCCAGACCATCAGGCTTACAGCGGCAATCATGCCGGCAAGTGCACTTCTCCTTACGATTGCTTGCATAAATCAGTGATCTCCCCCCAGGCCGAAGCAGCGCATCGGCACAGAAATCCGCGGACGCTTATTGTTTGAGACTAAGTAAATTGTAACGGAGAAGAAGCTCTTGGCCGGAAGGAAGTGGCCGGCTCTACCTGCACCATAGGCCAACCAGAGCCAGGACCTTCAGCCCGGCGCCATGTTGTACCTGCGATGGTTTTCCCTATCCCCAGTAATGTTTATATCTTCAGGTGTCCCGCGACCGCGGGATCAGTTCTTCGAGCCTCAACCGGCGCGAAAGTCGCGAACGTCTTCCCCAGGCTGGAACACCGCGGCCGGCACGGTTTTCCCGAACTCGGCCATCCTGCGATTGATCTCTGCGAAATCGGCCTTCACCCACCCGACACTGGAAACTTCAATCTCGGCGTCCTGCGCGATCCAGAAGATGGTCGGGACGTTGGTCAGGCCATAGGCGTTCGACACCGGATATTTGTGGGTATCATCGAGGAGCACCGGAAATGTCACGCCAAATTCTTTGGTGAACGCAGCGGTCTCCTTCGGCTCGTTCTGCGAAACCCCGATGATTCTGACATCCTTGTGTCCGTAGGCCCGCTCCAGCCGTTCGAGAAACGGAAATGCATACTGGCAGGTGGGGCAGGAAACTTTGAAAAACGCCATCACCAACGGGCCCTGCGCCAGTTCGTCACGCAATATGAAGCGCTTGCCATCCATCGCTCTCAGTTCAAAGTCGGGCGCCTTAGTGCCCACGGTCAACGCCGCCATCGGTGGTCCTCCTGTTGTTTCAGATGCTTCGCAAGCAGAGCACGCTTGCAGGGCCTGATCTACTTTCATTTTAGATGATGCGAGATGCTAGCGATGGTGACTGGTCGGGACCGGCTTCACACTCGCGCCGGAGCGACATAGTGAAGAATCGCGACGTAGTGGAAGATGCTGCCCGCCAAAACAAATCCGTGCCAGACGGCGTGACTGTAGCGCACCCGCGGCATGGCAAAGAAGATCACGCCCGCGCTATACGCCAGCCCGCCCGCCAGCAGCCACAACAGCGCCCCCGTCGGCACCACGTGGATCAGCGGCTTCAGAGCGATCACGACTGACCATCCCATCAAGAGATAGAACATAGTCGAAGCGATGGGAAAACGGTCGACGAACCAGAGTTTGAAAATGATCCCGCCGAACGCCAGCGCCCATACCACGCCGAATAGAGTCCATCCCCAACCTCCGCGCAAGCCGACCAGCGCGAACGGCGTATAAGTGCCCGCAATGAGCAGGTAGATGCAACTGTGGTCCACGATCTTGAGGACGCGCTTCCAGCGCGGCGCCCACACGGCGTGGTAAACCGTGGATGCGGCGTAAAGGCAAACCAGCGTCGCGCCGTACACACTGCAGCTCACAATGCTCAGCACGCCGCCATGCAGCGCAGCAACGACAATCAGCACGACAAGCCCCGCCAGACTTAGGGCCAGGCCCAGCCCGTGGGTCAGGCTGTTGGCAATTTCCTCCGCAGACATTCGCATCCTGCCCATAAGCACCATGTTAACAGCGCACGCGATTCTTTTCAGAGTATTGCTGCCTTGTGCAAAATCTTTCGTGCTAGCCCTGTGAGTGCAACGCGACCCAACCGCTCCACCGGAATCCATTTTCCGTCGACGCACGGTGAAGTGTCTCGCCACACGCGCACCGTGTAATCCGTCACCGTGATGGAATGCCGCAGCGTGAACGCCGGGATCGCTGACCCATTCTCTTCTGCGCGCTCCGGCAGTTCCCACATGCCGGGCATCAACGACGCATCGCGGGAACGCCGGACCAGAAAAATTTCGCTATCGCGGCAAAGCATTGAATACTGGATCTCGCGTTTCTTCTGAGGTTTAACCTTGGCCGTCGCCGCCAACTCCCCGCGCGTAGCGCAGAGTTCGACCACCGGACACGTCAAACAGGCCGGCGTTCGCGGCGTACACACCACCGCGCCTAACTCCATCATCCCCTGATTGAAGTCCCCAGGCCGTTTCTTGTCCAGCAGATGATTTGCTGTTCCCCACAGCTCCTCGCCCGCCAGACGCGTGCCCACGAGGCGCTTCAGCACGCGCTCCACGTTGCCGTCGACTACAGCCACGGGCTCGCCGAAAGCAATGCTGGCGATCGCAGCGGCGGTATAGCGGCCAATCCCCGGCAACGCCAGCAATCCTTTCGCAGTCGGCGGAAATTTTCCACCGTGCTGGCGCGCGATCACCTTCGCCGTCGCGCGCAGCATGCGCGCGCGTCGGTAATATCCCAGACCGCTCCACGCCGCGAGCACGCTCGACTCGCGTGCCGCCGCCAGTTTCTCCACCGTAGGAAACCGCCGCAGAAATTCGTGGTAGTGCGCAATCACCGCCGCAACCCGTGTCTGTTGCAGCATGATTTCGGAAAGCCACACGCGATAGGGATCGCGGTTCGCGCGCCAGGGCAGGTCGCGCCGATGCATGTCGTACCAGCCGGACAATTTCCGCCGGAACTTCGCCCGCTGCTCACAGATCCCCCCCTTAAACTGCATACGTAAGGTCATTCCTCCCGCCGCAACCAAAACCTGCGCAGGCTGCGATTCTAATCGATCGACGGAGCCCAAACGGGTTGACCCGCGATATGCCCTGCCATTGACCGCGCTCTCGCCGCAGGAAATAATAGCTCAGCCTGGTATTCGCGACATTCGCGTGAGCTGGTTCACGCCCAGCAGGATCGAGGAGCACTATGAACGACTTCAACCGCAAGGTGGAAGACGCGTCGGCGCGCGTCAGCAAGACTGTAGCCGAGGCCGCCGAGAAGATCGAGAAAGAGATTCCGGAGTTCATCAAGTACCTGAACGACGAGGTGGTGCCCGCCATGCGGCAGCACTCGACGAAAGCCCTCCGCGTAGCCTCGGAGAAGCTCTCGGAGTTCGCCGATTACATGGAGAAAAATCCGCATCCTCCGAAGTAGCCCTATTGGACTCAACGAAATACTCGCGCGAGCAAAGCCCAAGTGCTGAGCTGTTCCCACGCGCAACCTCCCTTGCCTTGCTGTTTGCGATCTTGCTTCTCGGCAGCTGCGGTCATCCCAAGCAAGCCCGGGTCAATGTGCCTCCACCGCCTGCCGCAACTGAACCGCAGCCCCATCCCGAAGGTGTAGCCACGAATGACCGTCTTCCTGGCGCCGGAGAGAACGCATCCGACCTGGCCGAGCCCACGATTCCTAGCGACTCCAGGCCCCTGGCTACGGAGATTGGCCGGGCAAGCTGGTATGGACCGCCGTATCACCATCGGGTGGGATCGAACGGCGAAGTTTACAACATGCACGCCATGACGGCTGCTCATCGTACGCTGCCGCTGGGCACGATCGTGCGTGTCACAAACCTCAAAACCGGCCACACGGCGCTGGTGCGTATCACTGACCGCGGACCGTTCATCCCCGGACGCATACTGGATTTATCGTTGGCCGCCGCGCGCAAGGTTGACGTTTACCTGCCTGGCGTTGCGGAAGTGAAGGTGGAGGTAATGCAAACTCCGGCTCCTCTAGAGAGCGGCGGAAGGTGGGCCGTGCAGATCGGAAGTTTTCCCCATGAACAAGAAGCCAGCAAGTTCGCCGACCACCTCACCCGCCGCTACCGCACAGTCAAGGCGCAGCATTTTGGCAGCCCGGTAGGAGATTGGTGGGTACGGGTGCGCGTACTCGATGATGATCGCAAGCGCGCTCAACAATTAGCCGCAGAAACCACAACCCCGGACGGCGCCGTTTTTCTGGTGAGATTGGACTAGAACCTAGAATCGTTGCCTTAGCAGATCGCTGATTGTTTCTCTATGGGAGCCTCGGCAAAATCCCTGGACGTCATTCCAGCGGCTGCACGCCTCCGCGGCGCCAAGATGATCGTCGGCGCGGCTGCAATCTACCTCGTGCTCCGTCTGGTGGGATTCCATAAGCTCTTCGATTATGATGCAGAGGGAATCGGAGCGCTTCTGCGGATCATCGGAACGCTTTATAGCGTCGTCTATGCTTTCGCCATCTACGTCAGCTGGGGACAATTCACCACCGTCGAAACCGAGATTCTGAAAGAGTCGGGAGCATTGAAAGATCTGCTCGTCTTCAGCCAGCAACTATAAAGAGACTGTGCGCGAACCCGTGGTGCGGGCGGTGAAGATTTACGCGCGGGGCGTTGCAGAAACGGAATGGAGAGCGCTGTCAGCCGGCGAGGCGACCGACAAGACCGACAAACTATTTACCGCCGTCATTTCCAGGGTTACGGATGTGAAACCTGAGGACGAGACCGAGCGCATCCTCTACCCGAGGCTGCTGGATATCGCGAATCAGGCAAGTTCTCATCGGGATGAACGGCTTTTCCCTCAGCGCAGAGAGAATGCCGCGGACCCTTCTGGCATTTGTCACGCTTACCGCGTCTATGATTCTTTTTTGCTTTTCTTTTATCCGTTCCGAAACCTTGCGTTGGGACTAGTCGCTGTTGCGATTACGACCATGCTTCTGTTCTTTGCCAACTTCGTACTAACCGATTTGGACAATCCCTTTGAAGGCACGTGGAACGTAGGCTCCGAGCCTTTCGCCGAACTGGTCACCAGGTTTCGCTAACCGCTTCCGCTGACAATTTTTCTGGTTCGGTGTTATCTTTCCGCCATGGTGACCGATTGATGAGCGACCCCACCAGCAGCTGCCTTTTCTGCCGCATTCTACGCGGCGAGATTCCCGCTAAGAAGGTCTATGAGAACGACCATGTGTTCGCCTTCGAAGACATTAACCCGCAAGCGCCCACGCACGTGCTGGTGATTCCGAAGAAACATTTTGCCGGATTGAAAGAAGCGGAGGCGGACGAGGCCGAAATAATTGGCCGATGTCATCTTGCGGCAGCGGAGATCGCGCGTCAGCGCAACATTGAGCAAGGCTACCGCACCGTGTTGAACGTTGGTCCCGGGGCGGGGCAGTCAGTGTTTCATCTTCACGTGCATTTACTCGGAGGGCGCTCGCTGGCTTGGCCCCCGGGATAGGTCAGGGCCGCTACTGCACCGTCGGATTTTCGTCTTCCGGCGCCCCGTGCCGGCGCAACAACTGCGGCAAGTTCTGGGAGAACGCGGAACGCGGCAGCACCATGTCGCAGCCAACCTCGTGAGCTTTTTGCTTCAGATCCCCCTGCACATGAGAAAGGAATCCGATGATCGAGGTTCCCTTCTTCAGCTTCGACTTCAGCTTGGGGATCAGCGTGAGCGGCTTGGCGTTGGCGTTATTGAGATCGAAAATGATCAGTGACGGCTTTTCTTCGCCGTTCTGCTGCATGCGCTCCGCGAGGTCCTTGTCGTTCTTGGCGAACTCGACTTTAACGTTGAGTTTGCGCGCGGTCTCCTGAATCTTGGCCGCGAAGAAGAGATCATCAACGAAAGCAAAGATTCGTGAGTTGGAATCTTCGCGCAACACGGGCAGAGGCTCGGGATCCGCCGGCGCGAAGGGCGCAGCAAAACCAGGGCGCGGTCGACGCGCTCCCTGCCCATTGTTTCCATTACCCGCCAAGGCGGCGCGATAGCTGTGATCCATGGGAGCGGTGTAGATGCCGTCCTGATTGTGGCGCGACTGGCTCGGGCCGGCGGCACGGGGTCCACGCCCATTGTTGGGACGGCGCCCACGACGCCGTCGATTTCTGCCTCCGCCACCGGAAGGCCTTCCTGGTCCTGCGTTCATAGTCCTCTCAAGACTGCTTGGCCGGATCTTCGATCCGGTGCAGTGTCGCAAAGCTAAACTGTTTTAAGGTTCCCCAAGTTCAGGTTCTGTAACTTCAGATTGCACATTGGTTGCGGCGGGCTCTTACAATGTTGGCGACAATACTGGCAAACAGTGTTGGCGAACCGGCAACTTTTCCGGCCAGGCTTTTCCGCTGGCTTAGGAGTGCCCTTCACTGCGCAAGGTTAACTCCTCCATGCGGCACGCGAGTTGGGCGGCAAAACAATGGTCATAAGCTGCTACGGTGAAACAACTCGTATTGGCGAAAAATATAATTTCTGCGTATCGGTTATCCGTCGTCGGATCCGTCGCGCCGCCGGGAACGGCCTGGGACGCGGAAGGCCTACGCGGGAACGAGGCCAATGAGAACAAGCTAATGGTACTCGTCCTTCTCCGCGCACGCAAGTGGCAAAACGGATAGGTTTTGCACAACAGGCCATTGCCAGAAGTTCTCGAGCGGGACCGGCTTCTGCGTTCACGCTCCGCTGGAAACTTCCCGGGCCCATTGTTGAGACTGCCAGTACGAAGCAGCGACCGTGTCGGCATCCAGATGGAGGCAATCGCAGATGCCCGGGCGGCTTCCCACTCGCCGCTCTCGTGGGCCAGCATCAACAACAAGTAGATGGGGTGCAACAAACCGAGTTCACCGCGCAACACCGCCTTGGTTTCGGAATCCAGCGGAATCTTCTCCAATACCTCGGACATGGGCATTTCCAGCATGACATCGAGCATGGGGAGCAGTCCGCGCAGGAACAGATCGGAGTCGTCGTGGCGCGTGAGCGGAGCCAGCAGTTCTCCGAAGCGGGCGCGAACCAGTGCACACAGCACAAGATCGCTGGTTTTGTCCTGACCAGCGCCAACGGTCGCAATGAGCCGCACCCAACGCCGCACTTCACGGTCGCCGAGAATGGCGAGAGCATGGCGCACTGAATGGATTTCATTCCTGAATCCGAACCGCACCGAGTTCATATCGCGCAGCAGCCGGTAGCGGATCGAAGCTTCGGTCTTGATCAGCTGGTCGATCTCCGGCAGGTCCAGCTCCGCCTGGGACACGGCCTGCAGCATCCTCATGTAGTTGAGCCGGTTGGCGGGCACTTCATGAGTGGTCATGATTTCCGGGCGGCGCAAAAAATTGCCCTGGGAATAAATAAGCCCTGATCACGGGCGGCCACGAACTCGGCGTGGTTCTCGACCTTTTCCGCCAGCATGCGGCAGCGCCAAAGGGCCATGTTTTTCCACCAACGCGGCTCGCTCCTCGAGCGTGGTCAGCTTCCAGTCCACTTTGAGGATGTCGGCCATTTCGGCTAGCGGCTCCCGTGGATCGTTGCTGACATAGTCATCGAGGGCGATCAGGTGTCCGGCAGGCGCTGACATGCTTTCGTCACTTCGGCATCGACCGGAACGGTTTACAGAACCTCAACCACGGTGGAGTGCGAAGGCAGCAGCGTGACCAGGCCCCCAATCAACGTGTTGCGAGTGCAATTCCGAAAAGCGCCACGACCGTCACACAGAACATCGAGGTCCACCAGCGGCGAACTATCCAGTGTGGAGCGCGACGCTACATCGGCATCACCGCCGTGGAACACGTTCTCCATGCCGTCACGGAAGAGAAGTTCGTAGCCAAATACTTTCTCGTCGCGGTCAAAGATCGGCGGGCGCGCCGCGTAGCGCAGCTTGATGCCCTTGGGATCATCTCGGACAGTTGGGACGCAGCCGGGGAGTTCGACACAATGAGACCATCGGCGAGAGAAGGCAAAACTCCAGCGCGCCGCAATCGTCGACGGCGGTGAGAAGAATCTAATCCGCGCAGTTGGCTTTTGAGCAGAAAAACGCTCCGCAATTGCGGAGCATTTTTCACCCCAGACGGCCCTCAGTTCGTGACAACGAGCGTGATTGTAAGTGGAGCAGCTGTGAGCGCATTCGGACCTGCAGTTGTGGCGTTCACGACGATGGAATAAGTGCCCGCCGGAGTCCCCGGATTGCTCTGGCCGCCATTGCTGCCACCACTGCTGCTACACGAGCCCAACCATAAAGTGGAGAAGCCGAGAACCACGATCAGGCTCAGCAGTCGAACCCCACGCCCCCGCGATCCCGAGGCCAAGACAATTCCGAACAGGCCAGGAAGCAGTAGAGCGTAGAAAATACGGTTGCCGTGTCCCAGCAGGGGGCGCAGCTCCGATGTGGGCGCAGTGGTCTTGAGGCTGAGAGTGAGCGAAGTGTTGTTGATTGAGTTTCCGCTCCCCGGACTAAACACGCACTGCACCTCAGATGGAATACTGCTTTGCAGGCAGCTGTAAGTGATCGACAAGGCGGTAGTGCTCGTCGTACCCGAGCCCACGATGAATCCATTCGTCCCGGTAACGGTAATCGGCACCGAGGCAGTTGCTCCCGCAGCCACAGAGTAAGTCGCCGCGCCAGTCGACGCGAGGCCGAAAGTCTGAGTGGTCGCGGTCACGGTCAATGTGGGGCTGGGGCTCACGGAAACCACTGCGCTCCCGCTGGTACCGGCAACGGTGAGAGTCTGTGCCCCCGAAGGCAGCGCCATATTTGCCGAGGTAGCGATCGTCATGGTGACATTTTGTGAATGAACGCCATCGAGAGTGACGCTGGAAGGACTGAAGGTGCACGACGCACCCGAGGGCAACCCCGCCGTGCAGCCGCCAGCAGGAGAAACCCCCGAATTAAAGTTTACGGCCCCGCTGAAACTGTTTACGGGCGTGACGGTTATCACCGAGGTTGCAGCCTGCCCCGCCGCAACGGTTAGAGTCGCCGGGCTGAGAAACAATGTGAAGGGCACTGTTACGGTAATGTCCGCGGGCACGGACGCCGAAGCACTGTGAGATGCGTCTCCCTCGTATGTCGCCGTGACGCTGTTACTGCCGCCTGGAAGCGCTGAGGTGGTGAATGTTGCAGCCCCCTGTGAAAGGTTGGCTGTTCCCAAGGCTGTGGTAGAGCCGCCATTGAGAAAAGAGAAGCTTACGGTTCCTACGCCGGTGGAAGGGGTAACAGTGACGGCTAACGTCACGCTGGCACCGATCATGATGTTCGTCGCAGAAGGCGAAACTGTGATTGAACTGGTGGTGCGGGAAGCGGACCATGCGGTGAAGAGCGCATCAGCGTCCACAGAGCCAAGGCCCGTAACCTGATCGTAGCCCACCCCCGCAGTGAAGCCATAGTGAAATGGGGCAGTTGTGGGGCATCCTGTCGTTCCACTCGTGCAAGGCACAATGTTATTGCCCGTAGTCACATCATGGAACGCGGACGGATTGCTCGCCGCTAGCGAGTAGAGGGTCGAGTTTATGCCACCCAGCCCGGACGCGCCCAAATATTGGTTGAGGAGTGCTACGATCGCGGAAAATGTGGGCGCTGCCGCAGAAGTACCGCCAACTACATCTAAATTGGAACTCGAATCTCTGAAACCACTAGTACAAGTGGCCACGATCGTGTCGTTCGGACCATCTTCGGAGCAGAACAGGTAGCCGTCGTGGTCAGGAGACGTATTCAATGCCAGATCGGGAACATCGCGTTTGCCGTCGCTAGGTACTCCAGTGCCGGTCTGCCAGGAAGGCTTTGCGAAGTAAATGCTTGCCCCGCCGCCCGATGCCGACAGGGAGTTGTTTTCAGTGGTGTCGTTCCACCCTTCCTCGGGGATATACATGATCGCTGACGAGATGTCGTCGGAAGTTCCGGTCGCGTTCCAATAGATAGTTGTTGACGTGCTGGCAGGGTCACCGAAGAATTCCGTCCCACCCATACCGGTGACCTCGGGAACTGCGGCGGGAACATCGACCGCCAATCCTTTGGTCGCGGAGGCGACATCGCCGTCACAGTCTGCGGCTCCATCATCGCCGGACGCCGCCATAATGGTCTGGCCCTGCGAGTTGGCCTGCTGTGCCCATCCTTGAACCGTTTCGGTGAAACCCAGTCCGAGGAGCGACTCGCAGTAGCCGTAGCTGGTGCTGATGACGGGGGCGATGTTGTTGTCCACCGCGTCCTGAAGAGCATCCCATACGCTGTTTACGCGGCTCGCGCATGTATCGCCAGCGCCGAGCCCCGCGTAGACGAAAATAATGTTCGCATTGCTGGCGACCCCGCCCGACCACTCGAGGTCAAGATCGGATTCGCCCTCATCCCCCGAACAGCGTGTCGCGGTTGAAGTGCCGGGATAGAGAATATATTGCGGGGCCTTCGCCGCAAGGCCGGCAGCGCTGCGGAAGTTGCTCAGGTCGGTCGCGTTGACCGTCGACTGTCCTACAACAGCGATGCTCTCGCCCGTACCATCAGTCCCCGACTTATACAGGGGCTGAAGGTCATAGATGGTGGCGAAGTCGCCGGGGGACAAATAATGATCGCCGGAAATATGAGAAGTAAAATGCGGATCCACTCCGTTCGATAACATTCTCCGTACGATCGCTCGCGGCTTAGGATTAAAATTGTGAAGATGTCCGATCGAAAGCACGGATTGCGCCAAAGCAGCGGGTACCGAGGGATTGGTTGCGTTGGCGAAGTGGGTCTCGCCATCGACCACGTAGTCATGGATCTCAGTGGCAAAAGCCGCCTCGACTTGCGCGACGGTACCGTCAAAAGAAATTTGGTTGCGACTGTTGGCCACAGAAGTAACGGTAAAGCCCTGGGATTCGAGCCAGGCCACAACTCGGTTAATGTCACTCTTGGTCATTCCGAAGCGATCGGCGAACTGCGCCGGCGTCAGCCATTTGTGATAATTCGGGGATGAGCGATCCTGCTGCTGGGCTAACAGATTGCTGAGATCCTGCTGTTGCGCGGCGGAGGGATGGAAGACCAGCGAAACCCCGTATATTTGCTTGCTGCCATCGGCACGGCCAATGTCAAAACGAGGCTGGGCAAGTCCATGCACATTGCCGGGCAGCGTCACCATCTGGCTGGAATCGATCGGTGCAGTGATGCAGTCGGGCTGGGCGGCGAAGCACAGGGATGTGGCTAGAAGCGGCAGAACAAACTTCCAGGGTCGCATTCAAAACTCCGGCTGCAATTTGGGTTCGGTTGGTATTTGTTAGCTTATACGGCTTTCCTGCACTGTGATCAAGTCTCCCCCGAACATGGTTGTATCCTTACAGGAATTTACTAACCCGGCGCATCGAATTTAGTCGCGGAATTACAAAGGTAATGTCCTTCTTAAGGGCGGTCGATCTCCGGATAGACCGGCTTCCGGAGACAGGGATCGAATTGGAACGAAAGGAAGTCGCTTTGGTGAGCCATTCACCTAAATGGGTCTTCCCCAAACATAATGGAAACTGAAACTTACATGGTCCGAGAGCATTCCAGATGCATCCAAACGTTTTGGTTAAACTGTCAGACTTGAGATCATTTTCGAGAGGATCCATGCACGCATTTTCCCGTTTATGCCGTCTTTTCGCAGCCACCATTCTGCTGCCCGCGGCGCTGCTGCTGGCGGCCGATGTAGACACCAAGTTTCACAACGCCCCAGCGTCGGCTCAGGCAATGAAGAATCCGTATCAGGGCCAGGACGCGGCTACTGCGGCCGGAAAGCAACTCTATGCGCGTAACTGCGCCTCCTGCCACGGTGTGGCCGGAAAAGGCACCGGCAACGTTCCATCCTTGGTGGATGGAAAGCTCGACTCCGTCAAGCCGGGCGAAGTGTTCTGGTTCATCACCCGGGGCGACAAAGATAACGGGATGCCCTCATGGGCGGCCTTGCCCGTGAAGGAGCGCTGGCAGATCGTTACCTACGTGCAATCGATGGGGAAGTCGCAAGATTCCCAGCAGGCCAGCGCGCCCGCGCCGCCTGACATGAGCATATCGAAGCTGAAGGCCGCCCCGCCGACGCCGCCCTACACTGACTTCCGTTACGAGAAACCAGGCACCACTCGCAAGATTACGGTAAAGGATCTGCCGCAACCGTATGCCACTCACTCGGCCGACAACGGTCCTCGACTGGTGGCGCGGCCAGACAATGTGTGGCCGGTGGCGCCTGCCGGATTCAAGGTAGAGCTGTATACCTCGGGTCTAGACAATCCCAGGACCCTGCGGACGGCCCCGAATGGCGATATTTTTGTGACGGAAAGCGATCCCGGGCGCATTCGGGTATTTCGCGGCCTCACCCCCGACGGCAAGCCCGAGCAATCCGCGATTTTCGCCAGCGGGTTGAAGCGCCCATATGGGTTGGCGTTCTATCCTCCGGGACCTGATCCGCAATGGTTATACGTAGGCAGCGAGAGTGAAGTGGTTCGCTTTGCTTATCACAACGGGGACCTGAAGGCCAGCGCCGCGCCGGAACACATCGCCGATCTGCCGGCGCCAGGCGGCCACTGGACTCGTGCCGTGGTGTTCTCCCAGGATGGAAAGAAAATGTTTGTTGCGGTGGGTTCGGGATCAAACGTGGACGATCCCGACACCACTCCGCAAGAGAAGGACCGTGCCGACATTCTTTGGTGCGACCCGGCGAACTGCAAGTTGAGCGTGTATGCCTACGGCATCCGCAACGCCGGTGGCGGCCTCGCGATAAATCCGCAGACCAGCGAATTGTGGTGCTCGGTAAATGAGCGCGACGGACTCGGCGACAACCTGGTCCCCGATTACATCACCCACGTGCAGGAGGGCGGATTTTACGGCTGGCCCTGGTGGTACATGGGCGGCCATCAGGATCCGCGGCATAAGGGTAAACATCCCGAGTTAAAAAACAAAGTCATCGTGCCCGATGTGCTCTTGCAGCCGCACAATGCCTCGCTCGAGTTGACCTTTTATGAGGGCCAGCAGTTCCCTGCCGAGTACAAGGGAGACATTTTCGCCTCCGAGCACGGCTCTTGGAACAAATCGGTGCGTGTGGGTTACGAAGTGGTCCGAGTCCCGCTGCATCAGACGGGCGACGCCAGCGGTGAGTATGAGGATTTCCTCACCGGCTTTGTATTGCCCGATGGCAATGTCTGGGGGCGTCCGGTAGGCGTGACGGTGGCTCCGGATGGCTCCCTGCTGGTAAGCGACGACGGATCGAACTCAATTTGGAGGGTGAGCTACAGCGGGAAATAACGTTGGGAAAAAACGCTTTACGTAGGACAGCCGCCCTCGATGGTCCAGTCGAGCGAAGCTCGACGGCTTCTTCGAATATGCCTTGACAATATTTCTCGCCAGGCACACACTCTTTTAAGGCGAATAAAAAGCGAAAGCCAACGGAGCTTCCCAGCCCCGGTGTTCCCTGAAATTTTCCCGAGGAATTTATGTCTTCCGCAGTGTTTTCCACTTCGGCGGCCCAGGGCCGCCCTTTTGTATTTGATAGCGAAAATGACGCCGAAGTTTGCCCACAAGCAGAGCTTTTCACTGAGGCGCGGCCGCCCCAGCGAGTCGTCTCCGCAACTTTTCCCGCAGCTTTCAAAGATGCGAAGCTGGCCGGTATAACTCCGGCTTCTCGCTTGGCGGTGCGTCCCGCGCCAGAAATGGTCTCCAGCGGCATCGCCGCAATGGACACGCTTACGGGAGGCCTGCCCCGCGGTTGCCTGACGGAAATTTGCGGTCCCGCCTCTTCCGGCCGCAGCACCTTGATGTTGTCCGCGCTGTCCGCTGCAACCCGGCGCGGAGAATACTGCGCGGTCGTAGATGCCAGCGATTCCCTCGATCCGCAATCGATTGCTGCTGTGGGGATTGAGTTGGACCGGTTGCTATGGGTGCGTTGCGGAGAAAATTCGCCTCAGGCGGAGCATCGACTGGAACAACTTCTTCGTACCACAGATTTGCTGCTCGAAAGCGGAGGCTTCGGAATAATCGCGCTCGATCTGGGGGATCTCCCGCCGCAGACGGCACGCCGCATCCCGCTGGCTACATGGTTCCGCTTCCGCCGTGCCGTAGAACCTACACCCACCGTGCTGCTGGCAGTGGAACGACAGTCTATCGCCGGAAGTTGCTCATCCTTATTGATCAAGCTGGGATCGTTGAAACTGAGCACGCCAGAAAATCAGGCAAGCCCAACACCTGCCCACGCACAATTGCTGACCGAGGTTGAAATCACTGCTGAGCTGGTGCGATCGCGAATGGATCGTAAACCAGTTCGCTCCGCCGAAATTACCTTCTCCAGTAAAACCGCCTGGGCCAGGATGAAGGAAATCACCCGATGACTCAATGACTCAATCGCTCAATGGATTTATGTCATGCCTTTCGCCTGCATCTTCGTGCCGAATTTTCCCGTGGCCGCGGTGTCTCGTGCCGAACCGGAGTTGCGCGCGCTGGCCTTGGCCATTTACGAAGGCAAGCCTCCAATGGAAAAAGTTTTTGCTGTAAGCGAGAGCGCCGCCCGCATGGGCATCACGCCCGGCATGACAAAAGCCCAGGCAGAACTTTGTTCCGAGTTGACGCTGCGTCCGCGTTCTCTGCTGCAGGAATCCGTGGCCCACGCTGCCCTGCTGGATTGCGCGCAATCGTTTTCGCCTTGCGTCGAGGATGCTGCGGCCGACACAGCGATTCTGGATCTGGCAGGCATGGAATCTCTTTTGGGTTCACTACTAGAAATTGCCCGTAGCCTCTTTCGCCGCTCCGCCGAACTCGGACTTGATGGAAATGTTGCCGTGGCTTCGAATCCTGATGCCGCCGTGCTCGCCGCCCACGGATTCTCCGGTGTGACCATAATCCCATCAGGAAAAGAAAGCGAGTCTTTGGGGTCCCTGCCGGTGGAAGTTTTATTTGCCAATCGGTGTGCGAGTAAAGAGAGTGCAGAAAAAGAAACCGATCAGAAAAAAGAATCAGCCAGTCTGCTCGAAACCTTGGATCGCTGGGGTGTGCGTAATTTGCGAGCTCTGGCCGCACTACCCCAAATTGCGCTAAGTGAACGCCTAGGCCAGGAAGGCCTGCGTCTGCAGCAACTGGCGCGGGGCGCGGCTTCGCGCTCACTCGCTCCCGTGGAGACGCCTGCGGTTTTTGAAGAAGCAGTCGAGTTGGAATATCCCATCGTGCTTCTGGAGCCTCTGGCCTTTTTGCTGAATCGTTTGCTCGAGCAAATCTGTGCACGTTTGGCCTCACGTGCGCTGAACACGCAGGAATTGCGGCTTACGCTGGAACTCGAAAGCTTTTCGTTTTTCAATCAACAATTGTCTCCACCATTGGCAATCGACAATCGACAATCGACAATTTGTTCCACCCGGCCAGAACAATTTCATCGCACTCTCAGTCTTCCTCTTCCTATGCTGGATCCAAAACTTTTTCTCAAGCTGCTGCAATTGGATTTAAATGCACATCCGCCGGGTGCACCCATCCTGAAGATCCATCTTGCGGCCGAACCCGCGCGGCCACGCTCGGCGCAAGGCGGTTTGTTTCTGCCTCCGTCGCCAGAACCGGAAAAACTGGAACTGACGCTGGCACGGATCGCCGGACTGGTCGGCGAATCGCGCGTAGGGTCGCTTGAGTTGCTGGACACACACCGAGCGGAAGGTTTCCGCATGCGGCGCTTCGCTTCTGGAACTGCGCAAAAAAGGCACGCACAGAAAAATCAGCTGCGCAAAACTTTAGAACCGGCAGAAGAAAAATCCGCCATCGCCGCCCTTCGCAGGTTCCGTCCGCCGCTGCGCGCCACTGTGACTCTGGAGAACGGAGAACTTGTGCGCGTGGTGTGCTCGAAGAAAAAAAAAGAACAGGGTAGTGTGCTCTGGAAAGCCGGCCCCTGGCGCAGTTCCGGCGATTGGTGGGAACGGGAAGCCTGGTCGCGCGACGAGTGGGACATCGCTTTGCAGAATGAAGAAGGGATCGCTCTCTACCGCCTCGTGCACGATCTGCTCAGCGGAAGTTGGTTCGTGGAAGGCACGTATGACTGAATTTTTTCACCACAGAGGCACAGAGACACAGAGAAGCAAAGAAGAGCACAAACAATTAGAGATTTCCTCCGTGTCTCTGTGTCTCTGTGGTGAATAGGTTTGACTGTTCCTGATGTCCTATGTCGAACTCCATGCTCGCTCAGCTTTCAGCTTCCTCGAAGGATCCTCCTTGCCTGAGGCTCTGGCAGGCGTCTGTGCCCAGCTAAACATGCCTGCTATGGCGTTGCTCGATGCCGACGGCGTCTACGGCGCGCCTCGCTTTCACATAGCAGCGAAAAAACTCAAGATCAAGGCGCACATCGGCGCGGAAGTTACATGCCAGTCCTTTGCCCCTGTCATCATGAGCGGAGCAAGTGCTTCACGGAGTGAAGCACTTGCGAAGTCGAAGGATCCCTATACCCGGCAATCCGTGCAAGGAATAGGGATCCCTCGCTCCGCTCGGAACGACAAGATAACTCGGAATGACAAACCATTTCGCCTTCCTCTACTCGTTTCCTCACGCGTCGGCTATCAAAACCTATGCCGCCTGATCACCAAAATGAAGTTGCGCGCGAAAAAAAGTGAGGGGTCGGTTCAGAGAGAAGAACTGGAAGAGCACGCCCACGGCCTCATTTGCCTGACCGGCGGTGCGGACGGACCTCTGGCAACTGCTTTGCACCATGGCGGTATGGAAGAAGCCCGCCAACAGATCGAGCAACTCATTTCATTATTTGGCCGCGGCAATGTGTATGTCGAGTTGCAGCGCCATTTTCATCGGGAGGAAGAAACTCGCAACCGCGCCGCGATCGCAATTGCAAGCTCGCTCAATCTTCCGCTGCTGGCGACCAACGGAGTTTGCTATGCCGCTGCCAAAGATCGCGAACTCTGTGACGCATTCACTGCCATCCGCCATCACCAAACGTTATCGACAGCTGGACGTTTGCTGGCGCGCAACTCTGAGCGTCATTTGAAATCGCCGCAGGAGATGCAGCAACTCTTCGCCGACCTTCCCGAAGCCCTCACCAATACTCTCGAACTCTCTTCCCGTCTCGAATTCACGCTCAACGATCTCGGCTACGAATTTCCCCGCTATCCCGTTCCCGAGGGGGAGACGATGAATTCGTTTCTGCGCGAGCGCGCGTGGGATGGCTTTCGCCAGCGCTATGGCCGCGCTAAGGCTGACATGCAAACCCGCGCCCGTAGCCAGATTGAGCGCGAACTGGCGCTCATCGAAAAGCTCAAACTCGCTGGATATTTTCTGATTGTATGGGATCTGGTTCGCTTCTGCCGCGAGCAAAACATTCTGGTGCAGGGTCGCGGATCGGCCGCCAACAGTGCCGTCTGTTATTCGCTAGGCATCACCGCCGTCGATCCCATCAGCATGGAACTTCTCTTCGAACGTTTTCTTTCCGAAGAACGCGGCGAGTGGCCCGACATCGATCTCGACCTGCCCAGCGGCGACGAGCGCGAGAAAGTAATTCAGTATGTCTACCGGCGTTATGGCGAACGCGGCGCGGCCATGACGGCGAATGTCATCACCTACCGCAATCGCATGGCAGCGCGCGAAATGGGCAAAGCGCTGGGGTTCGATCCGGAAACTCTCGCCAAGATTTCCGCCGCGGTCGCCACCTGGGAATTTCGCGACGAAAACGATGCACTCGACCGCCGCTTCCGCGATGCTGGACTCGACCTTAAACATCCGCGCCTGCGCAAATATTACGAGTTGTGCCTTGCCGCGCAGGACATGCCGCGCCATCTCGGCCAGCACTCCGGCGGCATGGTGATTTGTCAGGGACAACTCGACTCCGTCGTTCCGCTCGAACCCGCGTCCATGCCCGGCCGCGTGGTGGTGCAGTGGGATAAAGAAGATTGCGCCGACATGGGCATCATCAAAGTCGATCTGCTCGGCTTGGGCATGATGGCCGTGCTCAAGGATTCCATCGAACTGATTCGTAACCACTACGATGAAGAAGTCGATCTGGCGCATCTTCCAGTCGATGATCCTGCGGTCTACTCCACTTTGCAGAAGGCCGATACCGTTGGCATGTTCCAGGTAGAAAGCCGCGCGCAAATGTCGTGCCTCCCGCGACTCTTGCCGAAACGTTTCTACGACATTGTGGTGCAGGTCGCAATCATCCGGCCGGGACCGATCGTCGGTCAGATGGTCAATCCCTTTCTCTTGCGCCGCCAGGGACGCGAACAAATTTCCTATCCGCATCCGTCGCTCGAGCCTGTCCTCAAACGCACGATGGGAGTGCCGTTATTTCAGGAACAACTGCTGCGCATCGCCATGATCGCAGCCAACTTCACCGGTGGCGAAGCCGAAGATCTGCGCCGCGCCATGGGTTTCAAACGATCGCAGGCGCGCATGAAAGAAATCGAAGCCAAACTGCGCGCCGGCATGACGCGCAACGGAATCTCTCATGAGGCGCAGGAACAAATCATTCTTTCCATTACTTCTTTCGCTCTCTACGGATTTCCCGAGTCGCACGCCGCCAGCTTCGCGCTGATCGCGTATGCCAGCGCTTATCTGAAATGCCACTATCTTGCCGCGTTTACCGCCGCCCTGCTCAACAATCAACCGATGGGTTTTTATTCTCCCGCCACCATCACTAAAGATGCGCAGCGCCACGGATTAAAAATGCTGCCAGTGGAGGTGATGCGTTCGGAATGGATGTGCACTTTAGAAGCAGTACCGAGTACCGAGTACCGGGTATTGGGCACAACCTTCACGGCTCCTGAGTCATCGCGAGCAATAGAAACCTTTGTCATTCCGAGCGCCGAACGCAAGCGGGGGGCGGAGGAATCTCAGTCATGCTCGCAACCCGGTACTCGGTGCTCGCAACTCGCTCCTGCTATGCGCCTTGGCCTGCGCTACGTTCGCGGCCTGCGCGAAGAAGGCGCTCAAGCGTTGGTACGCGAACGCACTCGTGCTCCGTTTACATCCATTCACGATCTCACCCGCCGCGTTCCTGAGCTGCGTAAGGACGAACTCACTACGCTGGCGGAAATCGGCGCGCTGAATTCAGTAGCGAGTAGTGAGTACCGAGTACCGAGCAAAAACTTTGTCATTCCGACCAACGAGCGCAAGCGAGGGGCGGAGGAATCTCGCAACCCGCAACTCGGTACTCGATACTCGCTACTCCACCGCCGCGATGCTCTCTGGCAGGTAGAACGCGCCGTGCGCAGCTCCGGGCCACTATTGGAAAGTTTGCCCGAGCCCGACTCACCTTCGCCGCTTCAGCCCATGAACCACGAAGAGCGCCTGGTAGCTGATTTTCACGGCACCGGTCTCACCGTGGGACCGCATCCCATGGCGTATCGCCGCGAATGGCTCAATGCCATGGGCATTCGCCGCGCCAGCGAACTCCGCGATATCCCTAGCGGCAAGCGGCTTCGCATTGGAGGCTGCGTCATCGTGCGCCAACGTCCGGGAACCGCCAAAGGTTTTGTTTTTCTCAGTCTGGAAGATGAAACGGGAGTAGCCAATGCGATCATCGCTCCCGACCTGTTTCACAGCAACCGGCTGCTGCTGGCCTCAGAACGGTTTCTCGCCATTGAAGGGATCCTGCAGAATCAGGACAATGTGATCTCAGTGAAAGCCGAGCGCGTACTGCCATTGTTCGTTACGAAGGCGGAAACCCTCTCCCACGATTTCCACTGAGAGAACAGAACTAGAAATTGGAAACCTGAAACTGGAAACCGCAGTTATTCCTCGGGCCTGCCGTTCTCCGGAGGCGCCAGCGGCAGCCGCGTGGCTCCGCGCATGATGTCGCGCTCCTCGGGCGAGAACACGCTCCTGAAGCGGTTGGAATCGATAATCTGCTCCCGCTGCCCTGGTGGCATGGCGCGCAGGTCGCGGATGGCGGTTGATACCATGCGCCGCCGATCGGGCGGAAGTTGCTGCATCCGACCGAATAATTGCCGCACTTCTTGTTTCTGCCCGGGCGTCAGATGCTCCCAGGTTTCCATCCGGTTCAGCATGCGCTGCTGCTGTTGCGGGGGAAGACTCGAGAAGTGCTGCAGCCGCTGCCGCAACATCTGCTGGCGCTCCGGAGGCAAACGGCGAAAGCCGGGATCGTTCTGCAATGCCCGTTCCCGCTCGGCCGGCGGCAGAGCCTGATAGTGCCGCAACCAGTCGCCGGCATGCCCCTGCCCGGGCGGATGATTTTGCACGACGCGCGGTCCCTGCAAAGGCCGGAGGTTGTAACGCTGCAAGCCGCTACGTTGCGCAAGGCAGGGAACGGTTGTGATGGTCGCCGTGGACAACACTACCGTCGCCATCCATCCCGTCATGGAGTTTTTCAGCCGCATCTCTCCCCGCTCTCAGGTTCGTCCTAACCGCCCACGTGTTCATGCCGCAGACTTCGCTTCGCCACTTCGTTCTACGGATTCGCCACCACATCGTGCTGCACTTCCAGGTCATCCAGTAGATCGAAATCGGAGTACAAGTCATGATTCTTTTCCAGAGTCTGCAAATCGCTTACTGCCGTACCCGGTTCAGCCTGCACCTGAGAGTCCGCCACCACGTTATTTCCCGAGCTGTAAATTCCACTGCCTTTGGTAAAGAACAATCCCACACCAATTCCCATCAGCACCGTCAACGCCGAAGCCAGCACTGGACGCCGGAGCCACGTCGCCCAACCCCCCTGAGGCGTAGCCATTTCCTCGCGCAGACGCGCCTGCAAACGCACATCAAAATACGGCGAGGGCTCCGGCGTCTTCCATTCATCCAGCAACTCCAAGGTCTTCCGGAACTCCGCCATCTTCCCGGCACACGCGCCGCACTCCGCCAGATGCCCGCCGATCTCCGGCGTCACTTCCATCACGCCCGATGCCAGGTCCGGCATCACTTCTCGAACGTCGTTGCACTTCATAACCATCTTCCCCTTGAGATTCTTTTCGCCACTGCCAGTCACCCACTTCCAATTGTCATCCTGAGCGAGCGCTCTTTGCTCGCGAAGGATCTAAGCGAACCGCGCGAAGCGGTGCGTTCTTTGCACCGCAATAATCGCTTGTCTGGCTCGCTTCCTTTTCATACAAACTCTTTCAACTGTTCCCGCAAAGTCTCGTATGCCCGAAACAACAACGATTTGGTGGCCGACTCGCTCAACTTCAGCACATCGGCAATCTGCTTGTAATCCATTTGCTGATACTTGTGCATGATCACCGCCAACTTCTGCCGCTCCGGCAGGGCTTCCACCTTAGCCCGTATGGCCAACATCCGCTCGCGTCGCACCAAGGATTCTTCGGCGCTCACGGTCCCGTCGGCCACATCCAGCGTGGTGCCCGTTTCCTCGTCCGGCTCATCCAGACTCACGGTCACTTCCGGTCGCTCGTGCCGCGTATCGCGCGCATGGTTCACGGCCAGATTCGTGGCAATTCGGTATAGCCAGGTTGTGAACTTCGCGCTGGCTTCGTAAGTCTGGCGAGAGCGATACACGCGCAGAAAAACTTCCTGCGCCAGATCCTCCGCCGCAGCCGTGTTCCGCGCCATGCGGTACATGAAGCTGACCAGCGGCCGGCGATATTTCTGCACCAGGAAATCGAATGCCGATTCGTCCCCTGCCTTCACTCGTAGCATGACTTCGGCGTCGGTGAAGCCTTCGGCGCTCACGAATGCCGACTGCAAACTGCTCCCCGGCCGAGGCCCTGCCGTGGCCATCAGAACGCCTCCGTCCATGGCAGGAGTGCTCACACTAGATCGAACCCGGCGAGGGCTTGAAAGTTGCTCTTTTTCTTGCTCCGACGAAACCGTGGAACCCTCCTCAGATGAGGAGGATACAGTGGGTCGAAGGGGCCTGGTCTCGTCCGGCATGGAGGTTACTTTTAGGCATACGGGACCGGCGACCCGCACCCGCCTCTCCCCTGCCGCCGATAGGCTACCACGCTCCCCTATCTTGTCCAAAACCCCACTTCTAAGACCCCACTTCTGAGACCAGCCGCAGCCCGTCCTTACATTTCCGCTACTACTCTCCCGCGAATTTTAACCTTGCCATCACACTCGCTTGCTAGACTGTCCGCGGCTTTTAAAGATTGGTGTTGGTTTGGGAAACCCAGCCACCGCGCCGTGCCCAGCTCACCGCATCCCGGACTTTGTGATAAAAACGTAGGCCATCACTGTCAGTGCCCTTTCTGAACCATCAAAGCAGATTCAGATTTGGACCACCTCTAAACATGTCGAGCCAGACTCTTAAGGAGAATGATCATGCGTACCAGAATATTGAACGCTGCGGCAGCGTTTTCGCTCATGTTCATCGTAATTCTGACCACTCCGGCAGCCGTGGCGCAACGGGTTGCCAATAATGTTCCGGGTTCGATTCGTCAAGCCAGCGATCTGGGCCGCATTGACCCGGCAAAAGAGATCAACATTACCGTCCAGCTCAAGATGCAGAACCAGGCAGCCTTCGATAAGGAATTGGAAGCGCTGTACGATCCCATCTCTCCCACCTTTCACAAATGGCTGACCGACGAGGATCTGGCAAAGTACGCCCCCACGAAGGAACAATTGGACGCGGTGCGTAGCGAGCTTGAGAATCACGGCCTTACCGTTCTCTCTACGGGCAAAAATGGGTTCTCGATTCGCGCTCGTGGAACCGCGGGAAACATCGAGAGCGCGTTCAACACCGAGATCCACGAATTCCAGCACGGCGGTGAGACGTTCCGGGCGAACGTACAGAATGCGCGGCTCTCCGGAACTGCCGGAGATTACGTGACGGCGGTCGCTGGCATTGAAAGCCACGAGGTTCGTCCACTCCTGAGACGCGCCGTGAATCTCAGGACGCACAAAGCTCCTCCAAATGTAGCTCTCAGCAAGGTACAAGCCTCAGGTGGGCTCGGTTCAATCCTTACCGATCAGATTCTCTACACTCCAACCACGTTCACTTTCACGACGCCTGGAGCCTCCCTTCCCGTAGGTGTGTATTTCGGGAACGTCTACGATGCGAATCCCGAGTTGGCTGCCGGCTATACGCCCGTGCAACTGCAGGCCCTTTATGGTCTGCCCGCTGCCTACCGGGAGGGACTCGATGGAACCGGGCAAACCATCGTGCTGCTGGAGGCTTACGGATATCCTACGATCGAGGCGGATGCCAACGCTTTCTTTAAGCTCGCGGGCTTGCCGCTGTTGAAGTCCTCTAACTTCAGCATCGTTTACCCGGAAGGCAAGCCTGTGGATCCGAATGCTGGCGTGCTAACCGGCTGGAATATCGAGATTGCACTCGATGTCCAGTGGTCCCACTCGATGGCTCCCGGAGCCAAAATCATCGTTGTCGCGGCCGCGGGACAGGACAACGAAGATTTTCAAGACGCCATGAGTTATATCGTCAACAACAAGCTCGGCAACGCCGTCAGCGACAGTTGGCTGGAGGATACTGATCTTATCGCGGGTCCGCTCGAAGAGGAGTCCTACGACAATCTGCTGAAAATTGCCGCAGCGAAGGGTGTCTCCTTCCAATTCTCGAGTGGCGACAGTGGGGATGGAGGTCTTGGCACTCCCATCGGAGCGCCCGGCGTGCCCTCCAACTCACCCCATGCAACTGCTGTAGGTGGTACTTCCATTGTGAATAACATCAACGGAACCGGATACGAACCTCTCGGGTGGGGGACCAGCTTTGTCCTCCTCAATCAAGGCGGCGTTCTGGATCCACCGTCGCCACAGCCATTCTGGGGTGGATCGGGCGGAGGAGAGAGCGTTTATTTTCCCAAACCGTCCTGGCAAAAAGGCCTTCCTGGGACTGGCCGGGAGGTCCCTGATGTCTCCGCATTAGCCGATCCTTGGACCGGTGTGCCCATCGTAGTGACCGTAAATGGAGTTCAGTACGTAGAACCTGGCTGGGGAGGCACCAGCCTCGCAAGTCCCATCTTTACGGCCATCTGGGCCATCGCCAATCAAAAAGCTGGACATTCCTTGGGTCAAGCCGCACCAGCAATTGCCGCCTTGAAGCCCGGTGACCTTGCGGATGTATTGCCCCTCTCCAGCCCGACAAACGTAGCCGGGACCATCTTTGACGCCACGGGCAGCACGTCTTATTCCCCAGCCCAACTCTTCGATGGTCTGGACGACGGCAGTCCGGGATTCACCAGCGCTATAGTTACCTTCGGCGGCGGCGTGGACGAGGTCATCAGTTTCGGTCTGGATTCGTCTTTGACCGTCAAGAAGGGCTGGGACAACGTGACCGGTTATGGCACCCCATACGGGCTCACCTTTCTGAACGCAGTTGCCCCTTAGAAGGCAGTCCGCACGACTGTATTGATTCCAATTGGGGAAGGTCAGATATTTTGGCTTTCCCCATTTTTTCTGCGTGGACGGCGGTGAAGAAAAGAAAAGTGCTAATTCAGTGAATCTAAAGCAGTCAAGGTTGGTGGGCGCTATAGGATTCGAACCTATGACTTCCACCGTGTGAAGATGGCACTCTACCGCTGAGTTAAGCGCCCAACGCTTTCTATTCAAACATCAGTGCGAAGTTCCTGCAACTCGACCTGCCGAATCCGAGCGAGGTGTGTTCTTAATCTGGTGGCGCACGGGCAATCTCGCACGGGCGATGTTCTCCGAGCCAAAGTGTTAGTCGGGGAATTGGAGAAAAGTTACGCAACGAATGCCACACTGAAGCTTTACTGGCTGCCGACGATCAACGCTGCCATCGAACTCAACAAAGGTTATTCATCGCAAGCTCTTGTGTCGCTGGAAGCTGCCGCGCCTTATGAACTGCAAACCGCGACATTCATCAATTACTTGTACCCGGCGTACGTGCG
>Ga0182015_10000299_pt1 | contig 71079 bp, 50 predicted proteins | sample 712P3MmetaG_FD_120478 | JGI IMG/M metagenome (GOLD analysis project Ga0182015, IMG submission 120478) | Permafrost microbial communities from Stordalen Mire, Sweden - 712P3M metaG | ecosystem: Environmental > Terrestrial > Soil > Wetlands > Permafrost | place: Sweden: Stordalen | collected...
CGTGATCAGGCCCAGCATGCCGCAGGATGGGCAGGCCAGCACCGCCCAGTAGGGATCTTCCTTTTCGCCGACTTCGCCGGCGTTTTCGAGCACAAAGACGGTTCCGGGCTGCATCTGTTCCGGTATCCATTCATTCAGGATGTCCAGTTCGCCGACCATGTGTTCCCCCTTGTAACCACTTTGTGAACGCAAACTCTTATGCCTACGAAACCTTTCTAGCACGCCGACGCTCGGCTAGTGATGTTACGGAGGTACTCGCCTTCCTTGCGACGACGTCGGCGCGCACCTGACGGACCGCGTCGCTGAGGCAGATTCCTAGAATGGGCTGGCTCGAATTCTTCAGGATGTCGACGATTTGGCGTGCCGAGGTTTCAAGATAAAGATGTGTTCCATCGGTGAGCAGGTGAACGTCGGAGTTGCGGCTGACAATTTCGGCCAGACCTTTGCCGAACTCGCGCTCGAGGAAACGCATGACCTTGCGGACTCCCTGCAGGGAAAAGCCTTTGCGCCGCAACTCGCAGATGACGGCGATTTCAGTAAGGTTCTGCATGGAATAGAGACGGCGATGGCCTACCCGCTCCGGCTTGACCACGCCGCGCTCGTCCCACCACTGGAGCTGGCGGGCAGTGATGCCGGTGAGAGCGATTACGTCGTGCGATGGAAAGCGGTCTTGCATTCTTCCCCGTTTATGTTTGAAACAATCTGCGAGTAAAATGTTTGAAACATTTTAGACACGAATGGGTGCGTGTCAACGAAGATTCGGAAGGGGAGGGGTTAACTAGAAGAGTGCCTGCGGGTGGGGTCAGACGGTCCGTGGCTGGTGCGCAGTCCGAAACAGGGCGACCACAGGGGCTGAAGCCCGCATCGATTCTGGAGGCTTACGCGGCGCTCAAGCGCCGCTCTTCCACGGTACTACACGCATTTGTGAGTTTCTCCGTGAAGTGCTGCAGCCGCCGCCGACGAAGTGGACGATTTCCAGGCGGTCGCCGTCCTTCAGCAGGGTTTCTGGCCAGCGGTCGCGGGGGATGATGTCGCGGTTGAGTTCTACGGCGACGCGGTCGGACTTCATGGAGAGGGATTCGATCAGGGCTGCGAGGGTGAATGCAGGAACTGGCGGCGTGGGGTCTGGAAAAGTGCGGGCTTCTCCATTGATGTGAAGGTTCATTGTGAATGAGTCCGAAGCAGAATGAGCGTTTGTCACTTTGCAAACCGTATTCTCTCACGGAGCCGGGACGCCTGGCTGCGCTCGGCTGGACAGCCGAGGCGGGCTGTCCCCATGTGGTTTTTGGGGCGCTCGGCGGACGCCCGCCGCGACGGCGGCGCTACGTTCCAGTTACTCGGTTTTGCGCAGGGCGAATCGACGGGTTGCGGTGCGGCCGTCGTGGGTGGCTTGCACCAGCACGGAGGAATCCGATAGGGCGGATTCTTCGACCTCGAGTGAGATGCCGGCGCTGCCGGCAGCGTCGGTGATGGCCTGGGTATAAAAAGGTGCGGCGTCGGGACGGGCGAAGCGAAAGATGAGACGAGCACCTGAGACGGCGGCTCCAGATTCAGTCACGCGGAGTTGCATGGTCAGGTTGCGATTAGCGTGGACCGAGGCTGCATTCACCCACTCCACGTCCAACTGCTTGATGTTGGCCAAGGCTTCAGTTTCGGCGTGGTCGAGAACACTTTCCAACTTGCCTTCGCGAATCGCTTCGAGCACGAGGCGATGCTGGTCGCGGAGTTGCTGTTCTTTTTGAGGATCGCCGAAACCGGCTTGGGCGGCGGAGTCGGCGTAGGAGATCGCCCTCTTGCCGACGCACCGGCCGCGAACGAAGACCTGGGTCTGGAGCAGTTTTTCGTTCTCGCGCGCTTCGCTTTGCACGTGGTAGATGGTGTCGCCGTGTTTGACGTCAGTATTAAAGCCGAAAATCATAAAGAATTTTGTGATCGGGTGATCGGGTCCTCGGGCGATTGAAAACCCAACAACCCTGAGCTTACAACGTTTGCGGGGGAATCAGGGTTTGAATTTCAATTGCCCGATGGCCCGATCACAAAATCGCCAAATTGTTCCTGGGTTTCCTTGACACTCGCGCGCACCAGCACCTAATCTAGAATGTTTAATCAGTGCTGGCGCGAATTATATATATCCCGTCCTATGCCCGACAATTATTTTGCTGGCTACCTGCCGTTCCTGATCCACATTCTGCTGGCAGGCGGAATTGCGACTGCTATTATCTCGCTTTCCTGGCTGATCGGGCAGCGGAAGCCAACGCGGGCCAAAATGTCGGCTTATGAATGCGGCATGACGCCGGTGGGCGACTCCCGCGGGCGCTTCTCAGTGAAGTTCTACATGGTGGCTATGCTGTTCATTCTGTTCGATGTAGAGGCTGTTTTTCTGTATCCCTGGGCGGTGATTCTGCGCGATCTCAAGCATTTCGGGCTGTGGGAGATGCTGGTATACATCGGAATCGTTCTGGTGGGCTTCTTTTATATATGGAAGAAGGGCGTGCTGGAGTGGGGCCCGGCGGCGGCACGGCGGGGTGAACTCTAGTGCCTTTAGCGCCCGCGATCACGGATCTGGAACAATTGAAGAGCCATCCTGCGGTGGCGCGGTTGCTGGCGTGGAATGCGTCGTCTGTGGTGGGAGTGAAGTTCGACCGCGAGGAAATGACGATTTACGTCGATCGCGCGAACATCCGCGAGGCTTGTGCGATCCTGCGCGACGATCCGGAATGCGACTTCAACTTCCTTTCCGACATTACTTGTGTGGACTGGTATCCGGCGGAACCTCGGTTTGAAGTGGTCTACCATCTGCTTTCGATTCCCAAGAAAGAAAGAGTGCGGCTGAAAGTGCGGCTGGATAGTACCAGCCCAGCAGTAGAGTCGCTGACTTCGCTTTGGCCCGGAGCCAATTACTTTGAGCGCGAAGTGTTTGATTTGTTTGGGATTCGATTTAATGGGCATCCTTATATGAGGCGCCTCCTGATGCCGGAGGATTGGGAAGGTCATCCGCTTCGGAAAGACTATCCGGTGGAGGGCTACCGCTAGTTCGCCATGGCCCACCTTGCGCCTACACCTGTTCTTGAACCCGGTCAGGATCGAACCATGATCCTGAATATGGGGCCGCAGCATCCGTCGACGCACGGGGTGCTGAGGGTTCTGTTGGAGATCGATGGCGAGACCATCGTGCGGATTATGCCGGATATTGGCTTTCTGCACACAGGAATCGAGAAGACCTGCGAGGCCAAGTTTTATCAGCAAGTGGTGCCGCTCACCGACCGCATCGACTATCTGTGCCCCCTGACCAACAACCTGTGCTACGCGCTGGCGGTGGAAAAGCTGCTGGGGCTGGAGATTCCGCCGAAGGCACAGTGGTTGCGCGTGCTGCTGAACGAGTTGACGCGCATCAACTCGCATTTGGTGTGGCTGGGAACGCACGCCATGGATATTGGCGCGCTGACGGTGTTTTTGTATTGCTTCCGAGAGCGTGAAGAAGTGCTGAAGATGTTTGAGATGATCAGCGGACAGCGCATGATGACCTCGTACTTTCGCATAGGAGGAGTTGCGCTGGAGCCGCCGCTGGGGTTCTTCGAGCGGGTGCGTGAGTTTGCCGGGCGTTTTCCGGAGAAGGTGGATGAATACGAAAACCTGCTCACGGGAAATCCGATCTTTATGATGCGCACCAAGGGCGTGGCCAAGCTGATCGCGGAAGACGCGATTGCCTTGGGCGCGTCGGGACCGACGCTGCGGGGAAGCGGGGTGGACATCGATCTGCGGCGCGATATGCCTTACTCTGGCTATGAGAACTTCAAGTTCAAGGTTCCGGTGGCGCAGGAAGGCGATGTCTTCGCGCGGTATATGTGTAGGGTGCGGGAGCTGCGGGAATCGAATGAGATCGTGAAGCAGGCTTTGAATGGCATGCCGGAAGGGGCGATCAAGGCTGACGCTCCTGGGATTGTGCTGCCCGACCGGGAGAAGATGAAGACGCAGATGGAAGCGCTCATCTACCACTTCAAGATTATTACCGAGGGCTTTGCGGTGCCGGCGGGCGAGGTCTATCAGGCGGTGGAGTCGCCGCGCGGCGAGATGGGCTATTACATTGTGAGCGACGGGACTGCGAAACCTTATCGCGTACACATGCGGGCCGCTTGCCTGGCCAACCTGCAGACTTTACCGAAGATGTGCGAGGGCGGGCTGATTGCGGATGTGGTGGCGGCGATCGGATCGATTGACATTGTGTTAGGGGAAATCGATCGGTGAAATTTTCGGAAGAATTCGAGGCGCGGTTTGCGGAGATGGTGCTGCACTATCCGACGAAGCGGTCGGCGCTGGTGCCTACTCTTCTTTATGCGCAGGATGAAGTTGGATTTCTTTCCGATGAAGTTATCGCGGAACTTGCGGGACGGCTTGAGTTGACTGAACTCGAAGTGAGGAACGTGATCAGCTATTACTCGATGCTGACCACGAAGCCACGGGGCAAATTCAACGTGCAGGTTTGTACGAATATTAGTTGCCTGGTGCGCGGCGGTGAAGAGATTCTGCAGCACTGCGTGAAAAAATTGGGGGTCGGGCATAAAGGAACGACTCCGGACGGTTTGTTTACGCTGGAAGAAGTGGAATGCATTGGGGCGTGCAGTTGGGCTCCGGCAGCGCAGGTGAACTACGATTTTCATGAGAACCTGACGACGGAGAAGATGGATAAGATTCTGGAAGAATACAGGCAGAAGGTGCCGCACTAAGAAATATCTGGTGATTGTGTGATCGGGTGACCCGATCACACAATCGCTCGATGGTTTATGGCTGACTTGGTTTCCCATCCCGACGAGGTAAAGGTCGTCTCCCGGCGCTTTGGCCAGGGTGCGACCAATATCGACCGTTATCTCGAACTGGACGGCTACAAGGCCGTGCAGAAGGCGCTTGCGATGGAGCCAGACGCCATTATTAATGAGGTGAAGAACTCGGGGCTGCGTGGGCGCGGAGGAGCTGGATTCTCGACGGGGATGAAGTGGTCGTTCGTACCCAAGCAATCGGCGAAGCCGAAGTATGTACTTTGCAACGGCGACGAGAGCGAGCCGGGCACGTGCAAAGACCGGTTGATCTTCGAGCAGGATCCGCACTCCGTCATTGAGGGAGTGATGATTGGCGGGCTGGCTGTAGGCGCGCGCAGTGGCTACATTTATGTTCGCGGCGAATACCGCTATCTGCTGGTCATCATGCAGACGGCGATTCGCGACGCCTACTCCAAAGGGTTTCTCGGGAAGAACATCTTCGGCAGCGGGCGAGACTTCGATGTGTACTGGCATGGCGGTGCGGGGGCGTATGAAGTGGGCGAGGAATCGGCGCTGATGGAATCGCTTGAAGGCAAGCGTGGGATTCCGCGGATTCGGCCTCCGTTCCCGGCCGTGATGGGACTGTGGGGCGGGCCGACCGTTATTAATAATGCGGAAACATTGGCCAGCGTGCCGCACATTATTCTTGGTGGTGCCGACTGGTTTGCCAAGATTGGTACGCCTAAGAATGGTGGCACGCGGCTGTTCTGCCTGAGCGGGAATGTGGCGAAGCCCGGCGTGTATGAACTGCCCATGGGCTACAACCTGAAGAAGATGATTTACGAAGTGGGTGGCGGAATTCCGAATGGGCGCAAGTTGAAGGCGGTTGTGCCGGGCGGGGCATCGTGTCCCTGCCTTACCGCCGATGAGATCGATGTCAACATGGATTTCGATTCCGTGGCGAAGGCCGGGTCGATGCTGGGTTCCGGTGGCGTGGTCATAGTCGACGATCAACAGTGCATTGTGAAGTTTGCTTTGCGGACGATGAAGTTTTATCAGCATGAGAGTTGCGGTTGGTGCATTCCGTGCCGTGAGGGCACGGACTGGTTGAAGAAGACGCTGCTGCGGGTTCACTCGGGCGGCGGCGTTAAGAAGGACATCGACAACATGCAGTACCTGGCGGAGAACATGCTGGGGCGGACGTTTTGTCCGCTGGGCGATGCGGCGGCGATGCCGACGATTGCATTTGTGAAGAAATTTCGCAAAGAGTTTGAGGATCATTTGGAAGGCAGGCCGTGCCCGTATGAGAAGGAAGGCGCGGCGGAAGAACTTCCAGTATTTGCGCACTGAAACAGTTTACGAGGCGTTGTGCATTCAAATCTTTGGTTGGTCGGGCCGGTTCTGTCGCTAGTCCTCGGGGCCATTCTCGTTGGCCAGGGATTGTGGAGATTCGCCCGGCACAATGGTGTGAGGGAAAGAGCGCCTTCGAAGGAGACGATCTTCGGCATGCGCGCTGTTTTGGTTTCATCGGGGCTGTTTCTGATTATCATTTCGGCCCTGCTTGCGTTTGGATTCGTGAAGCGATGAAGAACCTTTGTGACTTTCACGTTCAAATATGCCTGATGTAACGCTCACTGTTGACGGCAAGAAGGTGACGGCTCCCGCCGGGACGCTGCTGATCGAGGCCTGCAAGAGTGCGGGCATCGAAGTGCCTTCGTTTTGCTATTACCCCAACCTCTCGCTGCAGGGCGCTTGCCGCATGTGTCTGGTGAAAATCGAGAAAATGCCCAAGCTGCAGACCGCGTGTACCACGGTGATCAGCGAAGGCATGATTGTCACCTCGGATAGCGACGAGATCAAGCAGGCGCGCAAGTCGATGCTGGAGATGCTGCTGGGGAATCATCCTTTGGATTGCCCGGTGTGCGATGCGGGCGGCGAGTGCGAACTGCAAGACATGACATTCTCCTACGGCGCGGCGGAATCGAAGTTCATGGAGGCGAAGAATCATAAAGACGAGCAGCAGTGGTCGCCGGTGGTGTTTTTCGACCGGCCGCGCTGCATTCTCTGCTACCGCTGCGTGCGGATTTGCGGCGAGGGCATGGACGTTTGGGCTCTGGGGGTGCAGAACCGCGGCGTGAGTTCGATTATCGCGCCTAATAAAGAGGATCACCTGGAGTGCGAAGAGTGCGGCATGTGCATCGACATTTGCCCGGTGGGTGCGCTTACCTCCGGCGCGTACCGCTACAAGACGCGGCCGTGGGAGATGAAGCACGTGGGCACGATCTGCACCCACTGCGGTGACGGCTGCAAGACTACGCTGGGCGTGCGCCGCGCCGACACTGGCATGGAGATTGTCCGCGGCGACAACCGCGATAAGAGCGGCACGAATGGGGATTTTCTCTGCATTAAGGGCCGCTACGCGTTTGACTTTGCGAATCACGAAGAACGGCTGACGCGGCCGCTGATACGAGTAAACGGCAAGCTCACTCCCGCGACATGGGAAGAAGCGTTTGCTCTGATCGGAAAGAAATTTGCGGAGGTTCGCGATCGCGACGGTGGAGCGGCGATTGGAGTAATTGGATCGACGCGTACTACGAACGAAGAAGACTACCTACTCTCCAAGTTTGCCCGCGTGGTGCTGAAGACAAACAATGTGGACCACCACCGCACTGCGGACTTCCCTGCCCTGGCGACTGCGCTTCGCGGCAAGACGGATGCGGCGGCGAGCATGGCGGACGTCTTCACGGCTCCGGCCATTCTGCTGATTGGGAACGATCCGACGGAGCAGCATCCGCTGCTGGCCTGGCAGATTCGCAACAATGTGCGTCTGCACCGGGCGAAACTTCACGTGATCAACTCCAAACCGATCAAGTTGCGGCGGCAAGCTGCGAGCTTCACGGAGATTCCAACTGGGGCGGAAGGACAAGTTGCGTCATTCCTGGCAGGCGACGACTCCGCTGGGGATGCGCTGGTTAGTTCGTCCACAAATAAGGAAGCATGGATCGCGCTGCGCGATAAACTGCGCGGCGAGCAGAATCTGGTTATCGTTTTCGGCTCCGAAATTCTGGGAGACGATCTTGCGAGACTTGTGAAGTTCGGTTCCGGCATCTCCGGAGCCAAGTTTGTCTGCCTGGCGGACTATGCGAATTCGCGCGGCGCGACCGACATGGGCTTATATCCCGATTTACTTCCGGGATATCACCCGGCTGCGGGGAATAGTGAGTTCCACAAGGAATGGGGAGCCATCCCCGCGGCTGCGGGACTTGATCTGATGGGCATGGTCGAGGCGGGGAAGTCGGGTGCGTTGAAAGCGCTCTATGTGGTCGGCTCGAATCCAGTTGGGCGGTTGAAGATCGATCCCTTTGCGTTCTCGAAGAGTTTTGTCGTTGTGCAAGATATGTTTCTGACGGAGACGGCGGTGGTTGCTGACGTTGTCCTGCCGGCTGCTAACGCCTACGAGAAGTCTGGTACGTTCACCAACACTTGCGGTGACTTGCAGTTTGTGAAGAAGGCCGGCGAGGTCACGGGCACGAAAACTGATTTCGAGATGATAGTGCGCATCGCCGATGCGATGGTCTTTGACGTGCGCAAACTCGTGCCTTTCGGCGGTGGTACCTATGCCGACATGGGACAGTCGCGCGGAGCGCAGTCGGGCGAGGCGGATCGTCATGCGGTGTGGCTCGAAGCGCACGGACTGGAGCCGAAGTTGAGCCCGTTCGATCCTACGGCGATTCTCGATGAAATTCAGCGGCTGGTTCCCGGCTATGACGTGTCACGCATGAATCTGCTGGCGGGCAACAGCCAGCATACGTCGCTCGAAAAAGCTGGCCCTGGAGTTGCCCATGGGCTGGAATCCATTGCTGCGGTGAACATTGCTCCGGCGAACGACAGTCTTTTCAGTTCCGGGACTCTGGGACGTTATTCGCGCGCGTTGAAGTCGGTGATGGAGAGTCACGAGGTCAAGCCCGCTGCGGTTGCGGCGGACTAATCAAGTTTCGGAGAGGAAGCACAAGCATTGCCAGTTTGGATTTTCATACTCGTGTCGGTGATCAAGTCGGTGATCGTGCTCGTCGTGCTGCTCACCGCGGTCGCGTACACGGTGTGGCTGGAACGCAAGGTAGTGGGCCACATGCAGAATCGGTGGGGACCCACGCGGGTCGGGCCATTTGGACTGCTTCAGCCCGCGGCCGATGGCATCAAGTTTCTGTTCAAAGAAGATCTCACGCCGCCGCACGTTTACAAGCCGCTGTTTCTGGCGGCGCCGATGATGGCGCTGATCTTTGCCCTGACTTCGATTGCGGTGATCCCGTTCGGTAATTCGATCACGATTGGCGGTGTGAACATTCCGCTGCAAATCACGGACGTGAACATTGGGCTACTGCTGATTCTGGGCGTTACGTCGATGGGAGTGTACGGCGTAGCGCTGGCGGGCTGGTCGTCGAATAACAAATACTCCTTGCTGGGCGGACTTCGCGCCAGCGCGCAGATGATCAGCTACGAAATTGCGCTGGGACTATCGTTGGTTGGGGTGTTGATTCAGTCCAGCAGCTTCAGCTTGCGCGATATCGTCGATGCGCAAGGCGGACATTTCTGGGGATTTATTCCGCGGTGGAATATTTTCCACGGGCAGTTCATCGGCTTCTTTATTTATCTGATGGCGGCGTATGCGGAAACCAATCGCATTCCATTTGATCTTCCGGAAGCCGAAACCGAACTGGTGGCGGGTTACCACACCGAGTACAGCTCCATGAAGTTTGCCATGTTCTTTATGGCGGAGTACGCCAACATGATCACGGTGGCTTGCGTGGCTACGTTGTTGTTTTTCGGCGGGTGGCACGGGCCGCTATTTGGGCCTCCGCTGTTGCAGGCGTTGCTGCCGGTATTCTGGTTTGCAGCAAAGATTTTCTGTTTTCTCTTTCTTTATATCTGGGTGCGCGGGACGTTGCCGCGCTTCCGCTACGACCAACTGATGGCTTTCGGCTGGAAGTTTCTGCTACCGCTGGCAATTGCGAATCTGGTGGCCACTGCGATTGCGGTGGCATGGTAGGGAAAGGCAGTTGCCAGTTCGTGGTTGTTGCCAGTAGAGGCCAGGCACTGGCATTTGGAAGTTGCGTACTACTGGAAACTGGCGACTGACAACTGTTTTATGAGTTTTCACCTTATCTTATTTTTGGCTTTCGGGGCGGTTTGCGTGGGCGGGGCAGTCAACCTGCTGGCGCAACGGCATCCCATTAACAGCGCGCTGTCGCTGATCGCCGTAATGGCTGCGCTGGCCGGCGAATATCTACTGCTGGGCGCGGAGTTTGTGGCTGCGGTGCAGGTGATTGTTTATGCCGGCGCGATTATGGTGCTGTTCGTCTTCGTCATCATGCTGCTGAACGCAGGTGAAGAAGAACATACCAAGGGAAGCCGCGTCGCCGTTCTGTTGGGCGTGCCGGGAATGCTGACCGGCAGCGTGCTCACGGCGTGGGTGGTGCTGCGGCAATCGGGGAGTGAGGCCGTGCCGATCGGCGCGTTGCCGGGGCCTCCGAAAGATATTGCTCAGCTTCTTTTCCATGAATTCCTGTTGCCGTTTGAAGTCACTTCTGTGTTGATTCTGATCGCCATCATGGGCGCCGTGGTTCTGGCCAGCAAGCCGGAAGCTGCGGCGGGGAAGGCGGACTGATGGTGCCCTCGTATGTGCCGCTATCTTATTACCTGCTGCTGAGCGGTTTTCTGTTTGCCTGCGGCGTGGTGGGGTTTCTGATCAAGCGCAACATCATTACGATTTTTATGTCGATTGAGTTGATGTTGAACGGCGTGAATCTTTCGTTTGTGGCGTTCGCGGCACACTGGCACGCGCTGGCGGGGCAGGTATTTGTTTTTTTTGTGATGGTAGTGGCCGCAGCGGAAGCGGCCGTGGGACTGGCGATTATTATTGCGGTCTACCGCACGCGCGAGACTTTGAACGTGGATCAGGTGAACCTGCTCAAACTATGAATTCGTCTCTCAATCTTTGGCTGATCCCGATTCTGCCGCTGGCGGGGGCCGCGATCAACGGCTTTCTCGGGAAAAAATCTTCGAGGCAGGCCGTAACTACCATTGCGCTGTTTTTCAGTGGTGCCGCTTTCGCAATGGCTTTGTGGATTGCGCTGCGCTTTTCGTCTTTGACGCTTCCCTACCATGAATATCTCGCGCACTGGATTCGCATCGGCGGCTTCAGCGTCGACTTCGCCTTTTATCTCGATCAACTTTCGTTGGTCATGTTGCTCGTGGTTACCGGAGTTGGATTCCTGATTCACATCTACTCCGTGGGCTACATGCGGGACGACCCCAGTTACTACCGCTTTTTTAGCTATCTCAACCTATTCATGTTCTTTATGCTGACGCTGGTGCTGGCCAGCAATTATCTGGTGATGTTTATTGGCTGGGAGGGGGTAGGGCTGGCGTCTTATCTGCTGATCGGGTTCTGGTTCACGAAGGATTCGGCGGCATCGGCGGGCAAGAAGGCATTCATTGTCAATCGCATTGGCGATTTTGGTTTTCTGATTGCGCTGTTTCTGCTGATCAAGCATTTTGGATCGCTGAATTTTGGGCAGGTTTTTCAGAGCATTACTCCGATGAGTCCGGAAACGGCTGGTAGCGGACTGCTTACGGCGATCGGAATTTTGCTGATGGTGGGAGCTTGCGGAAAATCGGCGCAGATTCCTTTATATATATGGCTCCCGGACGCAATGGAAGGTCCGACACCGGTTTCGGCTTTGATGCATGCTGCGACCATGGTGACGGCGGGCGTTTATATGGTTTCGCGGTCGCACGTAATTTTTGAGCGCGCGCCGATGGCGCTTACGGTGGTTGCGATTATCGGCACACTCACCGCGTTCTTTGCCGCGACGATCGGCATCGCGCAGACCGATATTAAGAAGGTGCTCGCCTATTCGACCATCTCGCAGCTCGGCTATATGTTTATGGCCTGCGGCGTGGGCGCTTTTTCGGCGGGGATTTTTCACTTGATGACGCACGCGTTCTTCAAGGGCTTACTGTTTCTGGCGGCAGGCTCGGTGATTCACGCCGTTGGCGGCGAGCAGGACATGCGGAAGATGGGCGGACTCAAGTCGTATATTCCGTGGACGTTTCTCACGATGGGCATCGCAACGCTCGCAATCGCCGGGATTCCGCCACTGGCGGGCTTCTGGAGCAAGGATGAAATCCTGTGGAAGGCTTATCAGGTCAGCTGGGTCTATTGGCTTGTCGGATTGATTACCGCATTCATTACATCGTTTTACATGTTCCGATTGTTGTACATGACGTTCTTCGGCGACTACCGCGGTGTGCAAGTGGATGCGCATGGGCACGGCTCCCACGGCCATGATGAGCATGGACACGGTGAACCACACGAGAGCCCGATGGTTATGCTGGTGCCGTTGATGATTCTGGCTCTGCTTTCGCTAGTCGGCGGGCTGGTAGGGATCGGCAACCGCTTTGAGCATTTTTTGGCTCCGGTGTTCGGCTCGGTGGAGGCGGTTGAAGGCGCAAGTCATGGCGCAGAGATGCTGCTCATGGTCGTATCCGTAGCGGTTGCTCTACTGGGATGGTGGCTGGCCTACCTGCTCTACTGCAAGCGGCCGGAGTTGCCCCAGAAGATCGCGGACTCGCTCGGGGGGCTCTATCAGACGGTGGTGCACAAATACTACGGGGACGAAATTTACGCGGTGCTGTTTGTCAAACCGCTGATCGACGGGTCGACCCGAATTCTCTGGCAGGATGTGGACCGGAAGATTATCGATGCGGCGGTGAATGACGCGGGCGACGGCGCACGCCACGTTTCCGACGAAGCGCGCCACATGCAATCCGGCAACATTCGCTCGTATGCAGGGTGGATTGCGGCGGGTTCGGCGGTGGTGATTGCCTTCATGGTTTGGATGGGAGCGCGATGAGCACCGATAATCTCAGCTCCATCATTCTTACGCTGGTGACTTTCACGCCGCTTGTGGGCGGGTTGCTTTTGATGCTGCTGCCGCGGCGCGACCGCGACATCCGGATTTTTGCGCTGGTCATCTCGCTGTTGACGTTTGCTCTGTCTTTGCATCTGCCGGTTTATTTCCATCGCGCGCGGGCGGGATTCCAGTACGAAATCGACCGGCAGTGGGTTTCCACTCCGAATATCCACTACCACATGGGGGTTGATGGCATTTCGATGTGGCTGGTGGTGCTCACCACGTTTCTCACACCACTGTGCGTGCTGATTTCCTGGAAGTCGGTTCACGAGCGGGTGAAGGAATTCTTTATCCTGCTGCTGATTCTGGAGACGGCGCTGATCGGCGTCTTCACTTCCCTCGACCTTTTCCTCTTCTACTTCTTCTGGGAAGCGACGCTCATACCGATGGCGCTGCTGATCGGCATTTTCGGCCACGAGCGCAAAGTGTATGCGGCGGTAAAGTTCTTCATGTACACCATGATCGGCTCAGTATTCATGCTGGCGGCAATCTTGTGGCTGTACGCGCATACCGGCAGCTTCGATTTTGTGACGATTCGCGACCGGATCGCGAGCGGCGCAGTGCCTGGGTTTGCGGCGGCTGCGCAGTGGCTCTTCCTTGGATTCTTCCTGGCGTTTGCGGTCAAGGTTCCGCTGTTTCCTTTTCATACATGGTTACCCGATGCACACGTGGAGGCGCCGACAGCTGGGTCCGTATTGCTGGCGGGAGTTTTGCTCAAGATGGGGACTTACGGGCTGCTGCGCTTTAACCTAGGTTTGTTCCCCGAGCAATCGCGGCATAACGCCCCGTGGGTGATGACGCTGGCCTTGATTGGCATCATCTATGGCGCACTGGTGGCAATGGTGCAGCCCAACATGAAGAAGTTGGTCGCGTACTCATCGGTCAGCCATCTTGGATTCGTGGTGTTGGGGATCTTCAGCTTTACGCAAGCGGGATTGAACGGCGCGATGTTTGTGATGCTGGCGCACGGAGTTTCGACGGGCGCCCTGTTCATGCTAACGGGCATACTGCATGAACGGCGTCATACCTACGAGATCAGCGAGTTCGGCGGACTGGCCGCGCCCATGCCGGTGTATGCCGCGTCGTATCTGGTGATTGTGCTGGCATCGGCGGGGCTGCCTTTGCTGAACGGCTTCATTGGCGAATTTCTGGTGTTGAGTGGCGCGTTTCAAGATAAGGCGGTTTACGGAATACTCGGGGCAACCGGAATAATCTGGAGCGCGGTCTATCTGCTGTGGATGTATCAGCGGGTTTTCTACGGCAAGATCACGCATGCGGTGAACAATACTCTGAGCGACCTTTCGGGATTCGAAAAATGGGCAGTGTGGCCGTGCGCCGCGGCGGCGCTGGTGATGGGAGTCGCGCCGATATTGTGGCTGGGGGCGATTGATCCCGCGGTTCATGCCGCGCTCACTCCGTTCGTGCAAGTGGTCGGCCGGGTGGTGGGACAATGATCGTGACTCGGATCGCGATTTTTTTTCCAGCGTTGTTGCAAGCGCTGCCGCAGAGCGCAGATTACGTTCGCATCCTGCCCGAGATTGTGCTCTCCGTTTTCGGCATGATCGTGATGGTGCTTGAACCTCTGCTCGACGAAAAGACAGGTCAGAAGGTTTTAGGATTGATTGCGCTGGTGGGTACGCTGGCGGGGCTCGGGGCGACCTGGTTCATGGCACAGGCTCCGGGGCTGGCCTTTTGGAACATGGTGCAAGTGGACGAATTCAGCGTTTTCTTTCATGTTCTGGTAATTGCGATTGCCGCTGTCGTCATCATTATCTCTTATGAATATATGGCGGTGCAGCGGATCCGGGCTGGGGAGTACTATGCTCTGATTCTTTTCGGCGTGGTCGGCATGGCGCTGATGTCGTCGGCGGTGGAACTGGTTTTGATTTTCATCGCGCTCGAGATTTCTTCCATCTCTTCTTATGTGCTGGCGGGGTTCCGTCGGCACGAGGCTGCCAGCGCCGAATCTTCGCTGAAATATTTTTTGCTGGGTTCATTCGCGACGGCGTTTTTCCTGTATGGAGTAGCGCTGATGTTTGGCGCCACGGGCTCGACGAATATTGACTCTATTGGCCGGACGTTGCAGGCTGGGCCGATTCCATTGTTGGCTTACGTGGCAGTGGCGTTCATGTTCGTGGGCCTGGGCTTCAAGGTGGGGGCTGCTCCATTTCACAGCTGGACGCCGGACGTTTATGAAGGAGCGCCGTCGCCGATTGTGGGATTGATGTCGACCGCGCCCAAGGCAGCTGCGTTTGCAGTTCTGTTGCGCGTCGTTTTTGTGATCAATGTGCATGCCATCTTCTGGGTCATTTGGGTCGCGGCGGCGCTTTCCATGACTTTGGGCAATATCAGCGCTTTGGTGCAGAATAACGTGAAGCGCCTGCTGGCTTATTCGTCGATTGCGCACGCGGGCTACCTGTTGATGGCATTTGCGGCCGCGCCGGGGCTGGGAATTTCGGCGGCCATGTTCTACACCGCGGCCTACGCGGCTATGAACCTGGGTGCGTTCGCAGTGGTAAGCCATTTCGCCAACGCCGGCGAGCGCTACGTGACACTCGAAGACTACGAAGGGCTCGGACGCAGTTCTCCGCTGCTGGCCGCTACGCTCACCATTTTTCTGCTCTCGCTGATCGGCATCCCGATGACCGGCGGCTTTTTTGCAAAATTCTACGTGTTCAGCGCGGCGATGAAGGCCAACCTGATCTGGCTCACGATCGTTGGCGTTCTTAACAGCGGCATCGGCGCTTATTACTATCTGCGTATCATTGTGATGATGTACATGCGCGAATCGCGGAAGGAAGTTCCGGTAATGCCCGTTCCTTTTGCACTCCGGCTGGCGCTGACAGCCTGTCTCGCCGCGACCGTCTATCTGGGAATATTTCCCAACGGCGTGTTGCAGTACGCGCAAGACTCGGCTCAGAAACTCGTTCAGCAGACTTCATCCGCATCGGTTTCAACGGTGCCGGAAACGCTCTGACGAAGGCCGGGATGCTTGTGGAAATCGTAACATCTTGTATTTGACAAGCGCCGCACGCTGCGGCATGATGTGTGCGTCAAATGTAGTTCTTCCCTCACACAGGGAACGATGTCGACTTTGGAGGGAAAAAGATGTCTGAATTCATACGCAGAATCTGGTCGGAAGATACAGGGCAGGATATTGCCGAATATGCCGTCATGCTGGCTGTGATCCTGGTTCTGGTAGTGGGCACAATACGCCTGATCGGATCCAACGCAAATAATGCCTTCTCCAATGTAGCCAGTTCGATACAATAGCAGGATCGGCTTGCATAGCCGCAGTTGTTTAAGACCTCAGTCTGGAGCTTTTGTTCATGACACGATTTACCTTGTTTACCGGGCAGTTTCGCTACTACTGGTTTTACCGGAGTAGCGGCTGCGGCGGCACTTGCGGGGAGATCGAGTCAGCCATGATCGACTAGATTCAAGCAAGTTTTCAGCCAAAGGCCGCGATTCTGAATCGCGGCCTTTGCTTTTTTGCAGGGAAAAAGAGCTTTCACCACAGAGACACAGAGAAAGCAGAAAGAAAACAAGAATAACTAGAGATTTTCTCTGTGCCTCTGTGGTGAAAAGCTTTTGAACCTCAGCCCTAGCCCAGGAGAGAGCCAATGATCGTCAACATGTCCGAGAAAGCAAATGAACAAGAGATTGCGCACGTAATCGAGCGCATTCGCGAGGCTGGCTACCAGCCGCACGTTACGCGCGGAGTGGAGCGCACCATTGTGGCGGCCGTGGGAAATGGGCGACGCCACGAAATCGAAGCGCTGCAGGTGGCGCCCGGCGTGGAGAATGTGGTCGCCATCGCGCAACCTTTCAAGTTGGTGAGCCGGCAGGTCAAACCGGAGCGAACCGTGGTGAACGTGGGTGGAGTCTCGATTGGCGGACCGGGAGTTGTGATTATTGCTGGACCATGCTCAGTGGAGTCGCGAGAGCAGTTGCTGGACACCGCTCACGCGGTAAAGCGCGCAGGGGCTACGATGCTTCGCGGCGGGGCTTACAAGCCGCGGACTTCTCCCTACGATTTTCAGGGACTGGGCCTGGAAGCACTGAAGATTCTGCGGGAGGCGCGCGAACAATCCGGTCTGCCCGTAGTTACTGAGGTGATGAGCACGGAAGATGTGGACATCATTTGTGAGCATGTGGACATGTTGCAGGTGGGGGCCCGGAACATGCAGAATTTCGCGCTCTTGCGTCGACTGGCGACGTTGAGCAAGCCGATACTTTTGAAGCGCGGGCCCTCGGCGACGGTGAAGGAGTGGTTGCTGGCCGCGGAGTATTTGCTTTCGGGAGGAAACTCACAGGTTGTGCTTTGCGAGCGTGGCATTAAGACGTTTGAAACGGAGATGCGTAATACTTTCGATCTCGCGGCAGTGGCACTGGCCCGCGATCTTTCTCATCTGCCCGTGATCGCCGATCCTTCGCACGGTACGGGCAAGCAAAGTCTGATTGCCGCCGTCTCTCGTGCCGCCGTGGCTGTGGGAGCGGATGGATTGATCATCGAGGTTCATCCTTGCCCGGAACGAGCACTGTCCGACGGCGCGCAGTCGCTCGATTTTGCTGGATTTGAGAAGGTGATGAAGGCCATTGCGGAACCGCTGCGGCGGGCTGCGGTTTCGGCGTGAGGAGAATGGCTGGAAGGCTTTTTACCACAGAGGCACGGAGACACAGAGAAGACAGAAGGAAAAACAGGAAACGGTTCATAGATTTTCTCTGTGTCTCTGTGCCTCTGTGGTGAAAAGCTTGCGACGTCAGTGCGACGGTGTCGTGACTGGAGGCTTGATCTGCATGGCGGGGTCGCCCAGCAGATTGTAGGTTTTGCGGACGCCGAGATCGGTGATGCCGGATTTTGCTTTAAGAATCGCATCTCCCAGAGCGGGCTGAGGCGAATTCATCGCGCTCTGCACGACCAGCTTGTCGAGAAGCGTTTGAGGCCCTGCCTGGTTGAGGCCGCTCGAAGCTAGGACTGCGACCGCGCCTCCATCCGGGGCTAGCATGAGCGTAACGGCCAGCGGTTCATCGTAAACGTCCTGGAAGAAACCGTTCAGGCAATCCATGATGAGGAACACCGGCAACGAGGAACCGTTGGTCAGCGAATTTGCGGTTGTGTTATCGAAAAGATCGTCTCCCGACCATTCGTCTTCAGAGCCGTGTCCGGCATAGTTCACCAACAATTGCCCGGAATTGATGGCGGAAAGGATTGCCTGCTGAGCGTCGGGTATGGTCATCGTGGTGGCGAAGACATCCGTAACCTGCATGGTGGAGGGTAGCTGCGCCTGCACGATCTGGCTGTCTTTCGTAAAGTTCTCGGTGTCGTTTACGTCCGCCACCATAAGGGCCTGCGAGGTCCAGGGACCGTTTGTGGACTGGCCTTCATAGGTGGCCACTTTGCCGGCCACCAGTTGGGCTTCCGCGGTTGTGCTCACAGGGAAACGCCCGGTTGCGATAGTGGGCATGCCGCTATCATCGAAGTCCGAGAACCAATCGTCGGAGGCCGTCATCAGCATGGTTGTGGGCACGATCCTCGTGGGCACGAAATCAAGATGGCCGAAGCCGAGGTAGTCGCGCGGGTCGAGCGATGCCCGGCCGTTGAGCAGCAGGTAGCCTGGCGCGGTGTTCCAGGCCTTGACCGCAGTTTGCAGAAATTCGCGAATGGCGACCGGGCTGTGCTGGCCAAAAGTGAACTCGTCATACAGTTGGTCAATCGGTACTACAACGGATGATTGGCCTGCTTGCTGATGCGCCTGAACCACCGGCGCGAGAGCGCTGGCGAAAGCCTCGGGCGATACCATGACGATCTCACTGCCCTGCTGAGGGCTGTGCCAATGCGACGGATGGTTCTGACGAATTCCCGCCGCGGAAGCAACTGCGTCGCTGGCCAAGGCCAATAGCGTGTGGGGAGCCGGGGCCGACGGGTTGGTGCTGGACCACGGGACCTGTACCGCGAGTTCGTACTGGGTTGGATTGGAGGCGGTACTGGAGGTGATCTGAGGAGTAAGCGCCACCGGTTGATCCGGGTTCGTGATGTCCAGCACCACCACCGGAGCAGAAGCGAAGCCCGTGACTTTCAGTTCCTCCCCAGGCAGCCCTGTGAAAATCAGACCATCGGAATCTGCCACGTAGGAGTGGGGATAAGTGATACGGATCGACTGCAAAAGGCTGGTGTCGTAGTCCCCATCCTGGGAAGTAAACGTGACCGTGTTATCCCCATCCTGCAGTAACCCAGGCGACAGAGTGACGCGGAACCTTCCCTTAGCCTGGCCTGTAAATGTGAGATCGCCGACTGTCGTGCCGTTCAGCGCAATAGTCACATCATGGGGAATGGCGAGGATAACACCTTGCAGAATCACTTCCATCTGCGCCGGTTCCGCAGCAGCCGTGGCGATGTTGGACACATTCACCGTCTCGTCGACGGGTGTGGGAGAAATTATCGGTCCAAAGAAATTGTTGCCGTCCGCGGTGATCAGCGCGGAGAAGTAGGTTGTGTGGGGCGTGAGTTCCACCGCGAACGGGAAGCTTGCCGGAGGCTGGTTCGACCCGGTAGAGAGCGGCAGTTGCTGAATTCGCGCGCCCTGATTTTCGCCCGCTGCAAGCCAGTAGACTCTGATACCGGAATATGGCGTATTGATTCCCATGCCGTAGAAATAAATCGCGGCCTGCGGTCCGAATCCCCCGGGGCCGGCGGACGCGCCGGTGATTTCCATGGGCTGTTCGACGGCCTCGGCGTAAAGATGAAGCAAAGCTGGATCTACATTCGGATCCAATCCAGCTTTGACCAACTCCGGTTGCGTCACCTGATACCAGCCTTCGTGATTGACGGAGATCTTTACCGCGGGGTGTGCAGCCAAGTCGAATTGCTCCTGGCGCTGCGTAAGGGTGGGCGGCGCAACGCGCGAAACATTTTCAACTGGATGGCTTCCCTCGCTGGAGGCTGCGATCGGCTGTGCCTGGTTCAGTTGGTTCAACATCAATGCTGCTTCTGGAGCAGCTTCGCTGGCCGATGGCGAACTCGTGGCAGCTTCGGCCGAGACCGGCCCGTGCAGGGTGCGAGTGCCGTTGGTATCCACATCTTCCAGCCAGTACGAACCGCTGCCGGCGCTCGCGGACGAATCAATCCAGGTGTATGTCTTGGCGGAATGCTTCGGCAACGTGCCGCGCATCAGCAGAGCCGAGCCTGCGATCAGTGAAGAATTCAACTGGACGCGCTCGCCGTTCTGTTCGCGGTAAACGTTGAAACCGAGATTGTGCGCTTCCCCTCCCGTTTTCCAGAAGAGCACGACCCGGTTTGAGCCGACCTTGTCCTTGCCTTGCTGGGCAGCGAAGAACTGCAACCCGATTTTTGTCGCGGCAGTAATGGTTTCAGGCCAGGTAGAGGAATTATTCGTGAGATTAGGGTCGGTCTGATCTGCAGTGACCGTGGCTGTATTGGACACCGTGCCCGGGGCTCCGGCAATCGTGAGGATGGTAATGGTGGCGGTGGCGGTGTCCGCCATGGTTCCTAACAAACAGGTGACGGTGCCGCCAGCTTCGGAGCATGTGCCAGCCGTGGTCGTTTGCGACAGCCAGGTCACATCGGACGGCAACACGTCCGTGACTATCACGTTCGTCGCGCTCGCGGGACCATTGTTCGTCACGACGAGGGTATAGGTGAGGGTGTCACCGTCGGAGACAGATGGATTGGGCGTTGCCGTCTTCACGATCGCCATGTCTGCGCTGTTGGCGTTGGCAACAACGACTTGAGCGGTTGCGGTGTTGCTGGTGAGGTTCGGAACGATGTTGGAGGCAGTGGCCGTGGCGGTCTCTGCAATGTTTGTTCCGGACGCAGTGCCGGCGGTCACTTGAAGAACCACGGTAAAGGCTGCTGTGGCATTGACAGCCAGACTGCTGTCGGTGCAAGTGATCGTGCCTGCGGCTCCCACGGCCGGCGTGACGCACGTCCAACCCGCCGCTGGCGTGATGGACTGGAAGTTTGTATTGGGCGGCGTAGTTTGAGTAAAGCTGACGGTCGTTGCCGCCGCAGGGCCATTGTTGGTTACGCTCTGCGTGTAGGTGACGTTGCTGCCTGCCGCCACGGAAGATGGCGCGGCGGTGTTGGTAGTGATGAGATCGGCTTGCGTGGCGGTTGCGACCACATCCGCCGCAGTCGCGCTGTTGTTTGCCAGGTTGGGATCGGCGGTAGTGGAGCTGATAGTTGCAGTATCATTGACTGCCGTTCCAGCGGCGGTCCCCGCAGTAACCTTCACTATCACCGGGAAGCTGGCTGTTCCAACGGCGAAGCTAGGGTTGGTGCAAGTGATGGTTCCGGCGCTGCCCGCCATCGGAAGAGTGCAAGACCATCCGCTGGGAATCGGGGTTAACGACACGAACGTGGTATCCGGCGGCGTAGTTTCGGTGAAACTTGCGGTGGTAGCCGCGCTCGGTCCGGTGTTGGTTACAACTTGCGTGTAGGTGATATCGTTGCCAGCTTGCACCGGAACCGGGCTGGCGGTATTGGTGATCGAAAGACTGGCTGAGTCCGCTACCTGCACGCTGACGGAAGCGCTGTTGTTGCCGATATTCGGGTCGGTGGTGACGCTGCTGGCGACGGAAGCCGTATCTGTGATGGTGGCGCCTGAAGTTGCTGTCGCGCTTACCTTCACCACAAATGTGAAGGTTGCGGTGGCGTTATCCGCCAGGCTGGCGATAGTGCAGGTGTAAGGTGCAGTGACAGTGCAGGTCCACCCGGCCGGCCCGGAGAGCGACACGAACGTCGTGGTCACCGGGACCGTTGGAACCGTCTCCGTCACGGTGACGGTGCTCGCGGCTGCTGGTCCGCTATTGGTTACGGTTTGTGTATAGGTGATGTTGCTGCCCGCCGTCACCGGGTTCGGACTGGCTGAGTTGGTAATGCTGAGATCGGCTTCCGTATTTGTCGCTACGCCAATCGTGACGGTGGCGGAATTGTTGGCGGGATTCGTGTCGTGGGTGGTGGTGCCAACCGTGGCGGTGTCTGTAATGGTGGTGCCCCCGGTTACCTTCACCTTTAGAGTGAACGTACTCGTCGACCCCGGAGCCACGCTGGGGTCGGTGCAACTGATGGATCCCGTCGTCGTGCAAGTCCATCCCGCAGGTACAGGAGTGAGCGAAACAAATGTCGTGTTGGCGGGAAACGCTTCCGTGAACGTGGCAGTGGAGCAGTTGCTGGGACCGGCGTTGGTGACGACCTGCGTGTAGGTAATATCGGTATTCACCGTAACCGGGCTGGGAGTGCCGCTGTTGGTCACTGCGAGATCGCAGGTCGTGGTGACGGCCGTGTTGATGGTCGTGCTGTTGTTCGCCGAGTTGGGATCGCTGGTGGTTGAAGAGACGGACGAATTCGCCGTTATTGTTGCGACGGTCACGGTGGCCGCAACGTTCACCACAACGATAATGTCAGCCGACGCACCCGAGGCCAGGGTCGGGTCAGTACAAGTCACATTGCCGGTTGCGCCCACTGCGGGCGCGGTACACGTCCAGCCTACCGGGGCAGAGACGGAAGCGAATGTGGTGTTGGCAGGCGTCGCTTCCAGGAAGCTAACGGCCGACGCGGCCGCAGGACCATTGTTTGTAACCGTCTGCGTGTAAGTGATGTCATTGCCGGCATACACCGAGAGCGGCGTGGCTGCCGTGCTGAGCGCAAGATCGGCTTGCGTCGCGGTGGCTACTACGTCGGTGGCTACCGCGGAACTGGCCCCAAAAGCCTGGTTTCCTGCGTTGACTGTGGCCGTATCGGTGATGACCGTCCCGCTGGCCGTGGTCCCATTCACTGTATAGATGGCGGTAAATGTGCCCGTGAAACCAGCGGCTACGCTTGCGTTCGTGCAACTCACAGGCGGCGCTGAGCAAGTCCAACCCGCAGCGGCCACGATCGATACGAACGTCGTGTTGGCGGGCGTAGCCTCAGTAAAGGTAGCGCCGGTGGCCGCAACCGCTCCCGTATTAGTGACCATCTGGGTATAGGTAATGTTGCTCCCGGCCACGACTGGATTCGGTGAAGCGATGTTCGTTGCTGTCAGCTCCGCCCCAGCAGTCGCGCCGACGACGGTCGACGCGGAAGCCGTGTTGTTGGTCAAGTTCGGATCGCTCACGGACGAACTCACCGTGGCAGTGCCGGTGATCACCGTGCCGTTTGCGGTGCCGGTGTTAACCTTTACGATCATCGAGAAGGTGGCCGCAGTATTTCCCGCCATGTTCAACTCGGTGCAGACTATGTTGCCGGTGGCGCCGGTGGCGGGAGTGTTACAAGTCCAACCCGCCGGGGCGGACATGGAAATGAAAACTGTGTTTGCCGGAACAACTTCCACCAACGTAGCATTGTCAGCCGCGCTCGGGCCGTTGTTGGTGACAAGCTGCGTGTAAATAATGTCGTTCCCCACGGTCACCGGATCTGGCGACGCTACGTTGGTCACGCTCAGGTCCGCACTGGAGACGACGTTGGCAATGTCTGTGGCGCTGTCGTTTGACAGGTTGATCTCGCCGCCACCGCTGACCAGGGCGGTATTCGTTTCCGTGGAAGGAGCCGTCTGCGCAACGCTGGCGTTGACGGTAATCGAGGGGTAAAAGCTATTCGCTGCCAGCACGGTGGAATCGGTGCAGCTCACGGTCTGAGAGATGATCGAGCAAAGCCATCCGGTGCCGCTGGCGCTGGTAGGAGTCAGCCCGATAGGCAAAGTATCGTTGACCGTCACGGTGGCGTTGGTGGACCCATATGGACTCAAATTCTCAACTGGTATGGTGTAACTCGCCGTGGAGCCGCGCACAAAATTCCCTACGTGGCTCTTGCCGAGAGTCATGTCGGGAGTGCATTGCGCGCCTGATTGTGTGCCCGAGGTCTGTGTGATCGATGCGTTGGTCACGCTGGTGCCCGCGGCGCCGGGTGTTGATCCGTATGGCACTCCGGGATTCTCGGTTAGGCCGTTCGTCCCGCCGCTCACGCTGATGCTGGCCGGAGTTCCGGAAACCAGCAAAACACCACCGCCGCCGCCGCCGCCCGGGCCATGGCGATTCGCGAGAGTGAAGGCTTCGGAAGCCCAGGCGTCGCCGCCATTGCCACCATTGGCTTGCAGCGTGAGGCCGCCTTCGCCTCCATTGGCGGAAAGAACGACGATGCTCCCACCGGCTCCGCCGCCACCACCGGCATCGTTGGCGGTCCCGTTGTAGGCCGAAACTCCGTTCGCCGTAAGTGTCGCGGTGCCGCTAAGCGCATTGGTACGAATGATGATGATGCCGCCGCCGGTGGCGCCGCCGCTGGCTTGATTGTCACCGTCAGAGTTGTTGCGCGTACCCGCGCCGCCTCCACCACCCAGCGCGATGCGGTTGATCGTTGCCGGGAACGCAACGCCACCCTCGCCACCATCGCTCAGATTTGTGTTCCATGAATCTCCACCGAAACCGCCTGCGCCTCCGTTGCCGCCACCGCCGCCGCCCGCATTCTGATCATTGGCGACTGGGTCTGCGTCCGTGCCGCCAGCCCCGGCGTTGCCTGGGGCTCCCCGTGCCATGCTGCCGTCGGTTCCCGCCGTACCGCTGGGATAACCGGTGGTGGTATGCAAGAAAGTTCCGCCGGACTCAACCCAGGAGGGAGTGCCCGCGATTCCTTCGCCTTTAGAGGCGTCATCTCCAGCCTCTCCTCCTACTGCTCCGGTGTAGGTGGCCGGAGAGGGCTGCTGATAATCTGTGTTGGCACCACCTCCGCCGGTTAGCTGCATCCCCGCGCCGCCGCGGAAGCCTTGGCCGTTTACCGACACAGTTGCGCCGTTCAGAGTCAGCGTGCTCGAAGTATCTAAGACGAGCACTCCGCCAGTGGAACCATTCCATGCGAGCGCCGTCGGTGGCGTGGTTGCATTGAAAGTGGCCGTGGTGTACTGCGGCACCACAATTACCTGGTAAGTGCTCTGCCCCGCATTCGCAGAGACCGCGGCGGAGTGATACGCAAATACCAATCCACCGCCCAGCCCTGCCCCTGAAATGGTAACCGAACCTCCACCCGTGCCTACGGCCGATTGCGCGGTGACGAACTCATAGTCCCCGGCGCTGTTCAGCGCAGTGAAGCCCTGGCCCGTGCTGCCGTTGCCATAAGCAACACTGTTCGAGTCATTGATGCTGGCGTCCTGCATCTGGATCACCAGCAAAAGGTTTCCGGCGGCGATTGCGCTTCCCGCCCCGGTCGCGGCACCCACGGGAATCGAAGTCGCTCCCGCCGCCACGTTTGCCGTTCCCGGATAGTAGGAGTTTAGGACGCCCGTCACATTATTGTTAGGCGCCGCCTGGGAGACGGCCGCGCAAGCGGCGGCCTGCACCGTGGCCACCGCCGTGTACGTATTGTTGCCGGTGTTCGGATCGGGTGGCGTCCCGGAATCGGTGACAGTTGCGGTGTTGGCATATGCGCCCGCGGCGCTGGCGGTTTCCACTACTGCAACCGTGGCAGTTCCTCCGCTGGCCAGCGTACCTATAGTGCAAGTGATCGGGCCTGCACCGGTGCAGGTCACTCCCGCGCTTGGGGTTACTGTACCTAGCGTCATGCCTGCGGCCAGAGTATCGGACAGCGTGACGGCATTCGCCGCCGACGTTCCGTTATTGAAGACCGTGATGTTGTAAGTTGTACTGGACCCCAGAAAAACCGCGCTGGCCACGCTGGTAGTGACTCCGATATCGGCTGCCGTGGGATTGACCGACACCGCTCCCAGCGACCAGTTGGAATTGGCGCTGAACGTCTCCGAAAGCGGTACGCTGGGTGCGCCCGTACGAGCGCTGCCGCTGCCGGTCACGTCGGGCGGATCGTTGGTGCCAAAGGCACCCGTAGTGCTTTGATTCCATTCGGAAACCTGCGGTCCCGGCACAGCAATGGTTTCCGGTCCGCCAATGGCCAGCGTATCGAGGACCATGCCATTCACTACGCTGGGCACGTCCAGTTGCGAGTTAGCGCCGGCGGCGCCGTCCGCCGAAACGAATGAACTCAGGGGCACGGTTTGATCGACGCCGGTGAAGGTAATAGCTCCGGCAACCACGCCGACATATTGGTGGGCTGGGATGTCTACGGAAACAACGACTGAATTGGTCCCGGAAACCGGGTTGAGCAGATACCACATTTCCACGCGGCGCGTGTCGCCGGCGTCATTGTGAGCGCCAAGGAAATTCAGCGCCGTGCCGTTGTACGTAACGCCAACTACGCCAGTCGTCTTGGCGTTGGTAATGGTCATGGAAACGCCCACGATCAGCAAACGATTCGCCGTGGTGGTGGTTGTATGGTTGAAGGCGGGAAGGTTCTCCGCGCCCGTACCTCTAAGTTCTGCTTCTGAGCTCGTGGCAGCGTCCACCGCAACCTGGGCGCGGGAGTATGGCGCGGCCAGCATGATGAGCAGCAGACCTAAGATTCCAAGAAAAGTTGGCGTCCCTTTATTCAGCGGCCGTGACGACACACGCGAGGCTGCTGGGCGCGCTGGCCTTTGCAATCCCGTTGCGCGCAAGAACTTGCCGGCTACGGATTGCCCCCGCGCTGCGCCACGCAAGAATATCCCGCCGACTCCTTTTAGGTTCGTTCGCACGTTTTTTCGTCCCAGCCGCACTTCTTTCGCCACGGCGATGCCCAGAATCTGTTCGCCGCGCACCGGCGGATCGTCTTCCTGGCCGCAGTCGCCGCGTGTAATAAAGACGTCTCTAGCGGCGTCGGCTTTCACCAACCGATGCAAGCGGAAGCCATGGTCGCCTTTCACCAGAACAATATCTCCTCTGCGCAAGGTCACCTCGGAAGCCGGCCTCACATAAACCATCTCTCTATCGCGAATTGCGGGAGACATGCTGGCTCCGCGCGCCTGAAAGCGCACCCGGAGCCCGTCCTTCAAACATTCAAGGACAAAGGATTCGAACTGTTGCGATTGCGGACGATCTTCATTTACAAAATCGGTGGTCACGAGATCATTCACGGAAATTGAGCACCCTCTCCACGGCGTGTTCATCCGGCTCGAAAGAATAGCGATAGCATGGGACCGAATCCGCAACTCGCTCCAGAAAGCTCAACGCGGAATCCACATACTCGTGACGGTGAAACGGCACGAAGCTGCGCGCAAATAATTCTGCGATCATCTGGCTGCGAGTCAGGCGCGTGAGCACGTTGCCGTGCCCATGCTCAAGAACGAAGATGCGTTGCAGCGGGGCGCGCTGCGGGAGAGCGAAATGAGCCTCGCCATGCCAGGGTGTGCCGTACATGAAAATCTCATTGGCATCTTCACGAACAATGATCCGGTCGTCGCTCAGGATTTCTACGTTATGGAGCGAAGTCCATAGACGCGCCGTCGTACTCTTGCCAGCGCCGGAATGTCCAACAAACAAGTTGCTTGCGCCGTTTGGACCCACAATACCGACGCCGTGCAGTTCGATTGCGCGCTCCTGGGTGAGGCGGTGCATGATCAGGAGTTCGTCGAGGGGATAGGCCAACGGTTCTGCCGCGTGACGGACCTCCGCAAAACATTCTTCACTCATCTGCAGGGTTGCCCGACTGAAATGGCTGTCTATCATCAATTTCTTAATCGGTCGCTCTCCAAAATTGGCCGCTATGAAGTCGAATTGAAAACCAGCTTCGCTTTCGTATAGTCGCCAAGTCGTTCCGGAGTCGAACACTTGCCGTCCAAGACTCGGGCGAAGCCTCGCGACCCACTCGACCTGAATACTAACGTCGGGCACTACACCTTTGGCCCGAAACGGTGCCAGGAGGGGAACTAAAGTAACATCGTTGCTGCGAGCAGCCGTGAGATCTACAGACACTCCCCCGACACGGAATGCGTTATGATAAGTTTGTTTTCCGAGTGTCCACTGAACACCGTTCCCCATGATTCTGCCCGTCTTCGGTCCCTCGTTCCCTAAGATCCGACGCTGCGACAAAGAAACGAAATGCAGGGATTGCCGCATTGATCATTGCTCGATGAGGTTTTGCAGTGGCCCAGAACCGCCTCCTCTGGGCGGAGACTGATCGTCATCAGTTGCGGCGGTTCATATGGTTTCTTTCCACCGCTTAGATTCATCTCACGATTCATTCATTCCTCACCCTTGCCGTAGACACGCTGCTTGCGACGTTCTCGCGTCTCTAACGCTCACGTGCTTAGTGGTTCCCGCAGTTCCCGCAGCTACCCGCGACCATACTCGGGCCGTTCAGAATCGGAAAGATATGTTGCGGTCCTACCCAACTCTCCACATCGATTTCCTTACTCGCGATTCTGCGCGCCGACTCCAGCACTTCCTCGTGCCGATCCCCACTCGCGCAGAATTCGCACTGCCCATGCGCCGGAACCTCAACTCCAATTGCCGTCGCTCGGAGGTGTGCAACATGGCAAAGAAAATCGACTGGACTCTCGCGGTCTCCATTTTCCAGTTCGCCATTCGCGGGACACATCCCGCAGAGCGACTGAATCATGCATTCGATACACTTACTAACGCGCGTCCGCTTGCGGTTTCGCAACTGCAACAAAGACTTTTCCCAAACCTGCCTCACTCCAGCCTCACGAATGCTGAAGGTTTCCTGTTGCGATATAATGCAAATCCCGACCTCCCCGTAGGCATTCACGGCAAACGAATCCATACCGCCGCCACAGAAATACACGGTGTCTATTTGCGCTAAGGCGGCAGGATTTTCGAGATCGCGCCTCACCAACTTCCGATACTCACTCACTGCTCTTGGAGCACTCATGTCGAGCGCCACAACCTCTTCCGGCGTAAGCCGCACCGCTAGCGGACTCTGGGAGCAGTCAATGCGCGGATTGATCTGACCGTCGAACTTGAACTCTACTCCGAGTTCTTCTTCCGCAAACTGCCGCATCGCAGTAACTTCATGCTTATTGATGCTGGTAGCCACCGTTTTCAACTTGAGGGGCAATCCCCGCTCGCGGAGCAGCCTGATCCCGCGCAAACAGCGATCATAGGAGCCCGGAATTTGGGTCAGCGCTTCGTACGTCTCCCGAGTGCGTCCGTAGAGCGTGATCTCGATGGCAAACGGCGGCCATTCCACCAGATAGTCGGCAATCTTTTCCGTGATGAGCGTGCCGTTGGTGAAGAGGGTAATCAGAAAACCTTTTTTCTTGGCGTAAGTGTAGATCTCAAGAAAATCCTTACGGGCAAAAATTTCGCCGCCGGTGTAGAGGAGCCAGAAGCAACCCATGTCGACCAGTTCATCCAACATGCGGAAGTGCTCTTCCGTGGTCATTTCGCGGCTGCGAGCTTCCTGGTCACCCATGGGGAGATTGTTGTAGCAATGTTGGCATTCCAGCGGACAGCGCCGCGTGACTTCAATTGCGACCTGCATGGGCGCACGTTGGCCGGACTGGCGCTGGTGCAGGTCCGCGCTGAATTCCCCGTAACTCAGTTGATCCATACTCCCCCTGATTCGTTCGAGTGCCGACTGCCTGCGATCATCTCCGCGATCTTTATCTCAATGCTCTCATTCAACAGTTAATGCGAGCCCGCCGACTGCAACTCCCCTTCCGCCGTTGAATCCATTGCAGCCATCGCAACTCCTGGGCAGGCCTCGACCAATCCCACCGAAAGCATGTCATTCAGGAATTGCGTCACATCCCGCTCCGCTTGCTCCGGACCGATGGCGTACTCCTGCTCGACCACGCTGATCAGCTCCGTGAGACCCTTTGGGGTTTCCAACGACTGCCAAATCAAAGAGCCGGTTTCGTTGAAGCTATAGATCGACGCAAGATCGCCGACCTTGCCGCGCACCGGAACAATCAAAGTTTCTCCGGCTACCCGGCGTGAGACGACCGCTTGTGAGCGCACGAAGACCTGCTCCAAATGCGGGTCTTCGACCGATTCCGTTTTTCGTAACAAGATGGTTTTCATAAAAAATGTAGCGAACCTCGCACGCTCTCTCAGTAGTTCGATTACCGCAGAAGCCGCCCTATAAAGCAATTGCGCCTTTGGGCGAGGTATCCCACTAGTTATCGCCTTCGGAGAGTCATCGAATTCCGTTTTTCGTAACAATGAAGAGCCCCGGACGTGTGCCTCCGATGTGCTACTCCGGCTGTGGCGATGAAAATTGCACAGTTACGCCGGTAATCATGGGCTGACCGGGCTTTTGAACTATGATCCGAATTGGGTGCAGTTATGAAGAAGCTGAGTTTTCTGGTTTCGCTTACCAACGACGACAACGATTATCAGCAGGAGCAAGCGGCGGCGGCGGAGAAAGCTGCGCGTCGTCTGGGCGTGGATGTCCAAATTGTCCATGCCAACAATGATGCGGTTACGCAGAGCCAGCAGTTGCTGCACTTCATCCAGGGTTCGGTCTCCTCCCGTCCGGATGCCATTGTGTTCGAGCCCGCCGGTGGAACCGGGTTTCCCCAGGTGGCGCGTGCCGCCACGGCCGGGGATATCGGCTGGGTCATTCTGAACCATGACGCGGACTATCTCTCGAAGCTGAGGCTGACCTGCAACGTGCCGGTTTTCTCCATCAGCTCCGACCATGAAGAGGTCGGCAAAATTCAGGGCAAGCAGTTTGCGACGCTGTTGCCGCAGGGCGGATCTGTCCTCTACCTAGAGGGTCCGGCCAATAGTTCTGCCGCACAAGAGCGGACCAGTGGAATGAACCGGGCGAAGCCTGCGAACATTCAAGTAAAAACCTTAAGGGCCAATTGGACAGAGCAGAGCGCGTACCGCGCCGTCAGTTCCTGGTTGCGATTGCGCACTTCGCAAGAAACACATATCGACCTGGTGGGAGCGCAGGATGACAGTATGGCGGCTGGCGCGAGGAAAGCATTCGCGGAAATCGCGGAGGGCGAGCGCGAGCGCTGGCTCAAGATACCTTTCACTGGCTGCGACGGCTTGCCCAAGACGGGGCAGGCGTGGGTACGGAGCGGCGTCCTAGCGGCCACCATCTATATTCGTCCCAATACCGACCTCGCGTTGGAAATGCTGACCGAAGCGATCCGCACTGGGTCGCAACCGCCTGAACGCAAACTGATCGCTCCCGAATCGCTGCCCTCGCTGGAGGAACTTACAACACGAAGCGCGAAAGCCGATCCGGATAAACTTCACCGCTCCGCCGGCGCTTGAATTTGCCCAAACAATTTTCAGCCGCCATCGGTTAGACCTGTCCGGCATCCGCACTACTTTGCTCCTTTAGGATGCCACGAGCCATCCACTCTGACCTAGCCAGGCAGTGACGCCGCAAGCCTCAAAGCAGTAGAATTGCCGATTCTGCTTGGAGGGCAATGGATATGGCTGACGTTCGCGAGAGAAGCAATGCAGTTGAGACCAGTGACGCACAGATTGCAGTTCATTGGCGGGAAGAAGAATATTTTTATCCTTCTCCAAAATTCATCGGTCAGGCGAATCTGACCGACCCCGAAGTGATGGAGCGGTTCAGCGAGAAGAAATTCCCGGAGTGTTTCCGCGAATATGCCGACATGTTGAGTTGGGATCAGTATTGGCACACTACTCTCGACACCAATGATCCGCCGTTCTGGAAATGGTTTGTGGGTGGAAAGCTGAATGCCTGTTACAACTGCGTCGATCGGCACCTCGACAAGTACAAGAATAAAGCTGCATTAATCTTTGTCCCCGAGCCTGAGCAGGAGGCAGTGGTATCCGTTACCTATCAAGAATTGTATGTGCGCGTAAATGAATTGGCTGCGCTGCTGCGCGACTTTGCCGGATTGAAAGCGGGAGACCGCGTCACCATTCACATGCCGATGATCCCTGAGCTGCCCATCACCATGTTGGCTTGCGCGCGGCTGGGAGTGATCCACTCCGTTGTGTTCGGTGGCTTCAGCGGAGAAGCGTGTGGCCGGCGGATCGCTGATTCCGGCAGCCGCATCTTGATCACGGTCGATAGTTATTACCGCAACGGCAAGATGATCGACCATAAAGCCAACGCACAGATTGCGCTCGACGTGGCGAAGCAAGAAGGCCAGTCCGTGGACAAGGTGCTGATCTGGAAACGGTATCGCGGGCAGTATGGCTCGGCCACTCCCATGGCACCGGGGCGCGACTACTTTCTTGATGAAGAACTTCTGAAGTTCTCAGGAAAATTGGTAGAACCGGTTTCCATGGATGCGGAAGCTCCGCTGTTTCTCATGTACACCAGCGGCAGCACGGGAAAGCCTAAGGGCTGCCAGCATCGCACCGGGGGTTATCTCGCCTATGTTACCGGCACCTCCAAATTTATTCAGGACATTCATCCCACGGATGTTTATTGGTGCATGGCCGATATCGGATGGATCACGGGGCACTCCTATATCGTCTACGGTCCGCTGTCGCTGGCAGCCACCACGGTGCTCTACGAAGGCGTGCCTACCTTCCCTGATGCCGGAAGAGTATGGCGAATTGCCGAGCGCCTTGATGTCAACATCTTTCACACTTCGCCTACAGCCATTCGCATGTTGCGCAAGTCCGGCCCCGATGAACCCAAGAAATATAACTATCACTTCAAGCACATGACCACGGTGGGAGAACCGATTGAGCCCGAGGTTTGGCGCTGGTATCACGATACGGTAGGAAAAGGCGAAGCCGTGATTGTGGACACATGGTGGCAAACCGAAAACGGAGGATTCCTCTGCACCACCAAGCCCGCGATTGACCCGATGAAGCCAGGAAGCGCGGGGCCGGGCGCGCCGGGAATTTATCCCACGATTTTTGACGAAGAGAATACCGAAGTCACGGCGGGATCAGGCAAGGCGGGAAACATCTGCATCCGCAATCCCTGGCCCGGGATCATGCAAACCATTTGGGGCGATCGCGATCGCTTCGTGGAGCAGTACTACAGAAAATATTGCAAGAATCCCAAAAGCAAAGATTGGCACGACTGGCCATACTTCGCGGCCGATGGCGCGGTGCTGGCAGCCGATGGTTATCTCCGCATTCTCGGGCGGGTCGATGATGTGATCAACGTGGCCGGACACCGCCTGGGCACAAAGGAAATCGAATCCGCGTGCCTGACTCTTCCGGAGATTGCAGAAGCCGCAGTGGTACCGGTGGTGGATGAGATTAAAGGCCGCGTGCCGGAAGTTTATGTGTCTCTGGCGCCCGGAGTTAAGCCCAGCCCTGAAATAGCCGAGAAAGTGACGAAGACGATTGAAACCATAATCGGCAAAATCGCCCGGCCAAAAAGAGTTCACATCGTTCCGGATATGCCAAAAACGCGGTCGGGCAAGCTCATGCGGCGTGTTCTGGCCGCCATCTCCAACAACTTGAACACGGGCGACATCACCACGCTGGCCAATCCGGATATCGTCGAGAGCATTCGGGAAATGGTTCAGGGAAAAGGAGCGGTCGCGGTGAAGGATGGTCCAGATGACCTGAAGCGGTTCGGAAGCGTGGATTGATGGTAACTCGATGATGATTGGCGTTGCATGCGCTACTACTCCTGCCACGCGTGATTTAATAGACTCGCACTCGAAAGGCCGAAAGCGGAGACTCATGCCCACCCTGATCGCGCAACCCACTCGCATTCAATCCGCCGGCAACAAACCCAAGCTCATCGACGAATACATCGGACGCGTCAACTCCCAAACTTCATCCGCCAGCGTGGCCCACATGCGAAGCCCTAGTGGATGGCTCGAACCCGGCCAAACTCCCGCCTTCGACGAGTTCACCATCGTCCTCAAAGGCACCCTACGCGTCGAACACAAAGCCGGTTCTTTGGATGTCGCCGCCGGGCAAGCCGTCATCGCCCACGCCGGCGAGTGGATCCGGTACTCCACTCCTCAAGAAGGCGGGGCCGAATATATTGCCATATGCCTCCCCGCATTTTCCATGGACAGCGTCCACCGCGACGAAAGCTAAGATGTTTCGTCCCCACGAGAGTTTGGCTTGCACGTCCTCTCTTTTCGCTATGCCCCCTTTTGGGAAAGTTACGATCGTCGCCTCCCATAAACAGGCGCCTCTGTTTCTCAACCGGCGTATTCTGATCGAGCGTGGCTTCGAGCCACGCCGTTCCGGCGTTTCTTCGGGAGAGACCGTGTCGCAACCTTCGATTCTCCTCGCTACTCCGTGCTTCGGGGGCATGGTTTCGCAGAACTACATGCTCTCGGTGATACGATTGTTGAGCTACGCAAAATCTGCCGGGTTCGACGTCTCTCTATCGGTAGTTGGCTATGATGCCCTCATTTCACGCGCGCGCAGCAGCCTGGTCGCCGCTTTTTTGGACGATCCCGCAGCCACCCATCTGCTGTTCGTCGATGCCGACATCAGCTTTGAGCCTCAGCAGGTGGACCGGCTGCTGAAGTTCGATAAGGATTTTACCGGCGCCCTGTACCCGCTCAAGTCGATGGATTGGGATCTCATCCCGCAGCGCTGTGTCGAGCGCGGCGAAACTGTGCGCCAGGCGGCTTTGTCTTATGTGGGGACCTTCTGTCCCGAGGCGGAGCGTAAACAGGAAGGGGACTTTGTCACGGGAATTTACGCCGGCGGCGGTTTTCAGCTCATCCGCCGCAGCGCGATCGAGCAAATGATCGCCGCTTATCCCGAAACTCATTTCAGCCATGTGCAAAGCATGCCCATGTCAGGGTTGCGGCGCGAGGCGGTGCGCAGTTCCAATCTGTTTGCCCTCTTCGATTGCATCATCGACCCGCAGACCGGCGCCTACCTCAGTGAGGATTATTCCTTTTGCCTGCGCTGGCAGCGGATCGGCGGCGAGATATGGATTGATGTTGCCAGCAAGCTCACTCACTGCGGCCCCTATGAATTCGTCGGCGACCACGCCGCGCGCTTCCATGGATTGACGCCGCCGCCGCGATAATTCCATAGCTCTCAACGCAATAGGCATTGGCTACGCTACGCCACACATACAATACTTTACTTGAAGAACGGCCCACCCTCCGCTAGGCTTCTGACTGAGCTAATTCACGCTCCTCTTGGGCAGGTTAAGAAGTCTATGGATCGACACCGCCAACTCGAAATAAACTGCTCAATCTGCAACCGGCAAGTGAATCTGCAAACCGATCCGTGCACCGATGAAAACGGACATGCAATCCATGAGGATTGCTACGCGAAGCGCGTCATTCAAGGTAAGAGCAGAGGCAACAGCCAACACAATGACGGAGAGAGGTTTCCCATCCATCTCCATCCAACCCCGGCGCGCATGGAAGCTTCCGGGGTGAGCAAGAGCATTGTTCCAACACTTCTGCGAACCGCCTGCGGGGGATTGTATGAGATCTGAATCTTGGACGAGAAGGCGTGTGCCGTCGGTCGCAGCAGTCTGCCTGGCCACACTGTTCATCCCTCACGCTGCTCGCGCCCAGGAAACCAAAGAAAAGGTGACGGTGGAGGACGCGGAGCGCACCTACGTGCTGCGGTTGCCCAGAGGCTACGATCAGGCGCAGAAGTATCCGGTGGTGATTCTGCTGCACGGCATGAATCAGGACACCGATGACATGGAGCGGCTGACCCGGTTCAACGAGTTAGCTGACAAAGACGGCATCATTGCCGTTTACCCCAGCGCGCTGCGCGGGCGCTGGAATATAGGAGTGCGCGCGCCGGTGCAGCAGCCAAGGACAGCGTCTCCGGGACGGCGCGGGCGTTACGGTGGTGGCGGTTATCCGGGCGGCGGCGGTGGTTATCCCGGTGGGGGCGGAGGCGGTTATCCCAGCGGAGGACAATCAGGAGGACAGGGACAAGGACAAGGGGGCAGCGACGACCAGAATCGATCTGCGCCCGCGGACGACGTTGAGTTCCTGAATCAAATGCTCGACCAGATCGCAAACAAAGCTTCCGTGGACGCAACCCGAATCTATGCCACCGGACTTTCCGAAGGCGGCTTCATGGCGATGAAGGTGGGCTGCGCCATGGCCGACCGAATTGCGGCGATTGCCCCGGTGGGCGCGGCCATGCCCAAGACGATGATCTGCCTGCCTTCGCGTCCGGTGCCGGTGGTGATGATCAATGGTACCGCTGACCCGGTGGTTCCGCATGGTGGCGGCACCGAGCACAATCTTCAACTCCCGGTCATCTCCGTCGAGGACAGTGCCAAAGCGTGGGCGCGGATCGATCGCTGTGCGGAGAAGCCCGTCCAGAGCAAGTTGCCGGCTCGCGAGAAAGGCGGCATGGAAACCAAGGTTGACACCTTCGATGGTTGCCAGCAGAACGCGCAAGTGGTTTCCTACAGCGTGAAGGGTGGGGGCAACACCTGGCCCGGAGGCGAACAATACGAAGTGGAAAAGCAAGTCGGAAAAACCAGCCAGGACTTGAATGCCAACGAAACCATCTGGAGTTTTCTGGCGACCAGGAAACTAGCCGTGAAGAGCGACTCGGACAAGAGCGCACCAGACAGCAGCCCAAGCGTGAAATAAACCTTGAATGTTGTGTGGGACGGACACTCCTGTCCGTCGCCTTTGATTTTGCTTTTGAGGTTGAGGTTGTTTTTGAACTTGAACTTCGCAGCGGCAGGAAAAAGCAAAGGCGGCGGACAAGAGTGTCCGCCCCACACGAGCATAGTCAACCCAACGTCAACATCTTACTGGCAACAACCCCGCACCTTCGTGCATAGCAACGGATCGCTGATTGCTCCCGCATACATGCACGACCTCTTCGTTTCTTACACCGGCCTAATCGAAGCGGAAGATCCCAAGAGCGAGACCAAAAGTGTGAGGCCAAACTGCCTGCCACGAAAAATCCGCCGTAACGTTCAACCCGGAAAATCTTCACGGCCCTCCCCGATCATTCAAGGCCTGCTCGGCAACGGTCTTCGCCACCATCAGTCCGGGCGGCTGGCGGAGGCTGAGCGAATCTATCGCCAGATTCTCGCCATCGATGCCCGGCAGGCAGACTGCCTGCATTTGCTCGGCATGGTCGCATACCAAGCCGGACGACATGAAGTCGCCATCGAGATGATCCGCCAGGCTATTGCCATCGACAAGAAGGTCCCTGCCTATCATTCCAATCTGGGCACCGTTCTCCAAGCTCAAGGCAGATTGGATGAAGCTGCGGCATCTTACTTGCGCGCGCTCGCTCTCCAGCCGCAACTGGCCGAAGCGCACTATAACCTTGGCAACGCCCTCCATGCACAGGAGAAGCTGAATGATGCTGTCGCATGTTATCAGCGTGCACTGGCTCTCCAACCGCAGCTGGCCGAAGCGCACTATAACCTTGGGAATGCCTACCAGGCTCAAGACAAGCTCGGTGCTGCGATCGCATGTTATGAACGCGCGCTGACCCTGCAGCCGGAAAAAGTCGAGGCTCTCCACAACCTGGGAAACGCTCTCCAGTCGCAGGACCAGCTAGATGACGCGATGGCATGTTTTGAGCGCGTACTCGCCCTCCAGCCCGGTTACGCCAAAGCCCACTACAGCATGGGTTGCGCTTACCACGCCTTGGGAAATCTGGATGAGGCGTTGGCGCGCTACAGAACCGCTCGAGTTCTCCAGCCGGATTTTGCCCAAGCCGGTTTCAGCGAATCTCTGGCGCAACTGCTGCAAGGGAACTTCGCAGAAGGCTGGCGCAATTTCGAACTCCGCTGGCAAACCAGGAATCAAGATCACGACACTCCCATGCGGCCCTATCCGCAACCGCTCTGGACCGGCGAAAAGCTGGCGTCAGGGCGTCTGTTGATTTGGGGAGAGCAAGGGATCGGCGACGAAATCATGTTCGCCGGAATTATCCCCGATGTCCTGCGCATGGGCAATCCCTGTGTGCTGGACTGCGACCCACGCCTCAAACCGCTTTTCACGCGGTCCTTTCCCGGCATTGAAGTTGTATCTGGTCATGCCCTCGATCATGGTCCCGGTTATGCTGCGAATAACGATCCGCAACACAACTCGCAACTCGATATCGCCGCGCACCTGCCGAGCGGCAGTCTGCCCGGCCTGTTCCGACGAAGCAGCGCTGCTTTTGCAGCCACCACGTCGCCCTATCTCATTGCCGATCCCTGCAAGCGAGAGCGCATTCGCGCACGGTATGCCGATGCTAACGCTGATCGAAGGCGGCTGGTCGGGCTGGCCTGGCATACCAACAACCGGAAGACCGGCCGCCGGCGTTCCATCGACCTTTCGTTCTTCGCACCCTTGTTCGCTCGAACCGATATCCGATGGGTAAGCCTGCAATATGGAGATCACGACGCTTTGCAGAACCAGGCTGCGGTGGCTGGCGCGCCCATCTTCATCGATGGCTCGGTCGATCAACTCGTAGACATCGACCTCTTCGCGGCGCAGGTCGCAGCCATGGACATGGTGATCACCATCGATAATTCCACGGCCCATCTGGCTGGCGCACTCGGCATTCCCACCCGGGTTCTGCTGCCGTTCGCGCCCGACTGGCGCTGGCTCCAATCGCGTCCCGACAGCCCCTGGTATCCCACTCTGCGCCTCTTCCGCCAGCCTAAGCGTGGCGACTGGGAATCCGTTGTACAAACTGTACAGAGCGCCCTGTGAGCTCAAGCCAAAAGCTAAAAGCTCATTCCCACTCAATCGTTCCCGGAGGCTTGGAAGTGATGTCGTACACCACCCGGTTCACGCCCTTCACTTCATTCACAATTCTGGTTGAGATATTTTTCAGCACTTCGTCGGGCAGAGGAACCCAGTCCGCGGTCATGCCATCCTCCGAATTCACCGCCCGAATCGCGCAAGTATAAGCATAGGTACGCATGTCGCCCATCACACCCACCGACATCACCGGCAGCAGCACCGCGAACGACTGCCAGATTTTCGTGTACAGCCCAGCGTGCTTTATCTCGGTAACCACAATGTCATCGCACTCACGCAGTACTGCCAGGCGCTCCGGCGTCACTTCCCCCAACACGCGCACCGCGAGCCCAGGGCCGGGGAACGGCTGCCGCTGCAAAATTTCTTCCGGCATGTCGAGGTCGCGACCGATCTTCCGGACTTCGTCCTTGAACAAATCTTTCAGCGGCTCGATCAGCTTGAGCTTCATTTTTTCCGGCAGGCCGCCCACGTTGTGATGCGACTTGATCACCTGCGATGGCCCCCGCACCGAGCGCGACTCGATCACGTCCGGATAGAGCGTTCCTTGCACCAGATAATCGACGCTTCCCTCTTCTTTTTCGATCCGGCGAGCCTCATCCTCAAACACCGCGATGAATTCGTTGCCGATGATCTTTCTTTTAGTCTCGGGATCGCTCACGCCTTTGAGCTTGTCGAGAAATCGATCCGTGGCATCCACCGCGTCAAGGCGTAGCCCCAGTTTGTCGCGCAGCGTCTGCTGCACTTTCTTGAACTCGTTCTTGCGCAGCACGCCGTTGTCCACGAAGATGCAAGTCAGCCGCGACTTGCCGCTGGTATCGCGCAACGCACGATCCACAAGCACGGCCGCAACCGACGAATCCACTCCGCCTGAAAGTGCGCAGATCGCGCGTCCGCTTCCCACCTGTTGCCTGACCTGCTCGATGGTCGAATCGATGAAGTGCTGCGGCGTCCACGTTGGCTTCGCGCCGCATATCTGAAATACAAAGTTGCGTAGGATCTCCGTGCCGTTTTGCGTATGGTGAACTTCAGGATGGAACTGCACTGCATACCACTTCTTCGCGACGTTCTGTATTCCGGCAACCGCATGAGAGGTCTTCGCGGTCAACTCAAATCCGCCAGGCAATTCCAACGCCTCGTCTCCGTGCGACATCCATACTTGCTGCCGCGGCGCCAATCCCTGAAACAGCACCGACTCGGCGACAATGTCTATTTCCGCGTGGCCGTATTCACGCTTGTCCGCCGGCCGCACTTTGCCACCGAGTGTGTGCACCATAAACTGCAGCCCGTAACAGATGCCCAGCACAGGCAGCCCGAGCTCGAAGACGCGCGCATCGGCCGGCGGCGCGTCTTTGTCGTAGACCGACCACGGCGCTCCCGAGAGCACTATGCCGGCAGGCGCATAGCTCTTGACCTCGTCAAGCGAAGCCGTGCAGGGCAGCACCAAGGAGAAAACATTCTGTTCGCGGATGCGGCGCGCAATAAGCTGCGTATACTGCGCGCCAAAGTCGAGGATGACGATGGTCTGGCCGGGCTTGGATTGGGTTTCCACGGATGAGTTTCTCAAATCACGTGGCTCGTGTAAAGGACTACGTCTCGACGGCCAGGTTCGGAACGTCGCTCAGAATCGGTTCGTCTCGATCGATAGTCGCCTCAATTGTCGCGCTTGGCACGAACAGTTGGCCCGCAGCGGGAGGAGCGTGCAATGGCGCAGATCCAGCCAGAGCCTCCGGCATTTCGGCAATGCAGATGTATCCGGCGAGGCGCGCTATGTATAACCAATCCACGACGGCGAAATACGCGAGTGCCACAACCAGAACGCCGGCGATTACTAACCGCGACGGAGCGATCTGGACGAGGCTCAGCGGAAGCGAGACAGCGGTGCCGGCCACGCTGAAAACGACAAAATGTGCGAGGCCGGTCCAAACGCTCACCGCGAAAACTGAACCGGTGCGCTCCCGTGAGAAAGCGATCGCTGCGGAAAGCGCGCCCAACGCATCTTCGCCGTCTTTGACAGAAAATATGGCAGAGAGCGATAGCAACCAGCTCAGTGCCGACCACACGATACAGATCAGAGCGGCGAGGGGCAAAAAAAGAATGAGGGCCAGGCCAGGTCGAGGGTTCACATCGGGCGAGGCGAAGCCGACAAGAATCGCCGCTCCCATGAGCGCGAGGAGCGCGGCTAGCACAGTGGCAAGACGCAGGAAATTGAAACCGACGAGCAAGCGGAATGGCTGCGATTCTATCGCGTTATACGTTTCTGTAGAAACGCCGACGGCGACGTTTCTACGCTCCGAGAAGTAGTCGAGCAGAGCGCGGACTGTGGCAATGCGGCCAAGGGAAGCGGCCACGATCCAAAAAACCGAAAGCGCCAGCGCCCCAAGCAAAGCGCCCAGCACGACCCGATTTAGGCTGCCGCGAAAGATGTGCGTGAGCGCCCGCCCCACGAGCGCTGGATGCCGAGTCGAGAGCAGAGTCGCGTCGGCGTTGGTGACCGGCAGAGTGTTGAGATATTCGAAAAAAGAAAAAAGAAGCAAGGACCAGGCGGTTGCGCCCAGCGCCCAGCGCCAGGAGATTTCGGCGAACGTGAGCGAAGGACGGCGAAAGGCGGCGCGAAAACCTTCGATTGTGGGCGAGGGCAGAGACATTTGCAACGGCTCGTGATTAGCATACCGCACTTGTTCCGTAGGCGCCTTATCGCCCACATCGAAGCGCCTCCGTGATTTACAAATCTATACCTATATCGTCTGACGATATTTGCAACCGACCGTAATCGAGGAGCATCTGTCATAGAAAGCAAGCAAAATGCCGTTTTAGGAGAAAATTGGAAATGAAATTCGTACAATACTTCGCTTCATTCGCCATGATGGCGCTCGTGCTCTCAGTGAGCGCATTCGCAAAGGATAGTCACTCGGGAAAGTTCACGGTATCGGATCCAGTGCAGGTTGGTTCTACTCAGCTCGCGCCTGGCAACTATAAGGCGGTATGGAATGGTCCGGCCAACGACGTAAAGATTAACATCATGCAAAATGGCATGACCGTTGCCACGACCGAGGGAAAAATCCAGACCTTGCAGCAAGCCTCGCCTTATGACGCGGTGATGACAAAAACGCTCGATAATAATACGAAAAAACTAGATGAGATCGAGTTTGGGAACCGCACCGAAGCGCTGGTGCTGGGAGGAGAATAAGGCAGCTTTGCCGATCGGAAGCGGGCCGCTTTTGCGGACCCGCTTTTTTCATGCTTAGCACGTCCCGGACCTTTATTTCACGACAATATTCACAAGCTTGCCGGGGACGAATATCTTTTTCACGATTTGTTTACCGGCGATGATCGACTGCACTTTTTCGTCCGCAAGTGCCCGTTCGAGAATGTGCTCTTCGCTGGCGTCGGCGGGCACAACGATTTTGCTGCGCAGCTTGCCGTTGATCTGCACCGGAATTTCGAGCTCTTCTTCTTTCGCAAGCGCGGCGTCGTACTTAGGCCAGGGAGCTTTGAGCAGATTCCCCGTTTCGCCAAGCATCTCCCAGAGTTCGTGGGCGAGATAGGGTGCGAAGGGCGCAAGCAGCAAGACGAGATTGCGCTGCACCTCGGCTAGAACCGGCTTTGGGAAAGGAAAGGATTTCTGGCTGATTGCATATTCCGCTCCGTAAAGAACGTTCACCAACTCCATGATGGCCGAGATGCAAGTGTTGAAGTGCCAGCGCCCCTGAAAGTCGTCACTGACGCGCTTGATGGTCTGGTGCAGCTTACGCCGAATCTTCCGCGCCTCCTTTTCCGCCGACCTTTCCTCCGCCGCGATGTGACTCCGCGCCAATCCGCTGGCTCTCACAAGGACCTGCGAGTTCCCCGCCCTCTCCTCCTCCTCCGCCACTGCGCTCTCCCGCACTGGGTTCCGCCGATAGAACCGAAACACACGCCCCAAAAACCGCTGAATGCCTTCAATGCCGGAATCCTGCCAATCGAGGTCGCGGTCGGGCGGAGCGGCGAACAGGCTGTATAGGCGCGCGGCGTCAGCACCGTAGCGAGCAATCATTTCATCCGGGCTAACGACGTTGCCCAAGCTCTTCGACATTTTTGCGCCATCTTTGATCACCATGCCTTGCGTGAAGAGGCGCTCAATAGGCTCGTCATTGGTGATGAGGCCCAAGTCGCGCATGAACTTGGTCCAGAAACGCGAATAGATAAGATGCAAGATGGCGTGCTCAACGCCACCGATGTACTGGTCGATGGGGAACCAATATTGCGCGGTTTTCGAATCGAACGGAGCGTGGTCGTTGTGCGCATCGGTGTAGCGATAGAAATACCAAGAGGAATCGACGAACGTGTCCATGGTATCGGTTTCGCGGCGCGCGGGGCCTCCACACTTGGGGCACGTCGCGTTGACGAACTCCGGCAAACCGCTTAGCGGCGATCCAAGGGCGAGGGCGATATCGACATTCTCCGGCAAGATGACGGGCAAATCTTTTTCAGGCACGGGAACGATGCCATCTTTTTCGCAATAGAACATGGGGATGGGCGTGCCCCAATAACGCTGGCGCGAGATTCCCCAATCCTTCAGGCGATAGGTGATGGTGGCTTTGCCGAAGCCAGTCTTCTCCGCCTGCGCGGACATTTTCTTGATGGCATCGGCGCAATCAAGGCCGCTGTAGGGGCCAGAGTTAATAAGCGTGCCATCGTAGGCGGTGAACGGAAGTGCGGGCTCGGTCATGGTTTCTTCCGGGTCGTTCGAGATGGGAAGAATCACGAGGCGGATTTCGAGCTTGTACTTTTTAGCGAACTCGTAGTCGCGTTCGTCGTGCGCGGGCACACTCATGATGGCGCCGGTGCCGTAGTCCATGAGGATGTAGTTCGCCACCCAGACCGGAATTTTTTCGCCGTTGAAGGGATTGATGGCGTAGCGGCCGGTGGGGACGCCATGCTTTTCGATTTCGCCGATGTCGCCCTCTTCTTTGGCTTTGCGTTGCTCGGCGATAAGCTGATCGACCTTGGCACGCAGATCAGGACTGGCAGCCGCGAGGTCGTCGACGATGGGATGTTGGGGCGCGAGTTGCACCGAGGTTGCGCCGAAAATAGTATCGACGCGCGTGGTGAAGACGGTGATCGTCGATCCCGCGGGACCAAAACTGCTGTGGTTTTCCGCGTAATCGAGTTTGAAATCGACCAGCGTCCCTTCGCTGCGGCCGATCCAGTTGCGCTGCATGGTGCGCACTTTTTCCGGCCAGCCTTCGAGCTTTTCTAAATCGCGCAACAATTCGTCGGCATATTTCGTAATGCGCAGGAACCACTGCTCGAGCTCGCGCTGCTCAACCAGTGTGTCTTCGTGACGCCAGCAGCGTCCATTGACGACCTGCTCGTTGGCGAGCACGGTGCAGCATTTCGGGCACCAGTTGACTCGGCTCTTCTTGCGATAAGCCAAACCCTTCTCATAGAACTTGAGAAAGAACCACTGGTTCCAGCGGTAATAGTCGGGCAAGCAGGTGGTGACTTCGCGGGACCAGTCGTAGGCAAAGCCAAGGCGGTTCATCTGCGCCTTCATTTTGGCGATGTTGCCAAGGGTCCACTGGCGCGGCGGAGTGTGGTTTTGGATGGCGGCGTTTTCCGCGGGCAAGCCGAAGGAATCCCAGCCCATGGGATGAAGCACGTTGTAGCCGTTCATCCACATATAGCGCGCGAGGGCATCGCCAATGGAGTAGTTGCGCACGTGACCCATATGCAGCGCGCCCGAGGGATAGGGCAGCATTTCAAGCACGTAGTATTTGTTCTTGGTCGAGTGGGGCTCGGCGGCGTAGAGCTTGGGATCGCTTTGCCAGCGGTTGAACCATTTGGTTTCTACGCGCTGGGGATCGTAGCGGTCATCGTTTGGACGATCGGGATGATCGGGGCGAACGTTGCTGGTCGCAGTGGCGTTAGTCGCAGTGGCGATCTCCGAGTTGTCTTGCTGGGGCATAAGGAGGTTAGACGGACTTCTGGATAAGCCTTAGATTTTACAATGAAGCGAGAAAAAGCGTGTGCGCGAACGGCGGAGCTTCGCTTCGCGAACAGCCTCTTCGGCTTCGCTCAGGGCAGGCGTGCCGAAGGCTCAGCGGTACACGTCTTTGCGGTGCCCAAGTTCCAGGACCAGGATGGTGATTCGTTCGTCCTGAATATCGCAGATCAGACGATAGTCTCCGACGCGATAACGCCATAGGGCACGTTTTTCGCCATGCAGGGGTTTGCCCCACTGGCGAGGGTTATCGGAAGGTTTTAATCGCTCACGCAGAAAGGTTTGGATCGACTTCTGGGCTGCGCGGTCGAGCTTGGTGATCTGCTTTTCGGCGGTGCGGGTGATTTCAATCCGCCAGCTTCTACTCGGCGAAGTCACATCTGCTGCCATGGGGATTTCCCGTTATGTGGTTAGGCAGGACAAGGCTTCCAGTCCTAAGCCGTGGATGGTTCACACAGAACGCTAGAAGCCACAAAGTTTCAGGGTCTCGGCGATAATCTCGCCGTCGGTCGGCATGTCTTTGGCTTTCAACTGCTCGAGGTCAACACCGAAGCTATGCTTACCGCCGGGGTTGTGCCGGTTCCCTGATTTATCTTGTCGTTCGGGATCTGCATGTCGATTTTCTTTTGCTTCTGCTCTTGGCGGGAGATGACTTTCCCGCCGTATTCCTCAACCATCGGAGAATCCAAGCCGCCGCTCCATCTCTTCGAGAGTGATGGTAGGTTCGCGCCGTTCCAGCGCCGCAATGCCTTTCAGATAATCTTCACGGTCGTCCAGGAATTGCCGAATGGCCTCGCGGGCGTAGTAGCTCTTGCTGCGGCCAGTCTCTTTGGCAAGAGACTCCAGCTTTTCTTCGAGTTCGGGTTCGAGGCGGATACCGAGCATTTGTTTTACATGTTGAACATAACAGATGTTGGGACTGTATTCAAGGTTGTTTTGGGCAGTGCGGGCGAGGCACCCGCCAAACAGGACGCGATAAGAATCACAGCAGTCCTAGGCGGGGCCAGAATACATTGGAACGGGTGAAGAGGAAACGGATTCGAAATCAGGTCACGAGATTTATCAAGGCTTCCACGTTTTTGCGGTCGTCTCCAGGCTTTTCGATGGGAGTTTCGGCGATGAAAGCAGCGTGAGCAAGTCGGAGGTCGTTGAGCAGGATGCGGAAGGGCTCGAGGCCGATGGTTCCCTTTCCAATCTGCTGATGGCGGTCGAGCTTCGATCCGCAGGCGGCTTTGGCGTCGTTGCAATGCACGACCCGAACGTGGTTCAGTCCGATGGTTACGTCGAGATGCCGCAGCGTCTGGTAGATGCCCTCTTCGCTGACGATGTCGTATCCGGCGACGTGGGTATGACAGGTATCGATGCAGGCGGCGATGGGAACAACGCCGCGCAGGCGGTCCAGGATTTCGGCTACTTGCTCGAAGCTGCCCCCTAAGGAGAATTCTGATCCGGCAGTGTTTTCGATCAGGATAGTGAGGCCCCCATGGGCAAGGTTAAGGCCTTGGGTTGCGGCGGCGATGGCAGCGGCGGTGCGTAACAATCCTTGTTCACGGTCTGCGCCACGAAACGAACCTGGGTGCAGGACTAAATATTCGGCACACAGAGACAAAGCACGTTCGACCTCGCCGCGGAAGGCTTCGATGGACTTCTGCAGGAACAGTTCGTTGGAACTGGCGAGGTTCACTAGATAGTTCGTATGAATCACGAGCGGCTTAAGGTCGTAGTTCGCGCGCAGACGACTCATTTCCTCGCATTGCAATTCGCTCAAATCGTAGGGAGTCCACTGGCGCGGGCTGGAGGAGAAAATTTGCAGCGTATTGCAGCCGAGGCGATAGGCGCGTTCGGCGGCGTTGTGCACGCCTCCGGCGGTGGAGGTGTGAATGCCGATACGGCGAGAAGTGACGCTTGGCGATTTTCTTGGAGGGCGTCCCAGTATATTCTGCTCGCGGGCGAGGGAGCGAGGCATGGAGACAGTATAGCGGCGGCGGCGGAGGCGGATCGATCACATCTGGGCACACGGATTAACATTCTTCAAGAATATAAAAGCTCGGGCGAGGGCGCGCGAGCCACATAGGTCCGAGTCTAGTTCATCGTGATCACGGCTCTAAAGCGAACTTTGCCTTCAGCCACGCGGTCGTAGGCTTTGGCGATGTCGTCGAGCTTGTAGATTTCTTCTATTACTTTGACTTTGCCTTTGGCGGCGATGTCGAGGGCCTCGTAAAGATACTCGACTCCGTTTTGCGATGAGCCGATGAGGCGAACGCGCTTGAACATGAGTTCGGGCGTGTAGTTCAGGGGCTCAGCGCCGACGCCCATGAGGATGATGCGGCCATCGGGGCGCATGCCTTTGGCAGCCTCGGCCGTGGCTGACCAGGAATTGGAAGTGGCGAGCAGAACGTCGGCGCCACCGGCGGCCAATAGTTTTTCGCCGCTTTCGACGACCTCGTCGGCACCCATGTCGCGAATCATTTTTTCTTTGTCTTTACTCTTGGTGACGGCAATGGTTTCAAAACCTGACGCCTTGGAATATTGCAGCGCGAGATGGCCGAGACCGCCGATGCCGACGACGGCGATGCGCTCGTGCGGCTTGGGATCGGCAAGGCGAAGGCCGCTCCAGACCGTGTAACCGGCGCAGAAGATGGGCGCGGCTTGCTCGTAGCTGAGAGCGGCTGGGAGCGGCATGGTGGCGTCAGCGTAGGCCAGCATGTATTCGGCGTGGCTGCCTTGCAGGGTAATTCCGGTAGAAGTGGGATTCTGGCACAACTCTTTCTTGCCGCGCAGGCACCACTCACAGGTACCATCACCTTTTTGCACCCAGGCCACGCCGACGCGGTCTCCGACTTTGCGGGAGGTGACGCCGGGGCCAACTTCGACGATCTCGCCGACGGGCTCGTGGCCGAGCACGTGCGGAAACGGGAGCCCGAACAAACCGCGGGTGAGATGAACGTCGGTGTAGCAGAGGCCGCTGGCGTGGATCTTCATCACCACCTGATTGGGACCGGCTTTGGGAGTTTCCCACTGTTTCACTTCCCACTTGCCGTTTACGGAGGGTACGACTGCTGCTCTCATGAGGAGGACTCCAAAGGAATTTGAAACGCCGCAGTGTTTGGATGCGGGCAGGCGCTTCGAGACTCACAAGCTGAGTGCCGGTACAATGGATTTCTTTTGCAGGCGATCATTTTAGAGGCGATCTTTCTACGGAAATCTGTGGTTGGATTTTGCATGAGAGCTTTCCCAGACGAAAACATAACCGGCCCGGGAATTGCCACGATCAAGGCTGCGCGGCCTGCGGCCAGGTGGGCAAGATATGTGTACTTCAGCGCACTCTTGCTGGTGATGGTGTTTTTCGCGTTCGTCCGGATTCGCCTGCGCAATATGCCTCTCGAACGCGACGAGGGAGAGTTCGCCTACGTCGGCCAATTGATGCTGCAGGGAATCCCACCCTACCAGATCGCCTCCAACATGAAGCTGCCGGGGATTTATGCGGCATATGCGGTCATGATGGCGATCTTCGGGGAGACCGCCGCTGGAATTCGGATTGGATTGATGCTGGTCAATGTTGCGGCAACGGTCCTGGTTGTTCTTCTGGCGAAATATCTCTACGGGCCTCCGGCGGGTGCGATCGCGGGAATCACTTATAGTTTCCTTTCCTGCCGTCCGGCAGTGCTTGGCATGTACGGACACGCGACCCACTTTGTGGTTCTGGCGGCGCTGGCGGGGATTCTGCTGTTACTGCATGCCATCAAAACTGGGGAGACTGGTCTTTTTTTTGGCAGTGGACTTTGTCTGGGGCTGGCGTTTCTGATGAAGCAGCCGGGAATTTTGTTTGCTATTTTTGCGGGATGCTACTGGCTGTGGCGAGAATGGAAGCGGCCGTTCCCATGGCGAAATGCCGCAGTCCGCGGAGGTGCTCTGTTCGCAGGCGTGGCATTGCCTTTTGGCCTGACGTGTCTGATACTTTTCCGCGCCGGAGTCTTTCCCAGCTTCTGGTTTTGGACCTGGTCCTATGCGCGGGAGTATGGCTCCCTTACGACTCTGCCAGAAGCGCGGAGCGCGCTGCGCGCCTTTCTGCCATGGGTTATACGGCCCTTTGTGATCTGGGAGATCGTTGCGATTGGCCTGGTTGCTCCACTCTGGAGCCGCTATGCACGAGCCCACAGCGGGTTCGTCACAAGTTTCGTTTTGTTTTCCTGCCTGGCGGTTTGCCCTGGGTTTTACTTTCGTCCTCACTACTTCATCCTGCTGCTGCCGGCGGCTGCGCTGGGCGCGGGAATTGCTGTCAGTGCGGCGCAGCAAAACCTGCTGGAGAGACGGCTGAGCGCGCTTATCGTCTGCTTTCCAGTGCTGTACTTCGCGGTCGTGTTTGTGATTTCGGCTCGCGCCGAGTACAAGAAGTTCTTTCACCTCGATCCCGCGTCCTTGAGCCGAAAGATATTCAAGGACGACCCGTTTGCGGAGGCGGTCGCCGCAGGCAGCTACATCAAAGCGCACTCGGTGGAGCAAGACACGATTGGACTCTTCGGCTCCGAACCGGAGATTTGTTTCTATTCCTCCCGGCACTGCGCCAGCGGCTATCTCTATACCTATCCGTTGATGGAAAGGCAGAAGTTCGCCCAGCAGATGCAGCATGACATGATGCAACAGGTTCAAGACGCTCGGCCCAGATTCCTGGTTTATGCTGACGTTGCTCGTTCCTGGGGGACAAAAGCTACCCTGGAAGAAAACCGGGGATTCCTCGAGACGGCATGGGCTTACGCTCACCGCGACTATGAGTTGGTGGATCAAGTGGCGGTCGCGGACGATCCGGAACACTTGTGGGGAGATCACGCTTATCTGTATGTTTTCCGGCGAACTGTACCGTAGGCCAACGGCTGGAAAGTGCTGCGATTGCGGTGTAGGAGCGGGCAAAGGTAGACTTGATGGGCTGGCTGCCTTGCAAAGGCTTAAGAAGAGGCAAGTCGAGCTTCGCTCGACGGACAGCCGAGAGCTTGCCCGAGCTTGTCGAAGGGGCGGTTGTCCCCATATGGTTCGTTTAAGGGGAATCTATGTTAGTCGTCATGAAGGCGCAGGCTACAGAAGAGCAGGTGCGCCTGGTTTGCCAAAAGATCGAGAAGCTGGGCTACCGCGCACATGCCATGCCGGGCGCGCAGCGCACGGCGATTGGCATCACCGGAAATAAGGGTGAAGTGGAGCAGGGCACGCTGGAAGAAATGGCGGGCGTGCAGGAAGTCATTAAGGTTTCGAAGCCTTACAAGCTGGTGAGCCGCGATGTTAAGGAAGACAACACGGTAATTCGGTTTGCGGGGACTGAGGCAACGATTGGCGGGTCGGGGCTGGCGATTGTGGCGGGGCCGTGCGCCATCGAGAGCCGCGAACAGGCGTTTGCCGTGGCCGAGCGCGTACATCGAGCGGGCGCGCAGTTCTTCCGCGGAGGAGCTTACAAGCCACGGACATCGCCTTATTCTTTTCAAGGACTGGGCGAGGAAGGGCTGCGGATTATGGCGGAAATCCGGCAGCAGTATGGGATGAAGATTATTACGGAAGCAATTGACAATGAATCACTTGATCTGGTGGAGGAGTATGCGGATATGATCCAGATCGGGGCCCGCAATATGCAGAATTTTTCTCTGCTGAAGCGCGCCGGGCGAGCCAAGAAGCCGGTGCTGCTGAAGCGCGGGATGTCGGCCACGCTGGAAGAATTTCTGATGGCGGCGGAATACATTTTGAGCGAGGGCAATTACAACGTGGCGCTGTGTGAGCGCGGCGTGCGCACGTTTGCCGACCACACCCGGAACACACTCGACCTGAGCGTGGTGCCGGCCGTGCAGCGCCTGAGCCATCTGCCGATCCTTGTCGATCCCAGCCATGGGACGGGCAAACGAAATAAAGTCACTCCGCTGTCGCGAGCGGCTGTGGCTGTGGGAGCCGATGGACTGATGGTGGAAGTGCATAACAATCCCGATCAGGCGATGTCGGATGGTCCGCAGTCGCTGTTTCCCGATCAGTTCGACGAGTTGATGACGCAGGTGCGGCAGATTGCAGGCGTGGTGGGAAGGACTGTGCCCGGGATTGGGGTGCCGGAGACGGTGGGAGCTAGCAAGTAAGTTCGCGACCGTCGGGGTCTCGCCTTCATCGTGGAGCACCAAATGAGGCACTTAAAGTTCACACTCAGGAGCAACTTTTGCTGGTTGGCCGCGATGGCGATTCCGCTAGGGTATTTGCTCGCGCAAGGGTCGCCTTCTGCAATCGTCGGCGTTGGTCCAAACGCTCCTCCCTGCTCGATAGCACACCCTGAGCAATATCCCGAGCACATGGTATCTCCGAAATATCCAAAACAAGCCCTTGCGTCCGGAGTCCAAGGTTCGGTAGAACTAACCGCCCTTGTCGATAGATACTCGAGGACGAGGGACCTGCGTGTGATTAAAGGCGACCCTGTTCTGGTAAGTTCGGCCATGAAGGCGGTCCGCGAGTGGCGATTCCGCCCGATGTTGGTGGAGGGGGTACCAGTTGAGACGACGTACGGGATCAAGATCAGATTCGACCTTCTGCTGCAGGAGGCAATTAGCGAGGTTGAGGTAGAGTCACCTCAAGAAACTGCCGTCGTCCATAACTCGGCACAGAGCGAGACGGGCCCGCCCGAAGGTGAGGTCTATTAAGTTAGGGCAACCGGGAATTGTCGGGCCGAAACCAATCTACTCCCCGAATCCAGAGTTCTCTGAAAAGGCGCGCCAAGCCAAAGAACAAGGCACTGTGACCGTCTCGCTGATCGTAGGTAACGACGGCCAACCGCGGCAGGTTAGAGTGGCTTGCAGTTCCGTCCCTGACCTAAACGAAAATGCCATCGAAACGGTCAAGACTTGGAGATTCGAACCTGGAACAAAAGGCGGAAAACCGATTGCTGTTGAGATCGCCGTCGAGGTCGACTTTAAGCTGTACAATTGACGCGAACCGCTTCCCATTTTGCTCCTCCTCCAGTGCAAAGAACTGTAAAGTTGGTGGCGGTTTTTTCGGGTGTGGGCCAAGCTAGTGTTTTCGCGCTATTGGCGGGGAAATTCACTGATTTCAATCCATTAGGATTAGAATCACAGTACGTTCGCTGTCTTCAGCACCACTGTTCCAAGGCTCATGCATTTGCTTGGAGATCTGGGCCATGTTACGGAGTATGCTTCGCAATCGGTTTCGTAGAGGGAGTGGTTCTTTGGGGATAAAGACAGTCATTCTGGGAGCTGCACTGCTCGCTTGTCCATGCGGAGTATTCGCCCAGCGCGGCGGCGGGCACGTTGGGGGCGGCGTCGCGGGCGGAGGCGGCTTGAGCGGAGGGAACAAAGCGAGCGGCGTGGACCAGAAGGATGACTTGAAGGATTTTCACCAGGTGCTGGCAGTGCAAGCAACCAGCGAACAGATCATTGCGTACACCGCGATGCTGAAGAGCACGGCCGCCGCCAGCGTGGACTTGCAAGGCTTTGTGGAACTGCTCGGTAAAGAGAGCAATATGGCAGAAGTTGGGAGCCGCGGCTCGGCGCTGGCGCAGGCGATCGAAGAGGCACGGAGTGAAGACAAGAGGTTTCTGGACGGATTCTCCGATCCACAGAAATCCGGTCTGAAGGAAATCATCAAGAGGCTGGACAAAGCGGATTCCGACCTGGCGCAACAGGCCAAGGTGCTGGATCCGGTAGCTGGAGCGAAGGCAGTTGGTCCACAGATGGCGAGTTCGGCGCAAAGCCTGGAGCACGCGCTCACCAGCTTCCAGCACGAGCAACTCGGCCTGGGCGAGGAGATGAGCATAGGGATTGCCGGCAACACTCAGAACTTCGCCTTCAGCCTTCCGCCGGTGAGGAACTCGGTCACGTTCGCGGACCAGGCCATCGCGATCATTACGTCTGGAGTGGTTTCGAAAGGTGTAGCAGAAGGCGGCCAGAACACATTCAAACTTGAGCTGACGGCGGATATGTCAGACCTGCAACACGATATTACGGAAGTCCTGCGCGCCCAACTCGACAAAGCGAACCGCTGCGGGGAGCAGATTGCGATTCGGAACGCGGTTCTTACCCCGGCAGAGCCAGCGAGCCTGCTGGTTGTGCAATTGCACTATGAGCGCTGGGCGTGCTTTGGCGGAGGAGCGGGCAGCGAGATAGCGGAAGGTAACGGCACCCTCGAGGTGAAGCTGACGCCGTCGGTGGGAGAAGACGGTACATTGCGATTGGTGCCGGAGATGGGGCGCATCGATGCGCAGGGATTAGTCGGCGAATTGTTGCGGTCGGGCTCTCTGGGTGAAACGCTGCGCGACAAAATCGCGGAATCTCTTCTTTCCGCAGTGCGCCAGGGCGGAGACTTCAAAGCGACGCTTCCTCCCGCAGCTCGCGGCTATGCCACGCTGCAACGTGCGCAATTCGAGGAGGCCGGCGCGGGCAAGTTAATGGTCGTGCTGGATGGAGAGATTCGAGTCTCCGACGAGAAGGCGACATCGTTGACCAGCGAATTGAAGGAACGATCGTCCTCGCAGGAAACCATCCAGAAAAACGTGGTGGAAGCCGTGCCGCGTTAGACTGCGGCTCGTAAGGACGCTCTCTTGTAATCTTGATTCTTCCTGTGAAGCAATCTTTATCTTGCGCAAACTCCTTATCATCATTGTTTTGATTCCCCTGCTGAGCGGGCTCGGCTGGTGGTACTTCAGCGAGCAGGCGCTCCCGGATTACGGGCCGGCGTATCGCGAATACGCCTACGTGACCAACGGCAAAAGCAACACGGTCAGCGTGATTGATCTGCGGACGTTTGAGCTGGCAAAGACCATCGCCGTGGGCATGGCGCCGACCGGGGTTGCGGCTAACAGCAAGAAGAATGAAGTTTACGTGGTGAACACGGAGTCGAACAATGTGAGCGTGATTGATGCCGAGAATAATACCGTGGTGGCCACGATCGGAGTTCACGGCCGGCCATATTTCATCGATGTTTCGGAAGATGGCAAGCGCGCGTATGTGGCGAACTCAGGGTCGGCGAATGTTTCGGTCATCGATCTGGAGAAGCGCGAGGTTCTGGGCAATGTGCGGACGGGCACGTCGCCAGGACTGGCAATGGTTTCGCCGGACGGAGCGACTGTTGTGGTGTCAAATCGCGGCGACAACACGGTTTCTCTGATTGATGCGAAGCTACTGCGAGTGCGGTCAACCTTGCCAGTGTGCCTGCAGCCGGAAGACATCGCCATCCTGCCGGACTCGAGCAAAGCATTTGTGGCGTGTTCGGGCTCGTCGCAAGTGGCGTCGATTGCGCTGGAAAGCAACAATGCGAGCAGCAAGAAAAGCAGCGACGTGGCGAGCGACCGGGTGTTGGCGCTGCTCGATGTGGGGCGTACGCCGGTGAGTCTCACGCTGAAACCGGATGGCGGTGAGTTGATGGTGTGCGATTTTGATTCCGACAGCATTTCAATCATTGAGACGGGGAACGATGAGGTCGGCAGCAGCGCGCTGGTGGGGCAGCATCCCACGCATGGGGTGATCGCGCGTGATAACTCACGGCTATATGTGAGCAATTTCGGATCTGACAGTGTTGCTGTCTACGACATTGACGTGGGAAAGCGGATTGCAACCATGGCCGTGGGCAGCCGTCCCGATGGCCTCGCGCTGTCGCAGGATCAGAGGTATCTTCTGGTGCTGGATACGCAGGCGGGAGATGTAACCGTGATCCAGAAGCGCACGCCGCGCAAGCTGGAGCCGACGGAATATTCTCTTCTGACCATGATTCCCGTGGGCCTGCAGCCGAATGGGATTGTCGTGAAGTCGTTTATGGTGAGCCCGCCGACGAAGAAATAATTCCACGGCGGCATGGCGCAGGTAAGAGTGGACGTAGCAAGCTACGTCTCTGCGACGCTAGTGGGTTGCCACTGGCCGAGCGCAGAATTTGTCGAGAGCGGCTTTCAGGTCGGCGGCGATGGCGGGGGCTTCGCGGGATTCGATGTCGCGCCGGGGCATCATGTAGACGAGTTGGCCGTCGCGGAGAATAGCGATGGATGGGGAGGACGGCGGCTGCCCGGTGAAATAACCGCGGGCGCGTTCGGTGGCTTCCATATCTTGACCGGCGAATACCGTGAAGGCTTTGTCGGGATGCGTGGCCTTCTCCAGAGCCATGCGAACGGCGGGGCGCATGCGGCCGGCGGCGCATCCGCAAATGGAGTTCACGACCACCATGGTGGTACCCGGCTGCGCCTTCAAGGCGCGGTCGACCGCCTCGGACGTGCGCAGTTCCTCGATGCCCAAGCGAGTCAACTCTTCGCGCATGGGGATGACCATAATTTCCGGATACATTGGCGTGTACTCCTTCGGCTTTCGGGATGTCTTCATTCTAACTCAGAACTGGAGAGCCGAGCGGTGCAACTGTTAAGGAAGCGAGCCAAACGTGCGGCTATTGCGTTGCAAGGAATGCTTGTTCGGGATGACAGTCGCCTTACGAGCCTGTCTTCTGCAGAGCTTCTTGCGCCGATCGCGCATCATCCGGGGTAAGGCCCGACTGCAGAGCCGACTGCAAGCTGGTGTGAGCTTGCGCAGGCTGGCCGACCGCCAGATAAGCCATTCCGAGATGGAATTGGAATTTTGCAACCTGCGGACTTTTTGCCACCGCGGCTTCGAGAGCCGGCACCGCGGAACGGTATAGCCCCTGCTTATAGTAAATCCAGCCCAGCGTGTCGTTGATGGCAGCGTCGTCCGGCTGCTGCGCTTTGGCTTTCTCCGCGAGTTCAAGCGCATCGGTGAGAGATCCACCATGGTCGGCATAGAGCCGGGCGAGATTGCTCATTGACTGATAGGAATTGGGATCAGCCTTCAGGGCGTCCTGATAGGTTTGCCGCGCGCGGTCGATGTTCCCGATATATTCATAAACTTGGGCCAGCAGAATGTAGGTGGGAAGGTATTCCGGAAATTTGCTGCGCGCGGCTTCGTACTCCTGGATCATACCCTGGGGACGGTTGGTCGCGGCATAGATGTGAGCCAGAGCGAGATAGCCGTTCACGTAATAGGGATTCAGCGCCAAGGTTTGCTGATAGCTATGCTCGGCGCAGCCCCAGTCCTTCTGGGCGATGCAGAATTCTGCCTTGGCAACATATAACAGGAAGGCCTTGGGCTGGGCCGCGATCTGGCGATCAATGCGCGTATTCGCCTGCTTTGCCTTCCCTTCTTTGGAAAGGGCCTCGGCCAGGCCACTCAGCGCTGGAGAATAATCCGGCGCGATCGCCAGCGAGTTCTCATAGGCCTTCTCCGCGTCCGCGTAGTTGCCCCTCATCCCCAGGACACGGCCCAGGCGCTCCTCGGCGGCAGGGCTGCGAGGGTTCAGTCCTGCGGCCAATTCGAAGGCTCTCTGCGCCTGGGTTAGATCGCCTAGCAGCAGATAGGAACTTCCTGCGAGAATGTGAGCGTCCGCGACCCAAAAACTGGTGGCGATGACCTGGCTGGCATAGGCCAAGGCAACGTTGGCATTGTTTTGCTGCAAGCTAATGTTGCCAAGGCCCAACAGGGCGGGCAAATATCCCGGCTGGACGCGGAGGGCATCGGTAAGCGCCTGCTGCGCTTGCACGCCTTCCTCCTGCGCCGAATAAACCTGCGACAGATAGAAGTACACGGCAGGCAAATCGGGGGAGCCTTTGATCAAGCTTTGCAGTTCCGCATCGGCTTCGCGAAGGCGAAACGCACCCAGATAACTGCGCGCCCGGAGCAAGCGGAAGCCAGCATCTTTGCGATCTTTGTCGCGCTGATCGAGCCACTGGTCGGCATCCTGCCAGCGGCCTAACTGCAGGTAGCATTCGGCGACTTTCCTGGCGGCCGCCTGATCGTTTTCATTCTTGTCGAAGAGAGCACGGAAGCGATCGAGCGCGGAAGCGGCATCGCCATTATCCAAATAGAAGGTCGCGACGGCGCGGCGGCCGTCTGGATAGTTGCTCTCATTCGCTTCCACCTGATCCAGTACATGCTTCGCGTCGGACATGCGGTTGCGTTCTGCATACAGGCCGGCCAGCGCCACGGGCAATTCAACCGCCTTCGGATCTCTAGCGATTCCCTGCCGCAAAACCTGTTCGGCGCGATTGGGAGCGTTCTGCCCTTTGTAAAAGTTCTCCAGGTTGATGTAGGTCTGCGGGTCATCAGGTCTGATGTCGACGGCAGTCTGGAAACTTTTTTCCGCCGCGCCGTACTCGGCATCGAGCAACTGGGCGAGGCCCAGAATTTCATAAGTCTGCGGATCGTGCGGATCGAGATCGATGGCCTGCTTCAACTCATTTTCCGCCGCGATGTATTGCATCTGATGGAGCGCGACTTGCCCGAGCAGGCGATGAGCACCGGCATTTTTTCCGTCCTGCTGCAGCACGGCCTCGGCCTGCTGGCGGGCTTCGGAGTATTGAGTAGAGGAAACGAGCAGATCGCCGAGGTGCAAACGCGCATCCAGATTCTTGGGGTCAAGATCTACGGCGTGCGCGAGCGACTGCCTGGCGGCCGTGGGATACTCCTGCTGAATCTGCAGAAGGCCCAGGCGGTAAAAAGCATCGGCGAAATCGGGGTTGATCTGAATCGCCTGTTGATACTCGTTCTCCGCCGACGAGAGCTGCTTTTGCGCGAGGTATTGGTTCCCTTTTTCGACATGCTCCCTCGCCCGCGCGGTGCTCCGGCACGCAGGCAGAAGCCCGAGCGTCGCTGCCAACGGCAGTAGAAGGATGAACTTGCCAAGGGAAGAAACGCGCCAGCGGGATCGAATCATTCTTTTCTCGGGATAAGGCCGGGGAATGAATTTCAGCGTATTGATTTTAACCCAGAAGTCGGAAGGAACAGGTCTCAGGTCTTAAGCCACGCTGCGCTTCAAAATAAAACGGCGCCAGCTAAGGGCCCCCACCCTTGAATCCGGCGCCTTATGATACCTCAGTGAATGAACTAGTGTTTGGCTTGCTTGTCGGCTTCGATCAGTTGTGCCACTTTGGAAGTCGTTCCCACGGGCTCGATCAAGACGATGTGATGCTCGTTCAGAAACATGCGGTCCGGGCCGTGCCATTCATTGCCGCGCCGCACCAGCACGCTGGTCACCGCCTTGGTTTCCTGGTTCGCCTGGCTTTGGATGTAATACACATCCGTCAGCTCGGGAAAACTTGAACCGGCGTTCACCAGCTTGCCATAATAAAGCTGACCATTATCGAGCAGGACGGCCGAGTAAGGCGTGGTAATCTCCGGTCCTTTTTCCCGTTCACCACGCTCACAAGCGGTCAGTCCCGCCATCAACATTACTGCTACGACCCACACGATCTGCTTCTTCAAAATGATCCCCTCGCTCTCGATATAGTCACTTCTCGTCCCGATGTTATCACCGGGTCATGCGGGGGAGACTTGGCAGCATTATCTTGACCGGTATCCGCGGACTGGTCGGATTGTTCATCCAACCGGCCAGGGTTGATTGAGTACCGATGGGGTGGATTTCGCCCACCCACACTTTCGGAGTCGCCACGTCGTTGTGCAGCGAGTACGAATTCACTATACCCGGAACGTGTGCCACGGCGATGGGCTTTGCGGTCATCCCCGGGGCCGCAGGCACGTGTTCCCAGCTACGCAGGTTGTTGAGCTCTGGAGTCCGAGCCAAGATCAAATCGGAGTGTGCGTTCGATGATCCGAATCCCGCGACCAGAATGGGGTCGGCGATCCTGCCAGTCCCAACAGCCACGCCAGTTGCAGCCACGCCGATTCCAACGCGCTGCCGCAGCCCGCTGGTGAGGACTGGAGTCTTGCTTGTCCCCGTGACTGGCTTGACAGTGGCCATCACGATCTGTGCTGCGGGCAGGGCCGGGCTCGAATTCGACGTCGGCGCCGCACCAGCATCCACAGTCAGTACCACACCCGTGGCGGTGTAGGACACGACAAAGTGGAAGCTGGAGTTGATGGCAATGGTACTGTCGGAGAAGGTGCCGGTAATACTCTTGGCGGTCAGTACGGTAAAGGTTTCGCCCGCCGTGAGGCTCGCCTGGAAGGCCGTGGATACGGTGAAGTTGATCGTCCCCGCCAGGGAGGCGGCGCCAGTGACCTTGAGTACGCTGTATTCCGTGCCCGCCACGGTTCCGCCAATTAACCCCGTGACATTGCCGGTGGCAAGCTGCGTGTAGGTGCCGGTAATCGAAAGCAAGCCAGCTTTTCCGGTGTCGCCGACGTTGATGGTGACCGCGGTACCGGTGGCGTTGCCAGCGGTGACGTTGCCCTTGATTGTGCCGCCGCCCAGAATCGTGCCGCCGGTGACGGAGGCGCCGCCGGTGATTCCTTCAAGAGTTCCATCGACTGTGGTTGTGCCAGCCGTCTGGCTGTAGCTACTGCCCGTCCCGGGGACATCCAGGGTGCTGCCCTTGGCCACATCCACCGTACCCGAGTTCGTGAAGTTGCTGGAGGCAGTCGCTAAACTGGCACCAGCAGAAAGAGTGAACGTGCCGGTGTTGTTGTCGAAGCCAGCCAGCGCGTTGGTGGTGCCGTCCAGAATCTTGGCTGCAGTTCCGCTCAAAGTCAGGTTGGCTGCGTTGGTGGTAATGCCACCGTTGGCGCTGGTGAGCTGCAGCGTACCACCCACCGTGTAGGTGCCGCCGGTGAGGGTTCCGCTGGCCAGGTTGGTGAGCACATTGGATCCCGTGAGGGTGAAGGTGCTGCCGCTGTCGATCGTCAGTTTATTGTCGTTGGTGAAGTTTCCGACGGCGGTGAAGTTTGCATTGTCCGCCAAAGTGAACGAACCGGCACTGGCGATGGTAGCCAGGTTAACCAGAGCGTTGTTGCTGGCCGCACCGGCGGTCGTGTTCTCGATCAGGCCAGTGCCTTCCAGCGTGATGCTGGCGTCGTCAGTCTTAATGGCTCCGGTGGTGCCGGCGTTAAACGCCAGGGTTCCGCCTACGACGTAGGTGCCGCCGATCAGCGCGTTGGCCGAAGTTCCGGTGGTGTGGTAGTTGGTCAGCGAATCGCCTGAGAGCACGGTAAAAGTGCTGCCGCTGTTGACGGTGAGCGCTCCACTATTGGTGAAGTTGCCAGTCGTCGTGAAGTTGACATTGTCCGCCAGGGTCAGGATCTTGGCGTTGTCGTCCAGGTTGAGCAGAGCGTTGGAGCTGTTCGAGGTGTTTTCGATGGTGCCACCCTCGAGCGTCAAAGTGGCATCGTTGATCGTAATGTTGGCCGTGCCTGTGCTCACATCCAGGTTGCCGCCCAGAACATAGGTGCCAGCGGACAATGTCTGGACCGAGCCGCTGGTGCCGTTGATGATCTGCGCCAGAGAACTCGTGGTGAAGGTGCTGCCGCTGTTGACAGTCAACGTACCGGTGTTGCTGAAGGGGCCTACGGTGGTGAAGTTAACGTTGTTGGCCAGGGTTAGTTTGCCGGAGTTGGTGGCCAGGTTGGCCAGGGCGTTGGTGCCATTCGCGTTCTTGATGGTGCCGCCCGCCAAGGTTACGTTGGCAGCGTTGGTGGTGATGTTCTGAGTCGCGCCCGAAAGATTGAGATTCGCATCCAGGACGTAGGTTCCCGCGGTTAGCGTGCTACCGCTGATTTGAGTTAGCGAACCCACCGTGAAACTCTCCCCCGAGAGCAACGTCAGCGAGCCTGCATTGCTGAAGCTGCCCGCGTCGGTGAAGCTGACGCCGCCGATAGTCAGCGCGCCGGTGGACGTGATGCTGGTCAGACCGCTCAGGGCATTGGCGTTGCCGTCGCTGGAGTTGAGAATCTGGAAGCCGCCTTCCTCAGTTGCGCTGGCGGCAAGTGTGGTAATTCCGCTAGTGGCACCGAGGGGCAGATACAGGGTGCCGCCGTTGGCAACGTAGTTGCCGCCGGTCAGCGTGCTGGTGCTGCTGTTGTAGTTGACGAAGTTGGCAGTGGAGGTTTCCACGGTAAGGTTGCCGGTGTTCGTCGCCTCGATGGTGCCTGTGTTGTTGAAGGTCCCGCTGGTTTGGATAATGAGCCCATTGGTGTCGTTGGCATTGATGGTGCCCGAGTTCACCAGGGCCATCTGGTTGTCGCCGATGTTTCCGGAGCCCTCGATCGTGCTGGCATTGGTGAGGGTGTAACTTCCGGACGCGCCATAAATATAGTTGTTGGTGTTATTCGACATCACTAGCGCGCCCGAACCGCTAAGCGTCACGTTGCCAGTGGAAAGGATGATGTCGGTGTTGTTTCCGCCCGAATTTTCCTGAATCTGGCCGTTGTTGACGATAGTCCCGACCAGGTTGAGCTCCGTATCATTGGCAATCGTGACGGTCGAAGCGTTGGTCAACCCGCTGAGCGTGGCGTAGCCGCCTGTGCCGTTCTCTATAAAGGTTCCGCTTCCAGTCAACGATCCGCCCACCACGGTGGTGTTGCCTTGAAGATAGACGGTGGAACCTGAACCGGCCACGACGGTGCCAGCGCCGGTGTTGGTCACGGTGTTTCCGTAAAGAACCAGTGCTCCGCCAGCCGTGGCTTCGAGGGTTCCTGTATTGGTGGTGCCGCCGCTGGCCTGAATGGTTAGAGCGTTCGAAACGTTCGCATCGATGACGCCTTTGTTCACCAAAGTCATCTGGTTATCGCCGACGTTGCCCGAACCCTGGATGGTCTGGGTGCTGGCAACCGTAAGAACGTCGCTGCCCACGGCTCCATAGATGTTGTTGTTGACATTGTTCGAGAGGGTTACGTTACCGGTGCCGTTGAGCGCGACATTCCCCTGGATGATGAGGTCGGTATTGTTCCCGCCGGAATTCTCCTGAATCGATCCGTTGTTTACGATGGTGCCCGCGAGGTTAAGCTCCGTATTGTTGTCAATCTGGATGGTCGAAGCGTTGGTCAAATTCTGCAGCGTCGCGTAGCCACCTGCACCGTTAATAACGTAGGTTCCAGCCCCGGTCAGCGATCCGCCGACCACGGTAACGTTGCCTTGCAGATAAACGGTGGAACCGGACGCGGCCACGATCTTGCCGGCTCCGGTATTGGTGACAGTGTTACCGTAAAGCGACAGGTTTCCACCGGCAGTCGCTTCCAGCGTTCCGGTGTTGGTAGTGCCACCGCTGGTCTGAATGTACAGAATATTCGATTGGTTGCCATCGATGGTGCCGTTGTTCACTAACGTCATCTGGTTATCGCCGACGTCTCCCGTACCCTGGATAGTCTGGGTACTGGCCACCGTTAGAACATCAGTGCCAACCGCTCCGTAAATGAGGTTGTTAGCGTTGTTCGTCAGGGTCACCGTGCCGGTGCCATTGAGGGCAACGTTGCCGTTCATGATGAGGTCGGTGCCGTTCCCGCCGGAGTTCTCGTTAATCGTAGCGTTGTTGACGATGGTGCCTTGCAGGGTGAGCGCGGTGTTGTTGTTAATGTTTACCGTGCTGCCGCTGTTAATGGTCAGCCCGCTCAGGGTAGCGGAGTTCAAGACATTGAAGCTTCCGAAACTATTGGAAGTAAGCGTACCACCGGTGATGGTGATCCCGCCTTCCAGATTCACCACTGCACCATTCCCCGAACCCGTGGCCCCGATAGCCTCAATTTTTCCGCCGGTATTGGTGATGGCCCCGCCGCTGGCCCCCGTAAGGGTCAGTGTCCCCGTGGCCGTCGCTTCCAAGGTCCCGGTATTCGTGGTGCCGTTGCTGGTCTGGATGGTCAGCCCATTGCTTTGGTTCGCATTCACCGTTCCTTTATTCACAAACGCCATCTGGCCGTTGCCGATGTTTCCCGTACCCTCAATGGTCTCCTCATTGATGAAGATGTCGCTCGCGGCGTCGCCTTCGATGATGTTGTTGACATTGTTCGACATCGTCAACGTGCCCGTGCCGCTGAGGGTCGCGCTGGAGCCCGCAGTACCGGCGATCAGGAGGAAGGTACCATTGCCGACGGAGTTCAGCGAGATGTTGCCGTTATTGACAATGGAGCCCTGCACACTTAGCTGGGTGTTGTTTTCCACGGCAAGGGAGGATCCCGCGGCCAGAGTGACCGCGCCGGTGCTGGTCGAACCATTCAAGAAGGCGGTGTCAGTGATCTGGATGATGCCGCTGTTCTCCGACTGCAGCGTGCCGCCTACGATCGTGGCACCATTATTCAAATTCACGGTGCCGCCGTTGGCCAGGATCAGGCCCTGAGTGGTGCCGACTGCGTTGATGTAGGTTCCGCTCTGCAACCCCAGAGTGCCGCCCGCAGTTGCTTCCAGCAGTCCCGTGTTGGTTACCCCAGCAGTGGAGGATGCGGTGGGTTGTACGTAAAGGGTGTTCGACTGGTTGGCGTTGATCGTGCCCGAAGTGGTGTTGACCAGGATCGTCTGGCTGTTGCCGATGTCGCCGGTGCCGGAAATGTTGATGTTATTGGTGAGTACCTCGGTGCCGGCCCCGGATGCTCCCTCGATAATGTTATTGGCGTTGTTCGACATGGTCAGCGTGCCCGTGCCGCTCAGCGTCACGTTGCCGCTCAGCAGGAAAAAGGTGCCGTTGCCCACCGAGCCCATGTTGATGTTGCCGTTGTTGGTGATGGTGCCGACCAGCGTGTTCTGGCTGTCGTTGCCAAGAACGTAGTTGCCCGCATTGGTAACATTTTCCAGCGTGGCCGTATTGCCGTTGATCGTTTCTACCAAACCGGTTCCCGAAGTGTTCAGCGTGCCGCCGCTGATTATGATCCCATTCTGCAGCTGTACGCTGGAGCCGGTACCCCCCAAAATCGTGCCGCCGGCGTTGTTGATGGTATTGGGAACGCTGCTATCATCCCGTCCGTACAGGATCAGCGTTCCACCGCCCGTAGCTTCCAGCGTGCCGGTGTTGGTGGTGCCGTTGCTCGTGTCAACGTAAAGAGGAGTCGATTGAGTCGCATTGATGATGCCGCCGTTGGTCAGCGCCATCTGGTTTTCGCCAATGTCCCCCGCACCGGAGATAGTTTGCCCGCTTCCCACCGTCAACACGTCGGTGGCTGCCGATCCTTCGATGCCGTTGTTGGCGTTGTTCGAAAGAGTAACCGTGCCCGTGCCACTGAGCGAAGCGGACGCCCCGATGATTAGGTCGGTGCCGTTCCCGGCTGAGCTCAGCGTGATGGCGCCGTCGTTGGTGATGTTGCCATCGACGGTGAGGGTATCGTTGTTCTCGATATTCAACGAGTCGTGCGATGTGCTCAGGGTGAGTGTGCCAGCAGTTGCGGTGACATTCACGTTCACCGCGTTGGTCCCGCCGATGGTGACGGCGTTAGTACTCGTCGGCACCGTCCCAAGACTCCAGTTCCCTGCCGTACCCCAGTTGCCGTCCCCTGCCGTCCCCGTCCATGAATCGGATGTCAGCGGAGGCGGCGCCGTCGCCGCGCGCGACGCTGCCGCCTTGCTCACTACCGGATGCTGGCTCAATCGCGCCTGCTGCGAGAGTTTGCTCTTTGATCCCGCAGCGGCTTGCGCTGAGGCCAGACCATCAAGGCTGAAAAAAGCGGCGAAGAGGCAAAGGACAGTAATCGACAGAGCGATTGCACGAGAGGACGCTGGGCGCATGAGAGACTCCATAGAACGGATTCAGTTCTTTTGTGATGTCGGCAAACCGACGAACTTGTTTTTTCTTATTCCCAGAACTTAGAAACACTACGAAATACTGTACGAACCCGGACGGGCTCGTAGAGAGGGCACACGCATCATAGCCACTGAGATGTGGTTGTCAAGATGAAAAATCTTGCAACCCATCCCGGCTAGCGATTCCACCCTTGCTCTTTAGCCCGTCGGCCTGAATCTTCGCTCTCCCCGAGCAAGTTCAGGATCGGCAAAATCCGCCAAGGTGCTTACCGTCGGCCATGGCGTGCGGAGCACAGACTTCGGCTTCGTCGTGCATTGATAAGCGAGATTGAAAGACAAGGCAAGGGACAAGACGGGACAACTCGGGACATTTCAGGACATCGCGCGGGAAAAAAGAGGAAATCCGAATCGTTTCTTGCATATAGACGGCATGCGCGCAGACACCGCTCTGATTTTGCTGGATGTGCGCAATTTCCTGCAACTGTCGCCAACTCCCACCTTATATAATTCGGCGGTGCCGGTTGTTGGCGCATTGATTTCGGGTTTTGATTCGCTTAATCGCCAAGATTGAGATTCAGCTCAGAGCAACCCATCGTCGCGTCACCGCAACGAACTACGACGGTCGGGGTTATTCCCTGTGGGAGATTCACTATATTAAGAGGTCACCACTCGAGGAGGAACATTCGCAGATGCACAGCAAGTCTCGCTTTCTCAGTTCCTGTTTCCTGGCCGCCGTCCTGGCGTCATCTGTATTGGGCACGGCTTGCGCACATCACCCTTACCGGGTCTATGACCCCTACTACAGCGACTACCACGTCTGGAACGACGAGGAGGTGGGGTATTACCACCAGTGGGCTCATGACAACCACTACGACGAACATGTAGACTTTCGCAAATTGCCTCCCGCCCGGCAGAAGGAATACTGGAACTGGCGGCACAGCCACGGCGACCACCACTAGATAGCCGCGTCACTTCGATCATCGCTTCAGTGAGCAGGCGGGTCCAGATGGGCTCGCCTGCTCCTTGCTTTCAAAGAACCCGTAACTGCCCTGGTTGCGGATAGCAAAACTCGACCCCGGAGTTATCCATCTCTCAGGTTGGTCACTGAGCCCCTTCTTTGTGTTCTAATGCTGCGTCTCGGTTCATTCAAAGGGAAAGCCCATGCTCAAACTGCCTCGTGATCTCTTCGCCGCCGCGATTCTCATCGCCGCCTCCGCTGTCTCGCTCTGCGCCCAAACTGCACCACCCCCCGATCTGGATTCCTACGTCGCAAAGTCCATGAAGACCTTCGACGTACCGGGGATGGCCGTAGCCATCGTGAAGGACGGCAAGGTCGTAATTGCGAAAGGTTATGGCGTGCGCAAGCTGGGCGATCCTACACCGGTCGACGAGCACACCATGTTCGGCATCGGGTCGAACACCAAAGCTTTCACCACGGCAGCGCTCGCCGGACTGGTGGATGCGGGCAAGCTCTCCTGGGACGATCCCGTCTATCAACGGCTGCCCGGCTTCGTAATGTATGACCCGTACGTGTCTCACGAGATGACCATCCGCGACCTGCTCACCCATCGCAGCGGCATGGGACTGGGCGAAGGCGATCTGCTGTTCTGGCCGCACTCCACTTACACGCGCGAGGAGATCATCTACAAGCTGCGCTTTATGAAGCCGGCCTCCAGCTTCCGCAGCCACTACGCCTATGACAACCTGCTCTACATGACGGCCGGACAGATCATTCCCGCCGTGACCGGAACGTCATGGGACGACTACATCCGCCAGCACATCTTCGCGCCGCTCGGCATGAACAACTCCAACGTCAGCAATACCGCGTTCAAACCCGATGACGACTATGCATTCCCGCATGAGCGCGTGGATGGCAAGCTGCAAGTCATTCCCTTTGAAGTGCTCGATAACGCGGGCCCGGCTGGCGCCATCAATTCCTGCGCGGCTGACATGGCGAAATGGGTGCAACTGCAGCTCAACCGCGGAAAGTTCATCGACCGCGACGGCCGCCTGTTCAGCGAGCAGCGGTCGAAAGAGATGTGGTCGCCGCAGACCATTCTGCCGATCGGCGATCCTCCGCCGCCGTTGGCAGGACTGAAACCGAACTTCGCGGACTACGCTTTAGGTTGGGGTCTGCGCGACTATCACGGGCGCAAACTTGCCGGCCACACCGGCGGCGTGGCCGGCTTCGTTTCCCGGGTGATGCTGGTGCCGGAAGAAAATCTTGGCGTCGTAGTATTGACCAATGCGGAGGAAGGCGGCGCGTTCGACGCAATTCTTTATCACGTGCTCGATCACTATTTTGGATTGCCGGCCACCGACTGGATCGCTGCGTTCAAGTCGGTAAAAGACACTCAGGAAAAAGAAGCCGCGGCAGCGATGAAGCAAGCGGAAGGCGCACGCGCCCCCGACTCCAAGCCTTCCCTGCCGCTGGAGAAATATGCCGGCGTCTACAACGACGCCTGGTATGGCCCTATCACGATCCGCGAAGAAAACCGCGGCCTGATCATCACCTTCGATCACACGCCCACCATGATCGGTGACCTGCAGCACTGGCAGTACGACACTTTCAAAGCGCACTGGCGCGATCGCACCATCGAAGACGCCTTCGTCACCTTCTCCCTGAAGCCGGACGGCAGCATCGAGAGCGCGCGCATGGCGGCGGTTTCACCACTGGCCGATTTTAGCTTCGACTATCAAGACTTGCTGCTGAAACCAGTAGACAAGAAATAAGTTATTCCAGCAGGGAGGGAAGGAAAACTTCGGGTGCCCCGCCCTTGTCCCGCCGTTCTTTGGCGGGACAGGGCGGCGATGTTGACTTCCTGTCCCACCTAGAAACTCAAACATGGCAAGTGCAGAAAACTCGTCCCTCAAAACCGCTGAAGCCGAAGTCCAGGCGCACAGCGCCGAACTGCACAAGGAACTTGGCCTGTTCGACCTGGTCATGGCGCAGGTTCTCCTCGTCATCGTGCTGGACTTCTTCGGCACGGCCGCCAAGGCCGGGTCTGCTCACGTCGTCTTCTGGCTGGTTGCGTTCGTTCTTTTCTTCATTCCGCTGGCCATGGTGGTCGCTCACCTCAATCGTCTAATGCCGCTGGAAGGTGGTTTGTATGAGTGGGCACGCTTGGCATTCAACGATCAAGTCGGCTTCCTTGTGGCGTGGAACCTTTGGCTCTTCGTCATGCTGTACGTGGCGGTGATTGGTCTGGTCACCACAACGTTCGTAGCCTACGCTCTCGGCCCCGCCGCCGCATGGATCGCCTCCAGTCGCTGGTTGATCCTCGCCGTCTCCTTCGCTCTAATCCTCGCCATGATGTTGCTATCCGCGCTCGGACTGCGCGTCGGGAAATGGCTGGGCAATGCGGGCAGCATCGCCACGCTGATCACGCTGGCAGTGCTCATCGCCACTCCACTGCTGGACCGGTGGCGCGGGACGCTGGCCGAATACCACCCGCTGCGCTTGGTCATGCCTCCGCTCACCATCTTCAGCCTCAGCGTTTTCGCAAAGATGATGTTCGGTGCGCTCAGCGGCTTCGAGTATGTTGCGATCTTTGCCGGAGAGTGCCGCAACCCCGCGCGCAATCTCACTCGCTCGGTCCTGATCACCGCGCCTTTCATCGCGCTCATTTATATCTTCGCCACCAGTTCAATTCTGGCGTTCGTCTCTCCCGAGGCCGTGGACGTCGTCGGCCCCATCCCTCAAGCATTGCGCCTGGGTTTGCGAGGCTTGGGTATTGGGGTGCCCCACGTTGGGGTGCCCCATGTCTCGCCGCTTTTGCGAGACATGGGTTCGTCGGCTGGCCTCGCCGGCTTCATCGTTCCACTCGTCATCGTCCTGCTCTTCATGAATTACCCCACATCGTTCAGCGTGTACTTCAGCGCCAGCGCGCGCCTTCCCATGGTCGCGGGATGGGACCACCTTCTGCCCGCATGGTTCACGCGCCTCCACGTCAAATACAAGACGCCAGTCAACTCGATTCTTTTCCTGGGAGCCATCACCCTCGCCGGCAGCGCGGCCGCGCTCATCGGAGTCGGCCCGCAGGAAGCCTACGAGCTTCTGCTGACCTGGGCCTTCACCTTCTACGCCATCGCATATCTGGCGCTGTTCGCCATTCCATTCCTCTCCCCGAAAAACCGCGGACTCCGCCCGCGCTTATGGCTGCGCATAGCCGCCGTCTCGGGCTTCCTGATGACGCTGCTCTACGTCGTGCTCTCGATCTTCCCCATCATCGATGTAGAAAGTTCGTGGGGTTATTCGTTGAAGATCGCCGGGGTGGTACTGGGAGCAAACCTACTGGGATGGATGATCTACCGCGCCGGTCGACGGAAGAACGCTCGTGACCGTCCGGAAGCTATCTCATAAATCCCTCCGGAAGAGAAGCACAGCGAGGGATCCTCTGTTTGTTAGGAGCGCCGCGAATGATTCGAGCACCACGAACGTCCGCACGACCGTGGAAGAGCGGCGCTTCAGCGCCGCGTAAAACGCCTGGAATCAACCAGGGCCAGCCCTTGCAATCGCCCCTCACCCGTCAAAAACCGCGAGAGGTGGTGCAGTCTTATTCGCGGCGGGGCGGGTGGCCTACCCAAGCCGTCCTTTGGCTTGAGTGGGGCCGTTCGATCGTTGGACGTATCCTGCTGTGGTTCGCGGAGCAGGAAGGTGAACATGCTCCGGCATGACTGCGTACCCGTAAACCTGGAGCCCGAAGCTGCGCCATACCCTCTCCAAGGCTGACTCGAAGATTCGTCGGCTTTCGTCCGTGGTAAACAATCGGCGGCGATGGTAACAGCAGAAAGTGACGAAATGACTCTGCCCGCTGTGGTGAAAGCGCGTTAGTCCCCATGGCGTGGGACAATCTAGTGTTGTTCGCCGGACTAAGTCTGTGACGCGTGAACATCCCCACTCAGGTTGAGACGGGGCGTTTGAGCCGCGCGCCGAAATCCCGAGCAAGTCGAGGGACCTCAGGCCAAAACCGTGCTAGAGTGGGCCACCCGCCAGCCACTTGCGCTAGGATAGGCTTAACCCAAGCCCTAGGAGCCCAACGTGACGATCCGGAAAGCTGCCTTGCAAATCGCAGCCGTGGTGCTGCTTATCCTGATGGCGTTCAACACCTATCTCGCCATCGATCACTTAAAGCGAATCCAGGCGACTGCGGCGCTCAGCCTCGAGAGCTCCGGTGTGCAGGCTGGCATCGCCCGCGTCTCGCAGGATTTCACCGACATGGAGACCGGGCAGCGCGGCTACCTTCTCACCGACGACCCGGCCTACCTGCAGCCTTACGTTGAGGCGAAAAACGGGATCGCTACCCACTTGGCCAATCTTCGCTCCGCCTTGGCCAATCACCCTCAGTCCGAGCAAGCGCTCGAAACCCAACTGGAATCCCTCGCCGCCTCGAAACAAGCCGAGATCGAGCGAACCATCGCCTTGCGCCAGCAGGGATACCGCCACCGCGCCTTCCAACTCGTGCAAACCAACCAAGGCAAACAATACTCGGATCAGGCTCGGTCTCTGCTGTCTTCCTTGTCTTCCATGGAAAACAGCCGCTTCGCCGCACTCGAAAAACAGAGGGACGCCAGCTCCAGCCAAGCCATGTCGCAAACCATCGCCGCCAATCTGTGTTTGCTTGTGCTCACTGCAGGCCTGTTTCTGCTCATCCGCTTCCACGAGCGTGCCCTCGAACAGCAAGCCGCACAAAGCCGACAAGCATTAGCCGAGCGCGATTCGCAACTGGAGAAACTCATCGGGCTGATGTCTTCCGCCGGCGATCAGACTCGCGCCCAGATTGCAGTCATCGAAGAGAATGCCAGCCTGTTGCTCGAGAAGTACGACGGATTTTTGCCGCCGCTGGGCTATGCATGCGCCAAGCAGATCAAGGAGGCAACCGCACAACTCGAACAACTCCGCCAGGATCTCCTCGGCCACACAGAGTCCGACACCCACGAACAAGCGGCCTAACGGACGGCGGTTCGGGTTTTGGGTGGCGCAGCGGTTCACCGCTGCGATACAAGTGCCACAAACATCAGGGCGGGTGCCCCATCCTTAACGTCGCGCTCTTTGCGACGTTAGGGTGGGGATTTTGACTTCCCATCTCGAAGTGACGCGGCGGCGCACTCAAGTCGCGTTTTAACTTGAGTGGGGATTTCCATCGGAAACCCAGCCCCTGATGCGCGTCGAGTCGCGAAGCGACGCCATTCACTAGCCCCGCACGTAAGTGCGGGGAAACGAAGTCAAACGGAACCGAGCCCCGTCAGGGACGGCCGTGAGCGAAGCCGAAGGGGACGGCACCCGACTCCCGCCCTTCGCAAAGTGCGCGAAGGACGGGGGACCCCCTGTATTGGAGATGCCAGAGAGATCAAAAGCCTGGGCCACCCGCCGTTAGTCCCCATGGCATGGGGACAATCTTAGTTTGTTCGCTGGCCCAAGTCTGTGACGTGTGAACATCCCCACTCAAACCAAAACCGGGCTTGAGCGGGCCACCGGGCTCGTCGCCGTTCTTCATCATAAATAGCAGGTCGCTTTGCCTTGTTTGTCTACCTCGACTTCCCCCAATCTAGAAGGCGCGATACCCTGGATTTCCAGACTGAACGACAATGCCGTTTTTACATACCGGGCAATCCCACCGGGTCTTCCCACCGCTCGCCCAGATTTTCACTACATGAACAGCGTCGTGTTTTAATTCCCAACAAGAAGCACAGTAAGGGGTTTCGTCTTTGTCTAGCCAATAGAACGGTTCTTTGAATTGTAAGGCCTTCGCAAATGCTAGCGTCCTCTCAAGTTCCTCAACCTTCGCCTCCGCTTCCCGCTTTTCTCGCGTCAGATCAAGAACCTCTCCTTCAAGTGCAACGATCTTACGATATAGATCGATGTCCCCAATCTTCTTCACTAAGTCCGCGATCTCTTTGGCATTCTCAATTACGCCCATCCCGTGCCCTCCGCAAGCTCGGATACTACCATTACCATCCTGCCCTCGACACCGCGGACGGGGAAAACCGGGGGGGAACCGGGGACAGACGGGGCGGGTGGCCCATTCAAGCCATCTTTTGGCTTGAGTGGGGCAGTTCAGAGCTGGACAGGAGAAATCCCGGCCCAGACGGAACGTTCCCACTAACAAGTTTGCATCGCAACCAAGAGAGAACCGCAAAGCAGCACACACCTCATCCATTCGTGCGGAACCAAGCTGGGCCACACGTTTCCCCAGGCGCTGTTGCGACACCGTTACTGCATTGTGCAGGTTCACCGCGCACGGGACTTCATCACTTTCCACAGCCCCATTGTGACATCTGACCTTGCCCCCTAATCCGAATCGCGCGATCATGGTCGAGGCCGTGACGCTTGGTTGGACCAACTCGTCCCGCTCCTAAACCTTTTGCTCTCTAGCTTTTGACTCTAAGTTCTTTGAAATCCAAATTTTGCGGGGGATTTCTTGCTACTGTCATGATTCCATTAGAGGCCAGGGGGTGGGGTA
>Ga0182015_10000300_pt1 | contig 71040 bp, 62 predicted proteins | sample 712P3MmetaG_FD_120478 | JGI IMG/M metagenome (GOLD analysis project Ga0182015, IMG submission 120478) | Permafrost microbial communities from Stordalen Mire, Sweden - 712P3M metaG | ecosystem: Environmental > Terrestrial > Soil > Wetlands > Permafrost | place: Sweden: Stordalen | collected...
CCCGCATCCAATGAACGCGAAGTTGAGACGGACCGCGCGCGGGCGCTATACTTTGGTTCGGAAGCACGCCCAATCGTTTCTGCGGGGGGCCGCATGGACCGAAGAAAGTTTCTGGTGGGAACCGGAGCCGTTGGCGCGGCAATTCTGGCGGCCAGGCATTCCGCCGCCGAATTATTCGCCGCCGCGACGCCCAACAAATTTCAAATGCAATCCAATCCTAGTGTGGAGGAACAACACGTGCCGTTTACATTGCCGCCGCTGCCGTATGGGTATGACGCACTCGAACCATCCATCGATACGTTGACCATGACGATTCACCACGACAAGCATCACGCCGCTTACGTCAACAATCTCAATAAAGCGCTCGAACCGTATCCGGATTTGCAGAGCAAGACGCTCGAGCAACTGCTTTCCAGCCTGGATACGCTTCCCGACGCCATCAAGAATCCCGTTCGCAACAACGCCGGCGGCCACTGGAACCACTCGTTTTTCTGGCCGATTATGAAGGTCAATAACGGCGCGGGTCCGGCGGGCGCTTTGGCCGCGGCCATCAACGCGGCGTTCGGCGATTTTCCAACGTTCAAGACGAAGCTGGCCGCGGCGGGCGCGGGCCGGTTCGGTTCGGGCTGGGCGTGGCTGCTGGTGAAGGGCGGAAAGCTCGTCATCGACTCGACGCCCAACCAGGACACGCCACTCTCGCTGGGCGGGACGGCGGTGATTGGCGTCGACGTCTGGGAGCATGCCTACTATTTGAAATATCAGAACCGCCGGCCCGATTACATCGACGCCTGGTGGAGCGTGGTCAATTGGGACGCAGCCGCGAAGAATTACGCCGCGGCGATGAGCTAAACGCAGCGCTTCCGGCGTCCGCCGGAGGCGACAACTCGTTCCTGAATCCGGCTCGCCGGGGCGAATGGCATTGGCCCCGGCGGGCTGTTTTTTTCTCGCGCGCCCCAAGCGCCCTCGCGCATGCCGATTAGGCAATCGAAATCCGCGCGCACGTTTACGCGTGGCAGCGAATCCGACACAATCGTTCGCAAGATGGAACGCCAAACCACATCGGCGCTGGGGCGCAAGATCGCGCAATCCACCGGAATCGTGATGGCCAGCGTGCTGCTGAGCCGCGTGCTGGGATTTTTCCGCGAATGGACGGTCGCGCACAAGATCGGGGCGACGGCCGTCACGGATAGCTACTATGCGGCGTTCACGCTGCCCGATTTCGTGAATTATCTGGTCGCGGCGGGCTCGCTCGCCGTGACGTTCATACCGGTGTTCTCGAAATACCTCGCGGACGACGACGAAGACGAGGGCTGGCGCGTGTTTTCGATCGTGACGACCTTCATGGGCCTGTTGCTGCTGGTCTTTGTCGGCCTCGCCGAGGTTTATGCTCAGCACGTCGTGTCGCTGCTGGCGCCGGGCTTTGGGCCAGAGGAAAAAGCGCGCGTCGTGTTTCTGACGCGCGTCATGTTGCCCGCGCAATTCTTTTTTTGCATGCACGGATTGCTGGCGGCGGTGCAATACGCCAAGGGCCGGTTCGCCGTGCCGCAACTCGCGCCGCTGGTTTACAACACGTTCATCATTCTGGGCGGCGTCTTGCTGGCTTCGCGCATCGGTATCACGGGTTTTGCCGTGGGCGTGCTGGCCGGCGCATTCGTGGGAAATTTCATGCTGCAAATTTACGGGGCGGTGCGTGTGGGCGCGAAATTCACGCCTTCCCTCAATCTCCGCCATCCCGGATTCATCATGTTCGTGAAGCTCGCGATTCCGATCATGCTGGCGCTTTCGCTCTCGTTTACCGACGACTGGGTGATCCGCTGGTTCGGTTCGTACCTGCAACCCGCTTCCATCACCTGGCTGACCTACGCGAAGACCTTGATGCGCGTGCCGCTCGGAATCGTGGGGCAAGCGATCGGCGTCGCCGCATTTCCCGTGCTGGCGCATCTGTATTCCGAAGGACGCCTGGACGAGATGAACCGCATGCTTCACAACACGATGAAGGGGTTGATCCTGATGCTGGTGCCGATCGCCGCGCTGACCATGGCGGAGAGCCGGCCGCTGGTGCATCTGGTGTTTTCCCACACGCGTCTGCGTGAACCGGATTTGAATGCCACCGCGGCGACACTGGTTTTATTTTCGCTGGGAATGTTCGGATGGGGAGCGCAGAACATCCTCTCGCGCGGGTTTTATGCCACGCGCGACACGATCACTCCGGCGGTGGTCGGCACCGCGATGACCTTCGCCACCCTTCCGCTGTATTGGTTATTCGTGCGCCACGCGCAGCATTTGGGCTTGGCGCTGGCGAGTTCGGTGGGCATCACGGTCTATACGATTCTTCTGTTCGTTTTGCTTTTTCGGCGGACGCGTGATCGCCAGGCGGGCGAGCTACTTTGGTTCGCAGCGAAAATCATGCTGGCATCGGCCGTCGGTGGCACCGCGAGCTGGAAATTCTCGAATTGGCTGGGCGCACACATCGCCTGGCGCACCATGCATGGCGCTTTTGTGGACGTGTGCATTGTGAGCTCGGTGGGAATCGCGCTGACGGCGCTGTGCATCTGGATTTTACGCGTGCCGGAATTGACGATGTACGTGCGCCGAATTTATCGCGGCAGAACGCGAGTGGCCGCCGGAGACGCGAGTTCGTAGCGTATGCCCCGCCAGGTGATTCTCCGCGTCGTCGCGGACACCAGATGATTCCACAGCGAGAGGAACGGCACGAGCGGCGCCAGCACCGTCCATATCCAGCCTTGCGCAAGCAGCTGCTGCTTCCACTCGGGCAACAGTTCGACCACCGCGACCAAGCGAAACACGCCCCGCACCACGGCCAGCAGCGGAGGCAGCATCAACAGCGTGATGATCTGAAACGCCGGCAAGCCTGCCACCCAGTTGTCAACGGCGATGGTGATGCCCAGAACGAACATAAGCGCATAGATCAGGTGAGCGAGGCCGCCGCGCCACCACAGACGCGGTTCGTACACACGCGTCAAGATCATCTGCCGGTTGGTGAACTCGAAAAGTCCGCCGGCCGTCACCGCCGCGATGCTGGGCACCAGGCACTCCGGCACAAAACGAATCGGAGCGTTGGCGCCGCGCAATACGCGCGTGAGCGCGAGATCGTCGCTTGCCGCGCCTTGCCACGCGGCCATCACGTGCAGCGATTCAAACGTGTCGCGGCGAATCGCGGTGCCGCCGCCCCAGCAAAAATTGTGTGAGTGCTCGCCCAGAAATGTCGCGATGGGGCCGTTCCACGCGGAAAGCAGCGCGCTCCAGAAGCCGCCGCGCTCCACGAGGTACCAGCGGTACGTCGTGGCCGCGCCCAATCGAGGTTCCGCCAACGGACCCACCAGGCGCTTGAGCCAGTTGCGCGGAGGCTTTCCGTCGGAATCGCAGAACACGAAGGCGTCGAAGCGCCCGCCCACGCGTTCGATTGCGACGCGCAGATTGTTCACTTTTTCCGAGCAGCCGGACGCGCGTCCGGCGAGGATCACTTGCGCGGGCGGTTTGCTTTTCGTCGCGATCAACGAGGCCAGATTGTGCGCGGGATCGTCGATGCTCGCCAGGACGAAGAAGACTTCGTAGTTCGGATAATCGAATCGCGTCAGCGCAGTGAGGTTCTGTTCAAGACCGGGTTCGAGGCCCTTGACCGGGCAGAACACCGCGACCGTCGGCGCGAAAAATCCCGGATGGCTTGCCGCGCCGCGCCGCGCGGCGCTCATCCAGCGAAACGAATCCCACAGGTTGTAGATGCCCTGAAGAATCTGCTCGACAACGAGTATGTAGAAAAGAAGCAGCATGGCTATCTGAGATCGAGGATAGCAGCATCAGCGCGGTGGCGGCTGTTTGTTCCGCCCCGATGCGGCTAAAATTACAGCAAGCGTTTCTTCCGAAGGAGGCTCGACACGATGTCGCCCTTAATCAACGCAGATCTCGTCACCGGAGCTTTTGAATTGCCGGGCTATCGCGTCGTCCGGAATTGCGGCATCGTGCGCGGGATCGTGGTGCGTTCGCGCAGCCTGATCGGCAATTTCGCCGCAGGCTTGCAGACCATCGTCGGCGGCAACATCACCGTGCTGACGGAACTGTGCGAGAACACGCGCGAAGAGGCGTACAACCTGATGGTGGAACACGCCGTCGAACACGGCGCCAACGCCATCGTCGCCATGCGCTATGACGCCACCGAGATCATGCAGGGCGTTACCGAAGTGCTCGCATACGGAACGGCGGTTCGCGTCGAACCGAACGCATCCTAGACGCGCGCCGGGCGCGGCGCGCTGCTAGCGCGCTTCTCGAATGCCCAGCGTGCGCGCCAGAATTTTCCCGGCTGCGCGGACCAATTCGCCGTGAAAGCGGTCCGAAGCGCGCCGCGCTTTTTCCATCATTGAAGGATCGAGCAGCAGCGCGCAGCGATCGGGAAACGGGAATCGATCGGGCGCCGCGGCGCGTTTTCCGGCGGCGTTTCCGCCGCGAAGCCCACCGCCCGCCGCTGCGTTCTGCGGACTCATGCGCGCGTAAAGTTCCAGGTCACGCAGAAATTCCGCCATCTCCTCCTCCGGCCAGCATTCCACGCGGCCCAGAGTGGAGAACAGTTGCTCGAAAAATGCGTCGGCCGCAGCAGCCTCGTGCTCGGCGAGCACCGCGCCGCGGCGCTTGCCGAAAAATCGCGGCAACTGTTCGCGCACTTCGATAATCATGGCCAGCAGGGCCTCGCGTCCGATGGTGGCTTCGAGTTCGTGCGCTTGCGCGGCGGTTGCGGCCACGGCTTTGCGATCGAACTCACGCGCATAGCCAGCGACGAAATTTCGCACCAGGCCATCGCGCTCCAGCGCGTGGCAGATCGCCTGGGCGACGGCGCTTCCATAGGACGGGAATAATTTTCGAGCAGCGGGCATCGAGAGGCGCACCGGTGAATCGGGATTGGATCGGAGACGCTTTCATTCTATCGGGAGAGAAGCCAAACGCGAAGCAGCGCGTTCCGGAGAACGCGGCGCAAAAAAAAACGGGGCGAACATTTCGTTCGCCCCGGTTAAAGGTTGGAAATTGTGGGTCAAAACGCGCGATCGGCTCAGTGCACCGCCGGCGGAATCGCGGCCGGAGGCACTTGCCCCGGTTGTACCGCGATTGTCGGGACGGGGGACTTAGACAGCGCCCAATCGAGCGCCTGCTCCACCGTGCGAGCGTAGTGGATCTCGATGCCTTCGAGCACGTGTTCCTGCAAGTCTTCCTTCACGTTCGGCTCGTTCTCCGCCGGAAGGATGACTTCGCGAATCCCCGCGCGCTTGGCGCCGAGTACCTTCTCTTTGATTCCGCCGACCGGCAACACCACGCCGGAGAGCGAAAGCTCGCCCGTCATCGCGACGCGCGGCCGCACAGGACGTCCGGAAAGCAGGCTGACCAGCGCCGTGACCATCGCCACGCCCGCCGAAGGACCATCCTTGGGCACGGCGCCCGAGGGCACGTGCACGTGAATGTCCTGCTTGCGGAAAAAGTCCGGGTCGATGCCGTAGAGTTCGGCGTTGGCGCGCACCCAGGTGAGCGCCGCCGTCATGGACTCCTGCATCACCTCGCCCAGATGGCCGGTCATTGTGAATTGTTTGCCACCGCGCATGCGGCTCGCCTCGATGAAGACGATGTCGCCGCCGGAGGGCGTCCACACAAGGCCGACCGAAGTGCCCGGCCGCTTCACGCGGTCTTCCACTTCGCGCTCGGAGCGGAACTTCGGCACGCCGAGCGTTTTGCGCACGACCTCCGGAGTCACCGTGAGCAAGCCGATCTCGTTTTCGGCGATGCGCCGCGCCTGTTTGCGCACCAGCGTGGCGATCTCGCGTTCAAGATTGCGCACGCCGGCCTCGCGCGTGTAGCTGTGAATGATCTCGCGCAAGCCATCGTCGGTGAATGTCACCTGCTCGCCCAGTTTCAGCCCGTGTTCGGTGGTCTGCTTGGGCACCAGGTATTTCTGCGCGATGTGAACCTTCTCGACTTCGGTGTAGCCCGGCAGCTCGATGATCTCCATCCGGTCGCGCAGCGGCTCCGGAATTGGATCCATCCAGTTGGCCGTGGCGATGAACAGAACCTTCGAGAGATCGAACGGCACGTCGAGATAGTGGTCGCGGAAAGAGCCGTTCTGCTCCGGGTCCAGCACCTCCATCAGCGCCGCCGAAGGATCGCCGCGGAAATCGCGTCCGAGTTTATCCACTTCGTCGAGCATGAAGACCGGATCGTTCGTCTCCGCGCGGCGCAGGCCCTGAATGATCTGGCCCGGCAGCGCGCCGATGTACGTCCGGCGATGGCCGCGAATCTCGGCTTCGTCGTGCATGCCGCCGAGTGAGATGCGCACGAACTTACGGTCCAGCGCCCGCGCGATGGATTTTCCGAGCGAGGTTTTCCCCACGCCGGGCGGCCCGACGAAGCACAGGATCGGACCTTTCATTCCCGGCTGAAGTTTCTTCACGGCCAGGTAGTCGAGAATGCGCTCTTTCACCTTTTCCAGGTCGTAGTGATCCTGGTCCAGGATTTCGCGGCCCTTGGGGATGTCGATCTCGCTCACGCCCGCGGATTTGTTCCACGGCAGCGAGGTCATCCATTCAAGGTACGTGCGTGCCACCATGTATTCGGCCGAAGCGGGCGTCATCTTCTGAAGCCGCTTCATTTCGCGCGCGCATTCCTTCTTGGCTTCCGCCGGCATGCCCGATTGCTCGAGCTTCTTGCGCAGGTCTTCCAGATCGGCCTGGCCGTCGTCGCTTTCGCCCAACTCCTTCTGGATGGCCTTCATCTGCTCGCGCAACAGGTATTCGCGCTGGCTCTGGCTCACCTGCTCCTGAACTTGTTCTTGGATCTTGTTGCGCAGCTCGAGAACCTCGAGTTCCTTCGAGAGTTCGCGAATCAGCGTCTCAAAGCGGCGGCGTACGTCCGGCGTCTCCAGCAGTTCCTGCCGAAGCAGCGTGGGCAGCGACGGAAGATTCGCGGCGATGAAATCCGCCAGGCGAACCGGATCGTCGATGTTCAGCGCCGCGGTCTGCAGGTCGTCGGAGAGTTGCGGCGAACGCGCCACAACGTCGCGGAACAAATCGCGCGCGTTGCGCTCGAGCGCTTCGAGCTCGTTGTCTTCGGGACCAACGATCTCTTCGAGTTTTTCGACGCGCGCCCGCAGGAACGGCTGAAAATTCACGAGCTCCGCGACGCGAATCCGATACAAGCCTTCGAGGAACACCACGACGTTGCCGTTCGGCATGCGAACGAGCTTGTGGATTTTGGCGGCCGTGCCGACGGTGTGCAGATCGGCCGCGGTCGGCTCTTCGACGCGCGGATCATGCTGCGCCACGATTCCCAGGCGCTTTTCTTCTCCGTGCAATGAATTGAGCAGCGCGAGCGAACTCTCCCGGCCCACGGTGATAGGCTGTACTCCGCCCGGAAACAGCACGATTTCGCGGACAGGCAGGATTGCGAGCTCTTCGGACTGCGGTATTTGGGGCTGCTGGGTAGGGCTCATGTGACCCCCTTTAAATAAGCCTCTTTCAAATGTCACGATCGGTCAAATCAAATAGATCACAGCACTCGATCAACCAATTGGATGCAGGAAGCCAGGAAAGTGATGCGAAGTTTTCCAAAATCGTTTATATAAAATATGAGTTCACAATACTAAGATATTCGATTCATAGGACAGCCTAAAGATTCGTCCTATCCCATTGATTATAAGCATTTAATTCAAGCCAGCGCAAGACCGGCCGCCGGAATCGCCAATATCGGTGCCCATCTCGCCAACCTAAATGCCCTATGCTGGACAGATTCGAGGGCGTCCGGCTGGCGGCCGTTTAGGCCCAAGTGCGGCCATTTGCCCCGACGGTTGCGGGTGTTGGTGCCGAACCGGAACCCTAGGCCCTCCAGCTCGGCGGCTTCAGACCGGGAATTTCTCGCGGACATACGCCAGGGCTTGCTCTCGATTGCCAAGTGCGCCATCGAGCTGAGCGTCCTCGACGGCCCGCAAGATTTCCTTGTACAGGGGCCCGGGGCGGTAGCCCATCTTTTTCAAGTCCTCGCCTGTAACCAAGCGCTCCGGCCGGACTTGGTCCGGCGGCGTGTCCGCAAGGAAGCGCCGGACGAACTCGTACGCGTCGAGCTTTCTGTGGCTTGAAAGGCAATCGAGGCGATGCAATTCAAGGTGTTCATCAAACCGCGGCAGGCGCACGAACCGCTTGAGCGTGGCCGGGCGCATCTGGAAGACGTCCTTGAAGCGCAGATGGTTCGCCACCAGCGCTTCGATCTGCTCCGTGTCGTCGTTCGAGAAGCGCATCGCCCGGCAAATCTCCAGCGCCATCGCCGTGCCCACCTCGACGTGGCGATCGAATCGGATTCGGTCTCCCGGCCCGGTGGCCGGCGTGAACGTCGGCGGCTTGCCAACGTCATGCAGCAACACGCCCCACGCCAGCGTGGGTGACACGCTCGCGGGCAAGCCCTCAAGCATCATCAGCGTGTGCACCCAGACGTCGCCCTCGGGATGAAATTGCGGCGGCTGCGCGACGCCTTTCATGCGCGCGATTCCCGGCAGCAGCGGCGCGAGCAATCCCGTCGCGTCCAGCAACTCGAACGCGCGCCGCGCTGCGCCTTCGGTCAGCAAGCGCGTCAATTCGTCGCGCAGGCGCTCGGCGGAAACTTCCGTGATCTCGCCGGCACGCGGGCGGATCGCATCGAAGGTCGCAGGCTCGATGCGATAGCCGAATCGCGCGGCGAAGCGCACGGCGCGCAGCATGCGCAGCTTGTCTTCGCCGAACCGGCGGTCGGGATCGCCGATCGCGCGCACCAACGCCGCGCGCAAGTCGTCGCGTCCGCCGACGAAATCGAGCACGTCTGCGGTGCGCGGATCGAGCAGCAAACCATTGATCGTGAAATCGCGCCGGCGCACATCCTCTTCGGCCGAGCGCGAGAAAATCACGCGGTCGGGATGGCGGCCATCGGAATAGCCGACGTCCGAGCGAAACGTCGCCACCTCGACTTGCGCGTCGCCGTCGTGCACTAAAATCACGCCGAATTTCGCGCCGATCGTCAGACTGCCGGGAAAGAGCTGCACCAGGCGCTCTGGCACCGCGTCGGTCGCCACGTCGAAATCGGCCGGCGCGCGCCCCAGTTCAAGATCGCGCACGCATCCGCCCACCAGATACGCCTGGTGGCCGTTGCCGGAGAGCACTTCGCAGATGTGCAACGCGAGTTCGCGCGGCGTCATGGCAGGATTATGCGCCGAAACTTCAGTTTTCGTCGCGTTCGAGCGAGCCGCCGAATTGCACTTTCGAGAAGCCGAAGCGGTCGCGGAGCGTATCGGTGGCGCGCGCGAGGCGTTCCAATTTCTCGTTGCGCCCCGCATCGAGCAGGTCGAGTTGCCGGGCCTCTGCTGAAAAGGATTCGAGCGCGACGCCGAGCAATCGAATCTTGCGCCGCCGGTCCCAATTCTGATCGAAAAGCCGTGCGATCGTGCCGATCACGTCGGCGTCGAGACGCGTCGGCGCGGGCAACGTGTGCGAACGCGTGATGGTTTGAAATCCCTCGTATCGAATCGTCAGGCGAATCGTGCGCGCCGCCAGTCCCGAATCGCGCAGCCGCTTGGTGGCCATCTGCGCAAGGCGGCTGAGCGTCGCGTTCGCGGCGCGCGGATCATCGGTGTCGTGTCCAAACGTGTGGTTGTGCGAGATCGATTTCGCTTCGGCATCGAGCAGAAATTCGTAAGCGTCTTCGCCGCGCGCCTTGCGCGCCAGTGCCTCGCCCCATCGGCCGAAATGATCATCCAATCGCTCGCGCGGCGCCGCGGCCAATTGGCCCACGGTCTTGATTTCCAGATTCGCCAGCGCCGCTTCCATCACTTTTCCGATGCCCGGAATGCGGCGTACTTCGAGCGGCGCAAGAAACGCCTCTTCGCTTCCGCACGGCACCCACAGGAATCCGCGCGGCTTTGCCTGCTCCGACGCAACTTTCGCCACCAGGCGCGTGCGCCCCAGGCCCATCGAGCTTGGTAGACCGGTAGTGGCCCAGATTTCACAACGCAGCCGATGCGCCGCGGCCAGTGGCGGCCCGTGCAAGCGCTCCGTTCCGGCGAGATCGAGATAAGCCTCATCGATCGACGCCATTTCGACGACCGGCGAATAGCGCCCCAGAATCGCCGCGATGCGATCGCTCCACGCCGAATACAAACGATGCCGCACGTCGAGAAAAATCGCGTGCGGGCAGAGCCGCCCCGCGGTGCGCAACGGCATTGCGGACTGAATTCCGTATTTCCGCGCCTCGTAACTCGCCGCTGAAACCACGCCGCGCTGATCCGGCTGCCCGCCGACAACCACGGGTTTGCCTCTCAGTTCCGGCCGCTCCAGCAACTCGACCGAAACGAAAAATGCGTCCATGTCCACATGCAGAATCGAAGCGTTGCGATCGGAATCGGGAGCGCCGGCGGACGCGCCGCGCGGCGAATCATGCTTGGCGCGGAAGTGAGCGAGTTTTGGCACGGGGAGAGACGAGACCTCGCTGAGCGCAACTATACACCGAACTTGCGCGCAGGCGAACGAATAGCGAAGTTTGAGGAGGCCTATCTCCGGATCGCGGACGCGATGCGCGCTATGCCCGCGAGATCGTTGGCGATCTCGATGTCGCGCCAGGCCGGCGCGGCAAGCAGCGCGCGAACGTGGTCCGCGGCGCTGTAGCCGAGTTCGATCACAAGCACTCCGCCGGGAGCGAGCGATTTTTCCGCCTGTGCAATCAGCGGGGCATAAACATCGAGGCCCGATTCGCCGGCGAAGAGGGCCACGCCCGGCTCATGCTCGCGCACTTCGCGCGGCAGCGATGCCGCGTCGGCGAGCGCGACGTATGGCGGATTGCTGACGATCAGGTCAAAGGCCGCGTAGGATAGGGCCGCGGCGCCCTCGCCTGCGAACGCATCGAGAAGGTTGCATTCCCGGAAATCGATGCGTGCGCTGACTCGATTCTTCGCCGCATTGCGGCGCGCCACCGCGAGCGCGGCGGTGGAAATATCCGTCGCGACGATCTGTGCCTGCGGCAATTCCGTCGCGAGCGCCACGGCGATGCAGCCGGAGCCCGTGCCTACGTCTGCGACGCACAATTTCTTGCTGGTTCGATCTCCCAGTCGCGCGAGCGCCACTTCCACCACGTGCTCGGTTTCCGGGCGCGGGATCAACACATCCGGCGTGACTTCAAATTCCAGGCCCCAGAATTCTTGCGCGCCGGTGAGATATTGCAGCGGAGTTCCCGCCGCGCGGCGCGCGATCAGCGCGAAGTAATCTTTCCATTGCTCGCCGCTGAGCGGCGCTTCAGGGTGCGCGTAAATCCAAGTGCGATCACGCTTCACAACGTGCAGCAATAGCAGCTCGGCAGCGAGCGCGGCCGACGGCACGTCTTCGCTTTCAAGGCGCACGATCGCTTCACTCAATGCTGTGCGGATATTCATGGAATTTTCGGCGACGCGGCGGCGCGGCAAGGAGCGAGGAGCGCCAGCGGCGCCGCGGCTCACGCGTCAACCAGCTCTTGATTCAAACGCTCGGTCTCGTAGTGCGCCACCAGCGCGTCCACGAACGGCGCGAGCTTGCCGTCCATCACGTCGGTGAGCTGATGAATCGTCAGTCCGATGCGATGGTCGGTGACGCGATTCTGCGGAAAATTGTACGTGCGGATTTTCTCCGAGCGGTCGCCCGTGCGAATCTGTCCGCGGCGTTCGGCGGCGATTTGATCGTGCTGCTTCTGCTGTTCGAGTTCGTAGAGCCGCGCGCGCAGGACGCGCATGGCCTTGGCGCGATTTTTGATTTGCGATTTTTCGTCCTGCTGCGAAACGACCAGACCCGACGGCACGTGCGTGATGCGCACGGCTGAATACGTGGTGTTCACCGATTGCCCGCCCGGTCCCGACGAACAGAATGTATCGACACGCAGATCTTTCGGCTCGATTTTGATTTCGATTTCGTCGGCTTCGGGCAGCACGGCCACCGTCGCCGCCGACGTGTGCACGCGCCCTTGCTGTTCGGTGGCGGGTACGCGCTGCACGCGATGCACTCCACTCTCGTATTTCAGCTTCGCATAAACCTTCTTGCCTTCGATCGACGCTGTGATGTCTTTCAGGCCACCGAGCGAGGAAGGCGAGCTCTCAAGTACCTCAACGCGCCAGCCCTGCGCTTCGGCGTAGCGCGAATACATGCGGAACAACTCGCCGGCAAACAGCGCCGCTTCGTCGCCGCCGGTTCCGGCGCGAATTTCCACGATCACGTTTTTCCCGTCGTTGGGATCCTTAGGTAATAGCAGCACTTTCAAATCCTGTTCGACGGCCGCTTTGCGCTCGGCGAGCTGCTTTTCCTCGTCGTGCGCCATTTGCTTCATTTCGGCGTCGCTCGATTCCACCTGAATTTGCCGCGCCTCGCGCAGGCCCTGGTCGACTTGTTTCCACTCGCGATACTTCTCCACGATCGGCGCTTGATCGCCGTGCGTCCGCGCGAGCTTCTGATAGCGCGCCGAATCGCTCAGCACTTCCGGCGACGAAATCTGCGCCGTCAGTTCTTCGTACTTCTTCTCGATCTGATTCAACTTCTCGAAAATCGGATTCTCGGGCATGACCTCACTCCTTCAGGCGAAAGCCAATCGCACGGCCGGGACAATACCTACAATGCGCAATTGGCGCTGAAAGCCAGGAAAAACACGGCAACGCCGGCCCCGCCGCAGCGGGTGGCAAGAGGAGATCGGCTAATGGAAGGCGCGAAACATCGCAATTTGACCTGGATCTACGATAGTCGCAATGCGCACCGAAGTCAAACCGCGCCCTGTTACCCATCTTGGATTTGCCGCCGTCGTTAGGAGCGCCGCGAGGCCAGATGTACGAGTTGCTGAATTATCCTGCGCGGCATAGACTCCCGCAGTCGGGTCGCGTCTTCGACTCAAACCTCGTCTACGGGAGGGCGCATGTTACTTTTCTTCGGCATAGTCCTGTTCATCCTTATTCCCACGTCCATCGCGGCTTGGATCATGGCGTATCGGATGCGCCGGAAGATGCACAGGACCCTCGGAAGAAAAGTATCCAAGAACGATCTCACTTCGATGAGCGCGTGGATGTCGGTTGACGAAGCGGAAAAGGGCGGCCGAACGAACGAGCCCGGAAAATCAAAATGAATTCGCGTCCTGTCGCATGGATCGCGGACTGAGTTCCCAATCGCGCGACCGCTACGCCCAATAGGTTCGATCGAGCGTGCGGTACTGGATGGCCTCGCTCAGGTGGCGCGGCTCGATATTCTCGGCCGCATCGAGATCGGCGATGGTGCGCGACACTTTCAGGATGCGATCGTGTGCGCGCGCGGAAAGCGATAGGCGCGCAATCGCGTTTTCCAGGCGCTGTTCGCCCTCCGCGGAAATCCCGCAGAATTTGCGCAGCAGCTTGGGCGGCATCTGCGCGTTGGCATAGATGTTTTTCTCGCCGGCGAATCGTTCGAGTTGCACTCGCCGCGCCCGCAGCACGCGCTCGCGCACGGCGTCCGAGCCTTCGATCTCCGCGTCGCCGCGCAATTCCTTGTACTTCACGGCGGGCACTTCGATGTGAATGTCCACGCGATCGAGCAGCGGCCCCGAAATTTTCGCGACGTAGCGCTGAATCTGCGGCGGCGAGCAATGGCAGTCGCGGGTGCTGTCGCCGAAAAATCCGCATGGGCAGGGATTCATGGCCGCGGCCAGCATGAAGCGCGCCGGAAACGACACCGAAACCGCCGCGCGCGCGATGGTCACCGAACCTTCCTCAAGCGGCTGCCGCAGCACTTCCAGAACATTGCGCTGAAATTCCGGCAGTTCATCCAGAAACAACACGCCGTTGTGCGCCAGGGAAACTTCGCCCGGCCGCGGCACGGCGCCGCCGCCGATCAATCCAGCATCGCTGATCGTGTGGTGCGGCGAGCGAAACGGGCGCGTGCCCACCAATCCGCCCGTGGTGTCCAGCAGTCCGGCGACGCTGTGAATGCGCGTTGTCTCGATGGCTTCGTCGAGCGACATCGGCGGCAGAATCGTCGGGATGCGCTTGGCCAGCATCGTTTTGCCCGCGCCCGGCGGTCCGAGAAAAAGAATGTTGTGGCTGCCGGCGCACGCAACTTCGAGCGCGCGTTTCGCCGCGAGTTGTCCGCGAACGTCGCGCAAATCCACCGGATATTTCGCCGCGTCTTCCAGCATCGCGCGCGCTTCCACGTTCACCGGCTTGAACGACTCCGGCGCGTTCACCAGATCCACGGCCTGCGGCAGCGAACGCACGGCGTAGACCTCCACGCCTTCGACTACGGCGGCTTCGTTCGCATTCGCTTCGGGCACGGCCAGCGCGCGAATGCCTTTTTCGCGCGCCGCCAGCGCCGCCGAAAGCGCGCCGCGCACGGGACGCACCGCGCCATCGAGCGAAAGTTCGCCAAGAAACACGAATCCATCGAGCGCCTTGCCGAAGAACGATCCCTGGCAACCCAGAATCCCCAGCGCGATCGGCAGATCGAACGCCGAGCCTTCCTTGCGAATGTCCGCCGGCGCCAGGTTCACGGTCACGCGATACGCGAAGGGAAAATCGAAGCCGCAATTTTTCACGGCGGCCTTCACGCGCTCGCGGCTCTCGCGGACGGCGTTGTCCGGCAAACCCACCACGTTAAATTCGCCGGCTTTGCCCGAGCCGACGTCCACCTCGGTTTCGACGAGATATGCGTCGATGCCGAACACCGCGGCACTCAGAGTTTTGAAGAGCATCGGAAGAAAGGAAGCCAGCGACTCCGGGCAGAGAGTAACCTAAAAGGTAAGGGCATGCCAGAGATATGCGTGAAATCCATCGGGCGGGACGGCGGCTTGGCCGATCGGAGAAGGCGGCAGGCGCGCGCAGCGCCCCATCTTGCCGGCGCTTTAGCGCCCGCTCTTTGCGAGCGCCACGATGGCGCTCAGAGCGCGAACCAGCGCCGGCGCCATCGTGCGCAAATCGGCGATTCGCTCCTTAGCCACTTTGGCGAGCACGGCGTTTCCGCGCGCCGTTAGCCTGACCAGCACGCGCCGGCGATCGTTCTTCGCGCGCTCGCGCCGCACCAGGCCGCGCCGCTCGAGCCGGTCGATCAGCCCGACCGCGCTGTGATGGCGCACCTGCAGCCGCTCGGCCACCACGCGAACGGATGGCTCGCGCCCCGCGGGCAATCCGCGCAACGCAAGCAGCAGAAGATATTGTTGCGGTTCAAGGCCCGCCGCGCGCGCGCCGCGATCCGCTTTTTTCAGATAGCTGACGATGCGATACCGGAATTCCGCCAACTCCTGATAGGCCTTCAATACGACCGGCTGTCCCATGCGAGCATTCTATCGCGCAACGATACAAAGGGAAGCGCCGCAGGAGCAATCGGTAACGTCCCGGACGTCGTGTCAAAACATTTTGTCGCTATCGAGCAGCAGCGTCACCGGGCCGTCGCCAACCAGTTCGACTTCCATGTGCGCCTGAAAGACGCCGGTTTCCACCGGCACGCCCAGCGCGCGAAGCGCCGCGACGAATTCTTCATACAGGCTTCGCGCCAATTCGGCCGGCGCGGCTTCGGTGTAGGAGGGGCGCCGTCCGTTGCGGGTATCTCCGTACAGCGTGAATTGCGATACCACCAGCGCCGCGGCCCCGATATCCAAGAGGGAGCGCCCCGCTTTTTCCGTGCGCTCTCCCGCGCCGTCCGCCGCGCCGCCCGAAAAAATTCGCAGATGAGCGATTTTTTGCGCCAGCGCGCGCGCCGATTCCGCCTGATCCGCGCGGCCCACGCCCAGCAGAATCACGGCGCCCGCGCCGATTTCGCCGCGCACGCGCCCATCAACGCGCACCGCCGCCCGCGACACTCGCTGCAACACAGCCCGCATCTTCACGCTCCGTTCGTTCACGTTCTGCTTCGCGCGATTCTACCGCGCCGAGTTCATTGTTTCCTCTCCCGCGAATCTATGCTAGAAACTCATTCGCAATGGAGACGAATTAGTCTTGAAGCTCGCTCTTATCGGCACGCACGGCGTCGGCAAAACGACGCTGGCCTACGAAATTTGCTCCCTCCTGAAAAAGGGCGATCACAACGTCGAACTCGTCACCGAAGTCGCGCGCCGCTCGCCGTTGCCGGTGAATGAAGCGACCACGCTCGAAGGCCAGCTCTGGATCCTGCACGCGCAAATCGCAGCGGAGATCGAAGCCGCCGCGCGCGCGCCGCACGTCATCTGCGATCGCTCCGCGCTCGACAACTACTGCTACCTCGTCAACAAATTCGGCCGCCAGCCGCAGCTCGAACAGTGGCTGGCCTGGTGGATGGAAACCTATTCGCTGCTCGTCGCCGTGCCGCCGATGACCGACGGCATTCCCGCCGACGGCTTCCGCTCGGAGAATCTCGAATTCCAGAATCGCATCCACGATCTTCTGGGAGGAATGTTGCGGGAAGCGCCCTTCGCGCGCCTGGCCGATCGAGTTCTGTGGCTCGATCGCCGCGATCGCCGCGTGTGGGGCGAATTGATTTTCGCCGCAGCCGCGCCGCTGCTTCGGCTCAACGGCCAATCGCACGGCGCCGCCGCTCACTGACGCGCGCGCCGACCCGATCCTATTCATCTAATTGCGAAAATGTTTCTTGCGCGCATGAATTTTCTTGCGGACGCGCGGCGCAGGCTGGCATCGCGGACAGAAAAAACTGCTGCGCCCCGCCACCTGTATTCTGCGAATCGCGTGCCCGCACCGGCGGCAGGCCATGCCTTCTTTCTGATACACGCGATGCATGCGCTGAAAGGCCCCCGGCTTTCCTTCCGAGTCCACGTAATCGGAAAACGACGAGCCGCGCAGCCGGATCGCCGCGAGCAACGTAGCCTGAATCGCGCGATGCAACGCGCGAAGTTGTGTGGCCGAAAGATGATCGGCGCGCCGCGCGGGATGAATCCGCGCGCGCCACAAACTCTCGTCGGCATAAATATTCCCGATGCCGCGTATCGCCTTCTGATCGAGCAGCAGCGCCTTGATGCGCGCGCCGCGCGATCCGATTTGCCGCGCAAATTCCGCCGCGCCGATTTCGAGAGCATCCTCGCCCCAGCGCGCGCGCAACGCGTCCATCCAACTCTGCGCCGCCAGACGAATTTTGCCGAAGCGCCGGATATCGGTGTAGCGCAATTCGTTTCCATCATCCAGCGCCAGAAAAACATGCGTGTGTGGCCGCACCGGTTCCGCGGGGCTCCCCGTGGTGATGCGTCCCGTCATGCCGAGATGGATCGCCAGAAAATTCGGCGCATCGGGATTGGCGGCCGCCGCGCCCCTCGCCAGCTCGATCGAAATATATTTGCCGTACCGGGAAACGCCGGCGATGTGCCTGCCGGGAAGCCGCTCGGCGAGTAGAACGGGATTGTCGATGAAATCGGTCTTACCCAGGCGCACGCTAAGGATCTCCCTGCCCGGCAATACCGCTTGCAGGCCGCGCACCACGGTTTCCACTTCAGGCAGTTCGGGCATCAGGTTCGCCGCCGCGCGAATGGGCCGAGTGTGGCGGAGGCACACAAACTACCACGACGGCCCTCCAGGATGAATTGTATTGGTTGCGGAATGCTGCGCCCGGCGGCGCGCGACTACGGCAGCGGCATGCCCGGCGTCGCGATGATGCCGGCCATGCGCAGGATTTCCTGATACTCTTCGTCGGAGACCGGCGAGATAATCAGCCGGAAGTTCTTCAGGAATTTCACCTTGCGCAGCGCCGAGTTCGCCCGCAGCTCCGCCAGATTCACCTGACGCGGCAGACGCTCGATCGCGCGCAGATCGGCCACAAGCGCAGTCGATTTGCCCTTTTCCTCGTGCGGATCGGGGTAGGGGTCGCGCGTCACTTCGGCCAGGGCATAGAGAGAGCGTTCCGGGGCGGCGTGGTAGCACAGCACCCGGTCGCCGCGCCGCACCTGCTTCAGTTGCCGCAGGACGTCCGGGCGGGTGCCTCCGCCGCGCCACATCTCCTTGCCCTTCACAAACAGCGTATCCCAATGATAATTCTGGGGATCCACGGAAAATAGCCAATGATTGCGCTTGGCGGCCTGGCGAACTACGCTCAACTCGGTCCTTCCCCCGGTCTTTGGGCGCACCGGCGGCCTAAAGTCTGTAAGTACACGATTTGGGCGGACACTATACACGTTGCACCTGGGCAATTTCCACTTAATTAGACGCAGAATGTTGGCTTTAGGTCGCACTAAACAACACAAATTGAGGCAGAAAGAGGGTACCAGTACCTACTCAGCGGGGTCCAAAGCTAGCCCAAGTCCACCCAGATGTCTTCGCCCTTCACCTCGACCGCGTAACATTTCACCCCCACGGTCGGATTCATCGTCAATTTGCCTGTCGTTACGTCGTACTGCCACCCATGCCACGGGCACGTCAGGATCTTGCCCTGCAACTCGCCCTGGCCCAGCGGCCCGCCGCGATGCAGGCAGGTATTGTTGATCGCGTAGAACTTGCCGTCCACGTTGGCGATGGCCAGCGTGGTGCCTTCCACCTGGAATTCGCGGACGGAGCCTGCGGGAAGCTCGTCGGTCTTCGCAGCGCGCATCAAAGCCATTGCGGAATTCCTCCGTTGAATGCGGGTAGGTTCAGCGCGGCGAAGGCGTTTGCGCCACCATCACGCCGCGCTTGAATTGATCGACCAATTCCGGCCGCAGCCGCACTGCCGTGGGCCGCTTCGCCAGCGACATCTGATCGATCTTGTCCTGCAACTTCAGCAGCGCGTAAAACAGCGCCTCCGGCCGCGGCGGACAGCCAATCACATACACATCCACCGGCACGATCTTGTCCACGCCCTGCAATACGGAATACGCGTTGAACGGCCCGCCCACGCTCGAGCACGCGCCCATTGAGATGCACCACTTCGGGTCGGGCATCTGATCCCACACGCGCTTCAGCACCGGCGCCATCTTCAGGGTCACCGTCCCGGCCACGATCATCAGGTCGGCCTGGCGCGGCGACGGGCGAAAAACTTCAGCGCCGAACCGCGCGATATCAAAACGCGAAGTCGTGGACGCGATCATTTCGATTGCGCAGCACGCCAATCCAAACGTCAGCGGCCAGATGGCGGATTTCCGCGCCCAGTTGAAGACGTAATCGACCGACGTGATCAGGAAATTTTTTTCAAACCGCTGATCGAGCAAGCCCATGAAGTCCCGATTCTCCCCGTGGAAGCGCGAGTATAGCGCCGTGTTTTGCCACCGTCAAAGGCGCGCAGCTGCTGTGAATTCACACGTGACCTGTGGGCACGTGGCGAATCGAATCAAGCAGCAAACTGTGCGCAGCGGCGCTCGGCGCTCGCATGCGACAATTGAATGCGGGCTTTGCTGCGAGCCCGGCGGAATGAGGACACGCATTTGATTCCTCGAATCACCTGGGACTTTGCAAGATTCACGATACCCGTAACGACGCTCGTCCTTCTGTTTTTGTCGCAGCGATACTGGCTGCGCCGCGGCCGCGAATTGTCTTCGCGCTTCGCGCGGCCGGCCGCGCAGCGATTGGCGCGTATAGCCTGCGCCGCCGCTCTGACCATTTTGCTCGTCATCGTCGTGAACGACAGTCTCGGCCGTTACGCGCCGCTGCCGCGCCTCCGTCTTTTGGCCGAACTCGCATGGCTCTGGTTCTCGAGCGCCCTCATGGCCTACATCGCCATTCAGGCAGTCCACATTTTGGCGTGGCTGTGGAACCGGGCGTTCCCGCAACGCCCCGCGCGCAGCCCGAACGCCGGCGCAAATCTCGCTCGCCGCCGATTTGTTCAGACGGCCACCGTGATCGCCGGTGCCGCGCCCTTCGCCGGCTTTGCGTACGGCTTCGCCGTCGAGCGCTGGCGATTCCAGGTGCGCGAGCAAACGCTCGCGCTCGAAACTCTACCGCTGGAACTCGATGGCCTGCGCATCGCGCAGTTGAGCGATATCCACATCGGCAGCTTCATGCCCGCGCGTGAAGTTCGCCGCGCCGTCGGCATGGCCAACGAGTTGCGCGCCGACTTGACCGTCGTCACCGGTGATTTCCTCACCGAGGCCGGCGATCCGCTCGAAGCCTGCATCGCCGAACTCGGACAATTGCGAGCGCCCTTCGGCGTCTGGGGTTGCAACGGCAATCACGAAATCTACGCGAAAGCCGAGGCGCTCTCCGCGCAACTCTTCAGCCAGTACGGCATGAAGCTGCTGCGCCAGGAGCGCGCCGAAATCCGCTTCAACGGCCGCGCGTTCCATCTGATCGGCGTCGATTATCAGCGCGAGCGCAATCCCGACGGCACCAGGCGCCGCGCGCTCACCGAAATCGAATCGCTCATCGGGCCGAACATGTTTCACATTCTCCTCTCGCACAATCCCAATTCATTCCTGCGCGCCGCGGAGTTGGGAATCGATTTGTCGCTCGCGGGCCACACGCACGGCGGCCAGATCCGCGTGGAGATTCTCGACGCCGACGTCAGCCCCGCGCGCTTCTTCACGCCCTACATCGAAGGCCAATACCGCCGCCCGCTCTTCGCCCCATCGACCGCCACCGATTTCGATTTGCGCACCGGCGCGTCTCCGCACGCGGCCGCGCCGCCCGCCCCCGGCTCGCTCCTCTACGTCAATCGCGGCCTCGGCACAATCGGCGCTCCGGTGCGCCTCGGCGTCCCTCCCGAAATCACGCTGCACACCCTGCGCCGCGCGGTTTGATGCACGCCTACGCTCAGCGTACCTTGCCGGCGTCATTCGAGCCGGTAGGAACGTCCCGCCGCGCTGTGGTACGCTCGGATTTACGTTGCCGCAATCGCGCGCGCGTCACGCTGCGCAGCGCTGCGGCGCGTCAGGGGGAAAGCGATGGGCGTGAGAGAAAAGTGGCTTGATAAGCGGCTCGCGGCCGAAGCGGCCAAGAACGGCACGCGCAACGTTTCGCAGATGCACTACGCGCGCCAGGGCGTCGTCACCGAAGAGATGGCCTTCGTCGCCGGGCGCGAAAAAATCGAGCCCGAACTTGTGCGCAGCGAAATCGCGCGCGGCCGCGCCATCATTCCCGCCAACATCAATCACAAGTCGCTCGAGCCCATGGGCATCGGCATCGCCTTCAAATGCAAGATCAATGCCAACATCGGCAATTCCGCCGTCACTTCCGAAGTCCAGCAGGAACTCGACAAGCTGCACCACGCCGTGCACTACGGTTCCGACACCGTCATGGATCTTTCCACCGGCGGCGACATTCCCACAATCCGCAAAGCCATCATCGAAGCCTCGCCCGTGCCCGTCGGCACCGTGCCGATCTACGAAGCGATTTCGCGCATCAAGCGCACCGAAGATCTCACGGCCGAACTGATGCTCGAAGTCGTCGAAGAGCAGGCCGAGCAGGGCGTCGATTACATGACGATTCACGCCGGCGTGCTCCGCGAATTCGTCCCCATGGTCCGCGAGCGCATCACCGGCATCGTCAGCCGCGGCGGCGCGTTGATGGCCCAATGGATGGGCGCGCACAAAAAAGAAAATTTCCTTTACGAGCGCTTCGACGACTTCTGCAAAATTTTCAAAAAGCACGACGTCAGCTTTTCGCTCGGCGATGGCCTGCGCCCAGGCAGCCTGGCCGACGCCAGCGACAGAGCGCAATTTTCCGAACTGGCCGTCCTCGGCGAGCTCACCACCAAGGCTTGGGAACACGATGTCCAGGTGATGATCGAAGGCCCCGGCCACGTCCCGATGGATCAGATCGAGCTGCAAGTGAAAAAGGAAATGGAGCTCTGCCACGAAGCGCCGTTTTATACGCTCGGCCCGCTGGTCATCGATATCGCTCCCGGCTATGACCACATCACCAGCGCCATTGGCGCCGCGATGATCGGCTGGCACGGCGCCTCCATGCTGTGCTACGTCACGCCCAAAGAGCATCTTGGCTTGCCGAATGCCGATGACGTGAAGCAGGGCGTCATCGCCTACAAAATTGCCGCGCACGCCGCCGACGTCGCCCGCCATCGCCCCGGCGCGCGCGATCGCGACGACGCGTTGTCCTATGCGCGTTTCCTCTTCGATTGGAATAAGCAGTTTGAGCTTTCGCTCGATCCCGAAACCGCCCGCACCATGCACGACGAAACCTTGCCTGACGATTTTTACAAGGAAGCGAAATTCTGCTCCATGTGCGGCCCGAAATTCTGCTCTATGAACGTCACGCAACTCGCCGAAGCCTACGGCGGCCACGATCAATCCGAACGCCAGCAACGATTCGTCGAGCTATTGGCGAAAGTGGAGAAATAACAATATGGAGCGCGGCCTAAAGGTTTTGTAGGGGCGCAGCTTGCCTCCGCCCGAGTTTGCGCCCCTTATCGCAATGTGTTGACAACTGGCGAACAAAAGGCGAATATGGCCGCCGCGCCAAACGCACGAAATTCGCGGAAAGCATCGGAACTCAAAACCTCTCAGGAGCCCGACCATGCCAATGAACCAAGCCCTACTCCCCGAATTCGATCACGAAATGGCGAACACGCGTAAAACCCTCGAACGCACTCCCGACGCCAAATGGACCTGGAAGCCGCACGAAAAATCCGGCGAGATGGGTTGGCTCGTCACTCACCTTGCCAATCTCCCCGGCTGGGGCGCCGACGTGCTGGTCAGCGACAGTTTCGATTTCGCGCCCGGCGGCAAAATGATCGAAATGCCCCGCGCGACGAACACGAAAGACGCGCTCGTGCTGTTCGATAAAAACGTGGCCGCCGCGCGCGCCGCCCTGGCCGCTGCCACCGACGAGCAACTGATGAAGCCGTGGTCCCTGCTGCAAAACGGCACGCCGCTCTTCACCATGCCGCGCGTCGCCGTCCTGCGCAGCATGATCCTGAATCACTCGATTCACCACCGCGCCCAGCTCGGCGTCTATTTCCGCCTGAACGGCGTCGCCGTCCCCGGAATTTACGGCCCCTCGGCCGACGAGCAACCGTCGTAAATGTTTCTGACGGGCGCGGGGTTGCGCCGGCCCACGCACGCAGGCCGTGCGCTCCATAGGCGCGCCGGATTCTTACAAAGGGCCGAGTGGCCCAGGCACTCCTGCGTGTGCGCCCTTGGTTTTTAGAAGTGCCTGCACCCGTATGAACGTGTAGCCCGCACAAAAATGACCAACGACCTCCTCCGCGAAGAATTCAACCGCTGGGCCGCCTCCGGCCGCGGTGAGCAGATGGAAGAAAGCCATCTCCCCATCACCCTCCCCGTCCTCGACCGCATGCAGATCCGCGCCGACGACAATATCCTCGACGTTGGCTGCGGCGCCGGCTGGCTCGTCCGCCTCCTCGCCGAGCGCGTTCCAGATGGCCGCGTCGTCGGCCTCGACGTTTCCGACGAAATGATTCGGCGCGCCCGCCAGAATCTCGCCGAAGTCGAAAATGTCCTCTTCGTAATCGCCGCCGCTGACGAAATCCCCTGGGACCCGAATTTTTTCACCCACGGGATTTCCGTCGAATCCGCCTACTATTGGCCCGATCCGATGCGCGGCTTGAAGGAAATCCTTCGCGTTCTCGCCGAAGGTGGCCGCGCCTCCATCCTCATCAACTATTACCGCGACAATCCCCACTGCCATCAGTGGTCCGAAAATTTTGCCACGCCCGCCCATCTCCACTCCTCCGAAGAATGGTCCGATCTGTTCCGCGCCGCCGGCTTCACCGATGTCTCGCACGCGCGCATCCCCGATCCCACCCCGGCCCCCGAATCCTATTCCGGCCGCTGGTTCCGCGACCCCGCCCAACTCCGCGCCTTCCGCGAAGTCGGCGCCCTCCTTGTGCAAGGATCGAAGCGCAGCGAATAGGAAGCCTCCTCTCGCGTCAGCGGAACTAACTCCAATCGGATGGAAATGGCACGCTGCTGGCTTCGGGCAAGGTGCCGCACCCTTCGATGCTAAGGGTGCGGTTCTTGACTTTTTGTTGGCGTGCAATCCACGGCCCGCCCAACCTCGGCGCGCACGGTCCGATTGGCACATGGCGACGCAAGATTGCATGGAGGAACTTCTACGCCAAGCGGATCAGCAGCGCTTTCAATTCCGCGGGATCGGCAATCGGCGGGAGGCAAGTCGTGCCGACGCAAACCAGAGCTTGCGGGATACCGGGGTTGAGCTGGGACAGCGTTTCAGCCAGCGCGGGCGCAAGCGCCGCGGCAGCATCGCGATCCGGTAATATGCGCAACACAATTTTGCCGAATCGATACGATGCGTTCGCAACTCGCTCAAGCTGCTCCGCCACGCCATCGTCGGCTGCGCCCGTGATCACAATTTGCATCGCGCCGCGCACATGCAGCAGCGCGGCGAGGCCGTAGGTTGCGGCATGCAAACCGTAATCGGGCGCGATCTTCGCGAATGCGTCGAGCGTCGCGGTGCTCCGCTCGCGATACCGCGCGTCGCCCGTGAACTCGTAAATCCGGTCGAGCAATATCGCCGCGGCCGCGTTGCCACCGGGAGTCGGCGAATCCTGAAACGGTTTTCGCCGCGCGTCGAGCCCGCCGAGCGGCGCCGCCGCAGCGGAGCGATCGAAGAATCCGCCCGCCTCCAAATCGGCGAATTGCGCGATCGTCACGTCGGCCGCGCGCCGCGCAGCCTCAAAATAGAGCGCATCGAGTGTCGCTTCGTACGCGTCGAGCAGCGCCAGGCCGGTGAAAACTTGATCGTCGAGCGAGCCATCCAGACGCGGTCCGCCGCCGAAGCGATGCGCGAATCCGCGCTCCGCGTCCCAAGTTTCGTCGAGCATGCGATCGAGTGTGCGCAAAGCGAATTGCCCGGCGCGGCGGCCCAGTTCGTTGCCAAGCACGCGCTCGGCCTCCAGAAACGCCGAGCAGAACATCGCGTTCCACGAAACGTAGTGCGTCGTGTCGACGAACGGCGCCGCGCGCAGCGCGCGCACAGCAAGAAGTTTCTGTTTTGCCGACGCCAGCAACTCGGCGACGCGTGACTCCGCCAGACCAAGTTCGCGCGCGATGTCGGCCGGTTCCGCCGCGCGGCACAGAGTATTTTTCAGCGGATTGTGATGCATCTGCCCGACCGGTTCGACGCCGTAGAAAATCTCCGCCACGCGCGCCTCCTCGGGTTCGAGTGCCGCGCGCAGTTCGTCGAGCGTCCAGGTGAAGTAATCGCCGTCGTCGTCCAGCGTTTGATCGGCGTCCTGGCTGGCGTAAAATCCGCCGCGCGCCTGATCGGAAAGCGTCGCCGTAACCCAGCCGATGATCGATTCGGCCACTTCGCGGAACAGCGGCTCGCGCGTCACCTGATAGCCGTGCAGATAGTTCTTCAGCAATTCGGAATTGTCGTACGTCATTTTCTCGAAGTGCGGCACGCGCCAATGCTCATCCACCGAATAACGGTGAAATCCGCCCGCGAGCTGGTCATAAACTCCGCCGCGCGCCATGTGCTCGAGCGTGAATTTCGCAACGTTGGTCAGTTCGGAAGCGGCGGCAGAAGCCTGGCAGCGATCCAGAATCAAATCCAGCGCCGAAGGATGCGGAAATTTCGGCGCGCGCCCGAAGCCGCCGTCGCGCGGATCGAACCGCGCCACAATCGACTCCACCATCCGATCGACCACCGCGGCGTCAAACACTCCCGCCGCGCCCTCAAAACTTTCCGCGCGCGCCACCGCGCTCGCGAGCGCCTCGGCAGCCTCATCGACTTCCTTGCGCCGCATGCGAAACGCTTCGGCCATCGTCGCCAGCACACGCCGGAAACCGGGACGCCCGCCCATGTCGTCGGGCGGAAAATATGTGCCGCCGAAAAACGGCCGCCCATCCGGCAGCAAAAAACCCGTCAACGGCCAGCCGCCCTGCCCCGAAACCGCGCTGATCGCGGTCTGATACCGCGCGTCCACATCGGGCCGTTCGTCGCGATCCACTTTGACGGCCACAAAAAAGTTATTGATCAGCGCCGCGATTTCCGGATTCTCGTAACTCTCGCGGTCGATCACGTGGCACCAATGGCACCACACCGCGCCGATATCCAGCAGAATCGGCCGGTCCTCCGCGCGCGCACGCGCAAAAGCCTCGTCGCCCCATTCATACCATTCCACCGGCTGATGCGCCGCGGATCGAAGATACGGACTTGCGGAGCGGGCCAGGCGTTGTGCGGCTGCGGCGGAGTCGGGCACGAATTCTCCTGTTTTCTTTTTTGTGGTCATAGCGATGCCGGTGGCGCGCGCGGCGCAGTCGGGCTACTGAATAATATCTTTCGCGCTCGGATCGTTCGGATCGATCGGCTTGCGTCCGGCGAAACCCTCGTCGGGCCGATGCCAGAATCGGATACGATCCTCGCCGAGCCGCCAGCAAAGGTAAACTTCTTCGTCGTTTATCCGCGCGGGAAAATCCACCAGGCCGACATCGAGATCCTTGATGATGCACCCCGCGGCTTGTATGCGATCGACCGCGGCGCGCACTACCGCTTCCAACTGATCGCGTTCCACGCGCACGCGGCCCAAACTTTCGTGCGGCAGCGTGATGCCGCCCATCATGGCGATGCGTTGCGAGACTTGTCCAAGCGTCTCGTCGAGCTCGGCCATTTTCTGACGGCTTTCGACGGCCTCCGCCAGCGTCGGTTCGAGTTCGCGGCGCGCGCGCTCAGCCGACTTCAGCGTGAAGATTCGCGGCTCGGGTGTTTCATCGGCCATGATGTATTTTCGCCTAACCGGGTGGGGTTTGCCAGCGCGCGCGCGCCGCGCCTCGCCGCCGCGCCGTTTCCGGCGTTTGTGGTAGAGTGGCGAATCGATGCGCATCTTCGTTTTGGGCACCGGAGCGACCGGCTCGCTTCTGGCGCAACTTCTCGAGCGGCAGGGCCACCGCGTAACCTGCGGCGACCGCGATCCCGAGCGCGGGCGCCGTTTTCTCGGCAAGCGCAGCAAAATTCCCGTGGTCGCCGTGAACGCGCGCAACTTGTGGGGAATCGTGCGCGCCGCGCGGGGCTCGCATCTGCTGGTGAACGCCTCCGCCGCCGTGTTCAATGAAATCGCGATGCGCGCCGCGCTGCGTCTGCGCGCGCATTATCTCGATCTCGCGACGCATCTTGTGAGCCATCCATTTCGTCCCGAGCAATTGCGTTACGATCGGAAATTTCAATCCAAAGGCCGCGCCGCCGTTTTTGCCGCGGGCGCTTCGCCCGGATTGACGAATCTGCTCGCCGCGCGCGCCGCCGAACTTCTGGATTCCGTGGAATCGGTGCGCTTGCGTCTGTACGAAAGCACGGAAAGCGACGACCCGGTTTCGCAATGGTCTGCCGAGGTCTCCTTCGATGAAGCCGTTTCACGCCCGCCCATCGTGCGCGAAGGCCGCTTCCTTTTTGGAAAGCGTTTTGGCGAGCCGGAAACATTCCGCTTTCCGCGGCCCATCGGCGAAACGCGCGTGGTGCTCGCCGCGCAGGATGAAGTGTGCATCGTGCCGCACACTCTGAAATTGCGCGAAATGGACGCCAAAATCGGCGGAAATGAAATGGATCGCTTGCGCCGTTGGTACCGCCAAGGAAAGTTGACGCGCTCGCGCGGAATCGTGGCCTCGCGCTTTCCGAAGACGCCCACTCCGCGGCAGGTGGCGCGCTTGATTCGCCGCGGAGTGTTGCACAACGCGCGATTCGCCGCGGCCATCGTGATTCGCGGCGTGAAAAACGATGATCCGCTCGAGATTCGTTGGGACGCCGGCTTCCCGACGCTTTATCAGCTTCGCGCCCGCGGACAGCACGCCTCGCCGGTCGCTTACGCCACCGCTTCGATCGCGGCGATGTTCGTGCGCCACTTTCCGCGCGAATTGCCCGGCGTTCACGCGCCCGGCGATCTGCCGGCCGAAACGCGGCAGGCAATTCTGAACGACGCGCGCGCCCGCGGCTTCAAACTCACGATGAAAACCACGCGTCTGAAAAAATCGGAAGATGAGGAGGAGTACTGAACGTTTGAGCGCGCGCGCTAGACGTTCAAGAGCAGCGGCGAACCGAGTTTTCCGCGATAGTGCGGACGAAAGCGCGCGACGTTGTACAACTTTTCGACGTCGAGTTTGCGCGGACCAAGTTTCGGATCGGGCAGCGGCACGTGCGCGTATTTTCCGCCCTCGATGCCCACAAGCCGGCCGAACGTTTCTTCGCGAATCAAATCGGCGGCGATGTTGCCGAACGTGATGGCCACGATCTGGTCGGTGGAATCCGGATCGCCGCTGCGGAGCTCGTACGTCAGATCGGCGAGCATGATTTCGTTGCCGGTGCGTTTGCGAATTTCGTCGCCCAGCGCCTGGCCGATGTCCGCTTTTTTCTTGTGGCCGAAAGCGTCGGCCTCGCCGTACTCGCTCACGGAGTGGCCCTTCCACACCGCGCCCTCGGAAGCGATCACGAACGAGTAATGGCTCGAATTTTGCCGCTTATCCTCGGCGACGATCGCGATCAGGCCCTCGAGATCGAATTCCACTTCCGGAATCACGCAGCGCCCCGAAGTGACGTAGGCGCTGAAAAGCGCCGTGAATCCGGCGTCGCGGCCGAACATGCGAAACACGCCGATGCGCTCGTGCGAACCGAGCGTGGTGCGCTGGCGCGTGATGATCTCTTTGGCGCGGGTGATCGCGGTGGAAAATCCGATGCAGTACTCGGTGCCGCGCACATCGTTGTCCATCGTCTTCGGAATGCCGAGCACTCGCACGCCTTTGCCGTCGAGCGTTTTCGTGAAGCTCAGCGTGTCGTCTCCGCCGATGGCCACGAGGCAATGCAAGCCGAGCCGCTCAATGTTCTCAATCACGATGGGCGTGAAATCGAATGTGTCGGGGCCGGTCGCCAGCGTCTTCAATCGCTCGGGCGAAATGTGCGCTGGCAAACCGGAGCGCTTCATCTTCAGCGCGTTGGTGCGCGAGGTGTGCAGAAACGTTCCACCATCGCGGTCCACGTTGCGCGTGTTGTCCCAGGTGAGCGGAACAATGTAGTTGGGGTCGGGCTCGGGATTGAACTGCAGGTGCGTCAGCCCTTCCCAGCCGCGGCGGATGCCGATCGTTTCGTAGCCCCAGCTCGTGGTTTGGTAAACGACGCTTTTGATCGCGGCGTTCAGGCCGGGAACATCGCCGCCGCCGGTGAGGATGCCGATGCGTTTGGCTTGGGTCATAAGGCGAAGATTTTAACATTGAGAGTACGAATGCGCGCAAGTCGCCGAAGACCGCGCCGCGATGTTACGCGCGGCGTTTGGCGTCCGGAAATGAAGTGAATTGGTACAGCGGAAATACATCGCGGAAAATTCGCGCCACTTCCGCGGTGAAGCCGGGGCGCGTGGCGGCCAGCGGCGGCATTTTGCGGCGCACGATCCACGCCAGCAGTTTTTTCCATTCGTCTGGCCTAGTGGGCCAGCCGGCGTGTTTGGTCCACTCTTTTTTCTCCATCGAATACCAGTAACTTTCGTAGCGGCGGCCGAGGCGGCGCTTCTGCTGCGCGAGCCATCGGGGACGCGCCGCGACGCGCGGCCGAGCGAGCGTTTCAATCGCGGAATCTTTCTCGTCGGACATGCCGTAGATGCGGAAGCCGGCGGTCGAGCAATCGGGCGCGAGGCCGAGATAGAGTTCGCCGCCGTGCGTTTTGCGCGTGGAGAAATAGAGATACATGTGCGCGTGGTACGGGGTTTTGTCGCGCGCGAAACGAATGTCGCGATTGATGCGGGAGAAATTCGTACCGGTGCGGTAGTTGATCTCGAAGTCCGGATCGAGCCGCAAAACGTCGCTCGACAGCGCGCCCGCCATGGCGCGAAAAGGCTCGACGACCGCGGAGCGGTACCAATCGCGATTCTCGTCCATCCAGGCCTTGGAATTGTTTTGCGCCAGCGAATGAAAAAATCGGAGCGTGCTCTTCGTGAAAATCGAGCTTTGTGCGCTCATGACGACACCCCTCGCTCCGCGACCGCTATGCGCGCAGACGGACCAGACGCGCTTCAGTAATGGCCTCGAGCTCGCGCAGCGGCGCGAGCACGGAATCGGGCACATCGCCATCCAGGCGCACCACCGAAATGGCTTCGGAGCCGCGCACAGCCTCGCGCCGGCCTAACGCATACGAGGCGATGTTCAGATTTTGCGTGCCAATCAGCGTGCCGATTTTTCCGATCGCGCCGGGAACGTCGCGATTTCGAAGCAGCAGGAGCGTGCCTTCAAGCGTCGCTTCCAGCGACATGCCGTCAACGCGCAGAATTCGTGGCGGCGTATCCGCAAGAGCCGTGCCTTCGACGGAGAACGCGCGCGCCGCTGGCTCCGTCGTCGCGGCTTCGCCGGAGACTTCGATCGTGTCCGGAAAGCCGTGCTCGCGCCGCCCGCCGCGCTCTTCCACGGCGAGGCCGCGCGCCGAGGCGACCGCTTCCGCGTTGACCAAATTTACTTTTTCCGCGAGCGCGGAATTCAGCACGCCGGCCAGCACGGCACTGCGCAGAACGCGCGTGCCGAGTTCCGCCGGTTCGCCGGCGAATGCGATTCGCACGCGCGCCAACCGCGCGCCGCGCCCAGCGACCACTTGCGCGACCATCGAGCCGAGCCGCTCGGCCAGCAGAAGATACGGTTGCAGTCGGCGATACTGCTCGGCGGAAAGCGACGGCAAATTGACCGCGTTGCGCACCACGCCATCGGCCAGAAAATCGCGTACCTGCTGCGCAATCAGCGTGCCGACTTCTTCCTGCGCCTCGGCCGTAGAACCGGCGACGTGAGGAGTGGCGATCAGATTCTGCAAGCCGAGCAGCGGAGAATCTTTCGGCGGCTCGACGACGAAAACGTCCAGGCCCGCGCCGGCCAATTGGCCCGAGGTCAGAGCATCCGCCAGCGCCGCTTCGTTCACGAGCTCGCCGCGCGCCGTGTTCACCAGGTACGCGCCGCGCTTTGTCTTCGCCAGGTTCGCGGCGTTGATCAGCCCCTCGGTTTCGGGCACGAGCGCGGTGTGCAGCGAGAGAAAATCGGACTCGGCGAGCAACTGATCGAGCGGCACGAGGGCGACGCCGGCTTCGCGCGCGGCGTTCTCCGTGAGAAACGGATCGCACGCCAGCACGCGCATTTCAAGCGCGCGAGCGCGGCGCGCCACTTCCGCGCCGACGCGGCCGAGGCCGATGAGGCCCAGCGTTTTGCCGCGCAGTTCCGTGCCCTGACCTTTCGATTTTTCCCAGCGGCCGGCGTGCATCGCGGCATTGAGCGCGGGAATTTTGCGCGCCAGCGAGAGCATCAGAGCCAGCGTGTGTTCGGCGACGCTGGGGGCGTTGCCGCCCGGCGTGTTCATCACCAGCACGCCGCGGCGCGTGGCGGCGTCGAGATCGACGTTGTCCACGCCGACGCCGGCGCGTCCTACGACGCGCAGTTTCGGCGCGCGCTCAAGCACGGCGGAGGTGATGCGCGTGGCGCTGCGCACGATCAGCGCGTCAGCCGTGGGCAATTCGGCGTCCAGAGTTTCCTTCGTCGGGCGCAAAACTTCCCAGCCCGTCGCGCGCAAAAGATCGACGCCTCGTTCACTGATTGGATCCGCAACAATGATTCGCATAGGACAGTTAGCGTATGTGGCGGCAAGCAGCGTGTCAAATCCGTCCGCCGGCGTGTGTGCCCGTGGCGTTGCTTATTTGCGGGATTCGACGAACACGGAATATTGCGCGACGCCGGCTTCCTCGCGCTGGAGTATGGCGAAAACTTCCGGCGCGTAGAAGCGCGTTTGATCGCGGGAGAGATCCAGAACTTCGGAGAAACCGGCTTCGAGCAGCAGTTCCTGAAGATAGGAAAAATCAAGCCCCTGGCGGTGGCCGCCTTCGCAGAAAAGCAGATTTGAGAATTTGCCGCCGAGCGAGCGGTGCGGGCGGGGAAAATCGCTGAAGAACGCGGCATCGCCGGAAAGATACGCGCGGGCGGCGGCGCGCATGTCCGGCACGACGGCGCGCAGAAATCCTCCGGGCGCGAGCACGCGATGGCATTCGCGCAGAAGCGCGGCGAGCTCCTCGGCATAGAAATGCTCGAAGACATGCGAAGAATAAATCGAGGCGATGGAACCGGAAGAAAACGGCAAGCCGTTGCGCAGATCGAGCCACACATCGCGCTTGCGGAGCAGGTTGCCGTCCACGTTCACGAAGCCGGAAAGATATTTCGGTCCGCAGCCGAGATGCAGGTGCACGGCGCCGGAACCATTCGCACGCAGGCCGCGAATTCTCCAGTGCCAATAGTTCAGCTTGTTGATGCGGCGCAGCGCCGTGAAATAAACGTCACGCGTTCGCTGATGAAGCATATTTGTAATCTTTCTTGCTGAGCGCCCAGCGCGCCAGACATCGGTGCGAAATGGCCAGCAGTTTGCGGTCGGCGGTGTCGCCGCCGAGATTGCGGCCATCGAACAGCGCGAAATCGAGGCCGCGAAGAAAATCCGGAATGTCCGCGTCGGCGTAGCCGTCAATGTAAACCGCCTTCACGCGCCCGGAAGCCAGCAGGCGTTCGGCGCCGCGCAGGACTTCGGCTTCGTGATTTTCAACGTCGATCTTCATCACGATGGAATCGCCCTCGATCGCCACGTCGTCCAGGCGCCGCGCGGGGACACGCACGGCGCGGCCGCGAATCTGAAATTGGTTGCCGGGATCGGCCGCGCCAAACGTCCACGAACCGCCGCCTTCGCGGAAATCCAATTCCCCCGAGCGATCGGAAAGCGCGCACGCGTGGATTTCGACGCCGCGGTCGGCGAGCGTTGCGCGCAGGCGCTGCGCGGTGCCGGGGTGCGGCTCAAAGGCGTAGAATTTCATGCGCGGAAATATTTCGCAGGCGCGCGACAACACCGCAGAATACAATCCGACGTTGGCGCCGACGTCCACGAACGTGTCCTCGGGCTCAATCACCAGCGCGAGCGTCGCCAGGATGCCGGCGTCGCCGCCCAAGGGAATGCTCAAGCGCGCCATTTTTTGAGCGGCCACGTAGCCGGCCTCTCGCTGCGGATTTACGCAGAGACGCGCGCCGAGCAATTCAATTTCGACATCCCGATTTGGGAAAAATATCCGCAATAGGAAACGCCGAAAGCGCGGGTGGACATTCACCACGCGATGCAAAACGCCTCTTGCCAAGCTCTTATCCACTGCTTACGGGCCTCCGTCGATTGCGCGAGCATCCGCGTAGGGAGCAATTGCCGGGCCACTTGTACGCGCCGCCGCGGGCGGGACGAGCCGCCGCGCGCGTGTGCTATATTGTGCGAACACTCCATGACGCTGACCGAACGCATTCAGAACGACCTGACGCAGGCGATGAAATCGAAAGACGAATTGCGCCTGAGCGTGCTGCGCATGATGAAGAGCGCGATCAAGCTGAAAGAGATCGAAAAAATCCGCGCGCTGGACGACGCCGAAGCGCTGCAAGTTTTGAACACGCTGGTGAAGCAGCGGCGCGAGTCGGTGGAAATGTTTGGCAAGGGCGGACGGCAGGATTTGGTGGAGAAAGAAACGAAAGAGATCGTCATCATTGAAACATATTTACCGGCCGGCGCGAGCGACGCTGAATTGGACGCGGCCATCGCCGCGGCCATCGCGGAAACCGGCGCGAATTCGCCGAAGCAAATGGGCGCCGTGATCAAAGCGGCGCGCGCGAGGCTCGAAGGCAAGACGGTGGACGGCAAGGCGCTGTCCGACCGCGTGCGCGATCGATTGTCAAAGCCTGCCTGACGCCTGCCTGCCGGGAGGCAGGGCAGTCAGGCCTGCCTGAATCGGGTCGCCTCCACGCACAGAAATTTCTCATCGAGCGCTGGCCGCGCGGTATTCTTGGGCCGTGACGCCGCCGGACCAAATTCCCGTCCGCTATTCGGAAGAAGAAGCCGGATACGTCAGCTTTCGCCCGGTGGTGCGCCAGACATTCGGCTTCCACGAATTGCTGGACATGATTTTGTCGGTGACGGGCAAGGACGCCGCGCGCGTCAGGCAAATTCTGCGCGCGGGCACGATCGCGTTTCATTCTTTCCGGTACTGGTGGACCGGCTTCGAGCCCAGCGACGCGGAATTGCGCGAAGCGCTGGCCGGTTTTCCGGACGCCGATCCGGCGCGCGCGTTTTCCGCGGACGATTGCACGCTTGTGATTCTGGAATCCGGCGGCGTGGCCGCGCGCGAAATCGCGGAGATCGGCCGCGAGGCGGCCTCCGCGCGGCGATGGTTCGCGCGCGTAAGTATCTGGCAACTTTTGCTGGATGTCGCATCGCGCACGCCGCCCGCCTATCACGGATATTCCTACGCGCGCCGCGCCGACTTATACCGCCGCGATCTTGAACCCGCCGAAGCCGCCGGGCTCGCCGAGCAAGCCGAGCGCCTGGCACCGCGATCGCTGCGCAATTTCGCGCGCAGTATCGAAGAAGCGCGCCGCCTGCTGCCGGTGTGCCCGCGGCGAGACTGCCGCATTTAATTCGCGGCGGTACGTTTGAGGACTGCGCTGGCGTTTTCGTCTTGACCGACCTCTTCGTAGAATTTCTTGAGATCGGGCAATTGATCGACGGGCACGATCACGGATTTGACCTGCAGCGTGCGCGTGTAGTGCAGCACTTTGCCGTCGCATTCCACTTTACTGGTGTAGCTCGCGAAGGGATAGTCAGCTTTGACCGGCTCGGGCAGATCGGCCACTTCGTAGCCCGGCGGCAGCGCGATCTCGACAACGTCAGACCAGAGATACGCGACGCCGAGATCGACGGGATATTGCCGCGGCTTACTAGCGTCTTCGAGAATTGTACTGTCCCACTCACCCATCACGCGCGGGCGCACCAACAGCAGGTCCCCGGAAGTCTGCGCATAGTTGCGCGCGAAGAACTGAAAGTTCAGGACCAGATGGTCGTTCAGATTGTCGAGATTGTCAGCGCGCGCGTCGGTCAGATCGGCACCGGGAATAAATTTCGCCAGATAACTTTCGAGCACGTCCGCGCGTGAATCCTGTGCGACCGCCTCTCGAATCTGCTCGCGGCTTTCGGCTGCGGGCTGACCCCAGCGGATCTCCGTCACAGCGCCATCGAGCTCGCCCGTCGGATACAGGGAATATTGTTCCTGTCGGAACATGCGATTGGTGGGCGGCGCGAGCAGCGGCAACTCCACAAGCTCGCCGCCCTGGTCCGTGACCAGCAGGCCGTAATTGGCCTGGAGATAATAGGGAAGATAACCGAGAGGATCCAAATCGTCGGTCGGATCGAAAAAGAGCAGCGTGCCGAGCGTGGGATGCTGATAGGTTGCGTAGAGACCAGAATTCGGCGTACCCGCTGGAAGTTGGATGGCCAGGATCACGTGATCGAACTGATTCCAGGGAGGATCATCGGGGCCGAGCATGCCGCGTTCGTGTTGGATGAGAACGTAATACGAATCGATCCCAGCGTCCTTCAACATCGAGCTGAGCAATGTGGCTTTGTCCTTGCAATCGCCGAAGCCGTGCGCAAATACCTCGGAAGCCGGATGCGGCTGATAGCCACCGACGCCGATCTCTACGGCGTAGTAACGAATTTGCTTCTGCACCCATAGGGTGATCGCGCGCATTTTGTCTACCGGCGTGGTGGCGGAGGCCGTGAGCTCTTTGACTTTGGCTTCGATTTCGGGCGAATCGTCGCGGCGGCCGGCGGTGAGGCGATTGTCCCAGAGTCCGAACTCGTTCCACGAGTCGAGAGTTTTCTGGCGAAGTGCGGGGTCCGTGGGAGCGAAATTCAGAATCGCGTGGGCTTCGAGTGCTTCTTCCGGAGGAGCGTCGTCCTCGATATCGACGCCGGGCACGTCCTGCACGGCGAAGTGCGATTGGTTCGGCGCGTCCTGCTGAGCGGGAATCTCGACGTGGTTGAGCCAGTGGACGTTGTATTCCCATCCTGGCGGAGTTTGAAGCGTGAAGCGGGCTTCACGGACCGGATCTTGGTGCTGAAAACTCCAGGTTACTTGCAACAAATCGGGACGCCAGTGAATTTCGTATTCGAACCCGACAACGTTGCCGGGATCGGGAGCGGGCGCCGCCAAAAAATCTTGACGGATGTCAGAATAGGATTCGTTGTCGTACTTGCTGCGCTCGACGGCATCCTTTTCCGTGACAGCCATATCCTGGCCCGTCGCCGGTATGCCCCAACCCTTGAAGCTTACAACCTTGGCTTCTTTATCTTCCTCAAGCTCCAAGGTCCCGCGATCGCGGCCGTCGGAGCGCAGGATTTTGTAAGCGATGCGTTTGTGTATGACGACGTCGCCGTCGGATTCGACCGTGACTGTTTCGTCGTCGAGCAGGACGACGGCCTTTGTGTCCTCGGGATACTTCGGCAGCGGCGCCACGGCGGCGGCGATGAGCCAGTCCGGCGCGTCGGCAGCGCGCGCCGCCGGGACGCCACGGCCCGCGAAGAACGCGACGGCCGGGAGTACGGCCGCGAGGAAATTATGGGCGGGCCTGCGCTCCCTGCGTGCTGGCCGCGTGCAGGATAACTTGTTGTTGGTCCGCATGTCGCGCCTCATCTAAGAACTCCCGGAGTGCACCGTAGTATTGAACGTCATAGTAAATCCCAGCGAGCGTGATCGTGCGCTGGAAATGCAGCGCTCCGCCTTGGTTCTCGCAAGAGAGCTTATCGATGCCGAACGGCGTGGTGCGATCCACGGGCGCGGGAAGATCCCCGGCCTGCAGAAGGAGCGGCAGCGTCAGGGTGACGTCGTCGTGATACTCCCAGGGATAGTCGAAATAGATCGGATAAGTTCGCAGCGGGTGGTCAAATTCGGGCACAGGCGTGGCGAAGAAAGTTTCGGACAGGAGCATCAGATGCCCCGAATTCGCGCCCACGGGCTTCATGCGAACGTCGAATTCGGCGCGCAACGGACTATCGGAGCCCGCCCAATCCGGCTGATTCGTCAGCGTGGCGGTGGCGCCGGCGGAAAGCCACGAGGTCACTTCATCAGTGAGAGTCTTGCGGCGGACGACGTCGTCCTGCAAGTCGGCGATTTGCCGGCGGTCCAGCGCTTCCTGGCCGGAGAATGTGACGACGAGGTTGCCCTGGAACATGCCGTCGTCTCCCATCGTAAACGTGGCCGAGCGCGCAATCACGGCGTCCGAGCTTTTCGACGGCGTCGTGGTGACGAATGTTCCGCCGTTGGCATCGAGTTTGAGGCTTTGCACGCCGCTCTCTTGCCAGGTCAATTGCCCGAAGGCGCAATGGGCGTCGCCCGGATCGAGGAACAGGTTCTGTCCGTTCAGGGTCACAAGATCGACGTCTGCGTACTCCAGTTGGCGCGCGTCCAGAATTCGCGAATTGAAAAAAAAGTCGGCGCGTTCGGAGACATAAACGAAGCTGGCATCGAAGCCGGCGGCGCGCGCCAGCGCGATGAAGAACAGATTGATGTCGCCGCCGTTCGCGTAGCCGTTCTTCAGCACATCTTCCGCGCTGGTGTTGTCTTTCAGTTTCTCCGCTTTGATTTCCGCCTCGGTTTTTTGTGGTCCGTAGGAAAGATTGCGTATCTGCTGGGCTCTGGCATAGAGCTTGCGGAGGCGCGTCTCCGGCGGATCGTTCGCGGGAGCAACCTTGTTGGCTTCGTCGCGAATTTCGGAGTTATGTCCGATGAATCGATCGGCCGAATCGTTCCAGGATTTCCCGATGGCGTTCCAATACTTGGTGGCGTCCTTATTCGGCGCGTCGGTGTAGTAGAAATCGATCTTGCCTTCGATGACGTCGTCCGGAGGCCTGTATTCTTCATCCTCCACGCCGGGGACGTCCTGCTGGGTGAAACTGATCACGCCATCCGGACCTCTCTTGGGAGCGGCACCCTGCGCGAGGCGCTGCCATTCAAACAGGAGGATGTCCTCACCATAGGGCGTGAGCGTCAGATTCAATTTGCGCGTGAAGAGATCGCCGGTGACGTACCACGTCGTCCGGTACAGCATCTGGCTATCCCAACCTTCTCGATACTTATACTCGATAATGCTTCCGATCTGGACGTCAGGCATGCTGAAAGTTTTCTCCAGCACCTTCACGCCGTGCGCTTTAACAACGGTCTGATCTAGCGGCTTGCCTTGCCAGACGCTGATCGTGCCGTCGGGATGAATGGTGCGGCCGCTTACATCGGAAATGGTGACGATGCCGTGGTTGTAGGGAATCTCGACGTTGCCCCATTTTTTGCCCTCGTCGGTGAGAATCTTGATGCGGAAGTAGTAGTCCGCATAGCCTTGATCGTCGTCCTGAGCGATCTCCCGATAGAGAAAAATGGCCTGGGCGCCGGGTGCCAAGGGCTCGGACGTCATTGACAGGTCGGCGGGATCGATCGGCAACCACGGGTCGCTGAGCTTGGCGCTCATTGGGGTGCGATCTGCGAGGGCTAGCGCGCACGCCAAGGCGCAGAGCAGGGATAAGCGTCTAAGTGTCATGTTTGCCGTCCTTTCGGAGCGGGCATCCGCTGGGCAGTTGCCCCCGGCGTGGCGTCCGGTCTCGCCGTTCAAAGCTGTGGATAGCGCCGTTCATGTGCCCGCTATTCCCAACCGAGAAATCGGGTGGGGGGAACCATAATCGCTCTTACCGTGTGTGTCAACAGTTCTCTCACTACCTATCGTATGGGGGTTACCGGATTAAGATGGGATTCCTCTCCTCGGGCGCCGCTTTTTCTGGGCAACGCCCGGCGCTTATCCAGTATTCCGGAACCTCGATCTGAGCCATAATGCCGGGCGTCGCGATGCGTTTTGAAATTCGCGCGGCGGCCTGGGCGTGGACGCGGGGGTGACGAGTGGCGAGTAAGCCGTGGAGTTCGACGGCGCCGGCGGATGAATTCCGGCCGTATGTTCCGGCGGATCAGAATCTGCCGGAGTTCACGCTGCGCGCGATTCTGCTGGGGATTCTCGCCGGACTATTTTTCGGCGCGGTCACGGTGTACGTCGGGTTGCGCGCGGGGCTCACGGTTTCGGCTTCGATTCCCATCGCTGTGCTGTCGATCAGCATTCTGCGCGGCTTCGGCAAAGTCAGCATCCTTGAAAACAACATTGTGCAGACCACCGGTTCGGCCGGCGAATCGATCGCCGGCGGCGTGATCTTCACGCTGCCCGCCCTAATTTTCCTGGGATATCCGCTGCAATATTGGAGCGTTTTTTTTCTGGCGCTGATCGGCGGCTGGCTGGGCGTGCTTTTCATGATTCCGCTGCGGCGGCAATTGATCGTGAAAGAGCACGGCAATCTTTTGTATCCGGAAGGCACGGCGTGCGCCGACGTGCTCGTTGCGGGCGATCGCGGCGGCTCATTCGCCAGCCGCGTTTTCTGGGGATTGGGGCTCGGCGGCGCATATTCCGTGCTGATGAACACGCTGGGAATCTGGCGCGACACGCCGACCTACGATCCGAAATGGCTGCCGGGCGCGTCGCTGCGATCGAATATCACGCCAGAATATCTGGGCGTGGGTTACATCATCGGTCCGCGCATCGCGGGAGTGATTTTGTCGGGCGGCGTTTTTTCCTGGCTGGTGCTGATGCCGGCGATTAAGTTTTTCGGTTCGCTTGCGCCGTCGATGGCGTTGTATCCCAGCACGGTTCCGATTCCGCTGATGACTTCCGATCAGTTGTGGGCGAGTTACGTCCGGCCGATGGGCGCGGGCGCGGTGGCCGCGGCTGGCGTGATCACGCTGGCGAAAACTTTGCCGACGATCTGGAACGCGCTGGTTGCCGGCCTGAAGGATGTGCGCGCGGGCGCGGCGGAGGGCGGCGCGCCCGCGGTGAGCCGTACGGACCGCGATCTTTCGATCAAGGTTGTGATCTTCGGATCGATCGCGGTGCTGGCGATGATGTGGGCGCTTTTGACTTTTCGACCGATTCCGGGCGCCGAGACTTCGCTCGTCGGCAATTTGGCCGCGGCGGTGTTCGTTGTCGTGTTCGGATTTTTATTCGTTACGGTGTCGTCGCGCATCTGCGGGCTGATCGGCAGCAGCTCGAATCCCATCAGCGGCATGGCGATTGCCACGCTGATGGCCACGTGCGCGATGTTCCTGGTGGCGGGCTGGACGGGCGGAAATTATGCCGTGCTCGCGCTGACGATCGGCGGCGTGGTGTGCGTGGCCTCGGCGAATGGCGGCGGAACGTCGCAAGATTTGAAAACCGGCTATCTGGTGGGCGCGACGCCGTCGAAACAACAACTGGCGTTGATCATCGGCGCGATGGCTTCGGTGTTCGCCATCGGCGGCACGCTGAAGTTGATGGACGTGGGCCTGGCGGAATACAAGCCGGTGGAGATCGCCGTCGATCTTGGCAACCTGCCGACAGGCGCGAAAATAGAAAATCAGAATTACACCTATCAGGAAAAATCGTATGTGCTGGTCAACGCGCTCGGTTCGCGCGAAGTACCTGACGGAAAATATCTCTACGATCCCGCGACGCACAAAATTGAAATTCAATGGGTGGAAGGAATCGGAAGCGACAAAGCCGCAGCGCCGCAGGCGCGGTTGATGGCAACGGTGATCAATGGAATTCTGAATCACCAATTGCCATGGCGCCTGGTTTTGCTCGGAGTGTTTCTGGTGGTTGCGGTGGAATTGCTCGGCGTGCGTTCGCTGCCATTCGCCGTGGGCTCGTATCTTTCGATCGCCACGACTTCGGCGATTTTTGCGGGCGGATTGGTGCGCTGGCTGGCCGAACGCGGTAGAAAGACCGATACAGGCCAGGGCGAAGGGGAAACGGGCCCGGGACCGCTTTACGCGAGCGGCCTGATCGCCGGTGGCGGAATTTTCGGATTATTTGGAATCGTGATCGCGTTGCTGGAAGATTCGGAATTCAAATATCACATCTTCCGGCCAGGATTGTTTCAGATCGGCCCGCGCATCGCGGCCAATCTCGCGTCGAGCCATCTGTTCGCGCTGGGCATGTTCGCGCTGCTGATGGCGTCGCAATATTATTTCGCGCGCAAAAAATTGAGTTGACGCGCCGCGCGCGCCGGCGCCGCGGCAAACTTTGACTCGCGCTGCGCCGGACCTTAGACTGAAGGGCGATGGGTTCTTCCTCACGCTCGTACGGTTTCCGCACAAACTGGAAAGGGTTCGTCACGCCCGCGATCAAGGCGATCGTTTTGCTCTGCACCGGCGTCTTTCTTGCGCAGACGCTGGTGGAATTGTTTCTGCCTCCGGCCGCGACGGGATATCTGAACCATGTGCTGGGGCTCGCGCCGTTTTACGTGACGCATCGCGGATTTGTGTGGCAGCCGCTCACGTACATTTTCCTTCACGGCGGCATCATGCATTTGCTGCTGAACATGCTTTTCCTCTGGATGTTCGGCGTGGATCTGGAACGCACGTGGGGAACGCGACGCTTCTGGAATTATTTTCTGGTGACGGGCATCGGCGCCGGCGTCATCAATGTTTTGGTGAAGACGGCGCTCGATCCTCATGCAAACGGAACTTCCTTGGTGCCGACCATCGGCGCGTCGGGCGCGATCTACGGCGTGCTGGTGGCCGCGGCCATGATGTTTCCGGACCGGCAAGTGTGGCTGATTCCGTTTCCCGTGCAGATTCCGATGCGTATTTACGTGATCGCCGCGATTGCCATCGAATTTTTCTTCACGCTGGGCGCCGGGGGAGACAACGTCAGCCACGTGACGCATCTCGGCGGCGCGCTTGTGGGCTACGTTTATTTGCGGCGCGGATCGTTCCTGTATCGCGCGCGCAACGGCTATCTCGATTGGAAGCGCAAGCGCGCGCGCCGCAAATTCGATGTGTACGTGCGCGATCACCACGACGAGCCGCCCTCGCGGCCCGACAACTGGGTCAATTAGACGTATTGAATTGCGCGGGCGGATTCGCGGCTGAGTTAGCCTGCGCCGCCGTTGGCCGGCGCGGTGGAGCTGACGGGCGTGCCAACGACGTGGAATTTCATGAAGTTGGTCGTGCCGCCGACATTGAACGGCGTGCCGGCGACGATTCCGATGACGTCGCCTTTGCGCACCAGGCCTTCTTCGAGCAGGCGGCGCTCGGCCATTTCCTCGAGGTCTTCGAGGCTGCGGATGGCGCCGATGGTTCGCGGCAAGACTCCCCAATAAAGCGACATCATGCGGCGCGTAGCTTGCACCGGAGAAAACGCGACCACCGGTGGGCGCGGGCGATGCTTTGAAACCAGGCGCGCGGTCGGTCCGGTCTGCGTGAAGACAGCGATCACTTTCATCTGCAATTCTTCGGAAGCGTGGCAGATCAGTTCGGCGGTCGTCTCGGCGACATCGAGGCGGTGCGGCGCGGGGCGCGGATATTGGCCGATGTTCGCTTCGGCAGTGGTGATGATGCGGTCCATCATCTGCACGGCTTCGACGGGATAGCGGCCGGTGGCGGTTTCGGCGGAGAGCATCAGCGCGTCGGTGCCGTCGAACACGGCGTTGGCCACGTCGGACGCTTCGGCGCGGGTGGGGCGCGGATTCTCGATCATCGATTCGAGCATTTGGGTCGCCGTGATCACGGGGCGGCGGGCGTCGCGCGCGCGGGCGATCACGTGCTTTTGCACGACGGGCACGCGCTCGGGGCTCATCTCAACGCCCAGATCGCCGCGCGCGACCATCACGCCGTCGGTGAGCGTGAGGATCTCGTCGAGATTTTCGATGGCTTCGGGCTTTTCGAGTTTCACGATGATCGGAATTTTGTAGCCGGCGCGGGCGATGGCGGCGCGCACCTTGCGCACGTCGTCGCCGCGGCGAATGAAACTTACCGCGATGTAATTGGCGCTGTGCGCGAGCGCGAAGATCAAATCCTCGTGATCTTTCGGAGTCAGCGCGGGAACGTTCAGATGCACGCCCGGCAGATTGATGCCCTTGTGTTCGCCGAGCTCGCCGCCGTTGACAACGTCGCAAACGATCGAAGTTTGCCCGGCGGATTTCACGCGCAGCTCGATCAAGCCGTCGGCCAGCAGGATGCGGTCGCCGCGCTTCACTTCGCGCGGCAGGCGGCGATAGGTGGTCGATACGCCTGCGCTGCTGCCGGCGGCGCCATCGGTGGAGATCGTGAAGCGCTGCCCGGAGCGCAACTGAACACGCTTGCCGTCGACCAGCGTGCCCGTGCGAATTTTCGGGCCCTGCAGATCGGCGACGAGCGCGATCGGTTTTTGCAGCTTCATCGAGGCTTCGCGCAGGCGCGCAATGAGCGCGGCGTGGCGTTCGTGATTGCCGTGCGAAAAATTCAGACGCGCGACGTCCATCCCCGCGCGCATCAGGCGGAGGATCATCGGCAGCGAATCGCATGCCGGACCGAGCGTGCAGACAATTTTTGCGTGCCGGAATTTCATGGGCCCCCTTCACTACCGGAGCGCAAGCCGGCCGGCGGCAGGCGGCTGGCTATTGCGCCTGAACAAACGTACTGACCACGTGATACAAAAACGCGACGCCTGGCTTGATGCTCGCGAGCGGGACGCGCTCGTCGTCGGCGTGCATGCGCGCGTCGTCTTCCTCGGTCAATGGATATGGCAGCAAGCCGAAGGCTTGCACGTTGTGCAGGCGCAGCTGCGCCGAATCCGTGGCGCCGGTCTCAAGTTCGGGCACGACGACCGCGCCAGGAAAATCTTGCGGCGCGATCGCCGCGATCGTTTTATAGAGCGCCGAGTCGAGCGAGGATGACGGAGCGCTTTGGCCGGAATCCGGAGCAACCGCGAATGTGATTTGCGGATCGTTCACGGCTTTCGTGAGCTGGGCAACGATGTCGTTGATGGAATCGCCGGGCATCAGGCGAATGTTCAGATTCGCTGTCGCTTCGGACGGAATCACGTTCACGCGAACGCCCGCTTGAAGCATCGTGGGGACGATCGTATCGTGCAGCATCGCGCCCCACGCGGGATTTATGTCGCCCAGGTGATGCATGGCCAGCTCGATGCGCTCCGGCTCATCGATGGCGCGCATCCATTTTCCGGTTTCGTCGTCTTCGATCGGCGCGAGTCCCTCGAAATAGCGCATGGTGATCGCGGTCGGATCGGGCGGCGTCTGGAAATCGCCAATCTTCGCGATCGCGGCGGAAAGATGAACCACCGCGTTGTCCGGCAATGGGCGCGAGGCGTGGCCCGAAGTGCCGCGCGCGGTGACGGTGACGTTGTACGGAACCTTTTCGCTGGATTCCACGGCCACATATTTCACCTTGCCGCCTTCCAGGGAGACAAGGCCGCCTTCATTCAGCGCGTAGCCGCAGGCGAATTTGTCCCAATATTTCGCGATCACCTGCTTGATGCTTGCGGCGCCGCCGGCTTCTTCGTCGTCATCGGCCAGGAAAACCAAATCGCGGCTGAGATGCATTCCGGAGCGCTTGATCGCGATGAATACCGCGAGATTCGCGGCGACCATGCCTTTGTCGTCGATCGCGCCGCGGCCGTAGAGATAGCCGTCCCGCGTCACCGCGGCGAACGGGTCCACGCTCCACTTGCTCGCGTCCACGCCGACGACGTCCAAGTGGCCGAGCAGCAACAGCGCTTGCGAAGGATCGGCCATCGCGCCCGCTTGCAGCCGCGCGACGACGATGCCGCGTCCGGGCGCGACCTCAATTGTTTCTGCGGCGATGCCTTCCTTGTCGAGCACGCCGGCGATATATTGCGCGGCGGCCATTTCGTTGCCAGGAGGATTCGTGGTGTTGATGCGGATCAAATCGGTCAGCCAGCCGGTGGCTTCCTGAGAGAGCGCGTCCAAATCCACGGCCGGCGATACTGAGCCGAGCATGGTTGGCGCTTTCGGCGCGGGATTCTGTTGCGCGCGCAGGGGCGCCACCGCGACAGCGAGCAAAGAAAATACGAGCGGACACCACAAACGGCGATTCATGCAGCTCTCCTGTTTCGGAAACTTTGCGGGCTCAACGCGGAGCAATTTATCGTAACACGACTCGCGCGCGCCCGGCCGCGATGATCGAACGCGTGGAGCTGAATTGAACATCCCCGAGTTTCGTGGCAGCATCACATCGTTCACGGGGATACGTCGCGAAGCGGCGGGGCGGCATGGGCCGGGCTTGGAGGAGGCAACACCGATGTCATCGAATATTTCCGCTATTGTTCGCAGCACATTTTTAGGGCTGCTGATTTGCACGTTTGCGATTCCCGCAACGGATTTGACCGCGGCCGCGCAAGAATCCGGACCTGTGCAACCTCCGCAGCAACCGGAAGCACAGCCGCAGGCACCCGCGCCGTCATCGACCGCTCCCGCGCCGGCGTCCGGCGGAGCGCCGCAGCAATCCGCGCCGCAGCAAGCGCCGCCGGGGGGATATTCGATTTCGGTGACGGTGCCGGAGGTGAACGTGGACGTGGTGGTGACGGACAACAACGGCACATACCTTCCCGGTTTGAAGAAAGAAAATTTTCGCGTTTATGAGGACAACGCGCCGCAGGTGATCACGAGCTTCGGGCCGACCGAGGCGCCGATCACGATCGTACTGTTGGTTGAATTCAGCCAGCTGGGCGGCGGATTTTTTTCGTACAACGGCACGAATTGGGCGGCCAATTTTCTGCGCCTGCTTCGCCCGACGGATTGGGTGGCGCTGGAAGACTATTCGCTGAAAACAAATATTGACGTGGACTTTACGCACAACACGGATGAAGTGATGCAGTATCTCGCGTCGATGATTTTTCCTCCGTTTCATGAAGCGGATATGTACGACGCGATTTCCGAGACGATCGACCGGCTGCGCAACGTGAAGGGCAAGAAGGCAATTTTGCTGCTCGGCACGGGCATCGATACGCTGAGCGCGCTGACGCTCGACAAAATCACAGCGGAGCTGAAGGAAACCGACGTCTCGCTTTTCTTCGTGAGCACGGCCGGCGCGAATACGTTCGCGGGGCAGCCGACCAGCATGTCGTTCTTGCAGGCGCAAAACGAACTCACCAATTTCGCGAAGCTTACGGGCGGACGCGCGTGGTTCCCGAATTTCGAGGGCGAGATTCCCGGCATTTTCCAGGACGTCGCCGCGAGTTTGCGCAGCCAGTACAGCTTGTCGTACGTGCCGTCGAATCAGGCGCTGGACGGAAAATACCGGAAGATCAGAATCGATCTGGTGGCGCCGGACGGCAGCCCGATGACCGTGCTCGATCAGAAGGGCAAGAAAGTGAAGATGTACATTTACGCGCGCCAGGGCTACGTGGCGCCGAAATCGAACATTCAGAACTAGAGATCGTCTTCGAGTTGCGCGCGACGCGCTTCAACGCGCGGGCGTGCGTAAATCCACTCCCGTCATTTCTTTTGGTTCGGGCACGTTGAGCACGCCGAGCAGCGTCGGAGCGATATCGCGCAGCGAGCCGCCGGGGCGCAGAGCGGAATTACCGTCGCCCGAAAGCAGAATGAAGGGAACCGGATTGGTGGTGTGATACGTGTGCGGTCCGCCGGTGGCGGGATCGATCATGGTTTCGGCGTTGCCGTGATCGGCGGTGATGATCCATGCTCCGCCGCGCGGCTTGAGCGCTTGATAGATGCGGCCCAGGCCTTCGTCAACGGCCTCGACGGCCTCGATGGTGGGCGCAAGTTTGCCGGAATGGCCAACCATGTCGGCGTTGGCGAAATTCATGATGATGGCGTCGAAATCGCCTTTTTCGATGGCTTTGATCACGGCGTCGGCGATTCCGGCGGCGCTCATCTCGGGTTTCAAATCGTAGGTCGGGACTTTTTGTGACGGCACGAGGACGCGCTCTTCGCCGGGAAACGGTTTTTCCACTCCGCCGTTGAAAAAATAAGTTACGTGCGCGTACTTTTCGGTTTCGGCGACGCGCAGATTGCGGAAGCCGAGGCCGGCGAAAACATTCGCCAGAATTTGTTCGAGCTTCTCGGGGCTGACGACGTGTTGCAGCCACGGCCAGTTTTTGTCGTATTGCGTCATGCCCACGTAGAAAAGTTTGGTGGGGCGCGCGGGATCGGCGAATTCGTGGAAGCCGGGCTCGGCGATGGCGCGCGTCATCTGGCGGGCGCGGTCGGCGCGATAATTGAAAAAAATCACGGCGTCTTCGTCGCGAATCGGTCCGACGGCGGGAGCAGCAGCGCCCGCGCCTTGCGTGATTACGACGGGCATGGTGAATTCGTCGGTGGTGCCGAGTTCGTAGCTGCGCAGGATGGCGGCGATGGGATCCGGCGAGCGGAGTTCGGCTTCGCCGTGGACGACGGCGCGATACGCGAGCTCGACGCGTTCCCATCGATTGTCGCGGTCCATCGCGTAGTAGCGGCCGGCGAGGCTGGCGATTTTGCCGACGCCGTACTCGCGCAGCTTTTGCTGAATCTGGCGCAGGTAATCGACGCCGCTATTTGGCGCGGTGTCGCGGCCGTCCATGAAGCAGTGAATGAAAACGCGCTCGACTTTGTTTTCGCGCGCCATGCGCAGCAGCGCGTAAAGATGACTCAAGTGCGAATGCACGCCGCCGTCGGAGACGAGGCCCATCAGATGGAGTTGGCGTTCGCGGCCGCGGGCCATGGCGCGCAGCAGCAAATCGTTTTGATAGAACGCGCCCGACGCGATCATTTGGTCGATGCGCGTGATGTCCATGTGCACGATGCGCCCGGCGCCGATGTTCAGGTGGCCGACTTCGCTGTTGCCCATTTGCCCGTCGGGCAGGCCGACCGCCGGGCCGGAAGTCTGGATCAGCGTATTCGGATATTGTTTGAGCAGCGAATCGTAAGTCGGCTTGCGCGCGAGAGCGATCGCGTTGCCTTCAATCGCGGGCGAATAGCCCCAGCCATCGAGGACGGTGAGAACAATGGGTTTTGGTCGCTTGGCCATGGCATCACAGAATACACAAAGCGGACACCAAAACGAAATTACGCCGGGCGACGCAAAAAACAGTGCGAAGAAAAAGATAACGCAGAGGAGCGGAGATGCGCCGCGCGAAGTGACGCGAATCTCCGCAAGAGTTTACGCGCCCGCCAAAGCCTTGCGGCCGAGGAAGACGGCGGCGGAGCCGAGCTCTTCTTCGATGCGCAGCAACTGGTTGTATTTCGCGACGCGTTCGCTGCGGGATGCGGAGCCGGTTTTGATTTGGCCGGTGCCCATGGCGACGACGAAATCGGCGATAAAGGTGTCCTCGGTTTCGCCGGAGCGGTGGGAGACGATGGAGCGGTAACCGGAGCGGCGCGCGAGTTCGATGGCTTCGACGGTTTCCGTGACGGTGCCGATCTGATTGAGCTTGATCAGAATCGCGTTGCCGATTTGTTCGGCTATGCCGCGCGCGAAGATCGAAGGATTGGTGACGAAAATATCGTCGCCGACGAGTTGCGTGAGTTTGCCGCACGCCGTGGTCAGATTTTTCCAGCCGGGCCAGTCTTCTTCGGACATGCCGTCTTCGATCGAGACGATCGGGTATTGCTTCACCCAGCTTTCCCACAGCGCGACCATCTGCTCGGAAGTCTTCGTGGATTTATCGGATTTCTTGAACACGTATTTTCCGCTGGCCGGCACATAAAATTCGCCGGCCGCCGGATCGATGGCGATGGAGATGTGTTTGCCGGGCGTGTAGCCGGCGGCGGTGATGGCTTCGAGCACGACTTCCACGGCCTCTTCGTTCGATTTCAGATTTGGAGCGAAGCCGCCTTCATCGCCTACCGCCGTCGAATATCCCTTTTTGTGCAGCACGGCCTTCAAATTGTGAAAGACTTCAACGCCCATGCGCAGCGCTTCGCTGAACGTGGCGGCGCCGATGGGCATGGCCATGAATTCCTGGAAGTCGACGGAATTGTCGGCGTGAGCGCCGCCGTTCAGGATGTTCATCATGGGCACGGGCAGAATGTTGGCGTCGCGCTCGCTTGAAAATCGCGCGAGATATTTGTAGAGCGGAAGGCGCTCGGCGCCGGCGGCGGCGCGGGCCGCGGCCATGGAGACGGCTAGAATCGCGTTCGCGCCGAGTTTGGCTTTTGTCGGAGTGCCATCGGCTTCGATCATGCGGCGATCGAGGGCCTTTTGATCCGTCGGATCCATACCCATCACGGCTTGTGCGAGCGGGCCGTTGACATTCGCGACGGCGCGCAGAACGCCCTTGCCGAGAAAACGCGATTTATCGCCGTCGCGCAATTCGATGGCTTCGTGCTCGCCGGTGGACGCGCCGGAGGGAACCGCGGCGCGGCCCGAAATTCCGCCATCGACAACGACGTCGGCTTCCACGGTGGGATTGCCGCGCGAATCGATGATTTCTCTGGCGATGACTTTTGTGATTCGACTGGACATGACGCGCTCCCCCGAGTGGCCGCGGAAAGTTAATTTGGATGCGGGAGAAAGTTTAGCGTCTATCGCTAATTGGGGAAAGCGCGAATCCAAGTCGCGCGGAGCCGAGGAAGGGTTCGAGCCGAGGATCGCGGAACACTATTCCGGCTCTTCGAGCATGGATTCGTCGCGGATCACGACGGCGACGCCGCTTTCGGTGACGTGATATTTCTTGCGGTCTTCTTCGGGATCGAAGCCGATCACGGTGCGCTCCGGCAAATTCACATGGCGATCGACGATGGCATTGCGAATTTTGCAGTGCCGGCCGATATTCACGTGGTTGAATACGATCGAATCTTCCACTTCGCTGTAACTATTGACGCGCACATCGTAGCCGAGCACCGAGCCTTTCACGCGGCCGCCCGAAACGATGCTGCCCGGCGCGACGATCGAATCGACGGCCACGCCCATGCGGTCCGGATCGTTGAACACGAATTTCACGGGGGGATATTGCTGCTGCCAGGTGCGCAGCGGCCAGCTCTTGTCGTACAGGTTGAAGACGGGCGAGACGCTGATCAGGTCCATGTTGGCCGCGTAATAGGCGTCGAGCGTGCCGACATCGCGCCAGTAATGCTCGCGCGGCTTGTTCTCGTCCTCAAAATTGTAGGCGTACACGCGATACTTCGAGAGGATGCGCGGCATGATGTCTTTGCCGAAATCGTGCGTGGAGCCGGGCTGCTCTGCGTCGGCGATCAGCGTGGGCAGCAGAAATTGCGTGTTGAAAATGTAGATGCCCATCGAGGCGTTCACTTTCGCGGGATTGTGGCGCGAACGCTTGGGCTGCGCCGGCTTTTCCTGGAAGCCGACCACGCGCCAATGCGCGTCGGTTTCGATCACGCCGAATTGCCCCGCGGCTTCTTCGGGATCGACTTCGATCGTGCCAACGGTGGCGTCGGCGCCGGCGTCCACATGCTGCTGCAACATTTTTCCGTAATTCATTTTGTAAATGTGATCGCCGGAAAGCACGATGATGTAGCTGGAGCGGTCGCTGCCGATGGAATAAATATTCTGATAGATCGCGTCGGCGGTGCCCAGGTACCAGTTTGCGGAGACGCGCATCTGCGGCGTAAGAATCTCGATGAAATCGCCCAAGCCGACGATGCCGCTCCATCCGCGGCGGATGTGGCGATTCAGACTGAGCGCTTTGTATTGCGTGAGAACGTAGACGCGGCGCAGATCGCTATTGATGCAGTTGGAAAGCGTGACGTCAACGATGCGGTAGATTCCGCCGAAGGGCACGGCCGGCTTGGCGCGATCGCGCGTCAACGGCCAGAGGCGCTCGCCCTGGCCTCCGGCGAGAATGATCGCGATGGCGTCCCGCATCAGCGACATGGGCGTCCCTCAGCGCCGCGCGCGGGGCGCGGCATGCGAAGCAGCAGACATTCTAGTTCCGTCGCGGCCGGTTTGCGAGCAGCTTTCCGCGCGGCATCTCTATGCGGACGGCGCCGCGCGCGGCTGCGTGAAAGCTATTTTGAGCCGGCGCCGTCCGCGAGGCCGCGATCCACGAGCATCGGCTGGATGCTGGGCTTCGCGCCCAGCCACTTCTCGTAAATCGTTTCGAGATCGCCGGTATTCCCGCGCGAAAGCACCATGCTGCGGAATCGATCGCCATTCGCGCGCGTCGCGCCGCCGTGATCCACAAACCACTGGTAGGCGTTATCGTCCAACATCTCGCTCCAGATATAGGCGTAATAGCCGGCGTCGTACCCTTCGGCCCAGATGTGCAGGAAATAACTGGAGCGATAGCGCGGCGGCACGCTGGGGATGGAGAGGTGAGTGGCTTCGAGCGCCTGCGATTCAAATGCGTCGGGATCCTCAAGCGGTGCGCCGGCGGGCAACATGTGCCATTGCATATCGAGTTCCGCGGCGGCCAGAAGTTCCGTGACCATGTAACCCTGATTGAACGTCTGCGATTTTTTGATTTTGGCGACGAGTTCCGCCGGCATCGGCGCGCCAGTCTGATACTGCCGCGCGTAGTGGTTGAAAATGGCGGGATCGCTGGCCCAGTGCTCGTTGAACTGCGAAGGGAACTCGACGAAATCGCGCGGGACGTTTGTGCCGGCCAGGCTGGGGTACTCCGTGTCGCCGAACATGCCGTGCAGCGCGTGGCCGAATTCGTGGAACATCGTGGTCACATCGTCAAAGCTGATCAGCGCGGGCTGCCCGGCGGCGGGCTTGCTGAAATTCGCGACGTTGTAGATCACCGGCAGCTCACCCAGCAGCTTCGACGGGCTGACGAAAAAATCCATCCACGCGCCTCCGTTCTTGTTATCGCGCATGAAGTAGTCGCAGTACCACAGCGCGAGAGGCTTGCCGTTTGCGTCGATGATCTCAAACACGCGCACGTCCGGGTTGTAAACCGGAATGTCGTGGCGCTCGCGGAACGTCAGGCCGTAGAGGCGGTTCGCGGCGTAGAACACGCCCTTCTCGAGCACGGTGTTGAGCTCGAAATAGGGCTTCACCTGCGATTCATCCAGATCGTATTTCGCCTTGCGCACCTGCTCGGAGTAAAAATTCCAATCCCACGGCTGCAATTGAAATCCGCCACCCTGTGCATCGATGACGGCCTGAATTTCCTGGGCTTCGCTGGCGGCGCGCGCCGTGGAAGCGGGCACCAGCGCGTCCATGAACTGCAGCACAGCGTCCGGCGTCTTGGCCATTTGATCTTCCAAATTCCACGCGGCGAAATTCGGATAACCGAGCAACTGCGCTTTCTCCGCGCGAAGCTGCGCCAGGCGCGCGATCGTGGCGCGCGTGTCGTTCGCGTCGCTGTGTTCGGCGCGATTCCACGAAGCTTCAAAAAGAGCGTGGCGCGCGTCGCGGTTGCTCAGCGACGTGAGGTCGGGCTGCTGCGTTGTATTCTGCAGAGAAAGCAGCCAGCCGCTTTGCTTACGATCCGTGGCGGCTTGCGCCGCGGCGGCAACCTCGGGGCCGCTCAATCCGGCGAGCGCGTTCTTGTCGCTCGTCGTAAACGCCGCGGCGTCGGTGGCCGCGAGCAGCTTGGTCATGAACGCGTTGGAGAGCGTCGACTCCTCTTCGTCGAGTTTTTCGAGTTTCGCTTTGTCCGGGTCGGAAAGATTCGCACCGGCCTTCACGAATTCCAGGTAGTCGTATTCGACGAGGCGCAGCGATTCCGGATCGAGCTTGAGCGAGGCGCGCTTGTCATAAATTGTTTTCACACGCGCGAAGAGTTTCGGATTCAGGTAGATCGCATCCTGCAGCGCGGCCAGCTTCGGCGCTTCGATCTGCTGCACGTTCTGCAGCGCGGGATCGGTGTTCGCGCCCGTGATGCCTTGAAACACCAGTTGGACGCGCGTCAGCAGTTGGCCCGATTTTTCCAGTGCGGCGAAAGTATTCTCGAATGTCGGCGCCGCGGCGTTGTCCGCGATCTTCTGCACCTCGGCGAGTTGCTGCGCGATGCCGGCTTCCATCGCCGGCTGGTAGTCGGCGTCCTTGATCTTGTCGAATGGCGGCGCGTGAAACGGCAGCGCGCTCGGCGCATAGAACGGATTCGCTGGACCAAACGCTGGCGCATCCTGCGAATGCACGCACGGCGCCGCGCCCGCACACAACGCGATCGCGCCCGTCACCACGAGAATCCGCAGCGTCGTGATTTTCATCGTGTGTATCCTTTCGCTCGCCGTTTCCGTCACCGGAGCCTCCATTCTAGTCCGTGCTCCGGCCATCGCGAACTACCAGTGTTACCATCTCCACCGGTGGCCGGGGAAAATATCCGGGGCGGTTGCACCGCTCTCCGGCGGAAACCTTGAGGTGATTGGTGTCAGATGCCAATGTTCTGGAAAACCTCAAACTGTGTCTAAATTCGCGGGTGAAGCTGTGTTTCCGCGACGGCGAAGTGCTGATAGCCGATCTCGATTTTGTTGTGGAAGACGAAGACGCCATCGTCTTTGATCTCGTCGCCTCAAATCGCCCTCACAAGTACGAAAAGTCAGACAAGCGGCCCCATATCTCCGCAAGGATTTCAGACGTGACAGCGTGGGCAGCGCACGTCCCAACACCAAAGGCCGGTAGCGAATGAAGGTTCCGCGGAGCCGGCCTTATCTTTCAAACACCTTCCTGGCAGGAGAATTCTCCGGCGCCGGGTGCCGCACCCTTCGAATTTAAGGGTGCGGGTCTTGACTTTTGCAATTCGCACTGTCGCTCGCGCTCACCCCTCAACCGGTTTCCTCGACGGCGATTTCTCCGGAGCCGCGCGCAGATACTGCACCGGCCAACTCACTGGCCGCTTCAATTCCCGCGCCGCCCGCAGCAGCCAATACGGATCGCGCAGATGTTCCCGCGCCATAAAAACCAGATCGGCCTCGCCCTTCGCAAGAATCTCCGCCACTTGTTCCTTCGTCTCGATCAATCCGACGGCGCTGGTTTTGATCCCCGCGTCGCGCCGAATCCGAGCCGCAAAGGGAACCTGAAATCCCGGGCCCGCCACAATCTCCTGATCCTGCACAAGTCCCGCCGACGAGCAATCGACCAGATCCACGCCCAGTGGCGCGAGCTGCTTCGCCAGTTCCACCGCTTGATCCACGTCCCATCCAGCCGCTTTCCAATCCGTCGCGGAGATGCGAATGAAAAGCGGCAAATTCTCCGGCATCACGCCGCGTATCGCCGTCACAACCTCGCGCGCGATGCGCGTGCGATTCTCGAACGAGCCGCCATATTCGTCGGTGCGGAAATTGCTCAGTGGCGAAAAGAATTCGTGCAGCAGATATCCATGTGCCGCATGAATCTCGATCACCCTAAATCCCGCTTCCAGCGCACGCCGCGCCGCCTCGCGAAACGCCTCCACGACGCCGCGAATCCCTCCAATCGTAAGCGCCGCGGGTTTCGGGTAATTGTCCGAGTACGCCACGTCGCTCGGCGCGACCGGTACCCATCCTCCCTCCTTCAGCGGTATCGCGCCGTATCCCGACCATGGCCGCCGCGTGCTGCCCTTGCGCCCCGCGTGCGCCAATTGCATTCCCGGCGCCGCGCCCTGGCTTTTCAGAAATCGCACAATGCGCCCGAGAAACTCGATGTGCGCGTCCTTCCAAATCCCCAAATCCTCCGGACTGATCCGCCCCTCCGCCGTCACCGCCGTAGCTTCCGTGAATACCAGGCCCGCCCCTCCCACGGCCCGGCTTCCCAAATGCACGAGGTGCCAATCGTTCGCGAATCCGTCCTCGCTCGAATATTCGCACATCGGCGAAACAACAATCCTGTTCGCCAGCGTGATCCCGCGAATCGTAAGTGGGTCGAATATTTGTGCCATGTTGTTCCTTGCATCCGCCTCGCAGGATTTCGTCAGGGCGCCGCTTGGTACGCCGCGGCAGCCATCAAGATTGGCTCAGGCCGGCGGAGCCCCCTCATCGATCTCGCGCACAATCTCTTTCGCTCGCGCCGCGTCGCCGGGCATCACGAAAATCTTCCCTGAGCCTCCCTCCGCGATCTCCGTCCGAGCGTGAATATTGTTCTCGCGTAGAGACGCCTCCACCATCACGGTCAGCCGTTCCGTGTCCCCCGACCACACTTGAACGGTGGCGTCGTCGGGGTCCCAATCCTCCGGGTCCCAGTCGCGGTCGATCTCTTTGGCCGTCGAATCGTCATCGTCCGCAGGCAATTCCGCGCTATTCGCATCGTCGGTTTCGCCGGCCGCGCCCGGGAAATCGTTGCCGAGAATTTCTTTCGCCTGCTCGTACGAACCGGGCGGCACGCCGATCTCAAAGTATTGCCCGAGACCTGTAAGAAACTCACGCCCTCGCAGATTCACTCGGAAGGGAATCTTGGCTTCTTTCAGGCGCGCACTTACGGCAGCGAACTCCTCCTGATCCTCGCCGCCCCAAACGCTGCGCAGTTCCGCGTCGGATGCCGCCCCAAATGAATCGTTATGTGGATCCGCCAGGCTTTCGACTAAATCCACATCACAATCGGAGCAGTGCGTGACACCCGGGATATACTCGGCTTTGCATTCGGGACAAAACATGAGGCGACCCTATCATTACCATCCTGGCGTAACCATCGCAATCGAATGTACATCCCCATGGCCGCGGCGTAGCTTATTCCGGCTCGGCGCGCGTCGACCCAAGCGGCGCGGTCGGGTAGTCCGGGCCAGTGAACCGCCGGATCCGCCGAGCCCGCCGGGCGGCGGAAATCATTGCTTGACTTAAAGGCCCACGCTTCTATAGAACGGGGTACCATTAGTCCGAATCGATAGCCTTTTCTCAATCGAGACGCACTTCGGGTAAAGTGCGGCACGTCCAAACGAATTTTAGTTTTGATTTGAGGCCGAAAGGGCGGTGATTTTCGAGTGGCCGAAGTAAGCATTCAGGAAGGCGAATCCTTGGAGAACGCGCTGCGCCGTTTCAAGCGCCGCGTGCAGCAGGAAGACGTCATCAAGGAGATCAAGAAGCACAGTTACTACATGAAGCCTGGTGAAAAACGCCGGGCCAAGCAGGCGTTGTCGCGCAAGCGGCTTCGCAAAAAGCAGCGCCGCGAACAGGATTAAGGCGGTCGAGCCACTGGGTTGTCCAGGCAGCTCCCCACCCCCGGCGAACGGGACCCGCAGGTAACCCCGGCGAATCCCAGCATTTTCGTGGTGCGGTGGGGAGGCTGCGGGTTCTCCAAGTCCGAGAGCCCGGGAGCAGCACATGGAATACCACGATAAGGTGTTGAAGTGCGGCGAGTGCGGTGCCGAGTTTGTTTTCACCGCCGGCGAGCAGATGTTCTTCGCCGACAAGGGCTTCAAGAACGAGCCCAAGCGGTGCAAGAACTGCAAGGCCAAGCGCGCTCAAGGCATGGGCCAGGCAAGCAGTCAGCAGCGATCGGAAACCAAGACGACCTGCTCGCAGTGCGGCAAGGAGACCACCGTTCCTTTCCGCCCCACGCAAGGCCGCCCGGTTTATTGCCGGGAATGTTTCCAGCAGCGGCGGTCTTTGGGCGGCGCGCCCGCCTGATCGCCGGCGCGGGTTTCGGCTGTCCGGCCAGCGCTGCGAACCGCCTGGCGCGGTTTGCGGCAAAGTGAAAATCATCACGGCGGGCTGCCAGCAGAGCCCGCGCCCGGCGCCTCCGCCGAGTTACTCCGTTTCGCCTCCCGTCGCCTCGTGCCATTTGCCGCAGCACCTGATAGCCTTTCTCCGTGCATCGATTGAGAACTCTTGCAAATGTTCCGCAGAGTGAAAGTTGGAGAAAGCTGAACGCATCATGAAGACTTCGCTCGCCCAATCCGCCACGCAGCAGATCGAATCGCGCCTGGAGGAATCAAGCGCCTCGTTCGCGCGGCGCTATCCGGGCGAAACCGGCCGTCGCCAACCGGTTCACGTCGTCTACGGTGGCGCGCATATCTTCCGCGCCGATACCGCCGCGAAGCTCGGCGAAGTGGCGCGGCGCGCGCTCGATGAATACGGCGCCGAGCCGATCCCGTTCGCCCGCGCGATCGGTCTCGCGGGCGCCGATTCGCTTCCCGCCTCCGCCGCGCAGGCAAAGAGCTTGGCGCGGCGCTTCGCCGCCGATCCCGAGCGCTTGCGCAGCGAGAATGCCGCCGCGTGGCTGGCGCTAACCGTGCACGCCCGGGTGCGCGAAAAGCTCGCGCGCGAACCCGTCGAAGATTTCCGCATCGATTTTGAGGATGGCTACGGCAATCGTCCCGATGAGGAAGAGGATCTGCACGCGCAGGGCGCGGCGGAAGAAGTGGCGCGGGGCATGGAGATGGGCTCGCTGCCGCCGTTCATCGGCATTCGCATCAAGCCGTTTTCGCCGGAGCTGCGGCAGCGCAGCATTCGCACGCTCGATATTTTTCTCAGCAGCTTGCTGGAAGCCACGCGAGGGCGTTTGCCGCGGAATTTTGTGGTGACACTGCCGAAGATCGTCGTGCCGGAGCAGGCCGCGGCGCTCGCGTCGCTTTGCGAGGCGTTCGAGAGCGCGACGGGTCTCGAGCGCGGCGCGCTGCGATTCGAGTTGATGGTCGAAACGCCGCAATCCATCATGAATGAGCGCGGCGAATCGAACTTGCCGCGATTTCTCGACGCTTCGGCCGGCCGCCTGGCCGCCGCGCATTTCGGCACCTACGATTACACCGCAAGTTGCAGCATCACCGCCGCTTACCAGACGATGACGAATCCTGTGTGCGATTTCGCCAAGCACATGATGCAGGTGGCTTTTGCCGGCACCGGCGTGTGGATTTCCGATGGCGCTACCAATATTTTGCCGGCGCCGCCGCATCGCGCGCAGGCGGGAAAGAAGCTGACGCCGCGCCAGCGCGAGGAAAATCGCGCCGTGGTGCATCGCGCGTGGCGTTTGCACGTCGCGCACATCAAGCATTCGCTCGAAGGCGGCTTCTATCAGGGTTGGGATCTGCATCCGGCGCAATTGCCGACCCGCTTCGCCGCCGTCTACGCATTTTTTCTGGAAGGGCTGGACGCCGCGGCCGAGCGCCTGAAGCATTTCGTCGAGAAGGCCGCGAAGGCTACGCTGATGGGCGATGTGTTCGACGATGCGGCCACAGGACAGGGCTTGCTGAACTTTTTCTTGCGCGCCATCAATTGCGGCGCGATCAGCGAAGCCGAAGCCGAGCGCCGCACCGGCGTAACGGCGGAAGAGTTGCGCGGCGCATCGTTCCTGAAAATTATGAAGAACCGCGCGCAGTGACGCGGCCGCGTAATTCCGCGGCGCGCGCTTATCGGCGAAACGTCGCTTCGATCAATCCGTAAGGCTCGACCGTCGGCAGAAAAATCTCGTTGTTGTTGCGCAGGCCGAATGGGCCGAGATCCACTGGAATGTGATGTTTGTTCGGCAGCGAAAAATGAATTTCGGAGACGTCGTCGAACGACGCAAGCACGGCATCGCCCATCGCGTACATCGTGTGCTGCACGGAGCGGCTATCGTGCTCGGCGAATGTTTCAAGAATCGTGCGCCGAACGCCTTGCCACAGCGCGCCGTACGCCACGCCCGCGCGCGCATAGAGCCAATTCGCCTGGATCGCCGTGGCGAAAATTCTGTCGCTGGTTTCCTCGAGCGTGGTGAAAATGTCGTTGCGAAATCCCTCAAAGCCGGAGTGGCTGCTCTTCAGCACCACCAAATCGTCGATGCCCGCGCGCACGATGGTGGCTTCGCGCGTGCCGGTAACCTCCGTGGTGCGCTTGTCGCTGCCGGCGCGCACGAATGCCGATCCGTGCGGCTTTCCGCCGACGCTGATGCGCGTCCACGGGCTCTCCCAGATATCCACGGTCGCTTTGGTCACTGCCGGATTGATGCGCAGAAAATGAGAGACGAGGCGCGCGGCGAACTCTTCGATTTCGCCGGTGCCGGCGCCGGCCAGCGCGTACACGGTATTTTTCATCGTGTCGGTCGCGGTGATGTTGGTGTTGTCGCCGGCGGCGTGGGCGGCGGTGAAATCGCCTTCCAATTGAATGCAAACGGAAAGGTCGGTGATCTCGTGCGTTTCGCCGCGCCGCTCCACGCGCACGAGCTTCACGCGCTCTTTCCCGTAAGCGTTCCACGCCATCTTCATCGCAGCCGTCAACTCCCCCGATAGGTCGAGTAGCCGTAGGGACTCAAAAGCAGCGGCACGTGATGATGCTCGGCCGGATCGCGCACTTCAAAAACGACGACGACCTCGGGATAAAATCCGGCCACGCCGAGCGCTTGGAAATACGCGCCGCTATCGAAAACCAGGCGATACGTTCCGGCGGCGAGCGCCGCGCCGGCCGGCGCGAGATTTGCGGCGCGGCCGTCGGGCGACGTTTTGGCGGCGCCGATGCGCTGCCATTCTCCGGCGGACGCGCGTTCGAGCACGACGCCAAGGCCGGCGGCGGGGCGGCCGCGCGAAGTGTCCAGAACGTGTGTGGTGATGCCGCTCATGCGGATTTCGTTTCGCCGCCGTCGCTCGCGAAAAGTTTTTCGAGGCGGCGGCGCGCGATGCGCCGCTGCTGCTCGGCGGCCTCGCGCAATTCCTTCTGAGGATTATTCTGGAGGCGCTGCTCGAGAATCGCAAGTATCTCGGCGCGGGATTTCCCGGTGGCGTCCACGATGAAGATGAATCCGAATCGTAACAGGTAGGCGCGATTGTTTTTGGCGAGACACGCGGCCGTTTCTTCGCTCGCGGCGTCCGGCGCGGCTTGTTCCTGCGCGGCCCAGCGGCGCGCGGATTCCGAGCCTGCGGCTGCGCGCTCGCCGATTTTCGGGTGCGCGGCGAAGGCTTCAAGCCAATCGGCGCGATCCAGCGCCCACCAGATTTCGTCGGCAGCGTCGCAGAGGCCGGCGAAACTCGCAAACGGACGGCGCGCGGCCATCTGGCTGGCCCAGCGCTGCGATCCGCAGCACGCGATCAATTCGGCTTCGGCATCGCCGCGCGGCAAGGCGTTCCATCCGGCGAGTTGCGGCGTCATCGGGCGTGCTTCGCGCGCTGGCCCAAAACGCGCAGGCGCGCCACGCCGCCGTCGGGAAAAATATTCAGGCGGACGTGCGTGACTTCGCCGGACGGGCGCAACTCTTTCTCAAAAACGCGATGCGCGTCGGCTTCCAGCGGAGAGCGTGGCAGGATTTCGGCCCACTTGAAAGTTGCGTGCGTTGTGTCGTCGCGTGCGTCGCTTGCCGCGCGGCACGCGTCGAGCGAACAACTTTCCGGGAAATTGCCTTTGAAGAACGAAGTCTCCACGACGACGCGATGAACGATTCCCGGTGCGCCAAGGCGCACGACCGCGAAATCGTGGCCGGGGCCGCGGCGGCGGCGCGTCTCCCAGCCGTCGAACATTCCGAGCGATGCGCCGGGAAGAATGAGATTCGCGGGCGCGCCGAAGAATTTGTCGCTCGACGCGACGACCAGGCCGCCACGTTCTACCGCGGCGAGATCGATATCTTCCCCGGCGCTCTCGATTGCTTTCCAATCGGGCAGTACGTCGCCGTGAACGCGCAGGCGCGCGACGCCGCCATCGGGAAAAATCTTGAAACGCAGATGCGTGAAGCGCTCCGGCGCGGTGATGTGGAATCGATTTTGCGAGTCGCCGATCAGCGCGGATTCCGGAAGAAGCGGCGTCCACGATTGGCCCGTGTCCAGAAGCGATTCGACGGACGGCGCGCTGCCGGCGGCGCAGGCTTCGAGCGAAGCGAGCGCGGGGAAATTGCCTTTGAAGAAACTTGTGTCAATCACGAGGCCGCGAATTCGCCCCGGAAGGCCCAGCGCGATCACGCACCAATCGCAGCCGGGTGTGCGGCGGCGGCGCGTCTCCCAGCCGTCCATCCATTTGCCGCGATCGGTGTATTTGTCGGCGGCGAAAATGGGCGCGGCGGGTTTGAGCAGGTTTTCCTTGGGCGCGAAAAATTCGTCGTTCGCGGCGAGGGCGCGGCCGCCGAGGCGTTCCGACGCGAGATCGATGAGTTCGGTGAAATCCATCAGCGCGATCCCCGTTCGAGCAGCGAACCAGCGGGCGGTCCGAGAAACTTTCCGTCCGCGAAGATGCGGCGGCCGCGTAGGAATGTCGCTTGTACCACGCCGGCCAGTTCTTCGCCATTGTACGGCGTAAGGTTGTGCCGCTGATGGAGTTGCGCCTGTTTCACGTGGAACATTTTCTCAGGATCCCATATGACGAGATCGGCGTCCGCGCCGGGCGCAAGAATTCCTTTGCGGCCATCGAGGCCGAGCAGATGCGCGGGTCCTTCCGCGAGCCAGCGCGCCACTTGCTCAAGAGTGTGGCCGCGGTGGCGCGCTTCGGTCCAAATGACCGGCAGGCGAAGTTCGAGCGAAGCGATGCCACCCCAGGCGCGAAAGAAATCGCCGCGCGCGCCGGATTTCATTTTCGGCGGACAGGGGGAATGGTCGGTGACGATGAAGTCGATTTCGCCGCGCGCGAGGGCGCGCCACAGGCGATCGCGATTTGTGGCGTCGCGAATCGGCGGAGCGCATTTGAAATTCACGGCGCCATCGGGAATCGCGTCGCTCGAAAAGTAAAGATAGTGCGGACAGGTTTCGACGCTGACGGGGTAGCGCGCGTGGCGCGCGCGGCTCAGCGAGGGAAGCGCCGCCGATGCGGACAAATGCACGATATGAATTCGCGCGCGGAATTCGCGGCTCAGGCGAATCAGCAGAGCGATGGCGTCGCATTCGGCTTCGGGCGGGTGCGAGGCGAGCCACGTTTCGTATCGCTTTGGATTTGGTCGCGCGAGGCGCTCGGTCGCGGCTTCGATGGGACCCGGCAATTCCGCGTGCGCGAGCAGCAGTGAATCGAGCTGAGCGAGCACGGGCAGAGCGGCGCGAAGATCGCCCTCATCGACGCGCTCAAATTCGGGAACGCCCGAGGGGACGAGAAAACATTTGAAGCCGAAAACGCCCGCTTCGTGCAGCGCGCGAAGCGCCGCAACGTTGCCGGGCACGACGCCGGCCCAGAAACCGACGTCAACGCGGCAACGGCCGCGCGCTGCGCGGCGTTTGGCTCGGAGCGCGGACACGCTTGTTGTCACGGGGATGCTGTTGAGCGGCATGTCGATCAGCGTGGTTACGCCGCCGGCGGCCGCGGCGCGCGTCGCCGTCGCAAATCCTTCCCAGGAGGTGCGCCCGGGCTCGTTGATGTGCACATGCGAATCGACCAGACCGGCCATGACGACGGAACGGCCGGCGTCGTGGAGCGCACAACCGGCGGGCGCGGAATCCCAATCGGCGACGGCTGCGATGCGGCCTCGGCTGACGTGCAAGGCGGCGCGGCGCACGCCTTGCGGCGTTACGATGCGCTCGCTGCGAACTACGAGATCCAGTTTCATGCGGATATCGATTTCAGAAATTCCACCAGGAGATTTTGCGCGACGCGCAGGCGATAGCGCGCGGTTGAGCGAATGTCATCGATCGGCGCGATGTCACGTTCGAGCGCGGCGCGCGCGGCTGCGATTGAGCCGGGCGCGAACGGTTTGCCGCGCAGGGCGGCTTCGGCAGCTTTTGCGCGCACGACGGTTGGGGCGACGCTTCCGAACGCGATACGGATATCGCGAATTGAGTTTGCATCAATGAGCGCGGCCGAGGCGAGGCACACTTTCGAGATCGCTTGCGCTCTGCGCGTGCCGACTTTGGCGTAATGCTGAATCCAGTTTTTCTTGTCGCGCGGCAGGCGGATTCGCGCGATCAGTTCGTCGGAGCGCAGCAACATTTGTTTGTAGCCGGTGTGAAAACCGTCGTAGGCCAGCCAGCGCGAACCGGCGGCGGAAACGAGTTCGAGCGAGGCGTCGTACACAACGAGTGCCGGAGGGGAGTCTGCGGCGGGCGAAGCGTTCGCGATGTTGCCGCCGAGCGTGCCGCGATTCTGCGTGGCGACGCTGCCGGTTTCCGCCGCGGCGCGGCAGAGTAGCGGAAATTCAGCGGCGAGTACGGCGTGATTCTGGATTTCGTTGTAGGTGGCCAGCGCGCCGAGCGTGACGCTGTCGTCGGCCACGTCGATGCCGCGGAGTTCCGGCAGCTTCCAAATATTCAGGTAGCGGCGATGCGCGAGTTTGCCGCCTTCGAGCAAAACCATCAGGTCCGTGCCGCCGGCAAACGGGCGCCAGACGCCAGGCTCGCGCGCGAGCGCCGCCAAAGTTTCGGCCAGCGTGGCCGGAGTGCGCATCTCGTAAGCGGGAACGAACGATCTCATGGTCTTGATCTCATAGAACGGCGCTCGCGGATTGGCAGGCGCGGACCACGGACTCGAAAAGTTTCGTGTAACCGGTGCAGCGGCACAAATTTCCGGAGAGGCCGGCGCGAATTTCGGCGTCGCTGGGCTGCGGATGCTTTTCGAGCAGCGCGTGCGCGGCCAGGATCATGCCGGGCGTGCAGATGCCACACTGCGCGCCGCCGCAGGCGAGAAATGCCTCCTGCACCGCGGTGAGCTGATCGGCGGAGTTAGCGATGCCTTCAATCGTGCGGATCTCGCAGCCGGCGGCTTGCGCGGCAGGGACGAGGCAACTGTTCACGAGCGAGCCGTCCAGCAGGACTGAACACGCGCCGCATTCGCCTTCGCCGCAACCTTCCTTTGTGCCGGTCAGCGTGAGTTCGCGGCGCAGCGCGTCGAGCAGGCGCTCCATTGGCCAGGCGTGAAAGCGGCGCGGCGAACCGTTCACCGTGCAGGCGATTTCGATTTTGGCGGCGGCGTCAGGCACGCGGCCTCGCGGGTTCGGGCGCGGCCGCTTGCGCGGCGGCCGCCTCATCGAACGCTTCCATAAGGCGCTCGGGGGTCGCGGGAATTTCGCGGATCGAGAGGCCGGTGGCATTTTCGATGGCGTTCAAAATCGCGGGCGCGGGACCGTCGATCGGGAGTTCGCCAATGCCTTTGGCTCCGCCGGGGCCGAAGGCGTAGGGATTTTCCTCAAAGAAAACGCGGATGCGCGGCAGATCGGCCGAGGTGGGCATGATGTAGTTGGTCATTTGACCGTTGGCCATGCGGCCTTCGTGCCACACAACATTTTCGGTGAGTGCGAAGCCAATGCCTTGCGCGATGCCGCCTTCGATCTGTCCCGCGGCGAGCACGGGATGAATCACTTTGCCGACTTCCTGCACGGCGACGAAATCGTCGACGTGCGTCTCGAACGTCGCGGTGTCAACCGTGACTTCGGCGACGTAAACGGCCCAGGCGAAGGCGCCGTAAGCGTCGCCGGAATATGTAGCGTCGTCCCAGTGCAGGCCGGGCGGCGCGTGATACTGGCTGCGCGCGCGCAGCGGGCCGCGCGTGTCGGTGTAGAAACGCGCGGCGCGAGCGAAATTTTCGGCGCTATCGTCGCCGGCGGCGAGCAGGCCGGCGGATGTGAGTTCATGCTTGAGGCCGAGCGCCGCGGCTTCGACCAGTTTGCCGACGACCATCGACGTGCGCGACGCGACGGTAGGCCCGGAATTGGGCACGGAGGCGGTATCGGGCTGCGCGATTTCGATTTGATCGTAGCCGAGGCCGAGGGCGTCGGCGGCGATTTGCGCGAAGACGGTGTTGGCGCCCTGACCCATCTCGGTGTTGGCGGTCATGATGCGCACGCGGCCATCGGCGGTGGCTTCGGCTTCGACGACGGAAGCGAGATAGGTTTCGCCGGAGCCGGTGAATCCCGCGCCGTGAAAAAATGAGGCGAAGCCGATGCCGCGTTTCACGCGCGCCCCGGGATTGTCGCGCGCGAATTGTTCGCGTTTCGCGGCGTAATCGCTTTCGCGCAGAGCGCGGTCGAGCAGGCGATTCATGTCCACAGCTTCGTGGATCACCTGGCCGGTGGCCGTGGTCTCGCTGGCCTTGATGAAATTGCGGCGTCGAAATTCTTCGGGCGAAAGGCCGATGGCGTGCGCGACGCGATCCATGTGCAGTTCGAGCGCGAAAATACTTTGCGGCGCGCCGAATCCGCGAAACGCGCCGTGCGGCGGGGCATTCGTCGCGACGACGCGCGACCGGATGCGCACGTTGGGGCAATAGTAAGGACCGGCGGCGTGGATGGTGCCGCGCGAAAGCACGACGGACGACAGCGTGGCGTACGCGCCGCCGTCGAGCGCGAAGTCGATGTCCATGGCGACAAGCTTGCCGTCGCGCGTGACCGCGGTGCGATGCCGCGTGCGCGAGGGATGGCGCTTGGTGGTGGCGGCCATGTCTTCCGCGCGGTCGTAAACGATTTTCACCGGGCGGCCGGATTTCCACGCCAGCAGCGCGGCGTGTCCCGCGATCATCGAAGGATATTCTTCCTTGCCGCCGAAGCCGCCGCCGGTTTCGGCCTGCACGATGCGAATCTTATCGGCGGGCAAACCGAAGATCGCCACGAGCGCTTTGTGAACGTAGTAGGGGCACTGCATCGATCCCCACACAGTGACGCCGTTGTGCGGATTGGCGATCGAGAGCATGGCTTGCGGCTCGATGTAAAGCTGCTCCTGCGCGCCGGTGCGGTATTCGCCTTCGACGACGATGCAATCGGCGCGCGCGAAGGCCGCGCCCGCGTCGCCTTTATTCACGGCGAAGGATTTGAAAACGTTGTCGGCGCCCCAGATGATTTCTTTGCGCGCAAGCGAATCTTCCAGCGTGAAAATCGGCGGCAACGGCTCGATTTCGACGCGCACGGCGCGGCGCGCTTCTTCGAGTAAATAAGGATCGGCGTGCGCCAGAAGCACGATGGCTTCTTCGGGATGATTGACGGCGCCGTCCGCGAGCAGCGGCTGATCGCGCTCGATCAGCAGAACGCAATTTTCGCCGGGGATATCGCGCGCCGTGACCACGGTGAATTCGTCCCAGGGAATGCCGGGACCGAATTCGATTTTGCGGATGATGCCGCGCGGGACTTCGCTGCGCACCGTAACGCCGTGAAGCATGCCGGGGAACGTGAGGTCGTCGGTATAGCGCGCGCGCCCGGTGACTTTCTCGCGGCCTTCTTTCCGCGGCACGCTGCTTCCGACGAGCTTCGGTTTCGGCGAAGGCATGGGCCTCGGCGCTGCCGCTCAATATTCGATGCGGCCGGTTTGATCGCGCCAGGCGCGGAATGCCGCCAGCGCTTCCTCCCTCATGATCGGCGTCATAGGGATTTTGCGTTGGCCTGGCTCGCGGCGCAACTCCTCATAGATAAAACGATCGTCGAATCCGGCGGCTGCGGCGTCTTCCGCCGTGGCGCCGAAGAAAACGCGGTCGGGCCGCGCCCAGTAGATCGCGCCGAGGCACATCGGGCAAGGCTCGCAACTTGTGTAGAGTTCGCAGCCGGTAAGTTGAAATGTGCCCAGCGCGCGGCAGGCTTCGCGAATCGCCACGATTTCCGCGTGGGCCGAAGGATCGTTCGACTGCGTGACGCGATTCACGCCTTCGGCGACGATGCGGCCCTCCTTCACGACCACGGCGCCGAACGGCCCGCCCGCGCCGGATTTCACGTTCTCGACGGCCAGTGCGATAGCGCGCTGCATGAATGGACTCGGCACGGATGATCCTTTTCGGTACAGCCTTAGCCGAGAATTGTAACGAACCATTGCGCGCGGCACGCCATTTTCTTGGCGCGTGGCATTCAGTTGATACAATTGTGAATCGATGAGTCTGACGCTGTTATTCGCGTTGCTGGGCGGCTTGCTGGTGCTGGCGTTCGCGGCCAACCGGCTTTTTCAGTGGACGCGCGTGCCGGACGTCGTTGTGCTGATGGCCACCGGACTTTTGATCGGCCCGGTGCTTCGCTGGGTGAAGCCGGGGCCGTTTGAAGGCGTGGCGCATGCGTTTGGATCGCTGGCGCTGATTCTGATTTTGTTTGAGGCCGGCCTCGATCTGGATTTGCGGCGCACGCTGCGGCATTTTCCGGGCGGCGTGTTGCTGGGCTTTCTCACATACGCGCTGACGACGCTGGCTGTCGGCGGAATCGTGTGGCGCAATCTGGGATTGCCGCTGCGCGATGCGATGGCGGTCGGCGCGATCATGGGCTGCACGAGCAGCACGATCGTCCTGCCGATCCTGCAGCAGTGGAAGGCGCGCGAACCGGTGCGCGTCACGCTGCTGGTGGAATCCACGCTGGGCGATATTCTCGCTGTGCTCACGACGCAGTACTTGCTCGATTTCGATCCGGCGCAAGGTTCGGCGGTGACGGGCTTGGCGTCGCGGCTCGCGCTGCAAGTTGTGATCTCCTTGGCGGCGGCGCTGGCGATCGGATATTTGTGGTCGACGCTGCTGCCGTTTCTTTCCGAACAGCGCTTTTGGCAAGTGCTGACGTTTTCGATGGTGCTGCTGCTGTACGCCGGAACGGAAGCGGCCAAAGGCAGCGGCCTACTCGCCGTTCTCGGATTTGGTTTGGCGCTTTCCAATTTGCCGGGCGCGCGGCCGGAAATGGCGGCGATGTTTCAATGGGCCGCGCCGCAGACCCCTAAGCACGAGCAGATTTTGAGTTTTCATTCGGAGTTGTCGTTTCTGGTGCGCACATTTTTTTTCGTGATGATCGGCGTGGTGGTGAAGCTGCGCGGACTGCGCGCGATCTGGTTGTTGCTGCTCGGCGTGATGGGCGCGATCTGGCTGTGCCGCTGGGTCGGCGTGCAGTTGACGTCGTGGTCGTGGCGCGAATGCACGGCCGCGGATCGCAAGGTTGTGCTGTGGATGTTGCCGCGCGGCTTGATCACGATCGTGCTGGCGTTGGCGGTGGTGGAGGCGCGCGGCGACGCGATGTCGTTTTTGCCCGCGCTTTCGTTCGCGGTGGTGCTGCTCACGAATTTGCTCGTGCTGGTCGGCGGCATTGACGCCGCGCGCGCCGCGCCGGAGCCGGCGCCCGCCGAGCCGGGCGTTCCATCCACCGCCGTGTGAGAAACGAGAAACCTCGGCACCGCCCGCGCGGTCTTACGAATATGGCTTAGAGATAGCTGTGGCCACAATGCGGTATCCTAGAACGCCGCGCGAGTCGGCCTGGCGGCGCGGCACAGGGGACACGAATGGCGAACACTACGAAACTGAATAAACGGCCGCTGGGTTCCAGCGGCATCGAAATTACCACCGTCGGCTTCGGCGCTTGGGCGGCGGGCGGCGGAGGCTGGATTTTTTCGTGGGGAGAGCAGGATGACGCCGAGTCCGTCGCCGCCATCCGGCGCGCCGTCGATTACGGCGTGAACTGGATTGACACTGCGGCGGTGTACGGCATCGGGCATTCCGAGGAAGTGGTCGGGCGCGCGCTGCGCGAAATTCCGGCGGCGCAGCGGCCGATGGTTTTTACGAAGTGCGGCGTTGTTGCGGACCCGGCTAAACCGTTCGCTCCGGTGACGCGCACGATTCGCCCCGATTCGATTCGGCGCGAGATCGAAGGCTCGCTGAAGCGCCTCGGCGTCGAGCGGATCGACCTTTATCAATTTCACTGGCCGGACGCGACCGGCGTGCCGATTGAAGACTCGTGGAACGAAATGGTGCGGCTGATCGAGGAAGGCAAAGTGCGCGCGGCCGGCGTATCGAATTTCAACGTCGAGCTGCTCGATCGCTGCGAGCGCATCCGCCACGTGGATTCGCTGCAGCCGCCATTTTCGATGATCCGCCGCGAAGCGGCCGCGGACGTGATTCCCTGGTGCGCGGCGCATGGCACCGGTGTGATCGTGTACAGCCCGATGCAGTCGGGCTTGCTGACCGATGCGTTCTCCGCAGAACGCATGGCGAAACTGAGCGAAGACGATTGGCGCCGCAAGGGCCCATTTTTTCAGGAGCCGGGCCTCAGCCGCAGCTTGAAGCTACGCGACGCGCTACGTCCCATCGCCGCGCGGCATGGCGCGAGCGTGTCCGCCGTCGCCGTCGCGTGGACGCTCAGCTGGCGCGGCGTCACGGGCGCGATTGTCGGCGCGCGTTCGGCAGCGCAAGTGGATGGCTGGATCGCCGCCGGTCAACTGGAACTTTCGTCGCAAGATCTCGACGAAATCGCGCGCGCGATCGGACAAACCGAAGCGGGCGAAGGCCCGGCGCGCCCCGCGCAGGCTGGGGCGCACGCCGGCGGCTAGCTGCGTGCGGCGGCTCTAATAGCCCTCGCCGTGTGCGCCCGCTTTCACTTTGCCTGAAAAGCTGCGGTATGCGTACACCGTATAGCCCGTAGCAAGCGTCATCCCGATGAGCCACCAGATCAGTCCGATTCGCAATCCATACTCCGGCGCCATCGCGTTGTGAACGGTCAGGCCGAACGTTGGGTCGGTCGATGCCGGCAGAACATAGGGATACAAGCTGAACGCGGCGCTCGTCAGCATGCCGAGCAGATACGCGCAGGATGCCAGGAATGTGTTGCGCTCGCGGCCGCGCCACGAAAACCAGACGATTCCCGCAAGTCCCAGAATCGCCAGCGCGGGAAAAACGGCGCCCCATGAGTTACCCGAGAAGTGCGTGGCCAGAGATGGCTGCACATGGAAGCTCGCGGCGGTGATCGCCACCGTCAGCGCCGCTACGATCCACACGAGCCGGTTCGCCAAGCGCTGCGCTCGCAGCGTCACCTCGCCGTCCGTTTTCAGAGCCACCCACAGCGCGCCATGCAAAGTGAGCGCCGCGAGCGCCGCCACGCCCACCAGAATCGTGTACCAATCAAGGACGCCGGCATTGGGCCCGGGCAGGAAATTCGTCCACAGCGGTTCGAAAAATCGGCCGCCCGCGTCAAGCGGCACGCCGCGCACGACGTTGCCGAGCGCCGCGCCGAAGAAAACAGCCAGCAGCAAACTCGCCAGCGCGAAAACGGCGTCCCAGAATGGCGCCCAGATCGCGCCGCGCGTGTGATTGCGAAATTCCACCGCCACGCCGCGCAGTGTCAGCAGCCACAACACAATCATCAGCGGCAGATAAAATCCGCTGAAACTCGATGCGTACAGCGCGGGGAACGCAAAATACAGCGTGCCGCCTCCGGCGATCAGCCAGACTTCGTTGCCGTCCCACACCGGGCCGATTGAGCCGAGAACCATGCGCCGCTCGGCATCCGTGTGCGCCACCACCAGGTGGACGATGCCCGCGCCCAGATCGAAGCCATCGAGAACAACGTACACGGCGAGCATCACCGCCACAATGCAGAACCAGAGTGTCCCCATCGCCTCCGCTCCTCAGGCCGCGCCGAGCACGTCGTCGCCGTCGTCGCCGGGGCCGCGATCGATGGCGCTATAAAGCGAATAGAGAAATAGAATCGCGAGCACAGCGTCAAGCCCCAGAAATCCGAGCAGCGTGAACCACGCGTCGCCGGCCGGCACTTGCTGCGAAACGCCCTGCTGCGTGCGCATCAGGCCCATGATCAGCCACGGTTGGCGCGCGGTCTCGGCCGTGATCCAGCCGGCCATGTTGGCGATGAATGGCAGCGGAAACGCCAGCAGCAGGATCCACAGCATGGCTCGCGACTCGTAAAGTTTTCCGCGGAATAGTTTCCACGCAGCAAGCAGTTGAATGGCGATGAAGATCGTCCCCAACCCGACCATGATGTGATAACTGAAATAAACCAGCGGAATTTGGTCCGGCCAATCTTCCTGATTGAAGCTATCGAGGCCGCGTACTTCGGCTGACCACGAGCGATACGTCAGAAAGCTGAGCATGCGCGGAACGAAAAGCGGATTGTCGAGCGAGCGATTGTTTACGTCAGGCTGGCCGAGAATGGCAATCGGCGCGCCGCGCTCGCTGTGAAAAATGCCCTCCATCGCCGCCAGCGACGCCGGCTGGTACTGCGCGACCATTCGACCCTGCCCATCGCCCGTCGGCCAGAGCTGCAGCATCGCCGCGCACACGCCGACGATCACCGCCGTGCGCACGAACAATTGCGCGCTTGCGCGATGCCGGTCCGAAAGTAAATAGAACGCGCCGACCGCGGCCACCGCGAAGCACGCAGTCTGCGTGGCGCCGAGCATGGTATGCGCGTACTGCCAGAGCGCCCAGCGATTCAGCAGCAGCGCCCAGAAACTTGCGAGGCCCATGCGCCCATCGGGCCCGATCGTGTAACCGACCGGATGCTGCATCCACGCGTCGGTCGCCACGATCAAATATCCCGAAAGCCACGAGCCCAGAAACATCGCGAACGCGGCAAACCAATGGCCGCGCGGCCCCAGTCGTTTTTCGCCGAAAAGGAATAGTCCAAGAAAACTCGATTCCAGAAAAAAAGAAAACACGCCCTCCATCGCCAGCGTTTGGCCGATCACCGCTCCGGCCGTTTTTGAAAATTCCGCCCAGTTCGTGCCGAATTGAAATTCCATCGGAATGCCCGTCACCACGCCAAGCGCGAAGCTGATTCCGAAAATTTTCGCCCAGAAGCGCGCCGCGCGGTTCCATCGCGCATCACCCGTGCGCAGCGCCGCCGATTTCATCACCAGGATCAGCAGCGCCAATCCCATCGTGAGCTGCGGAAAAATGTAATGGAACGTTACAGTGAAGGCGAATTGCAGGCGATCGACAGTCAGCGCGTTCTCAAGCATCGAGCGCGGTTTCCAGTGCGGCGCGGCGATTCATGTTCAAAAACATAACATACGTTGGTGGGCCCGCCAGGATTCGAACCTGGGACCGACGGATTATGAGTCCGCTGCTCTAACCGGCTGAGCTACAGGCCCGCACCTGCACAACATACTACACGCTCGAGGCCCAGAGAACAGCCGAGCGAGCGCGGCGTTGCCGCAACGGATTCGCTTGCAAAC
>Ga0182015_10000302_pt1 | contig 70691 bp, 55 predicted proteins | sample 712P3MmetaG_FD_120478 | JGI IMG/M metagenome (GOLD analysis project Ga0182015, IMG submission 120478) | Permafrost microbial communities from Stordalen Mire, Sweden - 712P3M metaG | ecosystem: Environmental > Terrestrial > Soil > Wetlands > Permafrost | place: Sweden: Stordalen | collected...
ACACGATCGCCCCCGACTCGAACAGGGCAAGATCGCCTTCTTCATAGGTCGGAATCTGCCCGAAAGGATGAAGCGCTCGATGCGCGGGTTCCTTCATCGCACCGAACGAAACAAGACGAACCTCGTAAGGTTGGCCCACTTCTTCAAGCGCCCAGCGCACGCGCATGTCACGCGCCAGTCCCCTGCCGCGATCGGGCGACCGTTCAAAGGCAGTAATGGTAGGGGTCATCGGCAGGGCCATGCTGATTTCTCCTTTGCGGGATGTCTCGTTGAGTGCCGGATACGCAATTTTGCCGCTCACTTATTAGACGTTCGAGATAGGCCTAAATCGACATCCCTGAATTACTTTTTTGCTCGTTCTCAAAGATTGGGTAAATTGGAGCCCTCTTCGGCCAGCGTATTTCAGCCCGACCGGCCGGAACCGGCCCATGAGCGGCCACACAGTTGGGGGCTGAAGTCCGCGCACGGCAGACTTTCGATTGTGAATCGAGTCGTGCGAAACTGTGCCTGGGATCAGGGTGCCTAGACAAATGGGCAACGCTGAAGTGGTCACGATGTCGCAGAAGGGGAGGATCCAAGAATGATGTCCGTTGGATACAATGGTCTTTGGGGCTTGTTGGTACTTGCTGGCGACATCTGGGCGGTAATCAATATCGTTCAGAGCTCCGCTTCCAACGAAAAGAAATTGATTTGGATACTAGTGGTGGTGCTCCTGCCGCTGCTGGGTTTGATTCTGTGGTTTTTCCTTGGGCCACGTGGTGGCAGGGTGTAGGTTCGAACGCATGGGGACGAGTCTCTAACTTGAGACCCCGATTTGCCGCTCTCGGCCAGGAATGGCCATGCACGACATCGAATCGATTCAGTGAAAGCTTCCAACTCATCTAAGGAAGGTTGGTAGCGGGGGGCCCGCTACGCCAATTATCTAAGCGTCGATCTCGTGTGACCCAGAGGGCAGGGCACATGCAGATTGTGGTAGCGGGGGCGCGATATGCCATGTTCGCGGAAGTCGTTTCCACTCCTTGGGGTGTGCGAGTGAAGTAAGGCGCGGGCGCGCGTATGCGGCCGTTCGATAGTGGCCGGAACCGGCACACAACCGGCCAGTGACGGTCCCGGAAATGATGGCCTTTCGGGGGCGGTCGCAGATTCTGGGTCGCTGAGCATCTGAGGCAACAGCACGGACTCAGGCCCAGTTACGCCTCGTTTCCCGCATACGGGCCCATTGCGTGCCAGCGTACAGACTACGCTGCATCGAAAGGCCAGGATCGACCTGGCGATGCTCGACATTCTCAACTTGAATCGGTTTGCAGCGATATTGCTGCTCAGCGTTGTTGTCGTCGCTGCTGCCGGGTGCAAACCCTACGCTGACCCAGAGGCAAGCTCCAAGCCCACGGTCGGGGAGTCGGCGCAATTCGCCACAGCGTCAGCGAAGCCGCGACCTGACTTGTCAGGCCGCACCCGATTCGGAATTGCATCATTCTACGCGCAGAAGTTTGCAGGCCGAGAAATGGCGGACGGCACCAAAATGGACCCGCGCCACGACAACGCAGCGAGTCGGACGCTTCCACTCGGTACCACGGCGGTGGTAACCAACACTGAGACCGGCCAAAGCGCGCATGTGACCATCCAAGACCGCGGGCCATATGTAGTGGGCCGCATCGTGGATCTCTCGTCATCCACCGCGCGAAAGATCGGAATCACGCAACATACGGGCATCGCAACAGTCACCGTCGCCCCGATCTCGGTTCCGCTGCCGGACGGCAGCACCAAACCCGGCGCCGCGACGCTTGATGCGAAACTCTGAGAAATCGGCGACAACGTAAGGGGCGGCTGGCCGCCCAGGAGCGGACATCGGAGGTGTCGAGATCAATTAGCGCACTTTGGAGCACACCACGGCGGAGGATGAAGCGGGAGTTACAAAATGGACATTGGTGGAAGCTTTTTGCCTAGTAACTCCTTTTGCTGAGCCACGATTTCAGCAATTTGACGGTCTAGCCCATCCCCCCTCAGTTCAAAAAAGAGACGGGCTCCCTCAAAAACAATCACACCGAGGCGACGTAAAATGCCTATTTTCTTAATCAGTTTGCCGCTCTGCCAGAAATTGCGGCCCGGATTCCCCCATAAGCAAGATCTGAAAAGAATACAGTGAATAAACAACCGCAAATCGCTGCTGTATTTAAAATCGTCGATTACTATGCTGGTCCCAGGATTTTCTTTGTCATACCCAAGATACTCAATCGATCCTGGCACCAGTGAACAAATAAGTTTCCGGTCGTGGTCAGGCAATTCCTTACGCCACGTATCTCGTGTCATGTTCGGATTGAGAGAGGACGTTCTTTTGCCATTCGTGGCGTTGCCGTGCCACAGGCGACCATTAAACGTCGACTGAAGCAAGCATTCATCGAACTCAATGTTAAGCCAGCTGCACAAATGAGTCATCGCCTTTATGTTCGAGCTATGCAATTTTTCCAAATCAATGATCCGAATGTGATCATCCTTCAGCCTCTCGACCAGTTTACTCAGCTCGTAGCAACCCTTTGAGTAGTTGTTATATTCGTGTAAGACAAGAAATATTGGTGGGACCTCCCTTTGCACCCGCCACGCATAGATTGTTTTCCAGGAGAGCCAATCTTGTCGCGGATCTCGAGTCATCCCGATGAAATACAGCTCGGGAAAAGCCTCCAACATAGTTTGCCATTCGTCATGAACGTGCGTATGGGTGTGATAACAAATGTATCTGATCTCAGTAACATTAAAAGACCGCAGGCATAGTCCATATGCTATATGCACAAGGACGAAGAACTCTTTTCTAGACAACCGCCGATTGCTGTCGATTGTGCAATATTCGTTCACGATGCCCAGTAGTGTTTTCTTGAAAAGCGTTGAACACACACGCAAATCTTCGTCGCCGTCGGACCCAAAGTTACCCGCCCCAAGGTCCTTTACATCGCCAAAATAACCTCCTCCGGATGTGTCAAAAATTATAGGGAACCTTTTAATGAACCAATCAATTTGCCGACTCACGTCATCAATTGACGCAGGTATCAAAGAAAGCATCGCTCCTGCATAAGGCAAAGTCAGTACATTAGGGTGACTGTCAAACAAACTCTGGATGAGGAGCGACCCCGCACGGCCATAGGCCATCAACGCGATGAGGTTTATATTTGCGACGAGGTCGCCAACCGTTTCTTGTCGGTGAGGTGCGCCGTGGAGGGAGGGAGCCTCTGTCTGGTCCTCACCGTCCGGCAATGGCCCTCGGGCGTTCGGAGGGACAACGTGAATCATGCAAAAACCTCGCAGGCAATTGGATTTCCATTCATGCGCGCTGCACCGACTGTCGGGAGAACCTTGCACCGTGAAAGAGCGCTCAACACTGCAACTACGGTCACACGGATAAGCTCTCGCATGAGCGCGAACCCTTCTGAACGGCCCGATGCAGATGCTCACGCAATGGCGCGATACGAGACCGGACCTAAGTCACGCGGCGATCTGCTCTGCCGAGTAAGTCGCCTCGGTTTGTGATGCGCTAGTCATTCGGCGCCTGTTGGCTCAAAGAACCGCGACGCATTGCCCGGGGTTCGCCGGGATCGTGACGGCGGTGCCGTTAACAGCGACGCCGGCGAAGCTCGGTTGTTGGGACTGGCCGGGCTCGGACACCATCGCGGCGGCGCCACTGAGAGTGATCGCCGCGGTGCCCGGCGGAAACGGCGCCGAAAGCGCGTGCGGCCCGGTCCGCGGGTTGAGCCCATTCAGCCAGCCGCCGCTCGTGCTGACTGGCGGGGCAGCCCTACCTGATCGCCCGCGTCGGACTCAATTGCTCAGTGTTGCTTCAAGCCGCGGCGAGCGCCGCTGGTTGTCTCGAAAGTGGTAGCGGGGGCCTGATTTCGCCTTCGTCTACTCTCTTGCGTCTGTCGCTAGCAGCCTGATTTCCGGGGGTTTCTAGAGGTAGTCGGCTTCCCCTCGGGTTCACTTTCCCCAGGGCGGGCGACTGAGGATTCGGCTCGGTAGCGCGGCCGTGGACTGGCCTTTTGGGTATCCGGCGAGCAAGAATTAGCCGCCATTAAGTCGAGCTGAGAAGAACAAATGCGACAGCTATGTGGATCGGTCGGTGCGGTTCTCGTGTTGCTGCCTGGGGTTCTGTTGGCGCAAGCGATACCCAGTCATCCCACACCAGAGTCGCGAGCGCGCGATTTGGGAATTCCATTCGATGGTACGCCGGGGCCCTTCAATGCAATCACCGACGTCAAGGGCGTCGAGGTCGGATACAAAACGCTAATCTCGGGTGAAGGAAAGCTTGTTATCGGCAAGGGCCCGGTGCGGACGGGCGTGACGGCCATCCTGCCGCGCGGCAAGCGAGGAAAGCAAAGTGTATTCGCAGGTTTCTTTTCCGGAAATGGCAATGGTGATATGACCGGAACTCACTGGATCGAGGAGAGTGGCGTTCTCGAAACGCCCATCCTAATCACCAACACGAACAGCGTCGGCGTGGTACGGGACGCTGTGATTGCCTGGTTGGTTCAACGAAATCAGCCGGGGGACTTCTGGTACCCCGTAGTTGCGGAGACCGCGGACTGGCTTTTGAATGACATCAAAGGCCAACACGTGACAGCTGAGGATGCACTGGAGGCACTGAACTCAGCTGCCGGTGGCCCGATCGCCGAGGGAAATGTGGGCGGCGGCACTGGGATGATCTGTAACGGCTTCAAGGGAGGAACTGGAACGTCATCGCGCAAATTAGAGACCCGCGATGGGGGCTTCATGGTGGGGGTGCTGGTGCAGTGCAATTACGGGCGGTGGCCGCAGCTGAGAATCGCGGGTATTCCGGTAGCTCGTGAGATGAACATACCGCAAAAAAGATGCGTTCAGCGTCAACTGACTCCTCCCACGCGGGATCCTTTCGATGGGACGGTGGCTCCCGTCTGCGGTACAGCGCCATCAGCCAGAGTCGACGGGGCTAGCAGCCGCGACGTTGGTTCAATCATTGTTGTGATCGCCACTGACGCGCCGCTTACTCCCGACCAGTTGAAACGGCTGGCGAGGCGGGTGCCGCTGGGTCTGGGACGGGCCGGCGCGATCGAGATGACGGGGTCCGGGGATATATTCATCGCATTCTCGACGGCCAACGCCGGTGCAGACGAGGGGAACGGTGCCGATTCAAATACGCCGGCTCCCGCAAAAGGTGTCATGGTCGAGCGATTGATCAGCGAGCAAATGAATCCGTTATTCACCGCGGTAACCGAGGCGACCGAAGAGGCGGTGGACAATGCACTAATCGCTGCTCGGACGATGACCGGCCCAAACTATTGGGTTGTATCGGCAATACCGCAAGACCAGCTGAAGGATATTCTGCGCAGACACAATGTGCTGAAAGAGTAATACGCTCTAGCGGACCTTCGCGAGCGGCAGCTCGGGGTCAAGAGCAGTCATTTAACTTGTGCCGTCCCCCGCTTAGGATTCGCGAGCCGTCGCGGCCTGCTTTCAAGCGCGCGCTCGATGCCCGCTTGCAGGACTTCCGGAGCCCCATATAGAGCGGTCGGGAGCCCAACCCATGTCCAAGGTCAAAGTAAGCGCATCGATTTCCGTCGACGGATTCGGTGCCGGTCCGGCGCACCAAAGGTTTCAGCTACCATGTCTACACAGAGGCTAGCGACGAAACTGCCACCGGAGATCGCGCGGCGCATGAGGGGAGGAAGAGAACATGGCCAGGATCGTGTTTGGAATGAACCAGTCCTTGGACGGCTACGTCGACCATACGAAGTTTTCGCCAAGTCTCGTGCTCTTCCGTCACTTCGTTGAGCAGACGCGCGGCTTGGCGGGCAGCGTGTACGGTCGCCGCATGTACGAGGTCATGCGCTATTGGGACGAAGATCTAACTGAGTAGGTTGCAGAGGAACGCGACTTCGCGGCGGCGTGGCGGAGGCAACCGAAGTGGGTCGTGTCGCGCTCGTTGAAGTCGGTCGGCCCCAACGCCACGCTTGTCGGGGATGACCTTGAGGCGGCGATAGGTGGGTTGAAGGCTCAGCTTGCCGGGGAGATTGAAGTTGCCGGACCAGAGCTGGCGCAGAGCCTCACCGATCTCGGTCTGATCGATGAGTATCGACTCTACCTGCACCCCGTCGTGCTTGGTCACGGCAAGCCATTCTTCGCCGGCCCTCGGCCGCCGCTGCGCCTTGTGACCAGCGATCGAATTGCCGGGGATGTGATGAGGTTAACCTACGTTCCTGCTTAATCGCGCGGCTCGCCGGCCGGACTACGCGGAAGCGTTATGTCCGCTCTGGATCGGCTCCATTGTTCTGACCGAGCGCAGAAAGGTGTCGCGCGCATCGGCTCCGAAGCGGCCATTCTTCAATGGTCAAAATGGGTCAATTGCTGACGTTGCGGCGCGGCAGCTAAGTGGTAGCGGGGGCGTGCTACCCATTGATCTACCCGAGGTGCACCTAACACGAGGTGGCTCCGGGCTCAGCCCAGCAGCCCGCTAACGCTCAGCTGCTGGTCGAGGCAGAGATCCCGGGTTAGGTGTGAATCCGGTTCACCACCGGCCAGGTCCCCGGCTCTTCGTGCCCGGGAACGCTGTCTGCGTCTTTGGGAGTCTGCGGTGCGGGGTGTGCGGTAGCCTGCTCGAGCAGACTGTCCGCCAGGAGTGCTTCCAAGGGATAGCCGGTGCGCGCCTCGATCCAGCGGAAGGCCGACCCGAGTGAGGTTGCTGACCAGACCCTGCGGCCCTCTGCAGTGCTGATGTCCCAGGGCGAGAAGGTCGCACTATCGGGCCGGTAGCGAATAATCCGGACCACACCGGCAATATCGACGCGCCACACCTGCGGCGCGATTTCTCTGATGGCGTAATCCATGACGCTTCTCCCCTGAAGCCTGACGCGCCGCCACCGAGGCAACTTCCGCGGCACTGTCCAACTGGCAACGTCGGCGGGATCAGCATAGCGCCAGGCGGTGCGGGTTCACTCGTTACTGGACATATGCTGGCTCTGGGCGACATATGTAACTCACCGGCCCCATCTCCTCATCTTCCAAACGAAAGACGGCCGAGCGTGCGCTCGGCCGTCCGTACGTTATAGAACTCACAATATGAGTCCCAATATGATTGCTTCGGGAGCCCAGATAGGCCCTGATTTGCTAGTCAATGCGTCACTTCGGACAGTTTGAACACATCGAGTGTGCCAACGCCCGACGCCGGCGCATAACCGTTGCGACCATGATAAAACCAGTTGTCCCCGGTCGAGATGGTACGTATGACAGGAAACCGTCCAAACGAGAAGCCAAGACGCTGCAGGTTGTAGAGCTCCACGTTGAGCAATCCCAGCCGATGACCGGCATTCTGGCCCAACAGTGCCGTGACGCCGTTTAGTTGTGGCGCCACGAAACTCGTACCCCCCAGGTGCTCCTGACCGAACCCGGTAACGCTTGAGGTGTAGTCCACGACGTAGCCGGTCTGCGGATCGGCATTGAACGACACGTCTGGCACGTTACGGCCCGGGAAGTTGGCCGGAAACGTGAAAAGCACCATTGCCGGACTCACGTTGGTCTCCGTGAAGGTCTGTCCTGGCCGGGTCAACTGCGTGCCGGCGACAAAGAGTTGATTCAGCGGGATGAAGAAAAACGAGCTGACGCCGCCGCCCGTACCGACGGAGAAGATCCCGCACTGGAAGAAATTGGTAATCCCCAGCGCCTCGCACAGTGGCTCGAGATAGTCCCAGCCCCAGACGCGTTCCACCGGATTGTCAATCGTGAGTATTCCGCCCGGCGTGCTGTACATCTGCGGACCCGGCAGCGTCGTGCCGCCGCCCGCCGTCATCGCCGAGTCGCTGGCCGGATAGTCGACGCTCAGCGGAGTAGTGAAGCCCTCACCCTGTCCGAAGAACCTGACCGTGTCGAAGGCCCCGCTGTCACCGGCCGCCGAGAACAGGCTCTGCCCCTGCAAAGCGGCAACCACGAACAGCTCATGCATGGCCTGCAGACTGCTCACCTGCTCACCGTCAAAGGGATCGGTGACGGTTCCGCCGAGCGTCTCATCGTCGAAGATCTCCGGTTCGCCGAAGCTGGTGGAGATCGAGTCGGCGCGGTTGTCATGCACGGCCTGCGCGAAAGCATCCACGAATGCCTGATTGGTGTTCGGGGCCTCATACACGACAATCTTAGCGCCTGTGGCGATGCCGCCTGATTGCGCCACGTCCACCGTCGTCTCATCCGAACCGGCGGCGTCGCTCGGCGGCCCTGAACCACCGTCGACATTGACGATGCTGATGCGGTCGGGATTGACCGTCAGGCCGAGCGAGTTCCAGTAAAAGAACACGTCGCTGGTGGTGAATGAGGCCAGCGTCACGATGCCGATTGTGCGCCCCGCGCCGTCGACGCCCTTTGCAATCAACGGATTGACGTCATAGACGGAATCGAAATCGAGTACCGTCAAGTTGCCGAACCTGGCGGATAAATCCCCTGGCTGGCCGGTGCTTAGCCGCTGCACCGGCATGCCATTGATGGTGTCCGGGGCTCTTTGAATGTTGTTATGAAGCGTCGGCTGGGTGCTGAAGCCAACTACTCCCTGCACCACTGAGGCAATCGCTGCCGGCACCACTGGCTTCGACACGGCGGCCCGGAAGGTAAAGGCCGGTGCTTTTACGCTCGCCGGCATTTCGAATTGATGCACGCTGGTCTGGAACACCTGCTCCAACGTCGACACACAACCCGTCACGGACAAAGTTGTCGCGCTGGTTCTCGCCACCGCCAGGCCGGCGGCGGCGAATGTTGCCGTCACCTTCTGCACGTCGGCATCGCTCGGGCCGAACTGCGCCTTCACCTGATCGGGGGTCAGGAACTTGCCGTACAATGCATCACTCGACGTCGCCAGGCGCTGCATCAGTGCTTCGGCGCCGGCCTGGTCGCTCAGCTTCAAAGCGACAGTTACCGAAATTGTCGGGTCACCGGCGCTTTTGAGCGCCCCCATATCAACTGCTGGCGTCGCGGCCAATACCGCCGACGTGCCGATCATTCCGAGCATCGCGGCCGCGATACCGGTTTTATATAGAGATATTCTCATCGGAACCTCCCCAATTAGTGGCGTAAAAGTTTGAGTTCAGGCGATTTCAACCGGGAACAGACCGTCCGTCACATCAAAGCTGTGCAGCGTGGTGAATGTCTGCGCAGATAACGATCCTGACGCATCCACCCAGAGCGGCCGCAAACATCACAGAAAATCCAGACCTTCTCGTGGCACTACCCGTCTAGTTCCGGCCGCGCAGCACGGCGTGCTCATTGCCGCTGGGCCAGGTACCGTCACTTCACGCTATAGCCACGTCCCTCAAGACACGCCGCCTGCGCGCGCAGGTTTTCCTCATTATTCGGCGGCGCTGCGAGCGCACTCGGAGACGCCGCGCCGGGGGCAGCACCGGTAGGTGTTGTGCCGGAGCCCGTCTGCGATGCGGCCCAGTTGCGGCATTCCTGCCTGTCGCGTGCCTGCTGCTCGGGGCTCTGGCCACTCTTGGGATAGGCGAATAAATTCGCACCGCCCCACTGCGCTGCGGCCTGATTGAGCTACGGCCTGGTACCCGCTCATACTGTGATTCCAAACGTAGTAGTTGTCATCCGCGTAGTAGTAGGGCACACCGTTCCACCACAAGGTCGAGTAGTAAAACGGCAGCGTGGCCAGGAACAGGCCGTACCCCGGCCAGAAGCAGCAGCCAAAGCCGCCGCGAAAGCCAGCGAAGCCGCGTACGCCGCCGCCACGAAATCCAAAGACGCCGGCGTGGCCGACCGCGCCAAAGTGGCCGCCGCCCGACGCTTGGGCCGGAGCGCAGACGACGAGCCCTGCAATCAGGGCGAGGCCTAGCGCTCGTAGGCCGTGGAGTGTGGTTTGGGTGTTCATGGCTCCCTCACATGAGGTCGCGCATTTCCCCGCGCCCGTGAGTTGCATCGGAGACCCGAAAGGTTCTTTGTGTTCCGATCTTTCGGCGACTGTGTCGTCGCGTCGTTCCTCGGGAACGCGGCCTTAGGTACTTACCCGACGGTCTGCATCAGGCGCACTGGGAACGTTCGCCCGCGGCTCTCCGCGGTGTTCCAGTTCGCTATTGGCTGATTTGCGGTCGTATCGATAACCGCTGGGAACGGCCACCAAGCTTGCGATAGCTGTGGCACACAAGACAAAGGGATTAGGGGCAGAACGCGGTGCACGTCCGCAATCGTCGAAACAATTCGCGGAGCCAGGTCGTCCTGCAAAGAATGTCGTACTGAACGAATAGCGTGAGGGGCGTCCGTGCCAAAGTAAACCGAAAGACCTTTCCAAGACGTGTTTTTTTCCGGCGCGTGGCGACCTATGGGCTTGGCGCTGCGATCATCCATGGCCTCGGCTTGAGTCTTGCGACCGCAGAGACCAAGGTGCCTTAGAACACGGTCTCGTACCAAGATAAGCCGAAAGGTACACAGCGCTGCGACGGGTGTAACAATTTCCAGCCGCCGAACGCCTGCAAAATGGTCGAGGGGGAAATCAGCCCGCAGGGCTGGTGCTCCCTCTTTACGAAGAAGGCCTGAGGCCGCCAGACATGGCCTGGCCTCGATAGGTCGGCCGAAGCGCCTCGAGAAGTGGTAGCGGGGACAGGATTCCGTCATTACTTGCCGCTATTCCGCGCCTGCAAGCTCGGAGGCATATTCGCAAAGGATCCCTCAACCTCTAATTTTTAGGGCACCTGAGATGGTGCGAAGCACCCAATCCACTACCGGATCGCGTCCCGCCTGAAAATCCGCCCACGTTTCCGCGATCTCTCGATCTGGGCGGATCAGGTTTTCTTCGCCACGCGCGAATCGATAGAACCGTACGGAGTAGCGAGCTACCCATCGTGAGTTCGGAAGAACCATCTCACGGGCTTCCTGATAGCTATTCGGCTTCTAACCGATCGACTGTCCGACGAGAATTGCCTTGGTCCGTTTGCGAAAATGCGCCGCGTTCGCCATCGCGGCTGAAAAGGTTCTCGGCCCGATCAGGACAAAGAGGTGCCCTGAGCGATTGATCTTGGACATGCGACGAATCGGGTTGACCACATACTTGAGGCCTTGCTCGAAATCTCCTCCCGCATTCAGCCGTAAATCAATCACCAGATTATCTGGATGTTCACGCTGCATAAGGTCTGTCAAAGCACGCGCAGTATGTTTCAGATCTTTGTAGGACCGGAAGTTGCAGTAGCCCGTCTGTGGTGCCGGGAGATACGTGCACCAAAAGTCCTGAGCTGGCTGCTGCAGGTAGAATGCTGGATGAGACACAGCATGCAACCATCCTGTTTCAAGGATGTCGGTAATGGAGGCCCCGCGGAACTGGTTAGCTTCTCCGTGATATTCGAGTGTCACTTCGTTTCCTGCATCGGTAAGTACGACGTAGCGCACTGTGTCGCGATCCGGAGTGATTCCCAAGCCGTGCAGCACCATGCCATCGTCGAGGAGGGCAGTTGCACGCACGTCACGTAGAGCTTGTGTTTCGTCGGCAGGCGTCAATGTCAAGAGCAGCTCCTGAGCGCGGTTGACCTGCGTATCGTCAATCTTGAGCAATCGTCCTCCGAGAGCGTCGCGCGCGCCCGGAATATCTCGAGTGGAGATCAGCCGGTAGTCCTTCCCGAATCTCTCAAAGTGGACCGGAAATATTGACGCGTCGGCAGGAACTCGGATGTAGGTGTGCCCGTCACCGATAGAATTTTCTATCCGATCCATGCCGACGAAGGTCTCATCACGGTTTAGATCATCCAGCCTCCGATCCAATCGGCTTACTTCCTGAACAAACACTGCTTTGGGGAGGAAGTGAAAGGCATTTGCGTGCCGCTTGGGAAGTTCGGTAGCGAGAAAGTTCAAGTCCTCGTGCCACTGCTCATTGCTTACGGGCGGCGCGGTGGTGGGCTGTGCGCTCAGTTGCAGCGTCGGGATACATGCACAAAAGAGCGAGTAGAGCGGGAATGCCTTGAACACGGACAGCAGTATAGGACGACATGGAATCACTTCGCTGCACCTCGGATCTCGCCTGCGCGAGTGGCTAAAGAACGGCGACCCGGCATGGCCGCCGATGAGATCACTGTTGGGCGGAGACAGCGGCCGACGAATGTGGCCACCCGTGGTTGAAGGTCGGTCGTGCACTGTGCACCGCCCAGAAACACCAACCCCTTGGAGGATGTTATCCACCGATTCAAGGTCTACCACGCTCAGCGGTCATGCCGGGCTGCATCTGGCGCTGTGGCTGATGGGCGAATTTGGCATGGCGGGTTGACAGCGCCGCGGGGGAGTGGTGAGCATCTTGCGCTCACATCCTCACGCGAGACTCATCATGCGCAAATTCATTCTGCTGACCGTAGTCGTCTCCGGCACCCTGACGGGCGTGCCGGTGATGGCCGCCAACACCAGCCCCAACTACGTGGTTCTCGAGCATTCGGCAATGCGCGCCCAATTACCGTTCAGCGACGCTGTGATTGCCGGGAATACGCTCTATGTGTCGGGCTCGATCGGGCTCGATCCGGCCTCGTTAGCGGGCGGGATCAAGACCGCACGGGCTCCGGAGGACGCGGCCACCGAGGCGCGTTCCGTCCTGGATGCCGTAAAGCGCATCGTCGAGGGGTCCGGATTCAAGATGGACGAACTCGTGAGTGTGCAGGTGTTTTGCACCGACCTGACCCTGTTCGGCACGTTCAATGACATCTACCGCTCGTACTTTCACGATCATCTTCCCGCGCGCGCATTCATTGGCGTGGACAAGCTGGTCGTCCCCTCGGCCCACTTCGAAGTGATGGCTATCGCTGTCAGGAGCGCTCGCTTCCGACCGGCACCCGACGTTCCCCGCTAAAGCTACGCTCAGTGTTGCTCCAAGCCGCGGCGAGCGTCGCTGGTTGTCTCGAAAGTGGTAGCGGGGGACCTATTAAGTAGTCGCTTTTCGCGGCCAGCATCCCGTAGCAAGGGTGGCGGGGACGCCGTGACGCGATTGCGGATTGACTCCCTATAAGTGCGGGGGTAGGTTCAAACACCTCTTTTTGCAGACGATCACAATCAGAAGTCGATCGAGATGAAGATGCGAATCGTGATGCGTTGGCACGCGCTGCTGGGCGACATGCCGAGATGATCCGAGGGTCATCCGCGAATGACACTAACCGAAAACATTATCGTTGCAATTGTCTCGATGGCTGCGTCTTTGCTCTTGATGGCAGCGCTGAATTTGCTGTGGCCGGCAAAGATGCGCTATTCCAGAGACGACCAGGTTGGCTGGCAACTCAGCGTCTTGGGCATAACTTACGCTGTCATATTGGGATTCATGTTTTTTGCCGAATGGTCGAACTTTACCGCCGCGGAGCTGAATGCTGACCTTGAGGCTAGCGCTTTGAGGAACATCTTTCACTTGGCTGAGGGCTTGCCCCCGCAACAGCGTGCGCAACTCGAAGTGCAGACCCGTGCGTACGCGGCTGCGGCGCTCGATGAAGACTGGCCGGCGATGGCAGGTGGTCAGACGCCGGAGAAAAGCCATCAGATCAACAACTCAATGTGGAAGACGTTGACGTCTGTCAAGGCAGGCTCTGCGTCCGAGGCGACGGTGGAGGATCACGCGCTTTCTGAATTGAGCACTCTTACCATGCATCGCCAAACCCGAGTGGTTCAAAGCGCATCTCGACTGCCAGTTATTTTTTGGTATGTCCTTCTCGTCGGAGGAATTCTGACGATCATCTCAGTCACGATGTTCGGATCGATAAATCCCAGGCTACATGCATTCCAGGTGTCTTCGCTTACTTTGCTCGTCACGCTCTCCATGCTGGCTATCGCTGATCTCGACTGCCCGTTTCGTGGATGGGTTCACGTCAGCAGCTATGCGTTTGAACGCGCGCAGCAGTACATGCGGTAGATTCATGCCTCGCAATTGCAGCCTGGCAATGAGCCGGAAAAGGTAGGCGAGAGTGGTAGCGGGGGCGTGATTTATTCTGTTCCTAGCACCCCTAGAAGCGCTCGCGTGAAGTAGGGCGCTAAGCAAAAAGGCCGAGCAGTCTGCGGAGCTTGTCGTAGCGGGACTTAGCTAGTCCGCGCGACCGTGGCGCCGGCGTAGGCTCAGGTTGGGTGGTCCCGACATGGCATTGAGATTCGTGGAGAGCTGGTAAATGCATATTGGCCTTATCGGAGGGATTGGCCCTGCGGCGACTGATTTTTACTATCGGCGTCTGATTTCAACGTTTGCCAAGAAGAAGGCCGCGCTTGAGCTGACGATCGTGCATGCCGACACACCAACGCTCCTCGGGAATCTCGCAAGTAAGGACGCCGATAGCCAAGTCGCCATCTATATGAAGCTGACTAACCGCTTGGCGGCGGCGGGGGCCGAGTGTGTCGCTATCACGTCCGTCGCCGGCCACTTCTGTATCGACGCGTTCAAGGCGTTGTCCGTGCTACCCGTTGTAGACATGATTTCCGAAGTTAACCGAGCCATTGCACAACGAGCCTTCGAACGGATCGGCATCCTCGGAACCCGCACGGTGATGGAGACGCGCCTTTATGGAAGTGTTTCCCGTGTTGAAGTCGTCCCGCCCAGCGGCCAGGATCTGGAAGATGTGCACGAGGCCTATGTTGCGATGGCAGCGTCCGGCATCGTTACAGAAGCTCAGAGCGCGGTTTTCACCGCGGTCAGCAAACGGTTGCTTAAGGAACCTGGCGTACAGGCAATCATGCTCGGAGGCACCGATCTCGCACTGGCCTTCAACGAGCGAGACACAGAATTTCCGTTCATCGACTGCGCTGGCATCCATGCGGACGCCATCGCGAAATTGGCCACCACCTGAGATTGTCCCTGGCGTCGGCAGCCTACTGCGGGTGGAGGCGGCGTCCTTCTAAATCCGCGGGCGAGATAGCGGAAGTGGGAGCGGTCGCAGGGGAGGATGCCGCGGGTCCGCGCCGTTCTTAGGTGCTCTGCGACGGAGGGGGCGAGGGCAACGTGGCGCGCCGAGCGCTAGCCCCGCCGGCGCGCGGCGCTGGGTAGGTTCGCAGATGCGGCCAAGACCGGTCGGCCAATCCGTCCGCAGCCGGCCAACTCCGGTCGGTCGGGCGGTCTAAGCGCCCGCGCCGAAGCGGACGTTGGTAGGTCGCGGTAGAGTATTGGGATGGCATGAACCTTTCCACTTGCCCGTTTTCCGGCCGATCACCGGAAGGTGCTTGAGGAGGAGTGAAGTGCAGTTAGGAAAATTGCCATCTTCTATTTCAGTGCTTTGCGTGCTGGCGCTCGCCGGGTGTGCACACGCCAAAGGAGACGGAACAGACGCAGCTGTCCTTCGGGCCGAACGGACTCGACAGGTGGAAGTCCTCGTTGCACATCCAACTCCGACCAACCTGGCGGCGGCCGCGTTCCTTGCTGAGTCGGGCGACCTAATCGGGCGGCGGCCTCTCGAATTAATCGCACAGGCCGAGGCGCTTGCGCCGCAGCGTGCGGAACTTGCCTGGGTTCATCTCGCGATCTGCGAACGACTCAAGTGTGGGGCCAAAGAGCAGATTGAGGTTCATCTGCAGGAGATCGATGCAGATAACGGGCTCGTATGGGCCGCCGATCTGGAGGATGCGCAATCATCGGGGTCCGCAGTCGCCGTCACGGCCGCAATTGCCCGGATCGGCGCTAGTCCGAGAATGACGCTCTATTGGAACCAGCTCGAGGTCATGATGGTAGACGCGCTGGTCGTGGCGAGTCCGTCTCAGACTCTTGCCACGCGAGGAACTGAGGCCATCGGCGTGCTTGCCGCGCAGGCCATCCCGCCCCTTCAGCCGATGTCCAAAGCCTGCCGACTTGAACAGCTCAGTCTGCCGGGCCGCCGTGCGGCGTGCGAGGCTTTGGTGGCGCGCATGGAGCAGTCGAGTACGTTGCTCACCCAGAGTCTGGCAATCAGTATGCAGGAGCGGTGGTGGCCGGCCGGTAGCCCACAACGAGAAGTTCTTCGCGCCAAGCGCCGACGGCTCGACTACCTCATGACGGTGTCGAGTCGCATTCGGTGGTGGCGAACGAACCGGGACATGGCAGTCCGTATTGACGCGGCGCGAAAGACCGACCGAGAAGAAGACGTCGAGCTTGCGATGATCAAGTCGTTCCGCTTACCTCCGGAGCCTCCGATGGACTGGAAGGACACCTTGCATCCGGGGTAGTGGTTCCCTCGCTCTTGCACCTGCGTACGTCCGCTCTGCCACTTGTGAGTGTCTCCTTTCGCGCAGCGCGAGTGACTCAGAAGGGTCAACTGCTCGCGATCCGTAGCCCAAGTAGTGGTGCTCGGAGCCCAGCGTAGCGTAGGGGAGCGGATGAGAGCCGCGGCACACCACTGAGGCGGGAGATCAGGGTATGGTCAGTCCGTCAGCAGGCGGCCGGCGGCCGCGCATCAAGACGCGGTAAAGGGCCCGTCTCGTCGGCACCGCGTATCGAGCTCACGCTCGACAGTGTTGGGCTCACCGCGCACCGGGCAAGACTGAGATCAATCGTCTACTTGCTAGCTGGTGACGCCGCCGCGACGGGCGTGAGATCAACGTTGTGCATAACGGTGATGAGCCAGCTCCCGCTTGAGGACGTGAACACCAGATCAAGAAGACCGGTGCGCACAGGGCGTGAAACGCCGTCAGGAGTCAGCGCACCTGTCATCTCCCACCGCACGTCAACAACCGCGACGTCAGGTTTCAGGAACCGGATCTTCTTCACTGCGGCAGTTTGGTGGCTCTGCATGAACATCTTCTGGAACGCTTGTGCGTGGAATTGCTCGATGTTCTCGCGGCCCGCGGCACTCACGCCGCGAACATTGGTGAAGTCGGCATCCGCAGCGAATGCCGAAGCGAAAAGGTGTGCGTCGTGCGTGTTCCAGCCAGCGAGGAAACGGTCGGTGATCACGGCGTTAATGGCCGCCTCATCGGCAGCGTGATGAGCGTCTCCCGTCGCCTTGGCCGCGAGTGGAATGCCCAGAGCCGTTACGACAATAGCGATCAAGACATTGCGCATCGCAATAACTCCTGGAGGGAATCAGTCGGGACGACGCTTCAATTATGCCTCAACACAGGACTTTGTCGAAGCCGCCTTGAAACAAAGCGGCCGCCCGGAAATGGCAGCTCAGGGTCAGGTAGGGAGTGGATAGACCAACAGCGCGTCCGCGAGCCCGTCTCGTGCGGGCAGGTTGGTAGCGAGCTGTCGCTAAGTGATTGTTATTTCGAGTGGTAGCAGGGGCGTGATGTGCCCCGCTTCCCCTGAATTTGCGCGGCATAGGCGCGGGTGTTTTCGGCAAGCTCCGCGTGCCCTCACGTCAAGATCGACGCCAAGTACGTCGACGATCACCTGGGCGCGCTCGTTAAGGACGAAGACCTGAGCCGCTACATCCTCGCTGAGTGAACCCCCGGCACTCTTCCCCGCCGGTGTTCCTGAGCCGGACGGTAGTGTTGCACTGCAATGACGCTACTGTTAAATGAGGCGCGCGTGCGCCTCACATGACTCGGACGCACATAGCGCCCGTAGCGGGGGCGTGTTAGGTTTAATTATCAAGCCACGGAGGCGCTCTCATGTCAAAGTCGTCGCATTCATCGATGGTCACCGTGTTTGCAGGTCTGGTTGCGCTCGGCGTTCTACCGGCGCCGGGATGGACGCAAATTGTCCCGACTGCAGATCCCACTAACGCGGCTTACGGCGGCACCGTCAACTTCGATTTCGGAACCGCGGACGTGAATAACACGGGCGGCGGACTCAATCAGGGCAGTGCGACCGGGATCGCGACGGTGACCCCGGGTCTGCTCACAAGCGCGAGTGGTAGTGCGCTGGATCCGGCCAGTAGCCAGGGCAGCCTCCTGGCGGCAAAAACTTCCGCTAATGCGTCCTTGTATTACTACTTCACAGCTTACGGACCGAGTGCCGGCGTGAGCGTGCCGCTGCTTATTTCAGCGACTGCTGGTGCAAACGCCAACGCTGTTACAGGTGCCACGGCGAGCGGCGCCGGAGTGGTCAGTTGGGCAGCCAACGGGAAGGTTGTGGGGGAGCTCATTACTGGGGTCACATGCGACGGACCTTCCTGCACGGCGAACACTGCCACCCCCGGTGTGCCGGCAGGGGACGTGAGCGACGGGAAAGGCATCAGCATAGAGAACGTGCCCTTCACGACTACATCGCTCGCTCAGAACTCCACGACGCCAAGCTACGCCTCCTTCGCCGAGATTGAGGCGGGGGGAACTGTCAACGAGGGGACTGGTACGTTCTCCGCCTTTGCGGATCCGGTGATCGAAATCGATCCGACCTGGCTCGCTACGCACCCCGGCTACTACTTGGTGTTCAGCTCGAACGTGACTCCGCCAGCCGGGACCGGAACCGGTCCCGGAACCGGAACCACTGGGGTGCCGGAACCGGGCACGTTGCTGCTCGCGCTGATGGGAATTGCCGGAGTCATGTTGTGGCCGCGGCGCCGGGTGGCCTCAGCCGCTGCATAGGCCGCCGCCGCGAAGGCGCGGTCAGATCCGGAATCGTTCTTTCAGCTCACCGGCCATGGGGCGGACTCATGGCTCATTGGGATCAGAACGTTGCGGCGTGTGGTAGCGGGGGCGGGATTTGCCACGTTCCGAGAGGCTGTCCGCGTGCCGCAAAGCGTGCGCGTGAAATAGTCTAGGTCGGCACCCGGGACTGCGGCCGACGAGGACCTGGTTCAGTGACCGCTCTGTCCGCGACTACGGCTCCAAATTCGTAGTGTTGTCCACCTAGCGTAAATCGCTTGTTCATCGATCCCGCATCCGCAATGATGCCGACAACGGGGATGACGGGGTACCAGGAAGTGGAAGACAGGCACTCTGGCGAAACACCTCCGTCATCATCGACCGACGCCTCCGTAGCCGCGAACAGCACATCGAACACACCGGTTGCCGGCGACCAGCAAGCCGCTGAAACACATGCCGGTCGGGAGACACCCCCACCCATGCTCGACGTCCACCCGCCTCATGAGGCCCCGCATACCTGGAAATCATTCTTCATTCACATTGCCACAATCGTCATCGGACTGTGCATCGCAGTCGGCCTCGAGCAAACGGTCGAGTATTTTCATCACCGTCATCAGGTAGCCGAGACTCGCGAAGCTCTTCGTGTGGAACGCGAGAGCAATATCCGTGCGTTCGCTGAAAGCATCAGCGAATTTCATCGCCAGTCCGCTGCGCTGATAAATAACATCATTGTTCTCCGTTACCTCCAGCAACACCCTGGTACGCCGCAGGCCCAGCTTCCCGGAATACTTGTCTGGCACGCCATCCCAGGGCACTACTCGGATTCGGCATGGAGAACAGCTCAGCAAAGCGGCGTGACCGCGCTCATGCCGCAGGATGAGCTTCGAAAATATTCTGCGCTCTATGCACACGTTGAAGACGTCGCGAATGCGTTCTCTGCCGTCTGGCCGATAATCGTTCGGGCGCGCCTCTACAGCGTCTTTGACCCAGACCCAACTCATCTCTCTCCCGCACAGGTCGCCGAGGAGATTGCGCTCACACAAACCGCGCTTGCCAGCCAGCTTACCGACGCGGGAGTTCTGGTTCAGCTTGGTCGCATCGATTCTGGCTTCTCGTCTGCACCGACCAAAGACGAACTCAGCTCACTCATGCGCATCTCAGAGACGGAGCGAGATCCCAGCTTGGCTGATGCAATCGCAATCACTAATGGGCGGCTGCCTGCCGACTCTCAACTACCGATCCCGGAGCGCGCTCTCAAGGCCGAGCCGCCGCCACCTCAGTCCCGATAATCTTACCCAATCGCTCACAGCAATCGCAGCGGTGCTAGGGAGCGTCCGGGAATTAGTCCGGAGTGCGTCGGAGCTTTCGTGCTGGCGCGCCTCAAAGCCGACGGTCCCGACCGGCAGCTCCGGGTCCAATTGCTGTCGTTGCTGTAAGGCGGCTAAGTGGTAGCGGGGGCGCGATATGCCATGTCCCTACAGTGCCGCGGAGCGCTCGATTGAAGTGACATCCGCCGACGGGCCGATCTCGCGGAAGGTAAGCTGGGTCACGGGAAGCCTTCGGCCTCCCGATCCGCCTTCATCGAGTCCGACCACACACCGAGCTTTTCCCGACGCGCCTCAGCCTCGGCTGCCTTAATTCTCGTGAGGCGTCCTTTGTAGTCGTTCTCGGACACGAGACGCTCCGCGCGATCCTGTGGCGCCTCGACTCGCTCCTTCTCGACTTGAGCTTTTGCGGCTGCGAGCTTGGGGTCGTTCAGAAGCTCATCCATTCTCGCGCGGCTATCGACCATGTCGGCCATTGCTCCGCCCGGATAGAAGCCAGCACGAACGAGATCGACATTGAGGCTTAACTGTCCATCCTCAATCCAGATATATACCATCTCGTCGGTCTTCTTCGTGCGAGTGTTAGTAAAAAACACTTGTGATATTGGCCTAATCGTAGCAGCGGGATGTTTCGCCAGCCAATCTGACACGAACTGTCCGGGGTTCCCAAAACGAAAACCACGAAACCATCCGCTTCCGATCAGAACGTAGGCGCGGGTGTCATTCTGCCGCGTGGCGAACATATCTTGGAAAGTCAGCTCCCTTGCAAGCTTCGGGTCCTCGCCGAGGCATGTGAGCGGAACGAGAAGCAGCGCTATCGCAAGTGCCTTTACTATCTTCACGGATCGTCCCACGTTATGCGCCGTTGTCGATTCAGTTCCTGAGCATCCCGACCGCATTGCTGTGCTCAATTGTGGCGAGAGGTCGCGCATACGCGGTATCGACCGGCTGCCAAGGCAGGGCGATGGTCGCGCCCGACACGCGGCGGCTGCTGAGTTTTGTGGGAGAAACGATGAAAATGGTAGCGGGGGCAGGATTTGTCACGTTCCGGACCCTCGTTTCAGGGCCTCAGAGCGTGCGAGTGAAGTAGGGCATCGGCGTGCGTATGCGGCCGTTCGACAGTGACCGGAACCGGCCAATATCGGCCTTAAGGGAGTGCCTCTGCTGGCGCAAAGCTCGGGGGGTTCGCAAAGCAATGGGCGCGCTGTAGGCGTTGCGGGCAGCCGCAGAGAGTCGAGCCAATTTGAGTGCAGCGCAGTAGCCCTGCCACTGCAAACTGCACCACTACTCATCTGTGCGGCGGCGACCCCGCCCGCTGCGTTTCTCCTGCTCTGGCACGGAACGTCGTAGACCTGTCGTTTGTTCTTCACGGCGCGGTCCCGCGCGTCGGTCTGCATATTTTCGGTATACGCACCGGCACGCTGCGGCAACTGTGCATTGCGCCAAAGGTAGCCGTGGCGCGCCAGCACTCAAAAAACGCTGCCCTTTCAGGGCTCGCGCTGCATCGCAACTCCCGCTCGCACAGACGATCGATACAGCGTTCCATCGTGGTTCAGGCTGCTTGACCATAGGTTGCGAAACCTACCTGTACGTCGATCACGGTGCAACCGCAAGTCGGACTTAAATTGGACTTTGCCGCCAAGTGCCGCTGCTAGCCTCATAGATTCTGCATTCCCCGAACCTGGCGTCGTCACGGATCATCGCAAGCCCGCCCAGAGCGCGCTTGTGCCAGAAAGCTCCGGTCATCACCGACAGCTTTGGGTCAGTTGCTGACGTTGCGAAAGTGGTAGCGGGGGCGTGATTCGCTTAATTCCTACTCGCCCCGTCGACCTGCGCCTGTCACTGGCCGCGTAATCAGCTGGGGCGCCGGATGCGTCTCCCGAGGCGGGCACCTGCGGCGATCGTGTAGGGGCCGGCGCGGCCCAGGTTCGCGGATGGCCGCCGGCGGGAACCGGCCAAGACCGGGCACTGCCGGTGCCAAAATAGCTGGTCCAAAGCGGTCACTCGCGGCTCCCGGTAAGATCGCAGACAAGCGATGCGCGCGGCACATCAAATTCTTTGTTCTTCTTCTTTGGCTGTAGCGTTGCTACTAGCTGGCAAAACGACCGTCGTAAGTGCGGCGGAAACGCTGAGTCCCATAAAATCCGAAGGAGACACTGAGCTCACATACCAGGCACCGAGCGGGACCATAGTTCGAGTCAAAATATCGCAACCGGGTCTGAGAAGAGGGCGATGAAAATCAGGATCGAAGTGGTCGAACACGCCGGCTGGTGGCGGGTGAAGGTCTGCGGCCTGCGCCATTCGAGATATCACTCGCGGGCGGCCGCCAGGCGTGGTGCGAAGCAGCTAGCGGCGCGGGTGCAGAAGCTCAGCGCGCAGGCGCGCAGCAGGGCAGGCCGCATGCAGCTCGGGCAACGCCTGCGCGTCGCGCACTGCGAGTTGTACTGCATCCGGACTTTGCTTCGAGGGCGACGCTGACTGCAGTCGCTCAGATGGTAGCGGGGGCAGGATTTGAACCTGCGACCTTCGGGTTATGAGCCCGACGAGCTGCCAGACTGCTCCACCCCGCACCAGGAGGGCCGCGCATTCTACAAGCGCGCGCCCCGGGCAGCAAGTTGTGCGCGAACCGCAGAGCCCTGACGGACCCTTTTAGGATATCGCGGCGGCGATTTTCGCGGCCAGCGAGGACCCCCACTCCCGGTCGAGCGCCGTAAGCGGCCACCCGATGCCCAGACCTTCGCGCGCATTGGGCTTGGGGATCACGTGAAAGTGCACGTGCGCAACGGCCTGGTGAGCCCCCGTGCCGTTGTTCTCGAGCACGTTGTATTCCTTCACACCCGTGGCCGCGACCACGGCGCGGCAGATCCGCGGCAGCACGCGCCCCACGGCGGCGGCTGACTCGTCGGACAGCTGGCCCAGGGTCTCGGCCGGCTCCTTTGGGACGACCAGCGTGTGGCCATGGCTTAAAGGGTTGATATCGAGGAACGCCAGCACCTGCGCGTCCTCGTAGACCTTCAGGCACGGGATCTCACCGCGGATGATCTTGCCGAATATGGTGTCTGCCACGGGCGCGGTCCTCGCAAATTGCTTCGCTCAAGGCAGGCATTGTCGCGCATCGCGGTCGTGCGCGCAGACGCGTAGACTTTGCCGTTCGCTGCGCGCGCCAGCAAGCGAAGGATAGAAAATGAAGACTAAGGCAGCCATCGCCTACGCCGCCGGTAAGCCGCTGGAAATCGTCACCCTGGACCTTGATGGACCTAAGTCCGGTGAGGTGCTGGTCGAGATCCGCGCCAGCGGCGTGTGTCACACCGATGAGTTCACGCGCTCGGGCGCAGATCCCGAAGGGCTCTTCCCGGTGATCTTCGGCCACGAAGGGGCAGGGGTCGTGGTGGACGTGGGGCCTGGGATCACGACGCTGAAAAAGGGCGACCACGTCATTCCGCTCTATACCCCGGAATGCCGGCAGTGCAAGTCCTGCCTGTCGCGAAAAACGAACCTGTGCACCGCGATCCGCGCCACCCAGGGCAAGGGCGTGATGCCCGATGGCACCAGCCGCTTCTCCCTCGGCAAGGAGATGGTGCATCACTACATGGGCTGCTCGACGTTCTCCAACTACACGGTACTGCCTGAAATCGCGCTCGCGAAAATCCGCGAGGACGCGCCATTCGAGAAGGTCTGCTACATCGGCTGCGGCGTGACTACTGGCATTGGCGCGGTGATCAACACCGCGAAAGTCGAGCCGGGCGCGAACGTGGTGGTGTTTGGTTTAGGCGGCATCGGCCTCAACGTCATCCAGGGCGCGCGGCTCGCGGGTGCGAACCGCATCATTGGCGTCGACCTCAACCCGCGCCGTCAGGCGCTCGCCGCCCGCTTCGGCATGACGCACTTCGTCAACCCGAAGGAAGTCGCCGGGGACCTGGTGGCGCACCTGGTGGCGCTCACCGACGGTGGCGCCGACTACAGCTTCGAGTGTGTCGGCAACGTGGAGCTGATGCGCCAGGCGCTCGAGTGCTGCCATCGCGGCTGGGGCGTGTCGGTGATCATCGGCGTCGCCGGCGCCGGACAGGAAATCAAGACCCGACCGTTTCAGCTGGTCACCGGCCGGGTATGGAAGGGCACGGCGTTTGGCGGCGCGCGCGGCCGCACCGACGTGCCGAAGATTGTTGACTGGTACATGGATAAGAAAATCAACATTGACGATCTCATCACTCACGTAATGCCGCTGGAAAAGATCAATGACGCCTTTGATCTCATGCACAAGGGCGAGTCGATCCGCTCGGTGGTGACATTCTGATAAGCGCCGCGTGCCGGCGCAGGAGGACATATCATGGCTGTTGCGATTCATCCCGCCGTCGATGGCGGTGTCAAGGCGGGGGTCACGGATTTTGGCGGCGGCACGCTCACCTGCCTGTGCACATCCGCACCGGTGACAGTGACCCTCAAGGGCAACACTGCCTTTAATCACGTCTGTGGCTGCACCAAGTGCTGGAAGCCCGAGGGGGCGCTGTTCTCGCAGGTGGCGGTGATCGGACGCGACAAACTAAGCGTCACGGCTAACGGCACGAAGCTGAAGATCGTGGACGAAAAGGCGCCGATCCAGCGTTACGCCTGCAGCGGCTGCGGTGTGCACATGTACGGCCGCATTGAGAACCGCAATCATCCCTTCTACGGCTTCGATTTCGTGCACACGGAGCGCTCCGGCGACAGTGGCTGGTCGGCGCCTGAGTTCGGTGCATTCGTGTCCTCGATCATCGAAGCGGGCTTCCCGCCCGCCCGCATGGGCGAGGTGCGCGCGCGGCTGAAGGAGTTGCGGCTCGAGGCCTACGACTGCCTGTCACCGGCACTCATGGACCTGATCGCGACGCACAGCGCCAAACAGAAGGGCACGCTCGCCGCCTGAGTTACAGCCGGCGCACGTGTTCGGGCTTAAGGTCGGCGACCTGGTTGCAGCCGAGCTGGCCGAGCACCCGATCGAACTCGGTGGTGAGGATGCTCAAGGCCCGCTCGACTCCGGCCTCGCCCCCGGCCGCAAGGCCGTAGAGCGTCGGGCGGCCGATCATGACCGCCTGCGCGCCGAGCGCGAGCGCCTTGGCGATGTCCGTGCCGCGTCGCACGCCGCTGTCGAGGAGCACGGCGAGCCGCCCGCCGACCGCGCTGACGATCTCAGGCAGTACATCCATCGGCGCGACGCACGAGTCGAGCTGCCGTCCGCCGTGATTGGTGATCACGATGCCGTCGCACCCGAGGCCCGCGGCGCGCTCGGCATCAGCGGCCGTGAGCACACCCTTGATCAGCAGCTTGCCGCGCCACAGCTGACGGATCCAGCTGATGTCAGCCCAGCTCAACGTGGCGTCAAACAGCTTGGGGATCACCGTGCTGCCGCCAAGCGCAGTCATCGCCGACGGCGGCAGGAAGGACTCGAGGTTGCGGAAGCGCGGCATGCCGTTGCGCACCATCACACTGGCAAGCCAGCGCGGGTGCCGCAGGGTATTGAATATGGTGTGCAGCGTGGGCTTTCCCGGCGCACGGTAGCCGCGCTGATCCCACTCGCGGTTGCCAAATACGTTGGCGTCGGTGGTGAAGACCAGCGCCTCGTAGCCGCAAGCGGCAGCGCGCTGCATGATGTCGCGCGCGATGGCGCGATCCTTCATCACGTACAGCTGCATCCACAGCCGCCCGCCGGCACTCTTCGCGACCTCCTCCAGGAGCACCGTGGATACAGTGCTGAGCGTAAACGGAATGCCCCGCCTGGCGGCCACCCGCGCAAGCACCAGGTCGCCTTGCGGGTAGATCATGCCGTTGAATCCCGTCGGCGCAATCACCATCGGCGCTTGCGCGGAGGCTGAGAGGATCTGCGCGCGCTGGTGGCGCCCGGCGGTATCGACCAGGGTCTGGGGCAGCAGGCGCAGGCGCTCGAAGGCGGCGCGGTTGCCGCGCAAGCTCACCTCGTCCTCGGCGCCGCCGTCCACGTACTCAAAGATAAAGCGCGGAATGCGCCGCCGCGCGAGTTCGCGCAGGTCCGCGACGTTCAAGGCCCGCGCGATATTGCTGCCGCGAAATGCTCGCCGTTGCCAGGCCATGCGCGCGAGTTCCCTGTCAGGGGCCGCTCAGTAGAAGTTCACGTTGACTTGCGTGGCGTTGAAGGTGTTGGTCGCGCTGTCGTACTGACCGACTGCCACGAGAGTGTAAATCGCATTGGTGCCGTTGAAGGCTGCGGCCATTGCGGTGGCGAAGCTGGCGGCGCTGTTGCTCATGGTGACCGAAGTCTCGGTACCTACAACCGAGCTGGCGGTGGGTAAGCCGACTGCCAGTTGCAGGTTGGCCGGGGCGTAGGTGATCAGCGGGCTGGACGGCAGACTAGCGAGGTCCGCCATCGCGGGCCCGGTGGCGATGTAGTGCGTCAAGATGTTAGTGCTCTTGAGGTTCACTGTGAGGCCAGTGCTGTAGCTGGTGCTGGCGGTAAAGGGTGCGGTGGCCCCAGTGCTTCCCCATGTGACCACGAGCACCTGCGGGGTCGCTGTCCCGAGCGTGACAGCGGTTGCGGTGAAGTCCGGCGGCGCCGTGCCGAAGGCGGTCACCAGTCCGTCCACCTGCAGCACCGTGCCGGGGGCGGTGCCGCTCTCATCGATCGTGCCGGTGTTGACGACGTAGTTGGCCGCAGTGGCGTCCTGCGCCGCGGTTGCCCCGGTACCGGCGAAGCTGAACCCCGCCGGCACGAAGTTCTGCAGCGTCAACATGTTGAGTGTGGCGCTGCCGGGACTGGCCGAATTGAGGGTTCCCCACAGCCGTGTGGACTGCAGTCGTACAAACCCGGCGGTAGCATCGATTGACAGCGACGTGCCCGTGGTGTTGACGGTACCCTGGCCGAAGATCGTGACCTGCTGGCCGACCGACACGGCATCGGCGGTAAGCCCGGTGGCCGCTGAGCCGTCGATGGCCACGGTCGTGTCCGGGCCGACGGTGACGGTGGCTGTGGGGAAGAGCTGGATTTGATCCAGCGTCGTGAAATAGGTGCCGGCCGCAATGGTGAGGGTGTTTCCGGAGCGCGCACTGACGACGCCGCTGATGTCATCGGCGAGCGGATCTTGCAGGACGAGGCCAACATATACCGAGGTGGCATTGAAGGTCGGTGTTATCCCCGAGAGGTTGCCGAGCGTGCCGTAGGCCGCCACGAGGGTACTCTCAGGCTGTTTCGCGAGCTCGGCGAGGCCGGCAGCTCCGAAGAAGACGATACCGTTGATATTGAAGTAGGTCTGCGCGGTGATGTTCACCGTTTCGGCGCCGAGCGCCGAGACCTGATCGATGAATGGACGCGCATTCATGATGAAGCCGTTGGTGACGGACATTTCGGTCACGTACAGGCCGCGGGCCCGCATGGGCGTACTGTCGACCGCTGCCGGCGTCGCGTACATGAAGGGTTGCACCACGGCTTCTCCGGGCGAGACTGCCGTGTCGACGGTGTTGAGTGCTCCGAGGTTTAAGTTCAGCGCCAGTCGCGAGGATTGCTGCGAAGTGATGACCAGCGGGTTGTTCGGGTCGAGAGTCACGGTGATGATTGCGGTGGTCATCAGTGTGCCGGCGATGGTGAGCGCCTCTACTGGGACTGCCTGACCGCCTTCATCAACCCAGATGCTGGCGGAGGTGTAGTCGAGCGTGATGCTCACGGATACATAGCTGCCGATCGGCAGGGCTGGCGATCCGAGCAGTTCCGCGATGTCCGTGATCTGGGTGAAATCCACCGTCTGCGGTGTGGACAGCGGTTCGACCACGATGCCGTCGCTGCGGGTGAGAACGATGGAATCGATTCCGACCTGGTAGCTCAGAAACTGGTTGTTCGTGCTCTGCACGCTGATGACGGCGGTGCCGTAAATGATGATGGTGTTGCCCCCGCAGCCGGCAAACAGGGCGACCAATCCGACGCAGAGCAGGCGCAGCGCGCGCACGAGACGCGCCCGGTCAGTACGAACCACAATCATTTAGAGAATCCCCTTCAAAAAGCCGGCTGCTGCGCCAGACCCAAGCGGCACAGCTCGCTTAGAGGCGCGTCCGGGTGATACGTTCCCAGTCGTTACAGTGACTTACGTCCCGCCGACCGCTGGAAACGGGCTAGTCTACTAAGTTTCGGGGGGCTTAGTTGACCGTCAGCTGCGCGCTGGCGCTGGCGCTGGCTGCGCTGCGCAGGTCCACGGGCGTGGAATAGAACTGGCGGCTGAGCGTTCCGGAAGGGTTGCTCGAGTTCCAGGCGCGTACCGTCAGATAGTAGAGGGACGTGGCTGTGCTACCGGGGATGCCCGTGACCTGCACCGTGCCGCCACTGGCGAGCACCGTGTTGAGCGAGGCGCTCGCGACCAGCTGCCCGCCGTTACTCAGGAGCAGCTCGCCCTGGTTGTACTTGCCAGGGGTTGCAGGGCTGACCGTCGCGGCGAGTGAGGCTGAGGCGGTGCCCGAAGCGAGCGAGAGACCGGCCACGGTCACCACCTGTGTCGTGCCCGACGTGGTCGGAGCGGTAACCGGGATGCCCAGCATGCCGTCGGCATACATCGGCGCGGTGGCCGCAACCTGGTACGTGCCCGTGCCTTCCTTCGCTGGGGCACTCGCGACAGTTATGGTCGCGCCGCTCGAGACATAGGTGCCGGAATCTACGGTGCCCGCGGAGAGCAACTGCGGGTTCGCGAGATCCTGGTTGAAGGGGTCGATGGGGCTTGCCTCGATGACGTACGGGACTTCACTGGACGCCGTCAGCGTCTCGTAGAACGCCACTTCAGCGCCGGCCGGGAGCGCGGACGCGGCGGGCTGCGTGATGTTGGCGGAATAGGCCGTCGCAGCGCGGGGGATCAGCGTGCCGATAGAGACCAGATTGGTGGGTGTGATGGGCGTCAGGTTGTCGTCGGTGCCGGTCGTTGTCGTAGACGTCAACGTAGATGTAGACGTCAACGTAGATGTAGACGTCGAGGTGCCCAGAGTGCTCGTGCTGCTGCTGGTGCCGAAGGGCGGAATCTGGACTTGCTTGATGATAATGGTGGCGATGCCCGCACCGTGGATCACGAGATCGTAATAGGTGATGTTCGAGGAGTTCGCGACCAGCGGATAGAGGGTGAAAGTGCCATCGGAACTTACCGGCGTGCTGGTGACGACGTAATGGCGCGTGCCATCGGCGCTCAGCAGCTCCGCGCTCACCTGGAGGTCCGGCAGGCCCGAGGTGAGGTTCGTGTATCCGGTGAGGTTCGTGAGGGTCAGGGTTCCCTGGATCCCGCCGGACACGGACAGATCATAAACGCTGGCATGCGAGCTAAGCATCACGCCAGCGGCTCCGGACCCGCCGTAGGTGAAGGGGATCAGATCGCGCGCCCCATCGACGCTCAGCGCGAAGTTCACGGTCGTCGTCGTGCCCGAGGAGCCGGGCGTTGAGGTGGTAGTGGGCGTCGTGGTCGTCGTCGCAGTCGTCGTTGCGGTCGTGGACGCCGTACTTGCGGCGCCCAACTCTCCGCCGACGTCCCCGAGTGGCACCGACACTCCGGTCTGGATGGCGATGCCGGCGTTCGGGTTCAGCAGTTCAAGGGGCAGCTGCTGGGTCGTCCCGCTGCTGTCGACGTAGTCCGCCTCGCAGTTATAGAGCGCGCCGAGGGTCTGCGCGGAAAGTGTCAGCGGCGTAGAGGAATCGACGGGAATGAGCATCACCTGCGAGTACGACCCCGGCGCGAGATTCAGGTCCGTTGCCAGCCAGCCGAAATTGCCCGCGGAGTCGGCAACCAGGTCCACCGTCACGGGGGTGGATAGGGGAAACTGCACCCAGCCGCCATCGCTTGGTGTGGCGGTCGCACTGGCGTTGAACCATACCGCCTGGGCGGTGATGTACATATGCGAGTACTGGCTCGGCGTGTTGCCAATCGCAGACAGGTTGGTCCGCGAAGAGCAGCCGGCCAGCGCCACGCACAGGGCGAGGAATGAAGTTGCGAGGCAGGAGCGAATGGAGCGTGTCATACCGGTCCCTGTGCGTACTCCTTCGAGCGGCAAATCATGGCCTAAGTTGCAGAGGCTCGCAACGCGCAAGCCCATGACAAGTGTATGAAATTGTTCGCGGCGTGCGCTTCGGTGTGCGCCGCGTCTCAGGACCAGCTTTCTTCACAATTGGACGCACCGCAGTAAAGTCTGTAGAGTCCGCGCCGCGAAACATCCCTCTGGTGCGCGGTCAGCGCCTTGAGTTTCGCTCGCAGTCTGTCCATTGGCGCACTTCGATTCACTAACCGACGCTTCGCGCCTGACCGCCGCAGCAATTGAACCTGAATCTGGCGCGTGACCTTACGGTCGCGCGAATCCGGGGCGGGTGCTGCGGGCGAGCTTCTTAACTTGAGGTTTCTTTTACTTATGTCATTTACCGATCTTGGGCTCAAGCCCGAGTTGTTGCGTGCTGTCGCCGAAAAGGGCTACACCACTGTCACTCCTATTCAACGTGAAGCCATTCCCGCGGTGCTCGCCGGCCGCGATGTGCTCGCGGGCGCGCAGACCGGCACCGGCAAGACCGCCGCGTTCGTGCTGCCCATCCTGCAGAAGCTCGGGGAGGGCACCGGCAGGGCACCGCGCGCGCTGGTGCTGACGCCGACGCGTGAACTCGCCGCGCAGGTGGCCGAGAGCGCGCACACCTACGGCAAGTACGCGGCCGTGCGCACCGTCGTCGTCTTCGGCGGCGTGAGCGACAAGCCGCAGATCGCGGCATTACGCAGCGGCTGCGACCTGCTGGTGGCGACACCCGGACGGCTGCTGGATCTTGCGCAGCAGCGCCTCCTGGATCTGAGCCAGGTCAGATGCCTGGTTCTCGATGAAGGCGATCGCATGCTCGACATGGGCTTCATCCGTGCGATACGGCAGATCATCAAGCTCTTGCCGCCCGAGCGTCAGAATCTCATGTTCTCGGCCACCTACTCCGATGACATTCGCTCCCTGGCAGCGCGGCTGCTGCGCAATCCGCTCACCATCGAGGTTGCCCCGCGCAACGCCGCTGCCGAGCGCGTCGAGCAGCAGGTCTACCGCGTGCCAAAAGAGCACAAGCGCTCACTGCTCGCGCATCTGATCGTCAGCGGCAACTGGCACCAGGTGCTCATCTTCACGCGCACCAAGCACGGTGCCAACCGCCTCACGCAGCAGCTCCAGACCGACGGCATTCACGCGCTGGCGATCCACGGCAACAAGAGCCAGGCGGCACGGGTGCGCGCGCTCGAGGATTTCAAGGAAAACCGCATTACGGCGCTGGTCGCGACCGAAGTCGCGGCCCGCGGCCTGGACATCAAGGAGCTTCCGCACGTGGTCAACTACGAGCTGCCCAACGTGCCCGAGGACTACGTGCACCGCATCGGTCGCACCGCACGCGCCGGCGGCACCGGCTCAGCCGTGTCGCTTGTTTCTCCGGATGAGACGGGGCTGCTGCGCGACATCGAAAAGGTGCTCAAGCGCACGCTGCCGGTGACGGCGCTGCCGGATTTTCCGATCAAGTCCGGTGCCGCGCCTGCTGCTGCATCGGCCCCGCGACCGCATGGCGCGGGTGCTCACCGCGGCGACACGCGTCGGCCCAGCGCGGGCTGGCACTCGGGACGCCGCCCGCAATCGCGCGGCCACGGCTCGGCGCCCTCCAGCTCCGGGCGCGCCCGCCGTCCGGGGTAGCCCCGCGGCTTCAGCGCGGGCGCATGATCGCGCGCCGCACTGGGGCGAGCGGCGCTTCATCCGAGAGGCGTACCGAGTCGCCGTCGCGCACCACACCCAGGCGCTGCCACAGACCTGCGAGATCGGGCGTGACCGGCGCGTCCTTCATGCGCGCGTACAGCTCCTCGAGCGAGGTGGTGCCGACCGCTGCATCGCCGGTACGCAGCACCTGTGCGATCGGCCAGTCCGCCTGCAATCCGCCGCTCTCGCGCGCGACGGCACGCAGCGCGTCCTGCAGCCCGAAGCGCAGATGCGTGCGCTCGCGGATGTCGACGTCGGCGAGCAGGCAGAACATCGCGCCACCCCAGTAGGTACGGCCCCACGTATGGGTGTGGTCAAGTCCGGCGTCGCCGGCTTGCGGGAATCCGCGCGGCATTGAGCGCAGCTCCTCGGCCCACACGTCGCTCTCAGTGCGGTTGCCTGCCTGCACGCGCGCGATGCCCTCCACGTAGGTCGCGATACCCTCCGACAACCAGGCGTGTTCACTGCCTGAGTCGGGTAGCGCCAGGTGCGTCATCTCGTGCACCAGCACCCAGTCGGTGGTGAGCTGCGCTGGGGTGACCTCTCGGCCGACGCGTACCCTGATGAATGCCCCGTGCGCGGCAAAGGTCTGTCCGCCCTGCACGCCTGCGCCGCTTTGCGGCTGCAGCCGCAGCTGCAGCTGCGTGGCTGGAAAGCGGCCGTAGTAGCCGGCGACGATACGGGCACTGCGGCGCACCCACTCGAGAATCGGTTCCGCGCCTGCGGTAAATTCGCCGGGCTCGAAGTCAACATGTATGGCGGCGCCGGCGACCTGCAGGTCGCTGACCGTCGGCTCGGCCGTGGCCGCGGGTGCAGCCAGCAACACACCGAGCGCGGCGGCGGCGAGGCTCATTGCCGGTGCGCTTCTGAGTGGCGTACGCAGCAGCCTTTCAGCGCGCGGTCTGCCCGAAGAGCACGCGCTTGGCTTCCTCGGTCATGGTCGTTTGCGTGTTGACGGCGGTGGCCTTCTCGTAAGCCCGCAGCGTTGCGGGCCGATCATGGATGGCGTTGAACCAGCGCCGCAGATGCGGGAAGTCCTCCAGCTTCTGACCCTGGGCTTCATACGGCACGATCCACGGATAGCAGGCGATGTCGGCGATCGAATACTCACCGGCAAGGAAGCTGCGTTGCGCGAGGCGCTTGTTGAGTACGCCGTACAGGCGGTTGGTCTCCTTCACGTAGCGCTCGATGGCGTAGGGAATTTTCTCCGCTGCGTAACGGGCGAAGTGATGGTTCTGTCCGGCCATGGGACCCAGGCCCGCCATCTGCCAGAACAGCCACTGTGTCACTTGAGCGCGTCCGCGCACGTCCGCCGGTAAGAGACGGCCGGTCTTCTCGGCGAGATACAACAGGATTGCACCGGACTCAAACACCGATAGCGGTTCGCCGCCCCCCTTGGGTTCGTGATCAACGATGGCGGGGATGCGATTGTTCGGCGCGATGGCGAGAAAGGCGGGATCGAACTGCGCACCGGTGCCGATGTTGACCGGCAGGATCCTGTAAGGCAGGCCGGTCTCCTCCAGGAACATGGTGATCTTGTGGCCGTTCGGCGTGGTCCAATAATAAAGGTCGATCATGTCCTTAAGTCTCCGCCAAGCGAAGCGCTCAGCTTCGCACGGGGCGCGCGCCTCGGGCGAGGCTCTTCCGGGGGCGCCCGTCTACGCCTTTCGATGGATATGGTACAAGCGCGCCATGACCCAAGAGCGCTCGGCAACGATCGCGCGCCTGCGTGGGCCGGGCTACGTAGTCCTGCCGGCGCCCGCCGCGCGCGTGGCATTAGAGCTCGACGTTCCCGGCCTCGAGGCGCTGCGCGGCAGCTGGGAACGCCTGCCGCGCGATGCGCATCTGCGCGACGGCGGCCGCTACCGCGCCCGGCGTCACGGCAGTTTCGTGCACACGCTCGCGCCGACGGTGCTCGAGGCAGTGCCGCACCGGCCGCACTGGCAACCGACCTCCTACAACGCGCTGCACGGCGGACTGACGCGCTGGTTCGAACCGATTGAAAGTGAGGTGAGCGGCGCGCCGGCCTGGCGGCAGCTGCTGATAGCCATCGGGGAGGTATTTGCGCAGCTGCAGCCGGTCGCGCGCTGGTTCGTGGAGGCGCACCAGTTCCGCATCGACACCGCGGACGGGATTGGCCGCCCGACGCCCGAAGGCGCGCACCGCGACGGCGTGGATTTCGTGGCGATCGTACTGGTCGCGCGCCGCCACGTGCACGGCGGGGAAACGCGGGTGTTCGATGCGGGTGGCGCATCGGGGGTGCGCTTTACCATGCACGAGCCCTGGTCGATGCTGCTGATGGACGATGCGCGCGTCATCCACGAAACGACGCCAATCCAGCCGCACGGCAGCGCGGGGGTGCGCGACACGCTCGTTATTACCTACCGCGCGGGCGGCTTCCAGGATCCGTAAGGGCCGCTAAGACTTCGAGGACTGGCCGTCGATCCAGGTCTCGCGCACATTGAGCTCATCATCGGAGAGCACCAGGTTGGCGCGGTAGCCGGCGGCGATGCGCCCGAGCTCGTGCGCCACACCCAGAAACTCCGCCGGCCACTGGCTCGCCATGCGCACCGCCTCGGACAGCGGCAGGCCCAGCATGGACATGGCATTGCGCACGCTACTCGCCATGTCAATGTTGGAACCGGCAAGCGTGCCGTCCTCGTCCAAGCAGACGTAACCGCTGACGCTGATCCGCCGTCCCTGCAGCTCGAACGAGGCGTTGTGCGTGCCGACACTCGGCATGGCGTCGGTGACCAGCATGAAACGCTCGTGCGGCTTGCACTTGAGCGCGATGCGCAGCACCACGGGGTCGGTGTGCACGCCGTCGACGATGATGCCGCACCAGCTGTCAGGGTCACTCAACGCCGCGCCGACGGCGCCGGGCTCCCGTCCGGTGAGCTGCGACATGGCGTTGAACAGGTGGGTGAATCCTGTGAGCCCGTGACGCAGCGCCGGTTCGATCTCCGCGTAGGTTGCGTTGGTGTGCCCGGCGGACACGACTACTCCGGCCGCCACCAGCTTTTGGATGATCTGCGGCGTGGTCATCTCCGGCGCCAAGGTCACGAGCGTACGGCCCTCGCGCAGCGAGGTGAGGAGTCCGAGCGCGCTCGCGTCGAGCTCGCGCAGCTTCGCCGGATCGTGCACGCCCTTGCGTGCCACATTCAGGTACGGGCCCTCGATGTGCAGGCCCAGCACGCCCGGCACGCCCGCCTGGATCGCACCACGCACGGCGGTGATGGCGCGCGCGACGACATCCAGATCGGCGCTGATCAGCGTCGGCAAAAAGCCGGTGGTGCCGAAGCGCCGATGGGCGGCGCCGATGGCGCGGATGGCCTCAACGCTCGGAGCGTCATTGAACAGCACGCCGCCGCCGCCATTAACCTGCGAATCGATGAATCCCGGCAGCAGCAAGCCACCGCCAAGGTCGTGACGTTGCGCGTCCCGGCAGCGCGGGTCGTGAGCATCGACGATGGCGGCAATCCGGCCGCCCTCAAGCAGCACGCACTGTCCCTCGACCAGCACGCCGTCGCGCAGCACACGGCCATTCACGAGTGCGACGCTCATCAGACGGTCTCGGTCACCTTGTTGAGGTGCGGCGGCCGGTCGGGATCCCTACCGCGCGCCAGCGACAGCGCGTTTGCCAGTCGGTAGAAACTCTGTGCGAACAGCAGCGGCTCGATCACCGGATGCGCCTCCTGTGTGGGCAGCACCGTCGCACCATCAGCGGCGGTTCCGGCGAGCAGCACATCCGCGCCGCGCGCGGCGAGCTCGCCCGCCAGCTGCGCGACACCGGCGCGACTGGCGTCGTTCTGCGTGAAAATGAGCAGCGGGAAACCCACTCCGACCAGCGCCATCGGACCGTGGCGCAGCTCCGCCGCGCTGACCGCTTCGGCATGCAGGGCGCAGGTTTCCTTGAACTTCAGTGCCGCCTCCTGCGCGATGGCAAGGCCCAGGCCCCGACCGACCACGTACATGTTGTGCGCCGGCGTGAGGTGGGTAACCGCGGCGCTCCAGTCGAGCTGCCAGGCGTGGGCGAGTAGTTCGGGTGCCTGTTGCAGGGCCGCGGCCAGCGCTGCATCACGCGACCAGCTCGCGACCAGGTGCACGATCGCACTGAGCGAAGTGATGTAGGACTTGGTGGCGGCAATGCTGCGCTCGGGTCCGGCGCCCAGCGGGATCACGTCGTCGGCAAGCTGCGCGAGCGGCGAGTTCTCGGCGTTGAGGAGCGCCACGATGCGTGCGCCGGCGGAGCGTGCCGTGCTCACCGTCGCCAGCAGGTCCGGGCTCGCGCCCGACTGGGAGATCGCGAGCATCACGGTGCCCGCGAGGTCGGGGCGGGCGTCGTACACCGAGCTCACCGACGGCGCGGCGGAGGAGGTCAGAAGTCCCAGGCGCGTTTCGATCAGGTAGCGCGCAAACGTGGCGGCGTGATCGGAGCTGCCGCGCGCGCAGGTGACGAGGGCGCGTGGCGGGTTGGCGCGCAGTCGCTGCGCGAGGCGCTCGATGCGGGCGGCATTGGCGAGCAGTTGCTCGCGCACCGCGTCCGGCGCCGCAGCGGCTTCACGATACATGCGGGTGTCCGCGGCCGCGTTCTTCACGTGGCGAGACTGAGCTCGGCGACGAAATCGTAGATGTCGCCGCGGTAGAAGGACTGCGTGAACTCGGCCGCGCGGCCGTCCTTTAAGAACCCGAGCCGCTCGACCAGGAGGCCCGCTCCCTTTTCCCTGGTCTGCAGAAGCTCAGCCTGTTCGGCTGTGAACAACACCGCGCGCAGGCGCTGCAGGGCGCGCACCGGGCGGTTGCCGGCGCGCTCGAGCGCCGCATACAACGAAGACTCGACGGCTTCGATCGAGGGCAGGCAGGAGGCGAGAATCGTCGCGTATTCGAGCGCCATCGGCGCATCGTCCGCAAAACGAATGCGGTGGAAGCGGTACACCGGCGTGCCGGGACTGGAGCGCAGCGTCAGCGCCTCTTCGGGCGTCACGGTGCCGGCCGCCTTGCGCAGCCAGACACTGCGCGGGTTGCGTCCGCGTGCCCGCATGTCTTCGGAGAAGGAGGTGAGCTTGGAGAAATTTTTCTCCACGCGCGCGCACACAAAAGTTCCCGATCCCTGACGGCGAACCAACATCCCTTCGCCAACCAGGCCATCGATCGCCTTGCGCACCGTGATGCGCGAGATGCTGAAATCAACGGCCAGGTCGCGCTCCGGTGGCAGCGCGTCGTCCGGACCTAACACGTGTGACTCGATCGCCTGGCGCAGTGCGCGCTGCAGCTGCTGGTACAGCGGCAGCCGGCTCGTTTCATCGAGCTTCCCCACGCTCTGCGACAGTGGCGTCACCGGTTCACTCCGTCGAAGTCAGCAGAAATCGGATACTACCATTAGAGTACCATTTTGTTGCGCGCAAGGTACGGAGTCAATATTAAGATATTGTTTATAAAGACTAAAAGAGGAGTGTGGCGTAGTGGTATCACACTAGTTGTAAATCGCATGTGATTGGTACTATATTGGCCCTTAACTGGTCCCAGAGAGTGGGGCAGCCCTGTGAAGGGTCCCGGGGGGGAATTTGCGACGACGTGGCGCGGCATCGGCAAATGACAACATCAGGGGTGGGTAAATCATGAGAATCGCAAGGTCGACGTTGATTGGAACGGCAGTCGCGATGGCGCTGTTTGGCCGCAATGAAGCGGTGCAGGCGCAGGCGGCAACTGACGCCGCCGCTTCATCGTCGGAGCTCCAGGAAGTCGTGGTGTCGGGTATCCGTTACGCCATGGAGCAGTCGATCGCACAGAAGAAGGCCGCGGTTGCGACCGTCGACGTCCTTACGGCGGAAGACATCGGCAAGATGCCCGACAAGAACGTCGCCGATGCGCTGCAGCGCGTGCCCGGTGTCACCATCAGCGCGGCCGGCGCCAACGAAGGCGCCTTCGACGAAGCGGATCGCGTCAGCATGCGCGGTACCAACGCCAGCTACACCCAGACGCTCATCGACGGCCACTACGTCGCTTCCGGCGACTGGTTCGTGCTGGACCAGACCGGTACCGTCGGCCGCAGCGTCAGCTACACGCTCTTGCCGTCGGAGCTCGTCGGCTCGGTGGTGGTGCAGAAGACCTCGCAAGCGGACCTGGTCGAGGGCGGCATCGCCGGCTCGGTCAACATCCTCACGCGCAAGCCCCTCGACTTCCATGAGAGCACCACCATCGAGGCCTCCGCGGGCGCGGTCTACTCAGACCTGCCGGGTAAGACCGACCCGCAGTTCTCCGCGCTCGGCAACTGGATCAACGATGCCCACAATTTCGGCGTGCTGCTGCAGGCGTTCTCCGAGACACGCGACCTGGAACGCGACGGCCAGGAGATCCTGAACTACGGGCAGATCGCGCCCGGTAGCGCCATCGCCCTGAAGGACCCGAATCTCACCAACGTCTACTATCCGGGCCTCATAGACTCCGCGCTGTTCACGCAGCATCGCCAGCGCGACGGCGGCATGCTCGATGTCGAGTTCAAGCCGAATGATTCGCTCACCTTAGATGCCACCGGCTTCTACGCCAAACTCAATGCGACCAACTACAACCGCAGTTACAGCCTGTGGGGCAACAATTTCATTGCCTCTGGCACCGGTCAGGCGCCCAACCCGGGGTACGTGGTGCAAAATGGCACGCTGACGTCAGCAACTTTCGCGGGAGTGCCGGGCACCAACTACGGTGTCTACGATCAGATCTCCCGCCCCGATGAAAGCGCCGACACCAACTTCGGCAACCTCGACGCCGACTGGCAGGCCACCGACCAGCTGAAGTTCCTGGGCCAGGTGGGCGTCTCTACCGGCCACGGCCGTACTCCGACGCAGGACGTCTCCGAGACGGTCGCCGGTACCGGTAACGGGGCCTCCTATCAGCTGAATGGCGTCGGCAGCGCCGCCAACTGGAATCTCGGCAACACCATCACGAATACGCCGCAGCCGAATGGCGTTCCGGTCGGCTTCAGCTGGATCTTCGGCGACCAGAACATGGACGTGTTGGACAAAGAGGTGTACGCCAAGATCGACGGCGACTACAAGTTCGATGCCGGCAGCTTCAAGAGCCTCGAGTTCGGCGTGCGTTACTCCGATCACCAGCGCCATCTGTGGAACGTGATCGGCCAGGGTCCGCTCACGCCGGGGGCCTCCGATGCCGCCAACTACCCGGTCGGCTGGCAGAACTTCCCGACGGCCTTCGGCTCCGGACTCGGCGGCACCTTCCCGGCCAACATCTGGTATTGGACGCCGCAGCAGCTGGCCGAGTACGACCAGAGCTTCACCAACCGCAATCCGATCACGCGCGCCGACTGGACTTCCGACTACGGACTGGATGAGAAGGACACCGCGGTTTATATCCAGGGCAACTGGGAGGGCTCGAACTGGAGCGGCAACCTCGGCGTGCGCGGGGTGCGTACCGGCGAGGATGTCATCGTCAACGTGGCGGCACCCGCCACCGCCCCGGGCGTCATCACGGGCTCGGCCTTCGGCGACTACATCCAGCAGCCCACCGACAACACCTACAACAACCTGCTGCCGAGCGGCAACCTCAAGTTCAACTTCACGCCCGACCTCATTGGACGCCTGGCCGCGGCCGAGACCCTGGGGAGGCCGGACTACTCGGCACTCACCGGCTCGGTGCAGTTCCAGGTCTCACCGGAGAACCCCGGGCAGATCGGTACCGGTTCTGGCGGCAACCCGGACCTCAAGCCGATCCGTGCCGACAACTACGACGCGGGCCTCGAGTGGTACTTCGAGCCCAAGGCGCTGCTGTCGGTGGACGCGTTCTACATGGACCTGCACAACTATGTGGCGTTGGGCACCGTGCAGCGCACCTACTTCGCGGAGAGCAGCGAGTTCCCGAACGGCTTCCAGGGCGCCTACGACATCACGGTTCCCTACAACGCCACCGGTAAGGTGACGGGCGCGGAGTTCGCTTATCAGCAGACCTTCTTCGAGAACTGGGGCATCAACACCAACTTCACCTTGGCCAGCGGCACGCAAACCTCGGGTGTGCAGCCGCTTTCCGACGGCACACCCGGCGACACCCGGCTGGTGGGCACGTCGAAGCAGACCTTCAACGCGGTCGGCTTTTACGAGAACAAGTCCTTCAGTGCCCGGGTGGCCTACAACTACCGCTCGTCGTTCTATAGCGGACTGGACCGCTCGACCGCGTTCACGCAGGGGGGGATCGGCACCTTGTCAGCCTCGCTCGGCTACACGGTGAACGAGAACTTCACCCTGACGCTCGATGGACTGAATCTCAACAACCCGACCTGGAGATACTGGGCGCTGAACGAGTCCCAGCCGCGCGCCTTCTATAAGAACGGCTCGCAGTACTACCTGACCGCGCGCTTCAAACTGTAAATCCGCTCCAGAGGATTCCGGCCGGATGGGGATAAGCCCGTCCGGCCGGCGCGCCGGCGGCGGGATTTGGCGGCCGAGCCACCGACGAGTAACGTGCCACGGCGAGGAGAGCCGTCCGCATGACGACCGCCACGCTGTTCAACGATTCCTACAGTTCTACCACCGGCAGGAACCCGCATCCCGCGCCGCTGCCGGCGCGCCGCGTGGTCATTGTCGGCGGGGGTACTGCCGGGTGGATGACGGCACTGATCCTCGCCCGCTCACTCATCGAACGGGGCGTGGAGATCACGCTGCTCGAGTCCCCCGCGGTCGGCATCATCGGGGTGGGGGAGGGCTCGACTCCCTGGCTGCGGGGTTTCTTCGACAGCCTCGGCATCGAGGAATGCGAATGGATGCCGGCCTGCAACGCCACCTACAAGTGCGGCATCACCTTTGACGGCTGGTCGACCAAGCCCGGCTTCGAGCGCTACTTCCACCCGTTCGCCTCGATGCTCGACAACCTCACCATGAAGCAGTTCGTCCACAATGTGGACGCGCGGGTGAACGGCGCCGACGTGGACGCCCACCCGGACCGCTTCTTCATTGCCGCGAGCCTCGCCGCGCACTGCCGCGCGCCCAAGGCGCCCGAGAGGTTTCCCTTCGACATCTGGCACGGCTACCACTTCGATGCGGTGCTGCTCGGACAATTCCTGCACAAGAAGGCGCTCGAGCGCGGCGTGCGCTACGTGAGCTGCCACGTGACGCAGGCCAACCTTGCCGCCGACGGCTCGATCGCGTCAGTCAGCACCCGCGAGGGTGAGACGATCGCGGCCGATCTGTTCGTCGATTGTAGCGGCTTCGCGGGCCTGCTCATCGAGAAGGCGCTGCAAACGCCCTACGTGAGCTTCTCCGGCAACCTGTTCAACGACGCGGCGGTGGCGCTGCCGACGCCGATCGGGGAGGAAATTCCCTCCGAGACGGTGTCGACGGCCATGCGGCACGGCTGGGCATGGAAGATCCCGCTCACCAATCGCTACGGCAACGGCTACGTCTACTCGAGCGGCCACTGCAGCGCCGACGAGGCGGAGACCGAGCTGCGCCGGCACCTCAAGCTGCTCGATGCCGACGTGCCGGCGCGGCATCTGAAGATGCGCATCGGGCGCGTCACGCGCCACTGGAACAAGAACTGTCTCGCCAACGGGCTCGCCCAGGGTTTTATCGAGCCGCTCGAGGCCACGGCGCTGCTCTTCATCCAGCAGACGGCGACCGCCTTCGTTGAGGTCCTCGAGAAAGGTGATCTGGGCGAGGAGGCGCACCAGCGCTTCAACGAGCGCGTGAATGCGCACTTCGACGGCACGCGCGACTACATCGTCACGCACTACAAGACCAGCAGCCGCGAGGACACGGAGTACTGGCGGGCCAACGCCGCGAACATGAACCTGTCGGAGCCCCTGCAGCAGCTGTACGCGCAGTGGATGTCCGGCAAGGGGATCGCCGCCGCGGTCAGCCAGCAGGCGCTCGGCAAGGGCTACCCCGTATTCTCCTGGTACGCGATCATGGCGGGTATGGGGATATTTCCCGACGGTGGGCAGCTGCACGCGCCGAACGTGCGCGAGGGCATCTACAGGATGGCCGAGATCGACGACCTCATCGAGCGCAGCTCGGCCAACTTCCCGGAGCATCGCGCGGCGCTCGGACACATCGTGCCGCGCCGCACCGGGCCGTCGCTCCAGGTCTACTTCTTCTGATGCCGAACGCGGCGCCGATCCGCGAATTCCACGGACTCAGCGACGAGGGCGTTCGCAATGAGGTGCTCGGCTCTTGGCGTCCCGCCGTGCTGCGTGGTCAGGTCGCCTCCTGGCCGAGCGTGGCGCTCGGCCGGCACTCGCCAGCGGCACTGGGCGATTACCTGCGGCGCCTCGACAACGGCACGCCGGTGGACGCCATCCTGACGCCGCCGGAGGCCGAGGGACGCATCTTCTACGGCGAGGGCATGAACGGCTTCAACTTCGTGCGCAACCGCCTGTCGATCAGCGCGGTCACCGAGCAGGTGCTGCGCTACGGTGCCTTTAAGCACCCGCCGGCGGTGGCAGTGCAGAGCGCCCTGGTCCGCGACTGCCTGCCGGGCTTCGCGGCCGAAAACGTTCTCGGCGTGGTCGATGCGGCGGTGCAGCCGCGCATCTGGCTCGGCAATGCGATCACGACGCCGACCCACCTCGATGAGTGGCACAACATCGGCTGCGTGGTGAGCGGGCGGCGGCGCTTCACGCTGTTTCCGCCGGAGCAGATCGCCAATCTCTACATCGGACCGCTCGACTACGCGCCGACCGGGGCGCCGATGTCGCTGGTGAAGCTCCACAACCCGGACTTCGAGCGCTTCCCGCGGTTCCGCGAGGCGCTCGCCGCCGCGCACAGCGCCGAGCTCGGCCCCGGGGATGCCCTGTATATACCGCCCCTGTGGTGGCACCACGTCGAGTCGCTCGAGCCGTTCAACCTGCTGGTCAACTACTGGTGGCACGTGCAGGGCGGCGCCGCGGTCGGTGCGCTTTCGGGCTTCGACGGCCTCCTGGTGTCGATCCTCAACCTGCGCACGCTCCCGCTCGAGGCCCGCACGGCGTGGCGCGCCCTGTTCGAGCACTACGTGTTCGGCGACCAGAATCAGGTCACCGGCCACATTCCGGCGCATCGGCACGGGCTACTCGGCAAGCTGTCGCCGGCCGAGACCGAGCGGCTGCGCGAGCAGATCGCACAACGCCTGAAGACCCAAAAGTGATGCGGGCGCGGCTGGCGCTGACTTCAGTGGCCGCAGCGCTGCTCAGCGGGCTCGGCGCGGCGCGGGCCACGGTGCCGGTCGAGGTCATCCCGGCTCCCGCGCAAGTTTCACCGGCCTCGGGCACTTTCTTAGTCCGCGGCGATACCACGATCTGGATTCCGCACGACCGCGCCGCGGCGCGCATTGCCGCTTACCTCTCCGACCATCTGCACACGAGCCACGGTCTCGCCCTCGCGGTGCGCGAACGCCGCGGCGCCGGAATCCCTCCCGGTTCGATCGCCCTGACACTCGATCCGGCGGCTCCCGGGGCAAGCCCCGAGAGCTACGAGCTTCAGGTGACGCCCGAGGAGGTCGTAGTGCGCGCCGGCGACCCGCGCGGACTCTTCTATGGGGCGGTGACGCTGTGGCAGCTGCTCTCCGCGGCGCCGCTGCGGGACGGCGCGGTTGCCCTTGCGGCGATGGACATCCACGACACGCCGCGATTTCGATGGCGCGGGCTGATGTTGGACTCCGCGCGGCATTTTCAGTCACCCGAATTCATCCTGCGCTACATCGACTGGATGGCGCTGCACAAGCTCAACGTGCTCGGCTGGCATCTCACCGACGATCAGGGCTGGCGCCTGGAGATTAAAAAATACCCGCGGCTGACCGCGGTCGGCGCCTGGCGTGTGCCGGCCGGGCGCGCTGCGCAGCGCGACATTGATCCTAAGATCGGCCGGCCGCGCCTCTATGGCGGCTTCTATACCCAGGCGGAGGTGCGCCGCATCGTCTCCTATGCCGCCACACGCAACGTGACCATCGTGCCCGAAGTAGACCTGCCGGCGCACACCACCGCGGCGCTGGTCGCCTACCCGGCGCTGGCGGCAGCGCCGGCGCGCCTTCCGGCAGCGGTACCTGCCGACTGGGGCATCTACGATCACGTCTGCAACCTCGACGAGGGCACGTTTCGCTTCATAGAGGGTGTGCTCGATGAGGTGATGGCGCTGTTCCCGGGTAAATACATTCACGTCGGCGGTGATGAAGTCGTAACCGATGAGTGGCGCGATTCGCCGCGGGTGCGCGCGCGCATGCGAGAACTCAACATCAGTGACGTGGGGGCGGTGCAGGGCTACTTCGAGCGGCGCCTTGGGCAATACCTCGCAGCCCATGGCCGGCGCCTCATCGGCTGGGACGAGATCGTGCAGGCGGGGCTGGCACCGGAGGCGACGGTCATGTCCTGGCGCGGCGTTGAGGGCGCGGTCGGCGCCGCGCGCGCCGGTCACGATGCCGTGCTGGCACCCGACCCGGTGTTGTATCTGGATCATCGCCAGGGCACCGGTCCCGAGGAGCCGCCGGGCCGCGGCACCGTCGAGTCGCTGCAGGATGTCTACGCCTTCAATCCCGTTCCCGCAGCGCTGGTGGCGGACCGGGAGCACCTGCTCGGCGTGCAGGCGAGCCTGTGGACTGAACATGTGCGCACCGAGGAGCGGGCCGCCTACATGACTTGGCCACGGGCCGCAGCGCTGGCCGAACTCGCGTGGTCGCCGCCCGAGCGCATCGGGTGGGACGATTTTCTGCAGCGCCTGCCGGCGGAGTTTGCGCGCTATCGTGCGCTCGGGATCCCCTTCTCGGAGGACGTGTTTGCGCCGCCGCGCGTCGTTGGACCGTACGCGCGGCATTGGAGCCAGGACCTGACGACCTGCAGCAACAAAGTGGTGCTGAATCTCGAGGACGACGCGCCCCTGAACGGTAAGCGTGCCGTGTTTCTCATCGACATCATGAATCCGTGCTGGATGTTGCCCGCGACCGAACTGTCGCAGGCCGCATCGCTCACCGTGGCCGTCGGGCAGGTGCCGTTCAATTTCCAGCTCGGCAAGGAGATTGATTCCATCAAATTGAATCCACCCCATAGCGCCGCGGGTGAGCTTGAGGTACGCGTGGATCAGTGCGAGGGCGCGCCGCTGCTGGTGTTGCCGCTCGCGAGCGCCGTGGACAACGATGCCGTGACGGTGCTGCCTGCGGTCTCGCTGCCGCACCTGACCGGGAAGCATCAGCTGTGCTTCAAATTCGCGCAGCATGGGATTGATCCCATGCGGGCGATCGACTGGGTGCAGCTGTCGCAATGAGCGGCGCAGCTGCAACCGGCTCGATCACGCTGCTCGCCCCGCTCGCGGGCTGGAGCACCCCGCTGGACGAAGCGCCGGATGAGGTGTTTGCGGCGCGCATGCTCGGGGATGGTGTCGCGATCGATCCGACGGCGGGTACCCTGTACGCGCCGTGCGACGGCGAACTGCTGGTCGTCGCGGCCTCCCGCCACGCGGTGACCGTGCGTACGGACGCCGGCTGCGAGGTGCTGCTGCATGTTGGCATCGATACGGTGGCGCTCTCGGGCGAGGGATTTCAGGTGCACGCGGCCCAGGGCAGCCGCGTGCGCGCCGGGGATGCGCTCCTGAGTTTCGACCTGGATTTTCTGGCGCGCCGCGCGCGCAGCCTCCTCACGCCCGTGATCGTGACCGCCGACCGCGGTTTTCGCGTGCTGCGGCAGACCCTCAATCGCGCCGTTGCCGTCGGGGACTTCCTCATGGAGATCGGTGTCGCGGCGGGCGGCTCCGGCGTGTCCTCCGTGACCGCCCCCGCGGCCACTGTGACCCGCCGCGTGAGCGTGACGTTAGGACACGGCATCCACGCGCGTCCCGCGGCGCGGCTTGCCGCTGCGGTTAAAAGTCTTGCCGCCGACGTGCGCGTAGCGGCACGCGGCAAGCAAGCCAACGCGCGCAGCACCGTCGCACTCATGGCGCTCGGCGTGCAACATGGGGATGAGATCGAGATCGGTGCGTCGGGTCCCGACGCCGCTGCCGCCGTAGAGGCACTCGCCGCCGTGTTGGCGACCCCGGCGGATGCGGTGGCGCCAGCGCCACGGCAACCGCACAGCGCGCTGGCAGCGGCCGCGCCAGCGAGTGTGGCGACGCCAACCCCTGGTGACAGGCTTCCGGGAGTGATCGCAAGCCCGGGCGTTGCAGTCGGGGAGGCGTACCAGCTGCGCCGCCCGGAGCCGCAGGTTGGTGAAACGGGCGTGGATATAAAGACTGAAACGGCCGCGCTGGAACGGGCCCGCGCAGCAGTACGCTCGGACCTGCAGCGCACCGCAGAAAGGTCAGGGCCACCGGGGAGCGATGCGGCGGGTGAGATCGCGGCCGCGCACCTCGAGCTGCTCGAGGATTCCGAGCTTCTCGGCGCCGCGCGCACGCTGGTGAACGGGGGCAAGAGCGCGGGCTTCGCATGGCGCACGACGCTGCGCACCGCCGCCGACACGCTGCGGCAACTGCCCGATCCGCGGCTGCGCGAGCGCGCCGATGACCTCCTTGATCTGGAATCGCAGGTGCTCGTGGCGCTGGCAGGCGGGACTGGCAGCGGCGCTGCCGCGCTGCCGGCGCACGCCATTGTCATCGCGCGTGAGTTACTGCCCTCGCAGCTCCTGGCGCTCGACGTCGCGCGGATTGCGGGCATCGCCCTGGCTGCTGGCGGCGCGACCTCGCACGTGACGATTATCGCCGCGGCCAAAGGCATTCCAACGCTCGTGGCCATGGGGCCTTCCGTGCTGGCGGTGCAGGGCGGCACAGCGCTGGTGCTCGATGCGGGGCGCGGCGTGCTGGAAATCGGCCCCTCGCCCGAGCGTCTCGAGCGCGCGCGCGCGGCGGTGGCGGCGCTGACCGCCAGCCGCGCGGGTGAACTGGCGGCGGCGCAGCGCGAGTGCCGCACCGCCGACGGGATTCGGATCGAGGTGTTTGCCAACATCGGCTCGCTCGCGGACGCTGACGCCGCGGTGCAGAACGGCGCAGAGGGCTGCGGCCTGCTGCGCACCGAATTCCTGTTTCTCGATCGGCAATCCCCGCCCAGCGAAGCCGAACAGAGCGCAGCTTACGCGGCGATCGCGGCGGCGCTGGGCTCGCGCCCGCTCACGATCCGCACCCTTGATGCGGGCGGTGACAAGCCGATTGCCTACCTGCCGCTGCCGCCCGAGGAGAACCCGGCGCTCGGACTGCGCGGCGTGCGCACCGGGCTTGCCTACCCGCAACTGCTGCGCACGCAGTTACGCGCGGTGCTCGCGTTGCGTGCGCGTTCGCGCTGCCGCCTGTTGTTGCCCATGATCACCGACGTCAGCGATCTCGTCGCGGTGCGCGCGGTGCTCGATGAGGTACGCCGGGAACTCGGCGGTGGGGACATCAAGGTCGGCGTGATGATCGAGACGCCTGCCTCGGCTCTGCTCGCCGAATCCCTGGCCGAAGCGGCGGACTTCCTTTCCATCGGCACCAATGACCTGACCCAGTACACCCTCGCCATGGATCGCGGGCACCCGCAGCTGGCGGCGCGCCTCGATGCGCTGCACCCGGCAGTCCTGCGTCTCATCGCGCGCACGGCGGCGGCGGCGCGCGCGCGCGGCCGCGATTGCGCGGTGTGCGGGGGCCTGGCTTCCGAGCCGCTGGCGGCGCCGCTGCTGGTGGGCCTGGGTGTAAACGAGCTTTCGGCCGTACCGGCCGTGATTCCGCGGCTCAAAGCGCGCATCGGCGGCATTGCCATGGCGGATTGCCGCGAACTTGCGCGCCAGGCGCTGGAGGCCGACAGCGCTGCCGCGGTCCGTGAGTTGCTGGTGCGCGAGCTGGCGCGCACGGGGGTGATCGGATGATGAAGGCGCTGCTGCCGAATCTGCAGAAGGTGGGCGGGGCGCTCATGCTGCCGATCGCGGTGCTGCCGATCGCGGGTCTGCTGATGCGGCTGGGACAGCCGGACCTGTTCAACTCCGCCTCGATGGCCGCCGCGGGCCTGGCGATTTTCTCGAACCTTGGCCTCTTGTTCGCGATCGGTGTCGCGGTGGGCCTGGCGCGCGAGAATCACGGCGCGGCGGGACTTGCGAGCGTCGTCGCCTACCTCGTCGCCACCAAGGGCGCGGAAGTGCTGATCGCCGTGCCGCCGGCGGCGCTTGCTGACCTGACCGGCCGCGCGCGCGAACTTGCAATCGCCGCTTACAAGGCGCAGGAGCTCGGCAAGCTCAGTGTGCCGGTCGGCATCCTTTCCGGCTTGATCGCCGGGGCACTCTACAACCGCTTTTACAACATCACTCTGCCCAGTTACCTGAGCTTCTTCGGCGGACGCCGCTTCGTACCGATCGTGAGCGGGCTGGCGGGCCTGTTGCTTGCGGCGGCCTTCGGCACGCAATGGCAACACCTGGAGCGGGGCATGGATGCCTTGAGCAACTGGGTGCTGAACGCAGGGGCCTTCGGTCTTTTTGCCTACGGCGTTCTCAACCGGGTGCTCATCGTCACCGGGCTGCACCACATCATTAACAACATCGCCTGGTTCCTGCTCGGGGACTATCACGGCGTCACCGGCGACCTGAAACGATTCTTCGCCGGCGATCCGACCGCCGGCGCATTCATGTCGGGCTTCTTTCCGGTGATGATGTTCGGCCTGCCGGGGGCATGTCTTGCCATGTATCACACCGCGCTTCCCGAGCGGCGCCGGCTGGTCGCGGGGCTGCTCGGTTCGATCGCGCTGACCTCGCTCCTCACCGGTGTCACCGAGCCCATCGAGTTCACGTTTATTTTTCTCGCGCCGGCGCTTTACGCCGTGCACGCGGTCCTGACCGGCATCGCCTTCGTTGTCATGAACGCCTTGCACGTGCGGCTCGGGTTTGGTTTCTCGGCCGGGCTCTTCGACTATGTGCTGAATTTCAACCGCGCCACGCGGCCACTGTGGCTCTTACCCGTGGGCGCAGGGTATTTCCTCCTGTACTACACGCTGTTTCGTTTCGTCATCGTGCGCTTTGACCTGAAGACCCCCGGACGGGATCGCACGCAAACCACGGCGCCGGCTTCGGTGTCCGCCGCCGGCCCTGCGCAGCGCGCGAATGAGTGGCTCGCAGCGCTCGGGGGTGCCGCCAACCTGCAATCAGTCGATGCCTGCACGACGCGTCTGCGCCTCACGGTCGCCAGCCAGGCCGCGGTCGATGTGGCGGCGCTGACGCGGCTCGGCTCGCGCGGTCTGGTTCGCCCCTCGGCGAACGCGTTGCAGGTGGTGGTGGGCACCATGGCGGACCAGCTGGCCGGGCAGATCCGGGAGGCTCAGCGGTCAGCGCCAGCCGGCGTGGCCCCCTCGCTCACCGTCTCAGCGCCCGCAGCGCCGTCGCTGCAGCCGGCACCGGTTACAATTGGCAACAATCTGCCCGATAGTAGTGCGCTCCTGGCCGCCCTGGGGGGGCACGCCAACGTACGCATGGCCGAGGCGGCGGCAGGCCGGGTGCGGGTTGCCGTGATGGACGCGTCACGGGTCAATTCAGAGGCCCTGCTGAGGCTCGGACTGCGTGGCGTGGCGCTGCCCGGTCCAGGCTGCGTGCATCTGCTCACCGGAACGGCACTGAGCGCTGCGGTGGCGGTCTTGCTGACTCAGGCCATTTCGCAGCGTCTGCAGTGACGGCATGCAAAGAGCGACATCACGGCATGAAGAAATGCGACACGCGCGTCGCGCTGCTGCTGCGGCGCGGCCGCTGGAACTGTCCGCGGGACGTGCTGGCTGAAACCACTATATAGTGATTTAATTTTTCTATACGATGGTTTAATTCTTCACCGGTCCTGCCTGGCAGCGATGACAGGAGAGGACGGAAGTAGAAGTAGAAGTATAAGGTTGAATCGCGTTGTTGATGCCCGCCCGGGGGTGCGTACATCTATGACGAAGAGAGGAAGAACATGCTGATTCTCACGCGACGTGTCGGTGAGACAGTGATGATTGGCGATGACGTCACCATCACGGTTCTGGGGGTTAAAGGAAATCAGGTGCGCGTCGGCATTAATGCGCCGAAGAGTGTCGCCGTGCATCGGGAAGAGATCTACGAGCGCATCAAGCGCGAGCAGCAGCCGGATCGCAACGCTCCGGACGACGCTCCGGACGAGCCGCACAAGGCTGCGGAATACGCATCGGTCTGAGGCTTGAGGGATCTCGTGTTGCGGCGGGAGTCGCCGCACCACTTCTGAAGCCCGTATAAAAAGAAAGGGCCGCGACCCGGGCGGCCGCGGCCCTTTTTCTGCCTCGGGCGCTGTTACTGCGTCTGGCCTTCCTTGTGGACTGTCACGTCGCCCGGGTTGTCCAGGACGTGCATGACGACGCGGCGGTTCTTCGCGCGTCCTTCCGCGGTTGCGTTGCTCTCAACCGGCTCGGTCTTGCCGTAGCCCCTGGCGGTCAGCTGCTCGCCGGGGACGCCCTGGCTTATCAGGTAGTCACGCACCGAGTCGGCGCGGCGCTGCGACAGCCCCATGTTGTAGACCGCAGAGCCGGTGCTGTCGGTGTGTCCCTGCACCTCGACCTTGAGGCGGTGATGCTCCTTCAGGCCCTTCGCCACGTCATCGAGGATGGGCTTGGAAGAAGCGGCGAGCACCGCGGAGTTGGTTTCGAAGGTCACGCCCTCGAGGATCACATCGGTCTTGATCGGGCAGCCGTCCTGATCAACCGCAACGCCGGCCGGGGTGCCCGGGCACTTTGCCACCGGTGCAGGAGCCGGTGCCGGAGCGGGGGGTGGCAGCGGTTCCGCGACCGGTGGCGGGGGAAGCGCGACCTTGCCGGGTCCCCAGGAGAAGGTGAAGCCGAGGGTGTACAGGTAATCCCTCAGGTCGTCAGTCGAACCGGGGCGAGCCCAGCGCACCTTGATATCGGGCCGTAACGAGAAGCTCTGTGAGGAATCGGCATTCTCCCACAGCTTGATGAATGCACCGACGCCGACTTGCGGGGCGAAGAAGTCGCGGTTGTCAGTGCCGCTTTCGGACTGGCGCAGCCAGCCGGCGCCGGCGGACACGTAGGGCGCAAACACCGAGTCGCGGCGCCACACGCGCAGCAGGTCGAGCGACAGGTCGCTCAGCGTCGTGTCGGTGCTGTCGAACTTGTCGCGCAGGCTCGCGCGGTTGAAGTTCGTCTCCAGGCTCCAGTCCTCGGCGAAGTTCTTACCGAAACCAACACCGTAGTCGACTGCGCTGTCCTTGGTGTCGCGCCTGGAGTCGCCGTCGATCCCGCCAATAAACGGATTGATGTACCACTGACCGACTTCGTCGCCGGCGAACGCCACCAGCGGCGCGCAGGCCAGCAGTAAGCACAGGGTGAAACGCCTCATCATGAAACTCCTTCTTAACGCGCCAGACAGCTTGCGGACATCCCTGCAATTGTTAGTTGCGAATGCGCAACACGGGCAATCGCCTGTCCTGTCAACGGCGGATTATAACTGTTGCGCGCAGGTCCTGCCGTCAGCGCCGGCTCGGCACCAGCTCGTTCGCGAGCGACTGCACTTCGGCGAGGCGCACGGTGAGCGCCGCGTCCGCGATGTCGGGCGCCAGCAGCCGATCGGTGGGTGCGAACGGCACCTTCAGGCGCAGCGCCCCGTGGGCGCTCTGCAGACGCGGCGAGCTCTTCAGCGGCAGCCGCAGGTCCAGCCCCTGGCAGGCGGCGAGAAATTCCACGGCGATGATGTTGAGCGCGTTGCCGGTCATGGTGAGGAGGCGTCGCGCGCCGTGCGTGGCCATGCTGACGTGGTCTTCCTGATTCGCGGAGGTTGGGATGTTGTCGATGCTCGCTGGGTGACACAGCATGCGGTTCTCTGCCACCAGCGCCGCCGCGGTCACTTGCGCCATCATGAAGCCTGAATTCACGCCGCTGTCCGGGGCGAGAAATGGTGGCAGGCCGCTCATCTTCGGATCCACCAGCAGGGCGACGCGCCGTTCGGCGATCGACCCGACCTCCGCGCACGCGAGCGCGAGGATATCGGCCGCGAACGCCACCGGTTCGGCATGAAAGTTTCCCCCCGACAACACCTCGCCGGTATCCGGAAAAATCAAGGGATTGTCAGTGACCGCGTTGGCTTCGGTTGCCAGGGTCGCAGCCTGCTGCGTCATCAGATCCAGGCACGCGCCCATCACCTGCGGCTGGCAGCGCAGCGAGTACGGGTCCTGCACACGCTCGCAGGTGCGGTGCGATTCGCGAATCTGACTGCCGGCGAGCAGCTCGCGGTATACCTGCGCCACGCGCGCCTGGCCGTCGTGGCCACGCAGGTGGTGAATGCGGGGGTCGAATGGCGCGTCGCTCCCCTGCAGCGCGTCGAGCGTCAGCGCGCCGCTCACCACCGCGGCCGAGAATACCGTCTCGAGCTCGAACAGTCCCGCGAGCGCCAGCGCCGTAGACACCTGCGTGCCGTTGAGCAGCGCGAGCCCCTCCTTGGGGCCGAGGGTCAGCGGCGCCAAGCCCTCCTGCGCCAGCGCCTCCGCCGCGGGCAGCACCTCGCCGTGTCTGCGGATGGTGCCGAGGCCGAGCACGCTGAGCGACAGATGCGCAAGCGGCGCGAGATCCCCGCTCGCGCCGACCGAGCCTTGCGAGGGTACGCAGGGGTAGAGGCCGGCGTTGATCAGCCGCTCAAGAAAGCGCGCCAGCTCCTCGCTGACGCCGGAGAAGCCCTGCAGGAGACTCGCGAGCTTCAGCACCAGCACCAGCCGCACGATCGGGTCATCGAGCAGCGGCCCGACGCCGCTGCTGTGGGAAAGAATGATGTTGCGTTGCAGGAGCACGCGCTGTGCGGCGGGGATGCGCGTTTGCGCGAGCAGGCCAAACCCGGTGTTGATCCCGTAAGCAGGCGCGTCCGCCGCCGCGAGGCGCGTGGTGACTGCGTGCGCCTCGCGCACCGCGCCCAGGGCGCCCGCATCGATCTGCACGGCGAGCGGTCCCTCGTACACGCGCCGCAGGTCGGCCAGATGCAGCGCCCGCACGCCGAGTTTCAGGGGTTCGTGTTCGGCCATCGCTGCACCTCTCCCGCGCGGATGACACTGCGGCGGGGATTAAATCCGATCCAGTAACCAAGCTCCTCGGGCGAGCGCACGTTCCACACCACGAAATCCGCCGCCTGGCCCGGGGCGAGTGAGCCGCGCTGCGCGTCAAGTCCGAGCGCCCGGGCGGCGTTACGCGTCACCCCGAGCAGGGCCTCCTCGGCGGTGAGACCAAAGAGGCGCGTCGCCATGCTCATGGCCAGCAGCAGCGAGGTCCCGGGCGCGGAGCCCGGATTGCAGTCGCTCGCAACCGCGAGCGCGGTGTTGGCGTCACGCAGCGCCTGAATGGGTGGCTTGTGTGTATCGCCAAGACAGTAAAAAGCGACCGGCAGCAGCACCGCGACGCTGCCGGCGGCGGCCAGTGCCGCGGCCTCCGCAGCTCCGGCGTATTCCAGGTGATCGCTCGAGAGCGCCCGGTGTCGTGCCGCCAGGAGCGAGGCGCCCTGGTTGCTCAGTTGCTCCGCGTGCGCCTTGACCGGGACGCCGAGCGTGCCCGCCGCCTCGAAGAGCCTGTCTGCCTGGGCGATGCTGAAGGCGATGCGCTCGCAGAACACATCCACGGCATCCACGAGTCCCTCCGCCTTGAGCGCCGGCAACCACTCACGGGCGATGTCCTCGATGTAGGCGTCGGGACGGCCCACGTACTCCGGGGGCAGAGTGTGTGCCGCGAGCAGTGTGGTGCGCACGGTCACGGGAAAGGCACGCCCGAGCTCACGCGCGACGCGCAGCATCTTGGCCTCATCCGCGAGCGTCAGCCCATACCCTGACTTGATCTCGATGCAGGTGACGCCCTCGGCCAAGAGCGCCGCAAGCCGCGGCGCGCTCTCATCGAACAGCTGCTCCGCACTGGCGGCGCGCACCGCGCGCATGGTGGCGAGGATCCCACCGCCCCGGCGTGCGATGTCCTCGTACGAGCTTCCCCGCAGCCGCTCGGCGTACTCGCCCGCGCGCGTACCGGCAAACACCAGGTGCGTGTGGCAATCGATCAGCCCGGGCGTGACCCAGGCGCCGCCCAGATCATTCACCTGCGCGCTCGTCGCGGCGCCGCTCGCTGCCGGCAGCGCAGCTTCGTCCCCGACCCATTCAATGAGCGCGCCGCGTGTCAGCAGCGCACCGCGCTCGATGCAGCGCGCGTTAGCGTCGCAGGTCGCGAGCTTCGCGTTGCGCCACAGCTTCAGCGGCTCCGTCATGGGCAGGCGCGCTTCAGCCGTGCGCCATGTGCAGGAATGGCAGGTTCAGGCGCTGCTCGCGCGCACACGCGATCGCGCTCTCGTAGCCGGCGTCTGCGTGCCGCATGACGCCGCTCGCCGGATCGTTCCACAGCACCCGCTCGATGCGCCGCGCGGCCGCCGGCGTGCCGTCGCACACGATGACGACGCCGGCGTGCTGCGAGTAGCCCATGCCCACGCCGCCGCCGTGATGTATCGAGACCCAGGTCGCGCCGCTGGCCGTGTTCAGCAGCGCGTTCAGCAGCGGCCAGTCGGCGACCGCATCCGATCCATCGCGCATGGCTTCGGTCTCGCGGTTGGGACTGGCGACGGAGCCTGAGTCGAGGTGATCGCGGCCGATGACAATCGGCGCCTTGAGCTCCCCGCTCGCCACCATCTCGTTGAACGCCAGTCCCAGGCGGTGCCGGTCGCCGAGGCCCACCCAGCAGATGCGCGCCGGCAGGCCCTGGAACTGGATGCGCTCACGCGCCATGTCGAGCCAGTGGTGCAGGTGGGTATCCCCGGGCAGCAGTTGTCGGACTTTTTCATCAGTGCGGGCGATGTCCTGCGGGTCCCCCGACAGCGCAGCCCAGCGAAAAGGTCCAACGCCGCGGCAGAACAGCGGCCGCACGTAAGCCGGTACGAATCCGGGGAAGGCGAAGGCGTCCTTCACGCCGGCATCGAAGGCGACCTGCCGCAGGTTATTGCCGTAGTCGAACACCGTGATGCCGCTTTTCTGAAAGGCGAGCATCGCCTCGACGTGGCGCGCCATGGAAGCGCGCGCCTCCTTGGCAACCTGCGCCGGGTCGGCGCTGCGCAGGCGCTCCCATTTGTCGAGTGTCCAGCCCCCGGGCAGATAGCCGTTCACCGGATCGTGGGCGGATGTCTGATCGGTCACGGCGTCCGGGCGCACGCCACGGCGCAGGAGCTCTGGCAGCACCTCGCAGGCGTTGCCGAGCAGCCCGACTGAGAGGGCTTTGCCGCTGCTGTGCGCCCGCTCGAGCAGTTCCAGGGCTTCGTCCAGGTGCGCTGCCTGCACGTCGAGGTACTTCGTCTGCAGCCGCTTGGCGATGCGCTCCGGACGGCACTCCACCGCCAGCATCGAAGCACCCGCCATGGTCGCCGCCAGCGGCTGCGCGCCGCCCATGCCGCCAAGGCCGGCGGTCAGAATCCACTTACCGGCGAGATTGCCACCGAAATGCTGGCGCCCCATTTCCACGAAGGTTTCGTAGGTGCCCTGGACGATCCCCTGGCTGCCGATATAGATCCACGAGCCGGCCGTCATCTGGCCGAACATCATGAGGCCCTTGCGGTCGAGCTCGTTGAAGTGGTCCCAGTCCGCCCAGCGCGCGACCAGATTGGAGTTGGCGATGAGCACCCGCGGCGCATCCGCGTGGGTGCGGAATACCCCGACCGGCTTGCCGGACTGGATAAGAAGAGTCTCCTCGTCGCCGAGCACGCGCAGCGCGGCCACGATCTGGTCAAAGCACTGCCAGTTGCGCGCGGCCTTGCCAATGCCGCCATAGACGACCAGGTCCTCGGGGCGTTCGGCGACGTCCGGGTCGAGGTTGTTCAGCAGCATCCGCAGGGGGGCCTCCGTGAGCCAGCTGCGGCAGCTCAGGGTGGTGCCGTGCGGGGCGCGCAGTGCGGGGCGGCGGGCGGAATCCGGCATGTGGGCACCTCGTGAAGGGGCGTGAATGATAGCTAAGGAAACGACAGTTCCCCTGCCCGCCCGGTTTGGGTAGAATGCGCGGCCCCCCACGGGACGCAAGTCGCGCGGGGACGGGAGGCTGGCACTGCGGATCCTGCAAGAGGATGTACAGTGCCCCCGCAAGTGAGATCACCGGAAAGCCCCCCACGGGGCTTTTTTGTTTTTTGGGTGGGCCTTCTGGCCCATTTTTGTTTGTAGGACCGGAAACGGTGACGCAATCCATGCGCGAGCGGCTGATCGGGCTTGTCGAGCCGGTGCTCGGCAGGCTCGGCTACGAGCTGGTGGACCTCGAGTTCGGTGCCGGGCACGGGCGCGCGCAGGTGCGGCTCTTCATAGATGCGCCAGCGGGCGTGGGTGTTGAGGATTGCGCACGGGTGAGCCGGGAAGCCTCGGCACTCCTGGAGGCCGAGGATCCGATTCCGGGTGCCTACACGCTGGAGGTGTCCTCACCGGGCTTCGACCGCGTGCTGCGCACACCGGCTCACTTCGGCCGTTTCGTCGGCGCGCGCGTGCTGGCGGAGCTCAAGGAGCCGCGTGCGGGCCGGCGACGCTACACCGGCACGCTCTTGAGCGTGGATGAGGCGGGGATTGCGCTCGAGGTTGATCGCGAACGGGTAGCGCTGGCGTTTGGCGAGATTGGTAAGGCAAGGCTCGCGTCCTAGTGAAAGGGCGCGCGCGTATCGGCAGTAACGAGCCTGAGGTGGATGCGACTGTGAACAAGGAAATCCTGATGGTGGTCGATGCCGTCTCCAACGAGAAGGGCGTCGACAAGGAAGTGATCTTCGAGGCGCTGGAGGCGGCGCTCGCCGCGGCGAGCCGCAAGAAGCACGGCGAGGAGTGGGACGCGCGGGTGGCGATCGACCGCAAGAGCGGTGACTACGAGACCTTCCGTCGCTGGAAGGTATTTGCCGACGACTCCAAGGAGCTCGAGGTGCCCGAGCGCGAGCTGCGACTCGATGACGCCGTGGACGTGGATGCCAAGGCCGAGGTCGGTGGCTTCGTCGAGCAACCGATGGAGTCGGCGCTCTTCGGGCGCATCGCCGCGCAGCAGGCCAAGCAGGTCATCGTGCAGAAGGTGCGCGAAGCCGAGCGCGCCCAGGTGGTGGACGCCTACCGCGAACGCGTCGGTACCCTGGTGAGTGGCGTGGTCAAGCGCATCGATCGCAACGGCATTTACATCGACCTGGGCAGCAATGCCGAAGGCTTCGTGCCGCGCACAGACATGATTCCCCGCGAGCAGGCCAAGCCCCAGGACCGCATCAAGGCGTTCCTCAAGGAAGTGCGCTCCGAGCCGCGCGGCCCGCAGCTGTTCCTCACCCGTACAGCGCCCGAGTTCCTCATCGAGCTCTTCAAGCTGGAAGTGCCGGAAGTCGGACAGGGTCTGATCCAGATCCTGGGAGCGGCCCGCGATGCCGGCGTGCGCGCCAAGATCGCGGTGAAGAGTAACGATCCGCGCATCGATCCGGTCGGGGCCTGCGTCGGCATGCGCGGCTCGCGCGTGCAGGCGGTATCCAACGAGATCGCCGGCGAGCGCGTCGACATCATCCCGCACAACGCCAATCCGGCGCAGTTCGTGATCAACGCCATGTCGCCCGCCGAGGTGATGTCGATCGTGGTCGACGAGGAAGCCCACAGCATGGACATCGCCGTCAGCGAGGAGAAGCTGTCGCAGGCGATCGGCCGCGGTGGCCAGAACATCCGCCTCGCCAGCCAGCTCACCGGCTGGGACCTGAATGTGATGACCGAGTCGGACGCGGAGACCAAGAGCGAGACCGAGTCGAAGGAGCTGGTGCAGAACTTCATGAAGCAGCTCGACGTCGATGAGGACGTCGCGACGATCCTGGCGCAGGAGGGTTTCTCCACCATCGAGGAGATCGCCTACGTGCCGCAGGCGGAGCTCGCGGCGATCGACGAGTTCGACGAGGACATGGTCAAGGAGCTGCGCAATCGGGCGCGCGACATGCTGCTCACGCAGGCGATTGCCAGCGAAGAGACGCTCGACCAGTCGATGCCGGCGGACGACCTGCTGCTGCTCGAGGGGATGAGCCCGGATCTGGCGCTGACGCTCGCGCGCCGTGGCGTGCGTACCCGCGAGGACCTCGCCGAGCAGTCGGTGGACGAGCTCGCCGACATCGAGGGGCTCGCAGCCGACAAGGCGGCGAAGCTCATCATGACGGCTCGCGCCCCGTGGTTCGAGGCGGGTAACTGACTGAAACGGTACGAGGGTTCAAGCTTATGGCGGAAGTAACCGTTTTCCAGTTTGCCGAGGTGCTGAAGGTGCCGGTCGACCGGCTGCTCGTGCAACTCGACCAGGCGGGCATCAAGGTCGCCGGACCCGAGGCGCGCATCAGCGACGATGCCAAGCTCGAACTGCTGACGCACCTGCGCCGCAGCCACGGCAGCGAAGCCGAGGCGGACGGCGCGCCGCGCAAGATCACTCTCAAGCGCAAGACACAAAGTGAGCTGAAGCTCGCCAGCACCCAGGGGCGGGCACGCACGGTGAACGTCGAGGTGCGCCGCAAGCGCACCTACATCAAGCGCGACGTGCTCGAAGAGCAGGCGCGGGTGCAGCAGGACGAGATCGATCACCGCAAGCAGGAAGCCGAACAAGCCGCGCGCGCCGAGAGCGAGCGCAGCGAGGCGGAGCGCCGCGAGCGTGAGCGCCTGGAAGCGGAGAACCGCCGTCGCCTGGAGGAAGAGGAGGCGCGGCGCCACGCGCAGGACGAGGCGCGGCGGGCAACCGAGCAGCGCACCCGTGAGGAAGAGGCGAAACGCACGCGCGAGCGCGAAGAACACGCGCGCCGCACCGGCGAGCGCGAGCGCCCACAGGTGGCGGCTGCACCCGTGGCACCGCGCGAGCGTGCGCCGGTCGGGGTCGTCGCCCCGGTAGCGGATGACAAGCCGACCCGCTACGGGCGGCAGGAACTGCACGTTACCGGCGACGTCAGTTCGCGCTACAAGAAAAAGCGCCGCACCCGGGGCCGCCCGGCAGCGGCAAGCGCCGAGGGGCGCCACGGCTTTGAAATGCCCACCGCTCCGGTGGTGCACGAGGTCGGCATCGGCGAGACCGTCACGGTGGCGGAGCTCGCGCAGCGCATGGCCGTCAAGGCGAACGAAGTGATCAAGGTGCTCATGAACATGGGCGTCATGGCCACGATCAACCAGCCGATCGAGCAGGACACCGCCGTGCTGGTGGTCGAGGAGATGGGCCATACGCCCAAGCTCCTCAAAGAGAATCAGATCGAAGAGGGTCTGCAGGGTGAGGTAAGTGAAAAGGGTGAGGCCGAAGGGGAGCCGCGTCCGCCGGTGGTCACGGTCATGGGTCATGTCGACCACGGCAAGACGTCGCTCCTGGATTACATCCGCACCACCAAGGTAGCCGCGGGCGAAGCCGGCGGTATCACCCAGCACATCGGCGCCTATCACGTCGAAACCCCCAAGGGCGCCATCACATTCCTCGATACCCCGGGCCATGCGGCCTTCACCGCCATGCGTGCGCGCGGCGCCAAGGCCACCGACGTGGTGGTGCTGGTGGTGGCGGCGGACGACGGGGTGATGCCGCAGACGGTGGAGGCGATCCAGCACGCGCGTGCTGCGGACGTGCCGATCGTCGTGGCGATCAACAAGATCGACAAGGGCGAGGCGGGGGTCGAGCGCGTGCGCACCGAGTTGTCCAAGCACGAGGTCATCTCCGAGGAGTGGGGCGGGCAGAACATGTTCGTCAACGTCTCCGCGCGCACCGGCGCCGGCATAGACAAGCTGCTGGACGCGATCCTGCTGCAGGCAGAAGTGCTGGAGCTGCGCGCGCCGCGCGACGGGCTCGCCTCCGGGGTCGTTATCGAGTCGAGCATCGAGAAGGGCCGCGGCGCGGTGGCCACGGTGCTGGTGAAGCGCGGTACGCTGCACACCGGTGACCCGATCATCGCCGGCGCCGAGTTCGGGCGCGTGCGCGCCATGTTCGACGAGAACGGCAAGCAGGTGGCCGAGGCGCTGCCGTCCATGCCGGTGGTAGTGCTGGGACTTTCGACCGCACCCAACGCCGGTGATGAGCTGCTGGCGGTGGAAAGCGAGCGCAAGGCGCGCGAAGTGGCGCTGTATCGGCAGAGCAAGTTCCGCGACAACAAACTCGCACGCGTGAGCCCGCGCCCCGAGGATGCTTTCTCGCAAATGGGCGACGCCAAGGCGGGCGTCGTGTCGGTGCTCATCAAGACCGACGTGCAGGGCAGCGCCGAGGCGTTGCGCGAGGCGCTCAACAAACTCTCCACCGATGAGGTGCAGGTGAAGGTGCTGGCCACGGGACTCGGCGCCATCACGGTTTCGGACGTGCAGCTCGCGGCGGCCTCCAGGGCGCTGATCATCGGCTTCAACGTACGCGCCGATGCCGGCGCGCGCGATGCGGTCAAGGAGACCGGCGTCGAAGTGCGCTACTACAGCATCATTTACGAAGCCATCGATGACGTGAAGGCGATGATGTCGGGCATGCTGCAGCCGGAGATCAAGGAGACGATCGTCGGCGTGGCGCAGGTGCGCGAGGTGTTCCGCTCCAGCAAGTTCGGCGTGGTCGCGGGCTGTCTCGTGACCGAGGGACTGGTCAAGCGCAACAACCCGATTCGCGTGTTGCGCGAAAGCGTGGTCATTTTCGAGGGCGCACTCGAGTCGCTGCGCCGCTTCAAGGACGAGGCGAGCGAAGTGCGCGCGGGCACCGAGTGCGGCATCGGCGTGAAGAACTATCAGGACGTGCGGGTCGGCGACCAGATCGAGTGCTTCTCGCGCGTCGAGGTGGCGAGAACGCTGCAGTAATGCCGCAGGCCCGCAACCAGCGTATCGAGTCGGAGATCCAGCGGGTGCTCGCTGCGCTCATCGCGCGCGAGGTCAAGGACCCGCGAGTGGGCAACGTGACTGTCACGGCGGTGAGCATGGCCGCCGACAAGGCAACGGCGAAGATATTCTTTACCCCGTTTGCATCGCTGAACCCGCCCGAGCAGGTGCGCACGGGACTCACGCGCGCCGCCGGGTTCCTGCGCGGTGAGCTCGGCCGGCGCCTGGGACTCCGGCACGCACCCAGGCTGGAGTTCGTGTTCGATGACAGCGCCGTGAGCGCGGAGCGGCTGGCGAGTCTCATCGATCGCGCGGTGGCGGGCGATCGTGCCCACGGGCAGGCACCCGCTGAACCCGATGCTGCGCCCGCAGAGCCTGATTCAGCCTCCGACGCCGACATTCCGCGGCGCTGACGGCCAAGCGCGTGCCGAGCGGAATCCTGCTGCTCGACAAGCCGCGCGGCCTGTCTTCGAACGCAGCCCTGCAGCGCGTGCGCGCACTCTATGAGCGGGAAAAGGCCGGCCACGTGGGCAGTCTTGATCCGCTCGCCACCGGCATGCTGCCGGTCTGCCTCGGCGAGGCCACCAAGGTCGCCGGCGAGGTACTGAACGGCCGCAAGTGCTATCGCTTCACCGTGGCGCTGGGCGCGCAGACCGCGACCGGGGACGCGGAGGGTCAGGTGATCGCGACCGCGCCCGTGCCCGCGCTCGCGCACGGCGCACTCGAGGCGGCGCTCAATCGCTTTCTGGGTCCGCAGCGGCAGGTGCCGCCGATGTACTCCGCAATCAAGCGCGACGGGCAGCCGCTGTACCGGCTGGCGCGCGCGGGTGTGACCGTGGAGCGCAGCGCGCGCGATATCGAGCTATTTTCCCTCACCGTGCACGAGGCGACACCGGAGCGCCTCGATCTTGAGGCGCTGTGCTCGAAGGGCACCTACATCCGCGTGCTGGCGCAGGACATCGCCGTGGCGCTCGGCAGCTGCGGCCACGTGACGCAGCTGCGCCGACTGTACGTCGAGCCTTTCGCGAGCGAACCCATGCACACCCTGGAGTCACTCATCCAGGCGCGCAGCGCAGGCGCGGGACCCACGCTGCTGCCAGCCGATCGCGCACTGCTGCACCTGCCGGCGGTGACCTTATCGACGGCGGAGGTGCAGCGCCTGCGCCACGGGCAGCGGATTGCGATGCAGGGCGTGTCCGCGCCAGGGGAGCTGGTGCGCCTTTACGACGGTTCAGGGGAATTCTTAGGCCTCGGCACGGCCGACGGATCCGGCGGCGTTCAACCGCGCCGGCTCCTCAATCTCGCGCCACAGCTCGCAGCTACGGACCGCGAACCGTGAGCGTGGGATCGAGCAACCGCAGCGCGTCTCCCATGTTCGTCGCCCCGGTGCGATCGATGTCGTCCTTCGTGTACACGCTGCCAAAACCGGCGCACGGCTGCTGCGGGCTATCCGGCGGCCGCGTGATGGCGCTAGAGCCTACGCACCCGGGCGGCGGTTGAGTCCTGGCCACGGCAGACTTCGCCGCGCCAGGTGAGGAGGGCGTGCTCGCGCACGCGGCGAGCGCGAGCGCAAGGGCAGCAGCAATAAACGCAGTTTTCCGCATGGCAATCACCTCAGGAACGAGCCTAGGCCCTTCAGGTAACGGGCACAAGCAATCAGGGTTGACCGCCTGGACCTGGATAAAGTGTCGCGGCGTTCCCCGCGACCGGAAAGTGCCCGGGTTCTTCCCTTGAAGCACGGGGCTCAAGCCGGGTACAATGCGCGGCTTACCAAAAGGCTCTAAAGACCAAGTAGTTAGGACAATCTGGCAATGACGTTAACCACCGAGAAAAAGGGCGGAATCCTCGCGCAGTACCGCCGCGGGCCGGCCGATACCGGCTCCCCCGAAGTTCAGGTCGCGCTGCTTTCCGAGCGCATCAACGGCCTCGGCGAGCATTTCACCGCGCACAAGCGGGATCACTCCTCGCGGCGCGGGCTGGTGAAGATGGTTAACCAGCGTCGCAAGCTTCTCGACTACCTCAGAGCCGTGCAACCCGACAAGTACCAGGAGCTCGTCGAGCGCCTGGGCCTTCGCCGCTGAAAACCAAGGGCCGCCGTTTCGACGCGCGGCCTTTGTGTTTTTGCCCGCAACCTCCAATTTTTTAAGGATTGAGCCTTGAGCGTCCTCAGCAAGTCGTTTCCGTACGGACCCCACACAGTCACTATCGAGACGGGCGAAATGGCCCGCCAGGCGGAAGGCGCGGTGCGCGTCTCCATGGGCGATACGGTGGTACTGGTTACCGCCTGCGCCAAGCTCACCCCCACGCCGGGCCGGGATTTCTTTCCCCTGACCGTCAACTACGTCGAGAAGACCTACGCGGCGGGGCGCATCCCCGGCGGGTTCTTCAAGCGCGAGGGGCGTCCGACTGAAAAAGAGACGCTGACTTCGCGGCTCATCGACCGGCCGATCCGCCCGCTGTTCCCGGACGGTTTCTACAACGATGTACAGGTGGTCGCGACGGTCCTGTCGCTCGATCCGGAAATCGACGCCGACATCCCGGCGCTGCTGGGCGCCTCGGCGGCGCTGGCGCTCTCCGGCATTCCTTTCAGTGGCCCCATCGGCGCGGCACGCGTCGGCTGGAAGGACGGCCAGTACCTGCTGAACCCGCAGGCGAAGGACCTCACCGAGTCGCAGCTGCACCTGGTGGTGGCCGGCACCGAGCATGCCGTGCTCATGGTCGAGTCCGAGGCCAAGGGGCTTTCCGAAGAGGTCATGCTGGGCTCGGTGGTGTTTGGCCACCAGCAGATGCAGATCGCGATCCGCGCCATCAAGGAACTCGCGAGCGAGGTGAGCAAGCCGCGCTGGAAGTGGCAACCGAGTGCGGACAACGCGGAACTGACGAGCGCCATCGCGCTGCACGCGCAGACCGCGCTCGCCCAGGCCTACACCATCACCGAAAAGCAGCAGCGCCACGCGCGTCTGACTGAGATCAAGACCCAGACGCTCGCCACCCTCAGTGCCGGCGAGCAGCCCAAGTTCAGCGCCGAGGATGTCGAGAGCGCGCTCTTCAAGCTCGAGAGCAACATCGTCCGCCAGCGCATCCTGAACGGCGAACCACGCATCGACGGCCGCGATACCAAGACGGTGCGTCCGATCACGGTCAAGGTCGGCGTGCTGCCGCGCGCCCACGGCTCGGCGCTCTTCACCCGTGGCGAGACCCAGGCGCTGGTGGCGACGACCCTCGGCACCGGGCGCGACGCGCAGCTCATAGACGCGCTCGAGGGCGAGCGTCGCGAACCGTTCATGCTGCACTACAACTTCCCGCCGTTCTCGGTCGGTGAGACCGGCATGATGGGGTCACCGAAGCGCCGCGAGATCGGCCACGGCAACCTCGCACGGCGCGGCGTAAAGGCGGTCATGCCTGACATGGCGACCTTCCCGTACGTGGTGCGCGTGGTGTCGGAAATCCTCGAATCCAACGGCTCGAGCTCCATGGCAAGCGTGTGCGGCACGTCGCTGGCGCTGATGGATGCCGGAGTCGCGATCACGGCGCCGGTGGCCGGTGTCGCCATGGGGCTGGTGCTCGAAGGCGCCCGCTACCAGGTACTCACCGACATTCTCGGCGACGAGGATCACCTCGGCGACATGGACTTCAAGGTGGCCGGCACCAAAGACGGCGTGACCGCCCTGCAGATGGACATCAAGGTCGAAGGCGTGACGCCGGAAATCATGCGTGTCGCTCTGGATCAGGCGCGCGCTGGCCGCCTGCACATTCTCGATGAGATGAACAAGGTCATTCACGAGCCACGCGCGAAGATGTCCGAGTGGGCGCCTTCGATCATCACGCTCAAGATCGATCCGGAGAAGATCCGCGACGTCATCGGCAAGGGCGGCGCGGTCATCCGTCAGATCACCGAAGAGACCGGCACCACCATCGATATCGAGAGTGATGGCACGGTCAAGATCGCCTCCGTCAGCGGCGCGGCCGGCCGCGAGGCGCAGCGCCGGGTCGAGCTCATCACCGCCGACGTCGAGGTGGGGCAGATTTACGAGGGCAAGGTCGCGCGCCTGATGGATTTCGGCGCCTTCGTAACCATCCTGCCGGGCCGCGACGGCCTGGTGCATATCTCGCAGATCTCCAACGAGCGCGTGGAGCGCGTGAGCGACAAGCTCAAGGAAGGCGACGTAATCCGCGTGAAGGTGCTCGAGGTGGATCGCCAGGGCCGCATCCGCCTGTCGATGCGTGACGTCGACGCCGCGTAAGTCTATTGGCGAGAATCGCAGGAAGCGATTCTCGCAGACATCGGCTGCGGTGAGGACCGCCCGGCAGTTCAGGTCTGCGGGCCGCTGCCCGCGTTCTGGTTGGCGAACAGCTTCAGGCTCTGTTCCAGGTAGCTGCCGACCATGCCGCGCATGCCGCCGCCGTAGGAACGGATCATTTGCGAGAGGAAGTCGCGGCTCATGAGCGGCTCACCACCGTGCTCCTGCTCGGCTATCACCTGCAGCAGGATGGAACGGGTGATGTCCCCCTGACTCTTCTTGTCGATCACGACAAAATCGATCCGCTCGATCACGAGCTGACGGATGTCGTCCAGGGTGATGTAGCGACTCTCGACAGTGTCGTACAACCGCCGGTTCGGATACTTCTTTATGGTGCGCGGTTCGCTCATCGCACGTCCTTCACTATGGGTTATGCACCTTCCATAGTGCGTACGTGTTGGCAGCTACCTTATTACAACGGCACCACAAACCCAACTTCGCCTTACGAAATTGACTTGTCGTAGCTTCTATGGAGAAGCCGCAACCTCCCTAACACCCAGCATGCTCCCCGGGCGCCAGTGCTCAGCGGCCCACGCCAGTACGCTTCCCGCGGGCTCAGCCTTAAGCTCGGCCGGAGGCTGCTGCCCCAGCAGGGTGAGGACCTGGTGCAACAGGGCACCAGGGTTGCCCGCTTGCACGGCGAGCGCGCGGCGCGATTTGGCGAGTTTGCCCCGGTGTGCTTCGACGACCAGTGGCAGGTGCGCGTATCCGGGTACGGGCAAGCCGAGAGCCCGCTGCAGGGCCAGCTGCCAGGGCGTGTTGTCGAGCAGGTCTGCACCGCGCACCACGTGCGTCACTGCCTGCAACGCGTCGTCGACGACGACCGCGAGCTGGTAGGCGATCACGCCGTCACGGCGCCGTACGACGACGTCTCCGAGTTGGCCGAGGCTGAAGGTACAGGCGCCCTGGATGCGGTCGGCAAATTCGATGCGCTCATCCCCGACGCGAAAGCGTGTGGCGGTGGGACCGGAGCGTCGCGGGCCGGCGCGGCAGGTGCCCGGATAGCCACCATGGGGCAAGCGCTCCTGTCGCGTACAGCTGCACTCGAAGGTGAGATTGCGCCTGGTGAGCTCCTCAAGCGCTTGCCGGTAGTGTGGCGTGCGCGCGCTCTGGTACTGGACCGTGCCGTCCCAGTGCAGGGCGAAAGCCTCGAGCATGCGCAGCATGTCATCGGCGCAACCGCGGACCACCCGCGTGGTATCCAGATCCTCCATCCGCACGAGCCAGCGCCCACCATGATGGCGCGCGTCCACGAAGCTGCCGACCGCGGCCAGCAGCGAGCCTAAGTGCAGGGATCCGGTGGGTGAGGGCGCGAAGCGCCCGACGTAGGCGTGTTGCCGCGCCGTCACGCCGGCGGAGCTTGGGAGGCGCGCCTAGCGGTAGCGATCGTCGCGATCGCCATACTGGCGTTCGCGCCGCTCGCGCCGTTCCTGTGCCTCGATGCTCAGGGTTGCCACCGGGCGGGCCTCGAGGCGCTTGATGCCGATTTCCTCGCCGGTCTCCAGGCAGTAGCCGTAGGAGCCGTCCTCGATACGCTTCAGCGCCTCATCGATCTTGCGGATCAGTTTGCGTTCACGGTCCCGCGTGCGCAGCTCCAGGCTGAATTCCTCTTCCTGGGTGGCCCGGTCATTTGGATCGGGGAAGTTCGCCGCCTCATCCTTCATGTGCGAGACGGTACGATCCACCTCGACCATCAGGTCACGCTTCCAGCTGTTGAGGATGCTGCGGAAGTGAGCGAGCTGCTCCTTGTTCATGTACAGCTCGCCGCGCTTGGCGATGTACGGCTGTACGTTGCGCGGACCGGCCAGCAGGCTCCCGGGCTCGCCGGCTTCGGCGTCCTCGGCGTCGGCATTCACGGTCGTGACAGGTGCGCGGGCTGGCGCAATTACGCCGCCGGCGCTGCGCGGCCCGCTCGCCGGCAGGGTTCGCAGGGGTTTCTTCACCTCGATGGCGGCCGCGGCCGCGGCGTGCGTGGCCGTTTTCCTTGGTGCCGCGGCGCTCTTGTGCGCGCGGGCCGCGGACGTCCTGACGCGCGCGACGGTCTTTCTTACCGTGGCGCGGCTCACCGATTTCTTGCCCTTGGTCCTCGGTGCAGGTCTCTTGGCCGGCATTCAGTCGCTCCTGGAAGGGGTAGCCCCTTTGAAGAACGCGCGATTATACCGGCCGACTTGGTGCTGTACAGGTGTTCCGCACCCCGCTTGCGCCGGGGGCCTGGCTTACCGAAGGGTCACCGCCGCGGCCGGCTGCCAATCCCGCTGTCGTCGCTCGGCGACAATGGTGGTGTAGATTCCGCCGCGGACGTTGAAGCGCGCGCTGAGCCGCAGGAAGCGCGCGTGCAGCGCGGCATCAAGGGTGTCGGCAATCTCGTTGGTAATCGCCTCGTGAAACGCGCCGCGATCGCGGAATGACCAGATGTAGAGCTTGAGGGACTTCAGTTCCACGCACAGCCGGTCGGGCACGTACTCCAGTTCGAGCGTTGCAAAATCCGGCTGCCCGGTGCGTGGACACAGGCAAGTGAATTCGGGAATCTGCATGCGGATCGTGTAGTCACGGCCGGCCTGCGGGTTCTGAAAAGTCTCGAGCTCGGTTGTGGGACTCGCGGGCATATTCCTCTACACTAGGTTACTGGACAGAATCCCCTGCGGGGATTCTGTCGGACATCGGCTTCGTTGTCGCCGGCGAAAGGCGTGACTTTCGCCGGCTGCTCAGCAAAAACGGACGGCACGGGGAAGAAACTAGAGATGCGGCTGACCAAGATCAAGCTTGCCGGCTTCAAATCCTTCGTCGACCCCACGCAAATCAGCTTCCCCAGTAATCTTACCGGTGTCGTAGGCCCCAACGGCTGCGGCAAGTCCAATGTCATCGACGCGGTGCGCTGGGTGATGGGCGAGCTGTCGGCCAAATACCTGCGCGGCGACAACATGGCGGACGTGGTCTTCAATGGCTCGGCGACGCGCAAGCCCGTCGGCACGGCCTCCGTCGAGCTGCTGTTCGACAACGCCGATGGCAAGATCGGCGGCGCCTACGCGAGCTATAGCGAGATTTCACTCAGGCGCCAGGTGGCCCGCGACGGCAGCTCGGCGTACTTCATCAACGGCGGCCGCTGCCGCCGCAAGGACATCACCAATCTGTTCCTCGGCACGGGCTTAGGCTCGCGCAGCTACGCCATCATCGAGCAGGGCATGATCTCGCGCGTCATCGACGCGCGGGCGGAGGACATGCGCGCCTTCGTCGAGGAGGCGGCGGGGATCTCGCGCTACAAGGAGCGCCGCAAGGAGACCGAGGCACGCGTCGCCGAGACGCGTGAGAACCTCGAGCGGCTGCAGGACCTGCGCGACGAGGTGGACAAGCAGATCCGCCACCTGCAGCGCCAGGCCGCCACGGCACGCCGCTACCAGGCACTGAAGGAAGAGGAGCGGCGGCTGACGGCGGAAGTGCTGGCACTGCGCCTGCGTGACCTCGACAGTGGCGCGGAAGTGCATGACGCGACAGTGCGCGAACGCGAGCTCGCCATGCAGGCCGAGCTCACCGCACAGCGCGCCGCGGAGGCCGCGATCGAGAAGCAGCGCGTCGTGCACACCGGACACAGCGACACGCTGTCGACCGTGCAGGGGCGCTACTACCAGGTCGGCGCGGACATTTCGCGCCTTGAGCAGAGCATCGAGCACACCCGCGAGCTGCGCGAGCGCCAGCGCACCGATCTCGCCCAGACCGACGCCACCCTCACGGACCTTGCCTCGCATAGCGCCCGGGACGAGGAGCAGCTGGCGGCAGTGCGCGCGGAACTCGCTGCGCTTACGCCGCAACTCGCCACCGTGCAGCACGCCGAAGCGCACGCCGCCGCGGCGCTGGAAGACGCCGAGGGCGCCGTGCTGGAGTGGCAGCAGCGCTGGGAAGCGCATAGCCGCGCGCTCGGCGCCGCCGACCAGACAGCGCAGGTGGAACGCGCCCGCATAGAGCAGCTCGAAGCGCAGCTGCGCCGCCTCGGCGCGCAGGCCGAGCGCCTCGCAGCCGAGCATGAGAGCGCCGCCGCGCAGGACGCCGCGCAGCAGCTGCAGTCGCTGACACTCCAGGAATCACAGGCGCGCACCGCCGGCGAGGATCTGATGCGGGCGCAGGCAGCGGCGCTCGAGCACGTGCAGACCCGCCGCGCCGCGCAGCTGCAGGCCGAAGAGCAACTGCAGGTGGCACGCGCCGCACGCGAAGCCGCGCGCGCCGAGCTCACGTCGCTCGAGGCATTGCAGGCCGCGGCGCTCTCGGACCACGCCGGCAAGGCCGCCGACTGGTTGAGCGCGGCGGGGCTGGCCGGCCGGCCGCGACTTGCCGCGGCACTCGAGGTGGATGCCGGCTGGGAGCGGGCGGTTGAGACCGCGCTCGGTGAATACCTTGAAGCGGTGTGCGTCGAGGAACTCGAGGCCTCGGTCGCCGCGCTCGGGCGGCTCGACGCGGGCCGGGTCACCCTGGTGCAGACGGGTGCCGCCGCGCGTGGCGGCGGCGCGCACACGATGCTGGCGGCGCACGTGAAGGCTCCGACGGCGGTGCTCGAGCGTCTCGCCGGGGTACTCACCGCCGGCTCCTTGCAGGAGGCAGTGCGCGAGCGCGGCACGCTCGCGCCGGGACAGTCGCGGATTACGCGCGACGGGGAGTGGGTGGGGCGCGACTGGCTGCGGGTGAGCCGTGCCGCCGAGCAGCGTGGCGGCGTCATCGAGCGAGAGCAGCGCCTGAAAACCCTACGGATGGCGGCGGCCGAGGCCGATGCCCAGGTGCTCGCGCGCGATGCGCAGCTCAGCGCCGCGCGTGCCGGGTTCGCGCAGGCGGAGAGCGGGCGCGATGCCGCACAGGCGCGCATCCAGGAGGGGCAGCGCACGCACGCGGATCTGCTCGCCGCTCTCGAGGCGGCCCGGGCCCGCACCGAGGGTACGCAGGCGCGCCGCGCACAATTACAACAGGACGCGCACGAAGTGACGCGCGATCGCGCTGCGACCGGCGAGGCGCTCACGCGCGCGAGTGCCGAGCTCGCGCGTGGACTCGAGGCGGCGCAACGCCTGCAGGCCGCTCACGGCGCACTCGAGAGCGAGCGCGACGAGCGTCGCGCGGCGCTGGTGGAGACGCGGGCACGCGCGCAGGCGGCCCAGCTTGAGGCCCGCGACCTGCACGTGCGGGTCGAGGGGCGCCGTGCCACCGCGAACTCCGTCACGATCGGTATGGCGCGCATGGCTGAACAGCGCGAGCAGCTCACGCGGCGGCGCGCGGAGCTGCAGCAGGAGCTCGCCTCCGGAGATGCGCCGATCCTTGCCGCGCGCGCGCGGCTGGATGAAACCCTGGCGCTGCGCCTGGGGGTCGAGGCCGAGCTGACCATCGCCCGCGGCGCGCTTGAGGAGGCGGAGGGCGCCCTGCGGATGCTGGATGAAACCCGTCTCGCGGCGCAACAGCGCGTCAACGGCGCGCGGGACGCGATGGACACGGCGCGCCTCGCGGCACAGGAGACCCACGTGCGCCGCGCGGCGCTCGCCGAGCAGTTCGCGGAGACCCGCTGTGATCTTGCCGAGGTGCTCGCGCGCCTGGCCGCCGAGGCGCGGGTGCCGGACTGGGAGCTGCAGCTCGGCGCGGCACGCGCCGAGATCGAGAAGCTCGGGCAGGTCAATCTCGCCGCCATCGACGAGCTGCAGGATCACACGCAGCGCAAGGAGTACCTCGACCGGCAGTACGCCGACGTCACCTCCGCGCTCGATACCCTTGATGAAGCCATGCGGCGCATAGACAAGGAGACCCGCTCGCGCTTCGAGGACACGTTCGAGCGCATCAACGCCGGCCTGCGCGAGAAGTTTCCGCGCCTCTTCGGTGGCGGTCATGCCTACCTTGAGCTTGCCGGTGATGACAAGCTCACCGCCGGGGTGACGGTGATGGCGCGGCCACCGGGCAAGAAAAACAGCACCATCCACCTGCTGTCGGGCGGCGAGAAGGCACTCACGGCCGTGGCCCTGGTGTTCGCGATTTTCGACCTGAACCCGGCGCCGTTTTGTCTGCTCGACGAGGTGGATGCGCCACTCGACGAACACAACGTCGGTCGCTTCTGCGACATCGTGCGCGACATGTCGGCACGCGTGCAGTTCGTGTTCATTACCCACAACAAGAGCACTATGGAACTCGCCTCGCAGCTGATCGGGGTGACCATGAACGAACCGGGTGTGTCGCGTCTGGTTACGGTCGACGTCGACGAAGCGGTGCGC
>Ga0182015_10000304_pt1 | contig 70396 bp, 58 predicted proteins | sample 712P3MmetaG_FD_120478 | JGI IMG/M metagenome (GOLD analysis project Ga0182015, IMG submission 120478) | Permafrost microbial communities from Stordalen Mire, Sweden - 712P3M metaG | ecosystem: Environmental > Terrestrial > Soil > Wetlands > Permafrost | place: Sweden: Stordalen | collected...
ACTGCGAAAGCAGTGATCGCATCAAGGGGCTGTGACGGTACATGCGTCCACGCGGTTGACTCCCTCGCAGGAGTTGGCAGCTAGAGCATAACCAATGTCACGGCCCTTTCAATTTTTTCCCGCCTTTTTTCCTGGTACAACCCCTTAAGTGCAAGCCGTTAAGATGTGCGTGAAACGGGACTTGTTCTACATTCCCACCTCGACCCCGCACTAAGGTGCGGGGCTATCATGTGCCGCCCCTCCTTGCTGCTTCGCTCAGGTCAGGCTCTTGCGGGGCTGGAGTTCGGCGATTCGATTCCAGTTCTCTCCCGAAACCCCGTTCTTAAATGCACAACCCTTTCCTTATGCATTCACTTCGCCCACAATTGCTTCGTCGACGTAGCACCAGATCCATTTTTCTCCGGGCTCGATCGAGCGCATGACGGGATGGTGGTCGTGATGGAAGTGTTTGGTGGCGTGTTTGTTCTTGGAGGAATCGCAGCAACCCACATGGCCGCAAGACATGCACATGCGAAGGTGAACCCACGTATCGCCGATCTTCACGCAATCTTCACAGACGTGCGTGTTGGTCGTGGTGATTTTGATTTGATCTAGATGCTTGCATTTGCCCGACATGATTTCTCTCCCACAGTCTTCAGTTCAAATTCTTTCGAGTTCCTTGCGGTCCCAGTGCGCGAGGTTCGCCCCGGCCTCGTAGGTGCTCTGCAGGAAATCGAGCAGCGATTGACGAGGTGAGGCGGATTGGCGGGCGTCGTCATACATCAGCAGAAACTCGTGTAGTTGTGGATGATAAAAAGCGGCTGGCGGCTTCACCGGTTGCTGGGGAAAGCCGGGCGGCTCAGGGGCGGCGTAGGCGTAAAAGGCCGGTCCTTTAATTTCGCCGCCACCCGGCCAGAATCCGGCGCTGATCACTTCATGCGAGTAGGCTGCGCGGGTGATGGAATCGGCCTCCGGCCTTGGGGGGGCGCGGCGGCCGGAGAAGCGAGTGACCGCAAGGTCGAAGCTCCCCCAGAAAAAATGTACCGGGCTATCTTTGCCGATGAAGCCGGCGCGAAATTCCTTGAAGATGGTGTCGCACAAAATCAATATCTGCCAGAAGCGGTGGGCGTATTCGGGATCATAGGATGCGTGCTGAGTGTCGGTTTCGAACGGCACAGGGTTCGGCACCTCGACCGGCATTGCCCAGATTTTCACTTCTATTCCCAAAGACTTCAGGGCGGCCATGAACTCGGCGTAGAAGCCGGCGACCGTCTGGAGCCTTAACGCGAGGTTCTTCGATGAATTCCAGCTTGTCTGGATGGTCAGCTTGTGATCGATGAAGTCGAATTGGATTTCGAAAATTTCGTTGCCATAAGGAATGGCGGAAGTGGTGAGACCGCGGGCGTTGACATATAGCGGAACTTCCCACCAGTGATTGACGCGCGGGCTTAGGGCGAGGCGCACTTTGCCGACGACCTGAGTCCACATGTGGAGAGTCGCGCAGGTATCCTGCCAGGCATCGAGCGGGAGTTCAGGCCAGGCGGGCGGGTTCGGGGTATGAACGTGTGCAGCCATGGGGACCTCTGCTTCGAATCAGAAAATGGCGTTACGGCGAACTCGCCGCCACATTAGTTTTTCTTCGGCGGCAAATATTTCTTTTCAATAGATGCGACGACCACATAATTCGGATCGACCATTTCGTTGAGGTGAATCTTCGCGACTTTCGAGAGGAGCTCGTAGGCATCGAGTTCGGACAGGCCGTAGTCTTTGTGGATCCAGTGGACGAGTTCGGTGAAGGCGATGCGGAGAGCGTCGTCGAGTGGGCGGTAGGCACCAACGGTCATGATGGCGTCGTCACTTTCGAACTGGGGCCACGCAATGGTGCGGCCTTTGATCACGCTCAGCTGCACACGTGCCTTCAGCGGAACCTCGACGGCGGTGCCGGCGATTTCTCCATCGCCCATGGCGGCGTGGCCGTCGCCGATGTAGAACAGGCTGCCTTTCACGTTTACCGGAAAATAAACTGTGTTGCCGACGCTGGCTTCGGGGGAATCCATGTTGCCGCCGAACTCGGCGGGGACGATGGAGCTGCGCGCCTCACCCTCGGCGGGCGCGACGCCGATGCAGCCGAAGAAAGGATGGAGGGGAATCTTCACGGAGAAATCGGTATCGAGCGCTTTGAACGTGGCGGTGTTCGCGGCGTGATCGATGTGGTAGTACCAGATGCGTTCGGGCAGAGGCGGATGGAGCATGGGCGTGTAGTTGGTCTCATTGAGGGCGCCGAAGCCGGGAGCGAACGCGCCTACGCCAGTGTCGCCATCGACTTGGAGATCGAGAATCTTGACGGCGAGCGTGTCGCCGGGCTCGGCACCTTCGATGAAAAATGGGCCGGTCAAGGGATTATCGCCTTTGACCGTGCTGAGGGTGTCGCCGGGCTTCCTGAGGACGTTGCCGAAACAATCGAGCGTGTTGGTATCGAGGATGTCGCCAGACTTCAGGTGCGCAACTGGCTCTGCCGTCGCGAACAGGTACTTTACGTTGGCGTTCGTGGCGGTGTAATGAACCGTGTTTTGGGCGAGGGCTGAACCAGCCAGCAGCGAGACGGCGATAAGGCGAGTTATCACGAGAACCTCCCGTAGGAATTGACAATGCCAATTGGCGATTGTAGGGTGCTCGCCCACCTTTCCGCCATCACATCTCGGTACTTCCTGGTTAAATTCGAAGAGTGGCCCCGAAGGCACATTTAGTGAGCCGACAGACCGGTCACAAACTTTTCCAGAGTAGCGTTGAAACGCGAAGCATCGTCAACGAAGAGGGCATGGCCTGCGTCCTCGAAAACCTCAGTTTGGGCATTCGGGATGTGTTTCTTGAGGAGATCGGCCGCGGCGTGATTTTGAGCGGTAACAGTGACTAGCACCGGCTTGTCCACCTTACTCATGGCGGAAGTCCAGTCAGGACGGGCCAAAAATCCGGCGATCAGAGCGAATGCGGAGTTGGAGGGTGTCTGCAGCGATGCCCTGATCACGCTTTGCAGGTAGGCCTCAGATTGCGGTTTCTTATACATGCCACGCACGAAAGCATCTGTGAACTTCTGGCGATCGGTTTCCGCCTGCCGGGTCCAAGCCAGCATTCCGAACACAAGCTCAGGGTCTGGTTTATCACGGAGTGGCGCCGAGTCCACCAGCACCAGCGCTCGCACGTCTTTGGTTCCGAACTGATCGACGTAGGTCAACAACTCGGGAACGCCGAGCGACCATCCCACGAGAACTGCGGGAGCTAAGTCGAGGTGGGCCTGCAGTTCGTGCAAATCCTGCGCCCGCCGCTCTGAGTAGTTCCCATCGGTGGGTTTATCGGAGTCTCCTTGTGACCGCGGATCGAGCGCAACCACGTGGTAATTGCGGGCGAAATAGTCGATCTGAGAGCGCCAAATTTCGGCGGGCATCGTCCATCCAGGCTGAAAGATGATGGCTGGGCCGCTGCCTGCCTCGAGGTAATGCAGGCGGACGCCGTCGCTGGTCGTGAAAAAGTCACTCTTTGATGCCGCCTGGGCGAGACATGACGAAACCAAGAAGATGGGTACAAAGAGGCGCGCAAGTCGAGTCATAAGCATCCTCGGACTAGAGAACAAAGAGTGGGTGATGTGGCCGGGGCAACGTACTGCGACGGCGAACTATATCACGTAATTGGCGGCCGAGATGTTTCGATCAACCTCCCTAAGCGCTCTTTTTCTTGGCGTAGAACTTTCGCACCTTGGCACGATTGCCACAGCGGCTCATGTCACACCAGCGGCGATGGTGGTTCTTGCTGGTATCGAGAAAGAACCACTCGCATTCTTTGGCGGAGCAAGCCCGGACGAAAGGCAGCTGATTGGAAGCAAGAAGATCGGCGGCGGAACGGGCGATCTGCCAGAGCAGACTATCGAAGTCGTCCAGGTCGTCGAAGCGCCACTCGAAGCCTCCGTTGATCGGGACCAGGCGCAGGTGTTCCGCGGCTATGCGAGCGTCTGCGTTGAGTGTGGCGAGAGCCTCGGCCGGTACGGGGCGATGGTTGACGAGAGCCCAAAAGACATCATGGATTGCCTCGCGGAGTTTCCTGGCCCGGCGCAGGGCTTCTTCCGCGCGATCGAGAGCCTTAGAGCTGCGCGCGACGAGGTGATCGAACCGGCTGGGGTCGAGCAGGCCGGCGTCTTCGCCGAAGCGAGCGAGATCGTTGTAGTGCTCGAGTAGTTCTTTGGGCTTGGTGTGGCGATCGTCGAGCGTGTTGACGAAATCGAGCGACACGTTGCCGGCAATCAGATCGAAGCGCGGTGGGCGCCGGCGGGAGGTTTTTTGGTTTTCCATGGTTTGCATCCGGTAATTTTTTCCGTTCCCTCCATTTATTTAGACATTTTATTTAGACATTAAACATCCTACTCACTTAATTATATAACCATTAAATATATATTGACAGGTTATGTCGTCCGCGTATAGATTGTACATAACCTACATATAAGCATTTGGAGGTTAGGTTATGGATCTCAATCAGTCGGCTCAAATCATGACCCTGATTCGCAGCGGCAAGATGATAAACATAGGAGGCAGACCTGTGATTGTGCCGAGTCCACGCAAACCCGCAACTCCGCGACAAAAGGCCGCTGACGAGCATAAAAAGGGACTCGCCATCAAACTGGCGCTGGCCTTCGTGGCGATCTATGTCATATGGGGATCGACGTATCTCGCGATCCGCTACGCGGTGGAGACGATTCCTCCGCTGGTGACGGTGGGGGTGCGGCAGGCGGTTGCGGGTGGAATCATGCTGGCGTGGGCCTGGGCACGGGGGTTTCGTCCGACGCGGCAGCAATGGGTGGCGGGATTCGCGTTGGGAGCATTCTTCTTCCTGATTGGCCACGGATCGCTTTTTTGGGCGGAGCAGTATGTGGGATCGGGATTGGCGGCGCTCCTGATCGCGACGGAGCCGATGTTCATCCTGGTGTTGGGCTGGATGATGGGTCAGCAGAGGATCAGCCGGATGAGCGCGATGGGATTAGCGGTGGGCGTTGCGGGCGTGGCAATGCTGATGGGAGCGGAACTGTCGGTGAAGGGTTCGAGCCTACTGGGTGTGCTGGCAGTGCTGCTGGGGTCTTTGGCGTGGTCAGTGGGAGTGGTGATTTCGCCACGACTGAAGCTGCCTTCTGACGCGCTGGGCCGAACCGCGCTACCGACCATCTGCGGTGGGGCCATGTTGCTGATCGCGGCCGGAGTTGCGGGAGAGTTTCAGCAGACGCACTGGGCGAGCATTTCTTTGAAGTCGTTGGGTGGGCTGGGATATCTCATCATCTTTGGGTCGGTGGTGGCGTTCACTTCTTATACATGGCTGCTGCAACGGGTTCCGCCCGCGTTGGTGGCGACGCATACCTATGCGAATCCGGTAGTCGCGGTTTTGCTGGGATGGTTTCTGGCGCACGAACCGCTGTCGATGCGGGTGGTACTGGCGACAGTGGCGATTCTAGGAGCGATCGTGCTGATCCGGCGGGGAGAGAGAACGGTGGAGGTAAAGGGCGCGGAGGCAATAGCAATCGCCCGGGAAGATGGCGTTACAGTTATGAGGAGCGCGTCCTAAGCGGCGGTTTTCCTAACAATGTCGAATGGCGCAAAATCGAGTAAACACACACTGCTCAGTGGAATCAGATCAGGCATAATTGTCGACAACCCACGGAATGATTCCGTCGAGGAGCACTGATCTTGCGCGCATGGTTTCCCTTCGCTTTAGTCCTGACGTGTTCGTTGACGGCCCCGAGCCAGAGTGTCCCCGCCGCTTCACCGCCTGATTCTGCTCCCACGCTTAAGGTGGATGTAAAGCTTGTGCCGGTGCATGTGGTGGTGAGAGATGCGCAGGGGCAAACGGTGGGAAACCTTGGCAAGGATGACTTCCAAGTATTTGACCAGGGCAAGGAGCAAGTCATAACGCAGTTTTCTGTAGAGGAGGCGAGTGAGGGAACGGCGCACGCTCCAACCCAATCCGGAGAGGTCCCTGGGGCAGTCGCTCCGCAGGCGCGCTTTACGGCATATCTTTTCGACGACCTTCATCTAGAGCACAATGACCTGGTGCAATCGCGGGAGGCAGCGGACCGGCAGTTGGCCTCACTCTCCCCTAGAGCAGAACGCGCGGCCATCTTTACCACATCGGGAAGGAAAGGCGTTGATTTCACGGCCGATCGCGCAAAATTGCATGACATGCTCGCGAACCTGGAGCCGCAGGGAAAGGCCATGGCGTCGGATTGTCCGACCATGAGCTACTACATGGCGGACCTGATTGCGAATAAGGGGGACGCCGACGCGCTGCAGGTTGCGTCGGATGACGCGTTGGCATGCGCATTCGACGGGAATAAAAAGTTCAAGAAGGCGGCGCAGCAGATGGCGAGCTCGGCCGCTCGGGAAAAAACCGCCACCGGCAGGGTGGAGACTCTAGCCTCGCTTCGCATCTTGAAGGCGCTGGTGCAAGGCATGTCGAAGGCGCCGGGACAGAGGATCATCGTAGTCGTGTCACCCGGATTCTTCATTCCGGAGGATCTGGAGCAGGTCGAGATTATGGATCTGGCGGTGCGTTCCGACGTAACGATTAGCGCGCTGGATCCCCGGGGCCTTGTTCCACCGTTTGATATTAGAACCGGAAAGTTGGATCCGCAGAAGATGTCGTACAAGACGCTAAGCGACAACGAGGAATCGGCCGTCCTGGACGAACTGGCCGATGCAACCGGCGGGGTGTTCTTCCACAACAACAATGACGTTAATGAGGGATTCAGTCGCGTCGCCGCCAGGCCGGAATATTCGTATGTTTTGGGCTTTTCGCCGCAAGATATGAAGTTCGATGGGCGTTTCCACAAATTGAAGGTGACGGTAAAAAGCGGTTCAAAGTTGACCGTGCTGGCCCGCAAGGGGTACTACGCGCCCAAGAAAAAACCGTGAAGTGCTGATTCCTCGCGTGAGCGTAGGACGCCGAGCTACCTTTTCGAGACGGGGGGCGGTGGTGAATTCTATTTCACGGCACGCAGGAACTTACCCGAAGTGGCGTCGACCAGGCCGATGCCTTTGGAATCGTTGTGGGAAGTTCCGTACATGACGGACCACACCAGTTCCCTGTTTTTCGCGTCCCAATCGAGGGCATAGAGGACCGGCTGCTCCGGGTTCTTCTTCAAAATGCCTGACCCGCCGTTCTCCTGGGCCGTGGCAAAGGCCTTGTCGGAATCGACGATCAAGAGAAGCGACTGAAACATCGAGCGCGACATTTCCGGTGAGGAAGCGCTCTCGACGGTGCCAGTGACGCCCATCGCCGGCTCGTCATTCAGGCGACTGCCGGAGCAAGTAAAGGATCGCCAGGTGCCACGACTGGGAGAAGCGTACATGGCGCGCCAGATCGTGGATTTTCCGGCCAGGCCGGTGCTCTCGGCATTGAGGGCCGACTCCAGATGAACGGGCATCGCGTCCGGTGCCCAGCGCGCGGCTGCGCCGGCCATCTGCGAGAAGCAGCTCTTGGCGGTGTAGAGCACGGGTTGCTTTTTCTCAGCTACCGGGGCAGGGGCAGGGTTGGACGAGGTGGGCGCTGAACCGCACGCGACAAGAATCAGACAGGCCAGGAAAACGATGGGGGCTCCGATTCTAGCGGTCGCTCTCATGGACGTACCTCCGCGTCGAGCAGCTTGGCTCTATGCGGACCCATTCTAGCCCTCTCGGCAAAAGACAACTGTGATCTGCGTCACTCTTGGTCTTGCGGAGAAAATGGTGCGAATTCGGAATGGCATAAAAGTTCTTGTTTGTGAATTATTATTGTTCTATAATAATTCTCATCTAACACATAATCTTTCCCGTGCAATCGGCTCACGAACAATTCCGGGAACTGGCTTGGAAGCATGGCCTGGCGGCTACGCATCAACGGCAGGTTCTACTTTCGTTGGTACAAACACAGCAACTGCCACCGGCACACGTTTCTAAGGCCGGGAACAAACGGCATAAGCCACTGCGACCGAATCAAACAACAAACTGTGACTAGACGGGCTATAATTGCCGACTGCATGGCACTTACCTCTGGCACAAAACTTGGTCCTTACGACATTCAATCGCCGCTGGGCGCGGGCGGGATGGGCGAAGTGTATGTCGCGCACGATGCGCGGCTGAACCGCGAGGTCGCGATCAAGATTCTTCCGGCATCTTTCTCGACGGATCCTGACCGGCTGCAGCGCTTCGCGCAGGAATGCCGTGCTGCGGCAGCGCTCAACCATCCCAACATTCTTTCGATTTTTGATATTGGCGAAGACCGCGGTGCGCCTTACGTTGTATCCGAACTGTTGGAGGGCGAGACGCTTCGCGACCGGCTGCGGAGCGGTGTGCTCCCATCGCGCAAGGCGATCGACTACGCGCGGCAGGTTGCCAGCGGACTGGCTGCGGCGCACGAGAAAGGAATTGTCCATCGCGACCTGAAACCGGAGAACATCTTCATCACAAATGACGGCCGCGCAAAAATTCTCGACTTCGGCCTGGCGAAGTTCACGCGGCCTGAACTGGATAACTCCGGAGAGGCGCCGACGCAACAGATTGCCACTGACGCGGGAACCGTCATGGGGACCGTCGGCTACATGGCGCCGGAGCAAGTGCGCGGCAAATCTGCCGACGCACGCGCCGATATTTTTGCCTTTGGCGCCATTCTTTACGAAATGCTTTCGGGCAAGCGCGCGTTTCACGGCGACTCGCCGGTCGATACGATGAGCGCCATCCTCAAAGAAGATCCGCCCGAGTTGTCCGAGACTAATCGCAACGTCTCTCCCGCGCTCGAGCGCATCGTGCGGCATTGCCTGGAGAAAAATCCTGCGGAGCGTTTTCAGTCGGCGCGCGATGTGGCTTTCAATCTTGAAGCGCTTACCGACATCTCCACTTCGAGCCGAAGCGGAGCGCAGGCTGTGCGGCTGGAAGAAGAGTCAGCGAAGGCTCGGCGCTGGCTGTTGCCAGTGCTGGGCGGGTTGCTATTGCTGGCGTCGTGGGCAGGCATCTACCGGTTAGCGCGGCGCGGGGCGGCGGCGAATCCGACTTTTCACGAAGTCACTTTCCGCAATGGAACGATCTGGGACGCCCGCTTTGCTCCGGACGGGCAGACGATTATTTACGGCGCGGCGTGGGATGGTTTGCCGCAGGAAATTTTCTCCACGCGTTTTGACAGCACCGACTCACGGACTGTGGGCCTGCCGCCGGCGCAGATTCTTTCCATCTCGTCGAAGGGGGAGATGGCCATCTGTTTGCACCCTGCAGCTAATGCGCACTTCAGTCAGACCGGAACTCTGGCGCGGGTGGCGCTGGCAGGAGGAGCTCCTCGGGAGGTGCTCGACAACGTGATGTGGGCGGACTGGACGCCCGACGGGCAGTCTCTGGCGATTATTCGCCCTGCTCCCAATGTCCTCTCTCATCTGGAATATCCCATCGGCAATGTGATCTATGAACCGCACGGCTGGGTGAGCCATGTGCGATTTTCGCCCGACGGCGGTTCTATTGCCATCGCGGATCACGTCCCGGGCGGCGACGATGGCCGCGTTGTCATCCTCGAGCTGCATGGAAATCGCAAAGTCAGTTCTTCGTTTTATTCCAGCGTCGAAGGATTGGCGTGGAGTCCCAATGGCAAGGAGGTTTGGTTTTCGGCGGTGCCTGGCGGATCAGCACGGTCGATTTATGCGCTGGATTTTTCCGGCAAAGAACGCCTGATCTATCGCGCGCCGGGTGGGCTCACGATTCACGATATCAGCCGCGCGGGCTCGGTTCTGCTGACCGCGGATAAGACTCGGCTGGGCATGTTCGCGCTTGCGCCCGGCGAGACCCATGAACGCAGTCTCTCGTGGTTTGACTGGTCGCTGCTGGGGGATATGTCGGCCGACGGCAAGACCATCGTTTTCTCTGAGACCGGCGAAGCCGTAGGCACGAACTACAGCATTTTTCTCCGCAAGACCGATGGCTCTCCCGCCATTCGTCTTGGAGAAGGGGGATTTGGCGCGCTTTCTCCGGATGGGAAGTGGGTGGTGGCCGCATCCGGCAATCCCACCAAGCTGACACTGCTGCCGACCGGGGTTGGAGAACCTCGTCAGATCACGGACGACAAGACCGACCATTTCAATGCCGGTTGGTTGCCAGACGGGAAGTCGATCGTCTATGCCGCGGCCGAGCCCGGGCATGGGCGTCGGGTTTACGTGCAGAGTATTGATCAGGGCAGCGCACCGCGCGCCGTGACTCCCGAGGGCATGTCGGGAGCGCTGGTCACACCCGATGGCAAGTACCTGCTTGCCGTCAACGGCAATCGCGAGCGCTCGCTCTTCCCGATTGCCGGAGGGGAACCGCAAAAGATGAACTTTGAGGTGGCTCCCGACGAATTTGTCATGGGATTTTTCGACGGCGGGAAGAGCGTGTTGCTGCGAACGCGGACGCTGCCTGTAAAGATTACCCGCGTGGATCTGGCGACGGGCCGCCGACAACCTTTTAAGGAGATCGCGCCTGCCGATCCGGCGGGCGCGCAAAGCATTCCCAGCATGCGGTTCAGCGCGGACGGAAAATCTTATGCATACTCGCTGGGCCGCTCCCTGTCCGATCTTTACGTGGTGGATGGGCTGAAGTAAGCAGCAAAGCCTGAGGGACTGTCCAGCCCACACGAGGCATTCTTGTCCCATCGAAGGCATTCTTGAAAGTTCTATGATCCGCGTAGACTGAGGTGGAAACGGAGACGAACGTTGAATGCCGTTCAAGCTTCCTGATTACACCCAAGAGGGCCGAACCAATGAAGCCGGTGCACGAAGAACTTCTCCGCGAATTTCAGGACTTTGCTCGAACCGCTCCCACAGACAAGGCGGTGATGGAGCGAATCTCCCAGCGCCTGCATGAAAAGATGACGCGCTATAACTGGGTGGGATTTTATCTGGTCGACCCGGCAGACCCGGGGGCGCTGATCGTTGGACCGTTTGCCGGGAGCTTTACACCCAATGCTCGCATTCCCCTCAACACTGGACTTTGCGGCGCCGCAGCCACGAGCGGGCAGACCGTGGTGGTGCACGACGTCTCGAAAGACTCGCGTTATCTGGCGCGATCGTCGCTTGTGAAGGGTGAAATCGTTGTCCCCATTATGGTCGGGAATAAGCTGGCGGCTGAGCTCGATATTGAGAGCTATTTTACGAGCACGTTCACGGAACCGGAAAAAGAGTTTGTCGAAGCCTGCGCAGCCGTGGTGGGAAAGTACATTAGTAAAGGCTAGCCGGCCTGTGTTCTCGATTTTGCCGTTGTGGCGCGACGGAGCAGGTCGGGAGACTTCATGCGCCGACAGTATTCCTCAAAGTTCGGGCGCGGTCCATTCCAGCGGAGGTCCGAGACCGTGTCAAAGACGGGGACATCCAGCCGCAGAGTGGCGAGGGTGCGAAACAACAGGGCATCATTCCACGCGCTGAACAGCGATTCGGAGAGCGCGCGGGCCTTGCGGATGGAGGGATGCCATTCTTGCCAATCCTTGGGAATGTCTTCCAGATGGGGATACTGCGATAAGGTTCCAGCTGCAGCTTTTGCGCCCCAGCCGGGCACGCCGGGAAAGCCATCAGCACTATCGCCGACCACGGCAAGGTAGTCGGGAATCGATTGCGGCTTTACTCCGAACTTGGCGACCACGCCGGCCTCGTCGCGCACGAGGTCGCGTCTGCGGTCCAGTTGCACGACGCGCGTCCCCACGACACACTGACTGAGATCTTTGTCCGGCGTGCAAATCAGCACCTGGTTCACACTGCGGTCTTTGGCTGCCCGGCTGGCGGCCGAGGCGAGAGCGTCATCCGCCTCGTAGTAGACCATGGGCCACACGACTACTCCCATGGCCTCAAGAGCCTCTTCGAGAATGGGGAACTGAGAAAGCAATTCGGGAGGCACCCCTTCGCTGGTCTTATATCCAGGATAGAGATCGTTGCGAAACGACTCTACGACGTGGTCGGTTGCGACCCCGAGGTGGGTGGCGCCGCGCTCGATCATGGACGAAACGGAGGTCAGGACACCGCGAACGGCGCCGATTTCCTGACCGTTTGCATCCGAGGCGGAGGGCACTGCATAGAAGTGGCGGAACAGTTCATAGGTTCCGTCGACTAAGTAAACGTCCATGCGGCTCCGATCTTTCTGGAGGATGGTAAATGATCCGGCAAGGATTTTGAGAGAGTTTCTGGCCGCGGGTCTTGCAGAACAGCGAGCTACCAGCTTCTGAATAGAGGCGGACAACAATCAGGGTTGTTCGCGGCGGCGGAGGTAATCGATGAACATTTGTTCGACGGGCTTGTCGTAGGTTTTGAGGACATGGCGGACGGTATGGCCGCTGACGAAGTGGCAGACTTCTTCGGCGAGATTCTTGGCGTGATCGCCGGCGCGCTCAAGGGACTGAGTCATGAAGATGATCTGGAGGCTGGCCTGGCGGGCGATGTTTTCTGGATTCTCGATGTGGCGGAGGAAGATGAGGTTGCGGAGGCGATCGATTTCGGAATCGGAACGAAGAACGTCGACGGCTTTGCCGACATCGCGGGCGGAGAAAGCGTCGCCAACATCGGTGAGCATCTTTTCCAGGATGGTGGCCATGTGGGTGAGGTCGCGGCTGTCATCGGAATCGATGCGGCCGGAGGCGGCTTGAGCGCTGTTGGCGAAGCTGAGCAAGAGGTCGCCGATGCGTTCGAGGCTGATCATGAACTTCATGCAGGCGAGGAGTTCGCGGGCCTGGGTGGGCTCAACCTCGGTGATGATGGAAGTAACGGCGCTGTCGATTTCCATATCGAGCGTATCGAGTTCGCGCTCGCGCTGGCGCAGGGAGTTGAGCAGCGGGCCGGACCCGGTGGCAATGCCTTCGGCAGCGGCAGCGGCAGCTTCCTTAGCCAGACGACAAGCTTCGACGGTGCGGCGCACGATGTGCTGATGGGCCGGTTCGGGGGGCAGGCTTTCGATGCGTGCGGTGCTCATGAGGATATCCCTGTGGCGCTGGGTGGAACTGCGCAGACTGATTACTTGTGATTTTGCCGCACGCATAGAGAGAAGGTCAACGGCTAAAGATAGAGGTTATTTTGGGGGGATGGGTTAAGAGGCTGTGAATTTTTGGTCATTTTTCGTCAGGAGAGCTTCGGATCTCCCGCCCGACGCGGGAACTACCTGGTCCGATAGCGAGTGTTCTTGGCCGCTTTGCGCTGCGCCTTCTGGGCTTTTTTCATGGCTTTCCGCTGTTTCTTGGCATTCTTCTTCACAAGTTTTTGCTGGTGTTTGGCTGCCTTTCGGGCCTCAATGCCGTTTTCCCCAATTTTTCGGTTCTCTCGTTCAGCGGAAGCCGGTATGGACGACCCGACCGTCAATGCGACGGCGATCAAAAGGATGAAAGTCGAAATGCGTTTCATGATGTCTCCGAAGGGGAGGCTGCTGGAGCGATATTACACCGAAGTTGTGCCAAGCCTCAAAGCCAATTGGTGGGACAGGTTTCGGCCGTAACTTCTATGCGGTGGGGAGGGTAAAAAGAAAAATCGATCCGTGAGCGAGTTCGCTTTCGGCGCGGATGGAGCCCCCGTGGGCGAGCATGATGTGCTTGGCGATGGCGAGGCCGAGGCCGGTGCCTCCGGACTCGCGGGAGCGGGCTTTATCGACGCGATAGAAACGTTCGAAAAGGCGCGGCAGGTGTTCGCTGGCGATGCCGGCGCCGAAATCCTGTACGTAGAATTCGACGGCGTGGGGAACGGCGCGAGCGCCGAGAACAATTCGTCCGCCGGAAGCGCCGTATTTCAGAGCGTTGTCGATGAGGTTGGAGAAAACCTGATGGATGGCTTCGCGGTCGGCGAGAACGGGCGGGAGACCTTCGGCGTTGAGCGATTCCTCAAGATCGTGGATTTGCAGATCGATGCCGTGGGTTGGGGCAATCTCCCGGAAACTCTCTTCGGCGTCGTGAAGAAGTTCAGCGGGAGGAACCGGCTCGACTTCGAAACGAGTTTCGCCGGATTCGACGCGGGCCAAGGTAAGCAGGTCTTCGGTAAGGCGGGACATGCGGCCAGAATTCTTGCGAATGATTTCCAGGAACTCGCGGGTGGGTGCCCCGTTTTCGGGAGTGGAGTCGAGCAAAGTTTCCGCGTAGCCCTGAATCGAGGTGAGAGGCGTGCGCAGTTCGTGAGAGACGTTGGCGATGAAGTCGCGACGGGTTTTTTCCACGCGTTCGGTCTCGGTCAGATCGCGGAGCACCGCGACCGCACCTCCATCGGGCAACGGCGCTGCCGTCACGTCGAAGGTGCGGCCGGGAACGATGGAAGTGGCACGGGCAGTTTTGACTTGGTGAGTGCTGGTAGCTTCCCTGACGGTGGCCAGGAAATCGGGATCGCGAATGGTTTCGACCACCGGCTGGTGCAGCCGTGTACCTTGCGGAACAAGGCGATTCATAGGACGGTTGGCCCATTGCACGAGACCGTCGTCGCTAACGGCGATGACGGCATCCTGCATGCTGTTGAGCAGAGTTTCGAGCTGACGCTGGCTGGAGACGACAGCGGCAAAACTTTGTTCGACGCGGCGGGCAGTTTTGTCGATGGCGCCGGCGACGCGGCCGATTTCGTCCTGGGAAGCTTCTCGGATGCGCGCCTGGAGTTCACCATCAGCGATGCGAGCGGCTACGTCGACGATGCGCTCCAGACGGTGAGCGGTCCAATTGGAAGCGATGGCAGCGACGAACAGGGCAAACAAAAATGCCAGGCCAGAGGCGATTTCCAGTCGACGGTGAACTTGCGCGGAGACTGCCTCGACGTCGGAAAGGGGATAGGCCAGGCGCACGGCTCCGCCCGAGATGGGAACGGCAATGTAGAGAAACGGAATGCCAATAGTCGAACTGCGGCGCTGATCGGTTCCAACGCGGCCGGCGAGAGCGGCCGCAAACTCTGGACGGGAGGCATGTTTTTCCATGGTGGCGGGATTCGCTTCGGAATCGGCGAGAACATTTCCTGCGGCATCGACGATGGTGACGCGCGCGCCGGCGGCTTGGCCTTCCTGGGCGGCGATATCGGCCAGGGAGTGGCCACTGCGATCGGATTCCACGCCGTGGGCGATGAGTTGAGTCTTTTGAACGAGATTGCGCCCAATTTCGGAGCGCAGCGAAGCCTCCCAGGCGCTGCCAAGCGTGAGGTCAAACAACACGGCGGCGGCCAGAATGACGACCAGGAAGGCCGCCATCAGCTTCAGGAAAATCCCATTTCTCACTTCTTTTTTCTCACTTTGGGCTTCTCACTTTGGAGCCTCGAAGCGGTAGCCCGCGCCGCGCACGGTTTTAAGATAACGCGGGTTCTCGGGATCCGGTTCAATTTTTTCCCGGATGCGGCGGACATAAACGTCGACTGAGCGCGGGGTAACGTAAGAGGTGTCGCGCCAGACGGAATCGAGCAGATGATCGCGGGAGAAGACGCGGCCAAGATGGCGAGCGAAGTAGTCGAGCAGACGAAACTCGGTTGCGGTGGTAGGAACCGTTTGTCCGCGAACGGTGAGGACCATGGCGGAGGGGTCGATTTCGATGTCGCCGACGTTGAGCGGGCTGGGCGGAAGAGGACGCTCGAAACGGCGGAGCACGGCCTTCACGCGGGCGACGAGTTCGCGCGGGCTGAAGGGCTTGGCGATGTAGTCGTCCGCCCCGATCTCGAGGCCGAGGACACGGTCGGCTTCGCTGCTTTTGGCGGTCAGGAAAATCACGGGTACTGCGGCCAGTCCCTGAGTCTGGCGGACGGTGCGGCAGAGTTCGAGACCGTCCTTGCCGGGGACCATGATGTCGAGCACGAACAGCGCCGGACGCTGACGCTCGGCGTCAACGATTACAGTGGAGCCGTTGGGATAGACGCGCACGGCAAAACCTTCGTTCTCCAGGTGATGGCGAACAAGGCGAGAGATATCAGGATCGTCTTCGACGACGAAGATGCTGGGTTTCACGGCTTTATTGTAACGAAGGGAGTTGCGAGTACCTAGTACCGAGTGCCGAGCGGGCAAGCGTGGATGCGGCTTTTCATCGGATTGTAACAATCGGGTTGGGGAACGAGTCGAGGGGAACTGGATTACAGCTCGGGAGTTCGCGCGCTAGCTGGGCAAGCCGAGCTTCGCTAGGCGCGGACAGCCGAGGGCGGCTGTCCCTACATGAGTTGTGGTGGTGGCGGACAGCAGATTCCTCACCGCTGAAGCGGTTCGGAATGACAAGGCTCAGCAAAATTTGCGCTCACCCCTTCGTGGTGAAGGCTAACGTTATCAGCGTTTTCTGTTCTACTTCATGCGCTTTGGCGCTGCCGGTGGCGGGGCTGGCGCTGGAGCTGCGTTTTACGGAGAGGACGTGGCGGGCACCGGCGATACGCTGGAGGCGCGGGAGCATATTGAAAAGGGCACCCATGTTAGCGGGCTCTTCCTGGACCCAGACGATGTCGCCAGATTCGCCGTGCCGGGCGAATTCGGCGATGAGTTCTTCTTCCGGGAAAGGATAGAGCTGTTCAAGAAACACGATCGCGGTGGAATTGTCTTTTCGCTTCTTGCGCTCGGCCTGGAGTTCGTGGCCGATTTTACCGGTGCAAACCAGGATGCGATCGGCTTCTCCGACCTCGGTATCGGGAAGCACGTTCTGGAAATTCTTACCGGTGAAATCTGCAATTGGCGACGAGGCGTCAGGATGACGCAGCATGCTCTTCGGCGTGAAGACCACCAGCGGCTTACGCCAGTGGCGCAGGGCTTGCCGGCGGAGCAGATGAAAATATTGTGCGGCGTTCGAAGGTTGCGCGATTTGGATATTGTGTTTGGCGGCGAGTTGCAGGAAGCGCTCGATGCGCGCGCTGGAGTGTTCCGGTCCCTGGCCTTCGTAACCGTGCGGGAGAAGCAGGACGAGGCCGGAGAGCAGGCTCCACTTGGCTTCGCCGGCGGAGATAAATTGATCGATGATGGCTTGCCCGACGTTCACGAAGTCACCGAACTGGGCTTCCCAGAGCACCAGGGCCTCAGGATAGTCGCGGCTGTAGCCGTACTCGAAGCCAAGGACACCGGGCTCGGAGAGAGTCGAGTTGTGGATTCCACAACGGGCCTGTTCGGGCGCGATGTTTTCCAGGGGGACGTATTCGTTCTCGTTTTCGATGTCGATGAAGACGGAGTGGCGCTGGTTGAACGTGCCGCGGCGAGAATCCTGGCCGGATAGGCGAACCGGAATGCCGGCCTTTACCAGGCTGGCGAAGGCGAGAGCTTCGGCCATCCCATAATCGACGGGCCGCTTCCCTTCTCCCATTTCGGCACGCTGTTCGAGGAGTTTCTTTACTTTTGGATGAATGTGGAAGCCGTCGGGATAAGTAGTGAGGTGACCTGTAAGCTCTGCAAGTTCCTCGGTTGAAAGGCCGGTTTCTACGTCGTACTCAGGTTTATAAAGACCGCCGTAGTATCGATCCCAATAACTCGGCAAGTCGCGCAGGGTGGGCTTTTTGGTGAGCTTGCCGGCCGCTTTTTGCGCGGTTTCGAACTCAGCTTTGACGGCGGCGGCTTGCGCTGGGGCGTCGGTCGCGCCGATATCGTCAGCGTAGATTTCCCACAACGGGGGATGCTCTTTGATTTTCTTGTAGAGCAGCGGCTGGGTGACGGTGGGGTCGTCGACTTCGCTGTGTCCGTGACGACGATAACCAAGGAGATCGATGACCACATCGGTGCCGAAGCGGTAACGGTATTCGGTGGCGACGCGGGCGACGCGGACGACGGCATCGACGTCTTCGCCGTTGACGTGAAAAATGGGGATGGACTGGCGGCGCGCGATGCAGGCGGCGAAGCGCGTGGAATGCTCTTCGGTGTAGCTGGTGGTGAAACCGAGCAGATTGTTGACCACGACGTGAATGGTGCCGCCGACGGTGTAGCCGGGAAGATCGGCGTAATTCATGGTTTCGGCGAGGATGCCTTGTCCAGCGAAGGCGGCATCGCCGTGGACGAGGAGTGGGAGATATTTTTCGCGTCCACCTTCGCCCGTGCGGTCTTGCTTGGCGCGAGTGCGGCCGATGGTGACGGGATCGACGGCTTCGAGGTGGCTGGGGTTGGAAACCAGATGGATGTGAACCGTGTTGCCGCTGCGAGTGATGTACTGACCGGTCGCGCCCATGTGATATTTCACGTCGCCGGAGCCGAGAACGCTACGCGGATCGACATCTTCGAATCCGGCGAAGATTTCTTCGGGATCTCGTTTGGCAACGTGCGCGATCACGTTCAGGCGCCCGCGATGGCTCATGCCCATCACCAGTTCGATTGCGCCCAGACGCGAACCGGTATCGAGAATTTCATCCACTAGCGGAATCAGAGCGGTCACGCCTTCGAGCGAGAAGCGTTTGCTGCCGAGATACCGCTGCTGCATGACTTGCTCGAAGACGTCGGCGCGGATGAGGAGATCGAGAATTCGTTGCTGCTCTTCTTTTTGCGGTTCAGATTCCATCTGCTCGTAGATCCAGCGGCGGCGTTCGGGAGCATAGATGTGGTTGATTTCTACGCCGATGGTCGAGGAATAGATGGCGCGGGCTTCGGCGGTATAAGGACTGTCGATCTGGAGTTCGACGGTCGGACGCGGGCGCAGAAAACCGAGCGGATCGAGATCGCCTTCGAGATATCCCCACTGGCGGAAGGCGCCGAAGACGCGTTCGCGGTCAGGATTAGCGGACGGTTCAATGACGACGGTGCTCGCGCCACCGTTGGAAGACTTGGATTTCTGGGTAGGCATATTAGTTCGTTACTAGGATAACGGATGCGCGGAGGGATGCGGGAGATTCGAGGAACCGGGAAACCTCAACCACAGGGGACACAGAGGAGCACGGGGTAGAACGCTTCGAGATTACATGGAGTTCATGGCTGTGTAGGGATCCTTCGACTGCGTGACTGCTTCGCTGCGCGAAGCAGTCACTCCGCTCAGGATGACAAGACACTTTTAGCCGACAATCTTATAGGGACGCATCATTTCGTTGTCTTCGTGCTCGAGGACGTGGCAATGCCAAACGTAACGGAATTCATCTCCGGGATTGACCTGGGTTCCGGGAGGTAGGTCGAAGCGCGCTATAACACGAGTGATGTAGCCGGAATACGTTTTGATAGTGTCTTTCCAGGCGGGGCGTTCGTTCGATTCGGGCGGCATGGGGATGCCGGTGAATACGAGTTTGCCGGTCTGCATGTAAGTCTTCACGTCGAAGGTCTGGCGATTCAGCACCTGAAACTGGACCAGGTGGATGTGCATGGGATGAACGTCGCCGGTGGCATTGGCGAAGGACCAGATTTCCGTGGAGCCCGCTTTGGGATCTTCGGTGATGGGATCATCCCAATGCTTCTGACCGAGGAGGCCGATCATGGTGTAGCCGTCGGAAGGACGATCCATCTCGGTGAGCGCCAGCGTTCTTTCGCGGATGGCGTGGGCAGGATCGAGCGGCGACCAGGGGACGAGGGTATCGGGAAGCGAGCTTGTGTCTTTGCCGGTGAGCGGCTTAGTCACTTTGAAGAGCATGACGTCGGAAGGCACAATCTCGCCGCCACGGGCGTAGGGAGCGGGTGCGTCATTGATAAGAGCCAGGTTCTCCCCTTTGTGCTCGGAGAAATCAATAATGAGATCGAAGCGTTCTCCTGGAGAAAGGATCAAGTAGTGCATGGTTAATGGAGCGGGCAGCAGACCGCCATCGGTTCCGATTTGACGGAAGGGCGGAGCGTCGAGGGGCCTGCCATTGGGCTTGCCGGTGGCGTAGGCGGGAACCAGAGTCAGGTGATAGAAGCGGGAGTTTGAACCGTTCACCATGCGAAAGCGGTACTTGCGCGGTTCGACTTCAAGGAAGGGGGCGGCCTTGCCGTTCACGCAGATGGTGTCGCCGAAGAACTCCTGCATCCACATGGGGTGGGTGCCGTTCTTGGCCGGGGGATAGAGCAACGAGCCGTCGACGCCGAAACTACGGTCCTGAATCATGAGTGGGATTTCGTAGGGACCGCCCGGCAGGTTAAGGGCATCTTCCTGATCATCGCGAATCACGTAGAATCCGGCCAGTCCGGCGTAGACATTGAGACGAGTGATGCCGAGAGCGTGGTCGTGATACCAGAGCGTGGTGGCGGATTGTTCGTTCGGGTGATGGGTGGGATTGGCGGCGGGGACGGCGCCGACCTTGCCATCGGAGGTGAACCAGGAGTCGGGATAGCCGTCGCTTTCCGGCAGAGTCTGAGCACCGTGAACGTGGGTCACGGTGCGGACTTCGGGCACGTTTTCCTCGGAGCCGTGGATGGTGTAGTCGATGGGCAGGAAATGCTTGGTGGGAAGTTGGTTCGACCATTTGACGGAAAGAGGCTGTCCTTTCCGCACTTCGAAGGTTGGACCCGGCCACATGCCGTTATATCCCCACATGGTTGCGGGCGGAAGATCGGGATGCGCCTGGTGTTGAAACGTAACCATGCGAATAGGGATTGCCGCGGCAGATTGAGGGCGGATGACAGGAGGGATCGATAAAGGAGTGACGTAACTGGCCAGAGGGCCAGCCGGTTGTGCTTCGTGAAACTGAGGAACCAGGCCGGCATGGGGCGCTTTCCCCATATTCATGCCCGGGCTCATGGCTACTTGTTGCGCGAGCAGGCGTCGAGGTGCGGCCAGAAGACTTGCGCCAGAATAAAAACCCATGCGCAGCAAGTCGCGTCTACTTAATGCCAAGGAGATTCTCCAAGTGATGTCTTGGTTTTAGATTTACGAACTGGGGTTCCACCAGATGCGTTGTTCGAAATGATTTCATGGCGCGTGTCCAGCGGATGTGAAAATCAGGTTAAAATGCCGCGCTTCTTCCGGCCGACCGGTCAGATTATGCCGCGCAAGTAACAGCCGATCAGGGAAGTGTGTCCCTGATCGGCTGTTTTGTCGGCGGTCCGACTGAGGTTGGTTACCTTGAGGCGGTGGTCGCAGTCGCGGTCGGGTGGAAGTTGAACGCGTCAAATAAGTCGTCAATGGCCGGAGAGTTCAAGGGCACGTAAGGATTGTCCTTGGAAACCTTCGGGTTTGGCAGATTGTCGCGGCTGCGGGTGGTCAACGGCCCCAGGAAGAAATTGCGCTCGATGAATTTGGTGATGGAGACGTGATCTCCGTAGGAGTGGGTGATGTGGCCGCCCACCGTATAAGGAGACACGATCAGCAACGGAATGCGGGTGCCGTCACCGAAGAAATCGACGGGCTGGATGTAGCCGGAGTCGTAGTAGCCGCCGCCTTCATCCTCGGTGACGAAGATCGCGGTGCTGGCCCACACTTCAGGTTGAGCTTGCACAGCGGTGATGATATTTTTCACGAAGCCTTCGAACAGTTCAAGCTTCGAAGATGCCGGATGACCATCCGACGGCCAGCCCGGTTTTACGATGGAAACTGCGGGCAGATCGTTCGCCTTGATGTCCTCGTAGAGGTTCTGGGAGTCCTGGATGTGCTCTGTGCGGAGCGTGGCATTGGTCATGATATCGGTGGCGTAGTTGAACGGATTGCAGATGTTGCAATAGGTGTTCAACGGATTGGAGAAGGTTGGATCGGAGAGGAAAACGTTCCAGCCGTCGCCATAATACTTCCAGGAAACGCCCGCCTCCAGCAGGGCATCGCCGATGTGGCGAACCGAGCTTCCGGGAAGAGTGAAGCGAGACAGCTTAAGTGATGACGACCCATCGCCGTTGTAGCCGGGGTTGTAGTTGTTAAGGATATAGAAGTGTCCCCTTTCGCAATTGGGGGCGACCGGACGCGGCAAGGACTCGAGGTAGTTCACGATGGCCGGCACGCCGGGCTGTCCCAGGTCGGAGCAATTGACGTAACTTCCACCACCGGTGCCGTTCCCTGCTCCGTATCCATCGGAGTCGTACCAGTTGTTGGTACCGGGCTGCGGGTCGGGATTTTCAATCTGGTTCTTGGGTGGAACCTTCGCGTTTCCCTTGCCATCGCTGTACCAGATGGAGTCGGCGAAGCCGAACTCGATGTGATTCGCCATGGTGCCGCCCATCACGGATTGATGGAAGTTGTCGCTCAGGGTGTAGTTGTCGGCCAAATACTTCATGTAAGGAGCGTCGCCCTTGAGCACATTAAAGAATTCCATGGCGGTGGAACCTTCGCCGGTGGAAAGGAAGCTGGAGGGCGGGGTGGTTGAGCCGCTGGAGCCGTCGCTGCCCGCGCCGATGGTGGTTTCAACCCAGGGGAAAAGATCGTTCAAACAGCCGCTCGGATTGTCCTGGGTGGCGTATGCGGTGTCGCAGTCCGTTTGCTGCCACATCTGGAAGAAGCGATGTACGGGGCTGTTGGCATAATCGTTGTAGGTGAGCGTGGGAGAAGTGAGCTGGAAGGCGCCTTCGGGCAGGTTGAACACATCGGGAATACGAGTGTCCGCCACCGCGTACGGGGCGAGGCCGGTGCCACCGATCGTCAGGTCAACGTAATAGCTTGGGAACAGTTGGCCGGGTTCAATTTCTTTCGCTTCAGCAAGGGTTGGAATATAGGGTTTGGTGGGACCGCCGGCGACTACGGGCGGAACGTTGGTGTAGACGGTTTTCTCCGGGGGATGAATGGAGTAGGTACCGGCTCCAACGGTGGTGCTGTCGACGGCGCTGTATTGTGCCGCCAGCGCGTAATTGGGACCGGGAGTTCCCTCCTCGGTGATGATCCCCTTCGAGAGAAGATTGGAGACGGTGTCACCGTTCTTCGGCTTGTAGGTTGCGTAGACGTGATCGAAGCTTCGATTTTCCCCGATGATCACAATGACATGCTTGATAGGTGAGGCAGTTTTGACCTGCTGAGCGGCGACCGGGGCCGGCGCTCCCAGGTTGACAAGCAGAGCAAACAGGCTTGTGCCAACCGCGAGGTGCTGTCTGGCTTGCGCCATGAGACTGGACGACATGAATTTCCTCCTAGGGCTTGAACCGCAACCTGCAGAGGGTACGGTAGCGGAGTCTCAGTGACGAAAATGTGAATTCCCCATGAAAAGAAATTCACAGAAGCTACCAGGATGGCCCAAGCAAGACACACGAAATAGCGTGGAAGTCTGCGATGGTGGGACGAACTTTAACGGCAGATTAATAAATTTCCACAGATTGCCAAAGTCTCTACGGTTGTTCCTGTAGGAAAGGGTGGAGTGGAAGACGATGTAGACTTGGTCAGTCGTCTTACGCCAGAGCATGCCGACTCTTCTGGGGATACCGCTGGATGGGAACTCGTCGTATCTACGCGGGGCTGCGGGCGCGCCGGAGAAGATCCGCGAGGCTTGGCGCTGCGATGCTTCGAACAAGTGGTCGGAGCTGGGCAGAGACGTGGGAGCGGCGGGTGCGTTTGCGGACGCGGGCGATTTACGGTTGAGCGATTCGCGGGATAAGGTCGCCGACGATTTTGCGGAAATTGAGCGTGCGATTTCGGAGTTGCTGGAACAGGGTGAGCAGCCGGTATCGCTCGGCGGCGACCATTCGGTCACATATCCTATTCTAAAGGCATTTGCGCGGCGCTATCCCGAACTGACGATCGTCCATTTTGATGCGCATCCGGATTTGTATGACGAGTTCGACGGCAGCCGGATGTCACATGCTTGTCCCTTCGCGCGCATCATGGAGGAACGATTGGCGAAGCGGCTGGTGCAGGTGGGGATTCGAACCATGGTTGGGCATCAGCGCGAGCAGGCAGCGAAATTCGGCGTCGAAGTGGTGGAGATGGCAGCGCTGCCTGCGTATGAACGGCTGAAGATTCGCGGGCCGGTTTACGTTTCGTTCGACATGGACGTGCTCGATCCGGCCTTTGCGCCCGGAGTTTCGCATCGCGAACCGGGAGGCATGACAGTGCGGGAGGCGATCGCTCATTGGCATGCCATTGAGGGAACGGTGGTTGGGGCTGATCTGGTTGAGTTCAACCCCGCGCAGGATGTGTCAGGCATGACGGCAACGGTGGCGGCAAAGATGCTGAAGGAAATTCTGGGCAAGATGATTGCAGAGCGCTGACGGGCTGTTTCTATCAGGGCAAAAGGACACGGGGAGCGAGGTTATGCGGGGCAACGGTCTATCACAAGTGGCAAGCCGCTATACGGTGGATGAAACCGTGAAACATCTGGAGTCGCATCTGGCCGAGGGTGGGCTGAAGATATTCGCAACGATAGACCACTCCATCGAAGCGGCGAAGGTGGGGATGAAGATGCCGCCGACGAAACTGGTCATCTTCGGAAAACTAGAGGGAGGTACCCCCGTAATGGTCGCCGCGCCTACGCTGGTGATCGATCTGCCGCTCAAGGCGCTGGTCTGGCAGGATGAAAATGGACAGGTGTGGGTTTCCTACAACAGTCCGGAGTATTTGCAGGCGCGGCACGGCGTCCCGGATGAACTGATCAAGAATATTGCAGGATTGGGGGCGGTGGTGGCGAAAGCGGTTGAATAATGCTAGGGCGAGGAGTGAGGTTATGGAAGGAAATGGTTTGATGCTGGTTGCGAGCAAGCGTACGGTGGACGAAACCGTGCAGCGTCTGGAATCCATTTTAGGGGAACGAGGACTGCAGTTGTTCGCGCTGGTAGACCACAGCGGAGAGGCAGCGAAGGTTGGAATGAAGATGCGTCCAACCAAGCTGCTGATTTTTGGCAGTCCGAAGGGCGGAACGCCGGTGATGGTGGCAGCGCCCTCGATCGCAATTGATCTTCCGCTGAAGGCATTGGTTTCAGAGGACGAAACCGGCAAGGTGTGGGTTTCCTATAACGCTCCCGAGTACCTGCAACAACGGCACGGCGTGCCGCAGGAGTTGGTCAAGAATATTGCGGGAGTGGGAGCACTGGTGGCGAAGGCTGTGGAGTGATGCTGGAAACGTGGAAAATTCCAATCGAGCTCGCGATCATTTAGCCAACGAACGCACATTTCTGGCGTGGGTGCGGACCAGCGTGGCGATTGTGGTGTTTGGATTCGCAATCGGGCGATTCGCCGTGGCCATGCGGCAGTTGACAGCATTTCAGGGTCAAGTATCCAAGGCAACGGGGTTTTCGGTTTGGATGGGTACGATCTCGATTCTTGCCGGTGTCGTGATGATGGTGGCAGGTTTCATGCGCTACCGAAAAACTCGGGCGCAATTGGATGAGGGGAAGTTTGAGCCGGCCGGATTTATTGTGGATCTGGTTACGATTCTGACCGTTTTGTTTGGGTTGGCACTAGCGGGTTATTTGATATACGTGGAGAAGAGTTTGGGGTAGTCGGGCGGCAATTGGCGGAGAGCTGGTCAGGTTCTACAGCAAAACACTATGGCCAACGATGCAGAAAAAGAAGCAGCGGCGCGAGCCAGTTTGCGGTTCGTCAGAGACGGTCAAGTGGTCGGGCTAGGCACGGGATCAACGGCCGCGTATTTCATTCAACTGCTGGGCGAGCAGGTAAAGAATGGTTTGAGGATACGCGGGATTCCGAGTTCGGTGCGGTCGGGCGAACAGGCCGCCAATCTGGGGATTCCACTCACTACGCTGGATGAATGTCAGCAGATCGATGTGACTGTGGACGGGACGGACGAAGTGGATCCGCAATTGCGCCTAATAAAAGGTGGTGGCGGGGCGCTGCTGCGGGAAAAGATTGTGGCTTCAGCTACCCGGCAGCTGGTGATTGTGGCCGACGCGACGAAGAGGGTTCCGGTGCTGGGAAAGTTTCCGCTGCCGGTGGAAGTGATCAAATTCGCGCAGGCGCTGGTGATGAAAAAGATTGAGGCGCTGGGCGGAGCGGTGGAGTTGCGACGGGATGCGGACGGAAAGCCGTACCTAACTGACGAAAATAATCACATTCTGGATTGCCGCTTCCGACAGATTCCGGATGCGGACAGGCTGGCGCGGCAGCTTAGCGACATGCCGGGAGTAGTAGAGCACGGGCTCTTCATTGGCATGGCCAGCGTGGTGCTGGTGGCTAATGGGAGCGAGATTGTAGAGTTACGGGCTGGCAGCAAGTAAGGCCCGGTTCGCCACGGATTCTCTATTTTTGAGATGGAAGCAGGCGCAAAGGCACAAGGGTCGGATAAACCGTCGCGGCGACGGCGCGGGTTGCGATACCGCGTGCAGGCGCCACTGGATGTAACTGTGCTGCGTTCCGGAATTCCAGACACGGTTCCTGGGCGCTCGGAGAACCTAGGTATCTTTGGGGTTGGCGCGGTGATGGCCGGGGAATTGTTGCCGGGTGAGTCGGTGGGAGTAGAAATTCAGCTGCCCTCAGCCGCGGCTTCGCTTCGCATCCGAGCGCTGGTGAAGCATCACGACAAGCTGCGATGCGGCATGGAGTTTATAGGGCTGACGGCTGAGCAGCAAACGTCCATTCGCAGCTGGGCGGAAGGAACGAAGGCGGAGCCGGAGCCGGGCGAGCGCGCAAAGGCTCCGATACAGCTGGAGAGAACCGTTGAGCCGGAATGGTCAGGCGCGGCCCCACCTCAGATAAGCAATGGCCCCAGCCGGAGATGGATATTCCTTCTGGTGTCGGCGGCAATCTTGCTGGCCGCCCTTTGGTGGTGGCGCTGGACTCGCGGCTGGGAGAACCTGGAGTCTGGACTGGAAAACAATACCGCGACCCGCCCTCAAGCTCAAGTTCCCGCCGACGTGATGCAGAAACTGGTGAGGCACCGCGTGGATCCAGACTATCCCGCAGCCGCACGGCCAGGAAAGTTACACGGAGTGATTCTGCTGGATGTCGTCGTGGGGCGCGACGGCTCAGTGGTGAATGTGCGCGCCCTGAACGGTCCCGAGATCCTGGCGCAGGCTGCTATGAATGCGCTGCGATGGTGGCGATTCGAACCTTACCGCGTGGACGGGCAACCGGTAGTAGCGGAGACGACGGTGGCGGTGGAGTTTAAGCCGTAACTGCGGCTTCCGGCTCTCGGGTTCCGGCTTTAGCGTTCGGACCTTCGATTTGTCTTCATTATTGTCTTCTGAAATTCTCAAGCGAAAACGACGTATGTCTTCGGAAATGCCGGCAGGCGCGATTTGGAAGCCGGAAGCCAAGTCCTTCTCTCAGACCCCTTTTTTGCGCAGACCGCTGAGGACGATGATGCCGCTGACCGCAAAAGACACGACGGCAGCCAGCGCGGCAATCGGTACCAGGGCTGGGTTGAGATGAAGAAAGTCCGCGAACACCGCTGCCAGGGCAAAGAGCACGCCCAGCCCGTTAAGCCAGAGCGGGCCTCGAATAGAAGAAGGAAGATCCGGACGGAGACGAAGTTGCAATAGTAATGCGGCCAGGCCGATGGCAGCGACGACGACTAAGGCCAGCGGACTCAAGAAAGCTTTGCGGGTCGTATAAAGGACGACCAGTGCGAGAGCCGCGAGAAGCAGCCCAGCAGCTATCAGCGTTGGACGGCGGGGCCGTAGATTACCGCCGGGTTTGGATGGGTCGTCAGGCACGAAGGTCCGTCCTCAGATTTATACAGGCGCTGCACAGAGTTTTCAAATTGACATTGTGGGATCTCTCCGATGCAAGGTTGTCTACTCCTTGGGGATGGCAGGATCGCAGCCAACAAGCCACTCTGCCGGACGGGGATCACCGTGATGCACGGCATAGAGCAGCAGTTCGACCCGGGATGACACAATCAAGAATGTCGGCGCGCGAAATGTGATAGTTCAGCAAAAACCGAACACCAAACCATCAGGACGGGATCATTCCCGTCCTTTTTGTTTACAATAAGAACCCCGCTCTCTGCAGATGCCCTTCAAGGCGCGGCGGGCGTTGCAATTCGCAGCATTCGCTTTTATGGAAAACACGATCCTCGTCACGGGTGGAGCCGGTTTTATCGGGTCCAACTTTATCCTGCGGTGGATGGAGCACGAAGTTGCTTCCGTCGCAAACCTGGACAAGCTCACTTACGCTGGCAACCTTCACAATTTGTCATCGGTTGCGCATGACGGCCGTTACGAATTCGTGGAGGGGGATATCGCGGACCGGTCAGCGCTGCGCAGCCTGTTTGATCGGCGGAAGCCACGCTCGGTGGTGCATTTTGCGGCCGAAAGCCATGTCGACCGCTCAATAAGAGGACCAGAAGATTTCATCCGCACAAATATTGACGGAACCTTCGCCTTGCTGGAAGAGACGCGCGCCTACTGGGAAAGGCTGGATGCGAAGGATCGAGTGGACTTTCGTTTTCTTCACGTCTCTACCGACGAGGTTTACGGCTCGCTGGGGCCAACGGATCCACCTTTTTCCGAAACCACCCCTTACGCTCCGAACAGCCCTTACGCTGCGTCGAAAGCAGCGTCCGACCACCTTGTTCGCGCCTACCACCATACCTACGGGTTCCCTACGCTGACTACGAACTGCTCCAACAACTATGGACGCTTTCAATTTCCGGAAAAACTAATCCCTTTGATGATATTCAACGCTCTTAACGGTAAGCCTCTGCCTGTCTATGGAGATGGTCAGAACGTTCGCGACTGGCTCTATGTGGGAGATCATTGCGACGCGATAGCCACGGTTTTGCAACGCGGACGAGTGGGACAAACCTACAATGTTGGCGGCTGGAATGAGAAGCGCAACCTCGAGATCGTCGAGACAATCTGCGATATTGTCGACGAAATGGCGGGAAAGCTTGCGCCTTCCCGCCGCAGTCTAATCACCTTTGTTGCAGATCGTCCCGGACACGACCGGCGTTACGCAATGGACGCGCGTAAGATTGAAAGGGAACTTGGTTGGCGCCCCAAAGAAACCTTCGAGAGCGGCATCCGCAAAACGGTGAAATGGTATTTGGAAAACGATGAGTGGGTCCGCGGGGTTACCAGCGGCAGCTATCGCAAATGGATTGAAACGCAATATTCTTCTTGAGTGCTTCGCAAGTCCATCGCAAAATGCAAACATCAACCAGCACGACCTGCAAAGGAATTATTCTGGCCGGAGGATCGGGTACGCGTTTGTATCCCGTGACCCACGCCATGGGCAAAAGCTTGCTTCCGGTTTACAACAAGCCCATGATTTATTACCCGCTGTGCACGCTGATGCTGGCGGGGATTCGCGACATCCTCCTTATTAGTACTCCTGAGGACGTGCCCAAATTCCAGGCCTTGCTGGGGGACGGCAGTCAGTTCGGAATCCGGTTGCAATACAAGGTTCAACCGAAGCCGGAGGGAATCGCGCAGGCATTTCTGGTAGGGGAGACTTTTCTGGGAAACAGTGCCTGCGCGCTGGTGCTGGGCGACAATATTTTTTACGGGCATGACCTGGCGAAGGACCTGCGGCAGGCCGCGAGCAAAACGACGGGTGCGCGCGTGTTTGCGTATCCAGTGCATGATCCCGAACGATACGGCGTGCTGGAATTTGACGGAGCCGGACGGGCCCTCAGCATTGAAGAGAAACCTCGGCAGCCAAAATCGCGATACGCGGTGACCGGACTTTATTTTTACGATGATCAGGTGGTAAGAATCGCGAAGGCGCTGCGGCCGAGTGCGCGGGGCGAACTTGAGATCACCGACGTAAACAAAGCATATCTGGAACGCGGCCAGTTGGAGGTGGTGGTGATGGGGCGGGGAATGGCCTGGCTCGACACTGGAACCCACGAGTCGTTGATGGAGGCATCGCTCTATATCCAGGCGATCGAGAAGAGACAGGGACTGATGGTGGCCTGCCCTGAAGAAATTGGACTGCGGTCGGGTTACATCACCGCGGAACAGGTCGAGAAGATCGGGAATTCGATGAAGAACAATAGTTACGGCATCTACTTGCTTCAACTTTTGCGAGAGAAAGTATTTTGATCAAGCCACCTTCACGACTCCCCCTGCCATGAGTGCTTTGAAGAAAATCGCGACTTCCCTTCCGGAGGTGTTCGTGCTGGAACCGCGGGTGTTTGGGGACGAGCGCGGTTTTTTCCTGGAGAGCTACAACCAGCGAAGCATGGCAGATGCGGGAATTCGCGAAGCTTTCGTACAGGACAATCATTCCTGCTCTTCCCGTAATGTGCTGCGAGGCCTGCATTATCAGGTGAAGCAGCCGCAAGGAAAGCTGGTGCGGGTTGTGGAGGGGGAAATTCTGGATGTTGCGGTCGACATGCGTCGAAGTTCAGCGAGCTTTGGGCGCTGGGAAGCGGTGAGACTCTCAGGCGAGAATCATCGGATCCTGTGGATTCCGGTCGGCTTTGCGCACGGATTTGTGGTGCTTTCGGAGAAGGCCCATGTTCTGTATAAGGCGACTGATTTTTACGCGCCTGCACACGAACGAACGTTAGCCTGGAATGACTCCCAAGTGAAAATCAATTGGGAGATAGAGGGTGAGCCGATCGTATCGGCGAAGGACCAGCGCAGCTTGGCTTTTTCCGACGCCGAGAGTTTTGAGTAAATCGCTTCGAGTAAACCTTTCGAGCCAATCAATGAGAGTCACAGTCTTTGGAGCAACCGGATTGCTGGGCCAGGCGCTCATGGGAGAGTGGAGCGGAGATGCGGTCACGGGCTTCGCTTCGCGGGATTCGGATATCCGCGACGCGAGGCGGGTGCAGCAGATCGTGCGGGAGACAACTCCGGAGTGGATTGTGTTGTCGGCGGCATACACGGACGTGGACGGCTGCGAGAGTAATCGGGACCTAGCTTTCGCGGTGAATCGCGATGGTGCGGTGAATGTCGCGGCGGCGGCGCGGGAAGTTGGAGCGCGGCTGCTTTTCTTAAGTTCCGATTATGTTTTTGACGGAAACAAAACCACACCGTATGAAGCTAACGACGAGCGAAATCCGCAAAGCGTGTACGGTCGAACCAAGGCAGAGGCTGAGATCAGGCTGCTTGAACTGATGCCCGATTGCTGCATCGTGAGAACGTCGTGGCTGTTTGGAGTCGGCGGAAAATGCTTTCCCGACACGATCTTCAAGCTCGCGGCGAGCCGTCCGGCGCTGGATGTAGTGAACGACCAGCGTGGGTGTCCGACATACGTGGTCGACCTCGCACGCGGGCTCATTCAATTGTGCAGGCAAAACGCAAACGGGATCGTGCACGTTACCAACGCGGGAGATTGCACCTGGTTTGAATTTGCGCAGGAGATCGTGCGGAGCGCGGGGCTTATGACCACTGTGCGGCCGGTAAGCAGTGCTCAGATGGCGCGGCCTGCGCCGCGACCGGCGTATTCCGTATTGTCGCTTTCTCGAATGCAAGCTTCAGGAGTCGAAATGCCTTCCTGGCAAGACGCGTTGCAGCGGTACCTGCAACAAAGACGCGGTTAACTGCCAGTCCGATTGCCTCGTTTTAGCTTGGCTGCTACGATTGCGAAAGCCCGCCTGGGGATCTCGTGAAGTTAATTCAAAATTACATTGACGGCAGTTTCGTGCCTGGGAAACAAGAGTTCGGGGATATAAATCCGGCGGACGGGACGGTGATTGCACAAGTAACCGAGGCCGATGCTGCTCAAGTGGACCAGGCTGTGCATGCTGCTCGTGGTGCGTTGCGGGGAGAGTGGGGACGGCTCGGAATTCGCGAACGGGCGGTGCGATTGCACAAGGTTGCGGATGCGATCGAAAAGAGATTCGATTGCTTCGTTCAAGCCGAAGTAGCTGATACAGGCAAGCCAGTTTCCCTGGCATCAAAGCTCGAAGTTCCGCGCGCCGCTGCAAATTTCCGTGTCTTTGCCGACTTGGTGAAGATGGCCGGGCTGGAGTCGTTTCAAACGGAAACCGGTGACGGGGCCAGCGCTTTGAACTACGCGGTGCGCAAGCCGCTCGGGGTTGTCGGTATTGTTACTCCGTGGAATTTGCCGCTACTGCTGCTCACATGGAAAGTTGCGCCGGCATTGGCTTGCGGGAATACCGTGGTCGCCAAGCCTTCGGAGGAAACTCCGGCCACCGCAACGCTGCTTGCGGAGGCGATGCAGGACGCGGGAATTCCGGATGGCGTTTACAACGTGGTGCACGGGTTCGGTCCGGCATCTGCAGGGGAGTTTCTCACGCAGCATCCTGAGGTGGACGCGATCACATTTACCGGTGAGTCGCGGACGGGCGCTGCCATTATGCAGGCGGTGGCCCCCACCGTGAAACCGGTTTCATTTGAACTGGGCGGGAAGAATGCGGCCATCGTATTCGCTGATTGCAATTTTGAAGAGACTGTCGCCGGATTGTCCGATGCAGTATTCCTGAATACGGGGCAAGTGTGTTTGTGCGCGGAGCGAGTCTATGTGCAACGGAGGATCTTCAGCGCATTTGTAGAGGAGATGAAACAGAAAGCGGAGCATCTGCATTCGGGCTGGCCGACTGACGAAAGAACAGACTTGGGACCTCTGATTTCTGCGCAACATCGTGAAAAAGTTCTTTCCTACTACCGACTCGCGCGAGAGGAAGGGGCAACGGTGGTCACAGGCGGAGGTGTGCCGAAGTTCGGCGACGATCGTGATCACGGTTTCTATGTGCAACCAACCATCTATACTGGGCTTCCGGAATCGGCCCGGTGCGTAAAGGAAGAAATTTTTGGCCCGGTGTGTCACGTCGCGCCCTTCGATGCGGAAGAAGAAGCGGTGGCCATGGCCAACGACACACAATACGGACTTGCGGCTTCAATCTGGACCAGCGATTTGAAGCGCGGCCACCGCGTGGCGCAGCAAATGAATGTGGGCATCACCTGGGTGAATTGCTGGTTCTTGCGCGATCTGCGCACGCCATTTGGTGGAGTGGGGCTTTCTGGAATTGGTCGGGAAGGTGGAATGCATTCGTTGAACTTCTATTCCGAGCTGAATAATATCTGCATTCGGCTCTGAGCATGCCAACTGCATGCTGAGCGGAACCAGAGGAATCAAGCAGGAAAGAATGAGCAGGCTCGAGAGCAAAGTCGTCGAAGGAAAAGCTTCGCCACGCGGCAAGTATCCGCACATCAAACGAGCGGGAGACTTCCTTTTCGTATCCGGGACCAGCGCACGCCGGTCCGACAACACGATTGCGGGCGCAGAAGTCGATGCCTTGGGCACCACCAAGCTCGACATCCGCGAACAAACGCGGGCGGTGATCGAAAACATTCGCGACATCTTGCGGAGCGCGGGAGCGGGACTGCAAGACGTAGTCGAAATTTCGGCGTATCTCGTGAACATGAATGATTTCGCTGGATATAACGAGGTGTATGGCGAGTTCTTCGGCTACGACGGCCCCGCGAGAACGACAGTGGCCGTACACCAGCTGCCGCATCCGCACTTGCTGATTGAGATCAAGGCCACGGCTTACAAGCCGCCGAAATAGGGGACACGAATGGCATCGATAAAAAATCTGAAGGCGTTTAACTTTCAGGCGTGGATCGACGAGAACAGAGAAAAGCTCAGGCCGCCGGTGGGGAATGCTCAAGTTTGGGAAGACGGAGAGATGATGGTGACGGTGGTGGGTGGGCCAAATCAGCGCCGCGACTATCACGACGATCCCACGGAAGAATTCTTCTACCAATTGAAGGGCAACATATCTCTCCGCATCCTGGAGACACCGGGCGAGGCGCCGCTGGAAATACCGATCAAAGAAGGCGAGATTTTTCTGTTGCCGAAACACATGCGCCATTCGCCACAACGGCCAGCTGACACGATCGGGGTCGTCATCGAGGTACCACGCCCCGAGGGCTCACTGGACGCATTCGAATGGTACTGCCCGAACTGCCACCAGCTAGTTTATCGGGCGGAAGTAAAGTTAAAGAACATTGTGAAGGACCTGCCGCCTCTGTTTGAACAGTTCTATAGCAACCAGAGCCGGCGCAAATGCCAGCACTGCGGCACGATTCATCCGGGCAAATGAAGAATGCAAGTCATCGACATTCATAATCACTTTTTCCCCAGTTCATGGCCTGATCTGGCGGCGCGCTACGGTACGCCGGACTGGCCCTGGATCAAGCACACTGAGCCGGGGAAAGCGGACATTATGGTGGGAGATCGATTCTTCCGCCATATTTACTCGGCGTGTTGGGATCCCGAAGTGCGGCTGCGGGAGATGGATCGCGACGGAGTCGATCTGCAAGTTATTTCTGCCACGCCGGTGCTGTTTGCCTATGAGCGTCCGGTTGAACATGCGCTGGATTGTGCGCAATTGTTCAACGACTTGGCACTCGAACTTTGCAGCCGAGGAAAAGGCAGGTTGCAATCTTTTTGCCAGGTGCCGTTGCAGGATGTTGACGCTGCTTGTAAGGAGCTCACCCGATGCATGCAGGCTGGACATCTCGGGGTACAGATTGGAAACCACATTGGAAACAAGAATCTCGATGATCCCGGAGTTGTGACCTTCTTGCACCATTGTGCCGACGAGGGCGCAGCGGTGCTCGTCCACCCCTGGGAAATGTTTGGGCGCGAGCGCATGCCGAAATACATGATGCCGTGGACGGTAGGCATGCCAGCCGAGACGCAACTTTCGGTGGTGGCACTGATTCTGAGTGGAGCGTTCGATCGGTTGCCGACTTCGCTCCGCTTATGTTTCGCGCATGGTGGAGGAAGTTTCGCATTCCTGCTGGGGCGGCTGGAAAATGCCTGGCATCATCAGCCAGTTGCGCGGGGTGACTGCCAACATCCCCCTAGTAACTACCTTAGCCGCTTCTACACAGATTCCGCCGTGTTCGATCAGCATGCGCTGCAGTTTCTCGTGGGAACCATGGGAGCGGATCGGGTGATGCTCGGCTCGGACTATCCTTTTCCTCTCGGCGAAGAGCGCGTGGGCTCTCTCATTCGACAAAGCCATTTGCCGCAGAATACAAAGACGAAGTTGCTCAGCGGGAACGCTGCGCGATTCCTGAAGCTTAATGGTGAGTCGGCCGAGGCTGCCGATAAGGAGGCCAGCGCCGTTGCGGGCTCTTCGCTGATCGAGCCCAAACCCGGGCAGCTGACGTACAGTTCGTATTTGCAAGTTCCGGAATTACTCGAGTTGCAGAAGCCCCAGTCTTCGCCCACCCATCACGACGAATTGTTATTCATCGTTGTACATCAGACTTACGAGCTGTGGTTCAAGGAGTTGCTGCACGATCTGGATGCCGTCGTCGACAATTTGGAAAAAGCGGGCGCCGCTCCGCAATCGCATGATGAAGTTTACGAAGCAGCGCGGCTCCTGCGCCGGTGCACGGAGATCACGCGAGTTCTGGTGGAGCAGTTCACGATTTTGGAAACGATGCTGCCGACGCATTTCCTTGCCTTTCGCGGCTTGCTGGAGCCGGCCAGCGGATTTCAATCCGAACAATTTCGAGAAATTGAATTCCTGTGCGGGTTGAAAGACGAGAAAATGCTCCGCTATCACCGACCGACTCCGGAGGCTCATGCCAGTCTGAAACGCCGGCTGGAGGAGCCGTCGTTGCGCGACGTATTTTTTGGGGCACTACGGTCGATAGGCAAGCTGCCGCCCAGCCCCGCGGGCTCAACCGAACGGGAGCAATTCGAAGCCCGAGCCCGGGCGGTACACGCACTTTATAAGGATGAACACCATTATCGAGACTGGATCGATGTGTGCGAGCGGCTTACGGAATTCGACGAACTGGTGGTGAGCTGGCGATTGCGACATATTCAACTGGTGGAGCGAATCATCGGCGTCCGCATGGGCACAGGGGGAAGTGCAGGAGCGTCTTATTTGAAGCTGACGCTCGACAAGAAGTTCTTCCCGGAATTGTGGGAGGCGAGGACGTTACTGACCGAGTGAGGCGTCGCCTCGTTTCGCTATTTATCGGAATCCTTTCGTTCGATCCGCTATGAAATCTTCCCCTGAGAAAGTGACTCTGATCGGAGCCGGCTTGACCGGTCCGCTTCTTGCCATTCTTCTGAGGCAACGCGGATTGGGAGTGGAAATCTACGAGCGGCGTCCGGACATGCGGAGAGTTCGCATGAGTGCGGGACGCTCGATCAATCTCGCTCTTTCAACTCGCGGTATTCACGCCTTGCAGCAGGCGGGGCTGTGGGAGCGGATGCGGGGCATCATTATTCCGATGAAAGGACGGATGATGCATTCGGTTGCCGGTGAGCTCACTTTTCAACCCTATGGGAAAGATGAAACGGAAGTCATCAATTCGATTTCGCGCGCAGAACTGAACATCGCTCTTATGAATGCCGCTGAGGAACGGGGCGCGGCCATTCATTTCAATCAACGCTGCACGGGATACGACTTGAAGACGGGCGTAGTTCGATTGCGCGACGAAAGCACTGGTGAAGAGGTGAACCTGGAGACCGACACTCTGGTGGGCTGCGACGGTTCCGCATCGGCGATTCGGGCCGAGATGCTCAAGCTGAGCCGCTTCAACTTCTCTCAACAGTATCTCGATTACGGCTACAAGGAGTTGACGATTCCAGCCGGTACAAACGGCGAGCATCGGCTGGAGACGAACGCCCTTCACATCTGGCCGAGGGGCAATCATATGCTGATTGCCTTGCCCAACATCGACGGCACTTTTGCGTGCATTTTATTTCTTCCGTTTGAGGGCACGGACAGCTTCGCGAGCCTGACCACGCGAGCGACTGTCGTTCAGTTCTTTGAGGATCGATTCCCTGACGCTCTTCGGCTGATGCCGGAATTGACGGACAACTACGCCGCGAATCCGACCGGGGCCATGGTCACCGTCAAGTGCTCTCCCTGGCACGTAGACGGAGGATCCCTGCTTCTAGGGGACGCGGCTCATGCGATCGTTCCCTTCTTCGGGCAGGGCATCAACTGCGGATTTGAGGACTGCAGCTGTCTGGTCGAGTTGCTTGATCGTCACGGCGCCGACTGGCCGCGCGCCTTAGCTGAGTTCGATAAGGAGCGCAAAGTCGATACCGACGCAATTGCGGACATGGCAATTGAAAATTTTACGGAGATGCGAGATCGGGTCGCGGATGCGCGGTTTCTGCTTCGAAAGAAAGTGGAATTGGCGCTGGAAGCAAAGTATCCTCAGATCTTCGTGCCCAAGTATGCGATGGTGACGTTTCATCGCATTCCCTATTCCGTTGCGCTGACGCGCGGCGCGATCCAGGATCGTATGCTGGCTGAACTCTGTGACGGTATTGATCGCGTGGAGGATCTCGACTGGAACCAAGCAGACAAATTGATTCGTCGCGATCTCACTCCGCTGGAGCTGCGGCCGTGAAAGACGTCGAGTTTCAGGTCGGCAAGGATTTTGCCATCGCGATGGATGACCGCGATCCACTCAGGGGCTATCGCGAGAGATTCTTATTACCTAAACATGCGGGCAGTGAATGCATATATTTGTGCGGTCACTCGCTGGGTCTACAGCCTAAAACTGCCGCGACATATATTCAGCAGGAACTTAACGATTGGGCGCAACTGGGTGTAGAGGCTCACTTCCATGCGCAGAATCCGTGGATGCCCTACCACCGGCTGCTCACAGGGCAAACAGCAGAGCTGATAGGTGCGAAGCCCGTCGAAGTTGTGGCGATGAACTCACTCACGGTGAATCTGCACCTGATGATGGTCTCGTTCTATCAACCCACGCCCAGAAAGCACAAAATCCTGGTGGAGCGTGGTGCGTTCCCTTCCGATCAGTACGCTTTGAAGTCGCAAATTCGTTTCCATGGCTTCGATCCCGCGACTTCGCTGATCGAGCTAACTCCACTGCCAGGAGAGTCTTGTCTTCGCGATGAACAAATTGAGTCTCTGATCGAGTGTTCGGGGGATCAGTTTGCGTTGATCCTGCTGGGAGGGGTGAATTACGCGACGGGGCAAGCGTTCGATATGGCCGGGATAACGCGAGCTGGTCATGCGCGGGGCTGCACCGTCGGCTTCGATCTGGCCCATGCGGTGGGCAACTTGCGTTTAGAACTGCATCAATGGGGTCCAGACTTCGCGGTTTGGTGCAGCTACAAATATCTGAACGGTGGTCCGGGATGTGTTGCTGGTTGTTTTGTCCATGAGCAGCACGCCAATTCTCTGGACCTGCCGAGGTTCGCCGGATGGTGGGGGCACGACCAGGCGTCACGTTTTCGGATGGGGCCGGATTTTTGCGCCATGACTGGTGCGGAAGGCTGGCAGTTGAGCAATCCGTCGATTGTGAGTATGGCTGCTCTGCGGGCATCGATGGAGATATTCCACGAGGCAGGCATGGATGCTTTGCGGAGCAAGAGTGTTTCGTTAACCGGCTACTTGGAGTTCTTGCTGAATCGGAGAAATTCAGCCAGCTTTTCGATTATCACACCGCAAGAAGAAGAGCGGCGCGGGTGCCAGCTTTCAATTCGAGTTCCGCAGAACGGGCAAGCATTGTGCGAACGGCTGGGTGGAGAAGGAATCATCGGCGATTGGAGAGAACCGGATATGTTTCGAGTGGCGCCGGTTCCCCTCTACAACTCCTACCAGGATGTTTTCCGGTTTGCTGAACAGTTCACGGCCGCGATTGGCTAGTCGGGGACTTTCCCGTTAATCTCCAGCCACGTTCGTCGATTACTTCAGTAATGCCTGCGAGACCGGGGCATGCCCATACACTTTTAAAGTGGGATTGATCTCTGTGCGGCAACCGAGCAAGTGGACGGGAACCGTATGCGCAGTGGTATGCGTACACGCCTTGGTGTCGGTGCTGGTCGGCCGCAGCGTTGGATTAACCGCCTTCGGTGATCTTACTCAATGTGTCCTGCTTTCATGCGCAACGCTTGGCATCCTGTCAAACACCAGAACACGCGACAAGAAAGAGCAGCTCTTTTGGGGCCTCATGGGGCTGGGTTGCGGAATGTGGCTTTGCGCGCAGGTTCTGTGGACCTATTTCGAGGTCTTCCTGCGGCAAGAAGTGCCGAACCCGTTTGTGGCCGATGTAGTTTTGTTCCTGCACGTCGTCCCCATGATGGCGGCATTGGTGGTGCAACCGCATTTACGACAGAACAATCATTCCCTGCGGCTGGGATCGGTCGATTTTTTTCTGCTGCTGACCTGGTGGCTTTACCTGTATCTGTTCATCGTGATTCCCTGGCAGTATGTTGCGCCGAATGAGGCCGTATACGGGCGCAGCTTTGATCTGCTCTATGCTGGCGAACAGATCGTTCTGATTTTGGGCATCGACATGGTTTGGAGGCGCAGCCAAGGCTCCTGGCGCACGATCTATGGGCAATTTCTCAAAGCCGCATTGCTCTACAGCATGGGCTCTATCCTCGCCAGTGTGGCCATTGATTTTCACCGGTACTACACCGGCAGCTTATACGATGTTCCGCTGGTCGCCGCCATGGCGTGGTTCGCGGCAGTGGGTTTCATGGCACGCGGATCATCACCTAGCCGGCCTGCCGACCAGGTATCTCAACGGGACCACAGTACGTGGACGACGAGATTGGCGATGGTCGCGGTATTTTCTACACCGCTTATGGTGGCTTGGGCAGCGTTCGGCGGAGATGTCCCGCCAAGTGTTCGGTCCTACCGTCTGCTGCTGACCGCGGGAGCAATGTTTTTGATGGGCACGCTGGTATTCCTCAAGCAGAATTGGATGGACCATGAATTGCTTCACTTGCTGCGTTTGTCGCGCCATAATCTTGACGAGATGTGCAAGTTGAAGGACGAACTGGAGAGTAAGGAACAATCTCTCCGCTGGCATAGCCTGGAACTGCAGCGCAAGAACCTTGAACTTCAGGAGATTTCCTATACGGATGCGTTGACCGGGGTATGGAATCGGCGCTATCTGGAAGAAATTCTGACGGCGGAAGCGGGTCAGGTGTTGCGAAATTATGAGCGGGCTCGGGGTAACGATATCCGAAAGATGGATCATCGCGACCTGATATTTCTTATGGTGGACGTGGACTTCTTCAAGGAGGTCAATGATCTCCACGGTCATCCCGCCGGTGATCGGCTGCTGCAGCTAGTGGCGGAGCGTCTGGGCAGAGTGGTGCGCAAGTCCGATGTTCTTGTGCGTTGGGGAGGAGAAGAATTCCTGATCATGTCCCGGTCCGCCGACCCCACGGGTACGCCGGCATTCTGTGATCGCATCTTAGATGTCATGGCGTCCGAGGCGTTTGATCTGGGGCACGGGGTTTATGTGCGCAAGACTTGTTCTGTGGGATGGGCTGCTTTTCCATGGAGTCGGCGCGCTTACGAAGCCATTTGCGCGGAAGAGGCCATTGAGCTTGCAGACACTGCACTCTACCGTGCCAAGGCGGGCGGGAGAAACCAGGGTATAGGAATTTTGCCAGCTGAAGGCTCTCTGGCTGCGCCGCACGAGATCAAGCTGAAGGTTCTGCAAAATGACCCAGGCGTTCTGACGCAGACTGTGAAAGTACAACACCCTGGCTTCTCGGTTCCTGCCGACGCTCTTGCCGAAGAGATGACGCCGAGGAAACCAGACGGCATCTGATTTGAAGCTGCCTTGCAGATAAGCCAAGTTGCCACTAAAGTGAAGTGAGCTCATCTGTAAATATAGATCCGCGAGGCCCATTCGACTATGAACGTGAAAACGTCTTCTTCGCGCAAGACCGGGCTGCGCCAGAAAGCGCAGCTGATGTCCGCCTCAGAAATTGAGCGCACCCTGGTGCGTTTGGCTTACGAAATTGTTGAGAAGAATGACGGCGTCAAGGGCCTCGGATTAATCGGAATTCGGCGCCGGGGCGTGCCGATTGCCGAGCGTCTGGGCAAGATCATAGCCCGGATCGACAACGCCGAGGTTCCGGTCGGCACGCTGGATATCACTTTTTATCGCGACGATCTCTCCACGCTCGGACCGAAGCCGGTGGTACAGGCAGGTGAGATCGGGTTTTCGATTGAGGACAAGAACATTGTTCTGGTTGACGATGTGCTGTTCACGGGGCGGACCGTGCGCGCCGCCATGGACGCTCTGTTTTCTCACGGCAGACCGCGACGGGTTCAACTTTGCGTGCTGATTGACCGTGGCCACCGTGAATTGCCGGTGGAGGCCAGCTTCGTGGGCCGTAACGTTCAGACCACGATGAATGAAGTGATCGAGGTCAAGTTGACCGAGATTGATGATTCGGAAAAAGTGCTCTTGATGGAAAAATAGTGTGGCCGAGAAGACTAGAAAGTAAAGACAGGACGGCGGTGAACCCGCCGTCCTTTTTTAATCCTCCCGCGATTTCAGGCTATTTTCGAGCAAATCGCCTTGGTCTGAGTGTACAGGCTAAGGGCGTCGTGCCCCATTTCGCGGCCCCATCCGGACTGCTTGTAGCCACCGAACGGCAATGCGGCATCGAAAATGTTGTAGCAGTTGATCCACACCGTACCAGCGCGTAAGTATTCCGCGGTGCGATGAGCCTTGCCGACGTCGCGGGTCCAGACAGCGGCGGCCAAGCCGTATTCGCTGTCGTTCGCACGTGAGAGAATTTCCTCGGGATCATCGAACGACATCGCCGCGACCACGGGCCCGAAGATCTCCTCCCGCACCACCTTCATATTCTCGCGGGTATTCACGAGGACTGTAGGCTCCACGAAGTAACCTTTGTCGCCTTTCTTGTGGCCACCAGCCACGGCCGTAGCACCCTCGGAGAAACCCGACTCCAGATAGCCGCAAACTCGACTTAGCTGCTGCTCGGAAACGAGCGGGCCCATCTGCGTCTCCGGATCGAGCCCCGAGCCTACAGCTATTTTCTTTGCATAGTCGGCGACGCCTTCCACGACTCGGTCAAAAATCGGTTTTTCGACGTAGAGACGCGATCCGGCGCAGCAACACTGACCGTGATTGAAGAAGATGGCGCTCGCGGCTCCGGGGATCGCGGATTCGAGATCGGCATCTTTGAACACAACGTTGGGAGACTTGCCGCCAAGTTCCAGCGAAACTTTCTTCAAGTTGCCGGCCGCCGCATGGAGGATCAGCTTTCCAACTTCCGTGGAACCGGTGAACGCGATCTTATCCACATCTGGATGAGCAGCCAGGGCAGCGCCTGCGGTCTCGCCATAACCTGGGACGATGTTCACCACGCCTTCGGGGAAACCCGCTTCAGCGATAAGTTCACCGAGACGGAGGGCCGAAAGCGGAGTTTGCTCGGCTGGCTTCAATACGACCGTGCAGCCGGAAGCTAGCGCAGGCCCAAGTTTCCACGCCGCCATTAACAGCGGGAAGTTCCACGGGATAATTTGTCCTGCGACTCCCACCGGCTCTCGCAGTGTGTAGGCGAGATATTTTGCGCCGGGTGTATACGGAACGGAAATCGGAATGGTGTTGCCCTCAATCTTTGTAGCCCATCCGGCCATGTAGCGAAACAGATCCACGGCCAAGGGCACATCGGCCGCCTTCGCAATGGCGAGAGGCTTACCGTTGTCGAGACTCTCCAGATATCCGAACTCTTCGGTGTGCGCCTCGAGCAAATCGGCCAGCTTCCAGATCAGGCGTCCCCGCTCGGACGCGGTCATCCGCCGCCATGGGCCTTGGTCGAAGGCCTTGCGTGCAGCCTTCACCGCCAGTTCAATATCTTCACGATCACCCTCCGCTACCTGAGCAAGAACCTCGCCGGTGGCGGGATTGTAAGTTGGAAAAGTCTTGCCGGAAACTGAGTTTACCCATTTCCCGTTGATCAACATTTTGCGCGGCTTGTCGATAAACTCAGCGACCTGCGGGTGAATTTGCGGCGAAACTGCGATACCCATGCGTCCTCCTTGGACAACGAAAAGATCAGACGAAAAAGCTGCACGAAGTGAAGCTACGATGCCGAGCGGATGAGAATAATGGGGATATGCTAGCCCCGAGCGAGAACAAAATCAATTCGGAGGTGGGCTGGCTCCTGCCTGACCGGAAGTCGCATAATCTGAGCATGCGAGCGAGCGAGCGGCCATGGGTCAAGATCTGCTGTATTTCAAACGTCGACGAGGCCAGGATGGCCATTGACCATGGCGCGGCCGCCCTCGGCCTGGTTTCCGCCATGCCCAGCGGCCCCGGCGTAATTTCAGAGGAACAGATTGCAGAAATCGCCGCCTCAGTTCCTCCACCGATCGCAACGTTTCTGCTCAGCGCGCTGCAGGACGCGGAAAGCGTCATCGCTCAGCAGCGCCGCTGCCGTACCAATACAATCCAGCTTGTCGATCGCCTGGTTCAAGGCTCTTATGAAGATCTGCGACGGGAACTGCCCGGGATCTCGATTGTGCAGGTCGTGCACGTGACCGCGGAGGAATCCGTCGGAGAAGCGGTCGCGGTGGCGGCGCATGTGGACGCGATTCTGCTCGACTCTGGGAATCCTAAGCTCGCTATTAAGGAACTAGGCGGCACGGGGCGGAAGCACAATTGGACGTTGAGTCGTCAAATTCGAGAACAGATCGACATTCCGATCTTTCTGGCTGGCGGATTGAAGCCGGAGAATGTGCGGGAGGCGGTGCTGCAGGTTGGGCCGTTCGGAATCGACATCTGCACGGGCGTTCGCAGCGAGGGAAAGCTGGATGAAGAAAAAGTGCGAGCGCTGTTTGCGAACTTGAGTTCTACATACTCTGAGTGAGCGCAGCGAACTCTTCCCGTGCGTTCGGTTTAATCGAAATCAATAAAAAGCACTGGAGCGCTTCTTCAGGGTTTACAATGGCCCTCGATTTCTCGTTCAACGCCAGATGTCCTCCGTCATACGCAAGAAAACGAAGCCTGCCAACGTGCCGGCTAAATTGCTGCAGTCCGCCAAACGAGCGATGAAGAACGCATACGCGCCCTATTCGAAATTTCGGGTGGGCGCTGCCATTCTGCTTTCGAACGGCAAAACCTTCTCCGGTTGTAACGTGGAAAATGCCTCCTACGGCATGACCAACTGCGCCGAGCGCACGGCAATTTTTTCTGCCGTGGCGGAACTCGGTCCTAAGATCGAGATTCGCGCAGTCTCCGTGGTCAACGATCAGGGTGTGCCGTGTTCGCCGTGCGGCGCTTGCCGCCAGGTCATTTATGAATTCGGTCCTGACGCGATGATCTTCTTCCAAGGCGCTAAAGGCGCGAAGCAAGCTCATATCACCGAACTTCTTCCGGAAGGATTCCGCCTGCAGTGAATCCATCGCTTGCTTCAGCGCAGACTTTTCGTGCCATTGACGTGATCCGCAAGAAGCGCGACGGTGGTGAACTGTCTCGGGGTGAAATCGATTACCTTGTGCACTCGTACACGCACGGTGAAATTCCCGACTATCAGGTTTCGGCGTGGCTGATGGCAGTTGTTTTGCGCGGCATGAGTCGTGCCGAGACTGCCGCATTGACCGATGCCATGCTGCATTCAGGCGAAGTGCTTGATCTGTCTTCTCTGGCGGCGAGAAAGGTCGACAAGCATTCGACCGGTGGCGTCGGTGACAAAACTTCACTTGTTCTGGCGCCTCTCGCAGCCGCTGCGGGCGTCGCGGTTCCGATGATCAGCGGCCGCGGGCTTGGGCATACAGGAGGCACGCTCGACAAGCTCGAAGCGATTCCGGGCTTCAACGTGAATCTTCCTGTCGCTCAGTTTCGCCGTGTTCTCGAGGTGTGCGGTTGCGCCATGATTGGGCAAACGGCTGAAATCGCCCCGGCCGATCGCAAGCTCTACGCGCTGCGCGATGTTACTGGTACCGTGGAAAGCCCATATCTCATTTGCGCGTCGATCATGAGCAAGAAACTCGCAGAAGGCATCGATGCGCTCGTCCTCGACGTAAAGACCGGGTCGGGGGCGTTCATGAAAAATGAAAAGGACGCCGTCTTTCTGGCTGAACTCATGGTGGAAACCGGCGAGCGAATGGGCAAACAAGTGGTTGCGCTCATCACGGACATGGATCAGCCACTCGGCAGAATGATTGGCAACGCGCTTGAGGTTGTGGAAGTGGTGGAAGTATTGCGCGGGGAAGGACCGCAAGACTTGCGTGAACTGTGCCTTGAACTTGCGGGATGGATGCTGCATCTGGGCGGGGTTGCTGACACCGTCGCGGACGGAAAGAAGCAGAGTGAGAAATTGATCGCTTCCGGCAAAGCCCTGGAACGGTTTCGGCAGATGGTGGAACTGCAAGGTGGAGATCTGCGGACGATCGACGATCCAACGACGCTCCCGCAGGCGCAACACACGATGACGATTTCGAGCCCCAGGGCTGGATTTCTAGCATCTCTGCAGTGTGAGCAGGTTGGGACCGCATGTGTGATTCTCGGAGGCGGCCGCGAACGGAAGGAAGATTCCGTCGATCCGGCAGTAGGAATCGTGCTTCACAAGAAAGTTGGAGATGCTATATCCGCTGGCGAGCCACTGGCAACGATTCACTACAACGCCGAAACCCGTGGGGCTCGTGCCCAAACATTGCTGGCGGAGAGTTATCAGATTTCCGATGCGCCGGTCCGCGAGAAAAGGCCGTTAATCCATCGAGTGATCGGAAAAACTGGAGAGAAAAACTGAATGGGACGATTCACTGGAATACTCGGCCTATTGACCATGCTCGGATTGGCCTACGCTTTTTCAACCAACCGGCGCGCGATTCGCCTGAAAACGGTAGCGTGGGGATTAGGCTTGCAGTTTGCCTTTGCTGTAACGGTATTGAGAATTGACGCCGGGCGGCGCGTTTTTCAGAAAGCCGGAGACGTGGTCAGTCGGCTGCTTAGCTATTCCTATGTCGGCTCGCAGTTTGTTTTCGGCGATCTCGGAAAGCAAAGTTCCCATCTCGGTTTCTATTTCGCTTTTCAGGTATTGCCGACCATCATTTTCATCTGCGCATTTTTCGCGGTGCTCTATCACTTTGGCGTTATGCAGTTGGTCATCAAGATTGCCGCCTGGGTCATGACCCGGGTGATGGGCGCCAGCGGCGCCGAATCGCTCAATATTGCAGCGAGTATTTTCATGGGACAAACGGAAGCGCCGGTGACCATCCGGCCGTTTCTGCCCGATCTCACTCGTTCAGAACTCATGACGGTGATGACCAGCGGCATGGCGCATGTCTCCGGCGGAATCATGGCCGCTTACATCGCGTTTGGCATTGAACCCAAACACCTGTTGAGCGCCGTCATCATGACCGCGCCCGGAACGCTGCTAATGGCGAAGATGCTGGTGCCTGAAACCGAGAGTCCGAGAACGGCGGGACGAGTTGTCATGCCCGAAAGCGAAGAACAATCCGAGAAGGAGGAAAATCTGTTGGGCGCGGTGGCTCGGGGAACGACCGACGGATTGCATATGGCTTTGAACATCGCTGCCATGCTAATTGCTTTCCTGGCCTTGATTGCGCTGGCGGACGGCATCCTTGGTGGAATTCATCACTGGGTGGCCTGGTTTCCGGAAAGTCTGGAGAAGATTTTCGGAGCTGTCTTCGCCCCGGTTGCCTGGGTGATTGGCGTTCCCTGGCACGATTGCGGGGTGATTGGAACCTTGCTTGGCACGCGCATGGTACTAAACGAACTGGTGGCGTTTTCCATGCTTGGCCCGTTGAAGGCGGCTCTCGATCCTCGCTCATTTACGATTGCTACTTTCGCACTTTGTGGCTTCGCGAATCTTAGCTCCATCGGAATCCAGATTGGTGGCATTGGAGCGCTCGCTCCGAACAAGAAAAGCGAACTGGCCCGACTCGGAATTCGAGCGATGCTGGCGGGAACGATGGCGAATCTGATGTCAGCATCGATCGCGGGCATGCTTTTATAACAATCTCTTAATCGCGCAATGGTTTGCTATGCTACCCCTGTGCCGCGCACTTTTCTTATCGATACCGATACAGCCTCCGACGATGCCGTGGCCCTCATCATGGCTCTGCGAGCCTATGATGTGCGGGTGGCCGCGATCACGACGGTGGCTGGGAATGTGGACGTACAGCAGGCTACTCGTAATGCTCTCTACACTGTTGAACTTTGTGGAGTAGACGTTCCAGTCTATGTTGGAGCGGAAAAACCGTTGCTACGTCCGTATACGAATGCGACTTGGTTTCACGGTCGCGATGGATTAGGAGATCACAATTATCCGCTGCCTCGCCGGTCTCCAGAACAAATGCACGCTGTCGACGCAATCGTTCGTACAATCGAGGAGAATCCTGGACTCGTCCTGGTTACGCTAGGACCACTCACGAATGTCGCTCTCGCTCTGGCAAGAAAGCCGAGCATCGCAGCGCAGGTCAGCCGCTGCGTGGTCATGGGAGGGGCGCCGTGCTGTGAAGGAAATGTGACGGCAGCGGCCGAATACAACATCTGGGTGGATCCTGAGGCCGCGCGCATCGTCATGGTGAGTGGTCTTCCCGTTGAACTTATCGGTTGGCAACTCTCGCGCGGTGAGGCCGTGGTGAATGAGACAGACATGGAGTTCATTCAAGGATTCGACACTGACCTTGGCCGGTTTGCCATCGAATGCAACAGTCACGCCCGTCACGCATTCAAAGTGCAAACTGGAGAAGATGGGATTTGTCTGCCTGATCCGGTTACGATGTGCGTCGCTCTCGACCCAAGTGCTGGAACAGAGTGGAGCGAACACTATGTGGAGGTGGAGACGCAAAGCGAATTGACGCGAGGGATGACGGTGGTGGATCGTCTGAATGTGGCGACAGACGAACGCAACCGAACAATTTGGGCGCAGGCTTTGCAGACTGATCGCAAATCAAGAGTGTGCTGGAGCATCGACAACAAGCGTTGGAAGGAAGCTCTCTTTTCGGCTCTGCGCTAGAATCATGCGCCAGGCAGGGTGCCTTGACTAAGCATTCACTTGCGAATAGGTTGACCGCCTTAGAAATTCCCCCTGTCCAGCGCGGCCTAGAAACTTCTCTTCGTCCACCACAACCCGGCCGCGGGAAAGAACGACATCGGGCATACCGGTCACCTGAATGCCTTCGAACATGGAGTAATCCACGCGCATGTGATGAGTCTTAGCGCTGATCGTATGTTTACGTTTGGGATCGAAGATCACGAGATCGGCGTCGCTGCCAACTGCGATTGTGCCCTTGCGCGGATATAAACCAAAAAGCCTTGCCGGGGTCGTGGAGACGAGTTCAACAAATCGATTCACGCTGAATCGGCCCTGGGCAACACCGCCGGAGTAGATCAGGCTCATGCGATGCTCAACGCCCGGGCCACCGTTTGGAATCTTGGTGAAGTCGCCGCGTCCGAGTTCTTTCTGTTCCTTGAAACAGAACGGGCAATGATCGGTGGAGACGACCTGCAGGTGATCGCGCTTGAGACCATTCCAGAGTTTTTCCTGATGCCATTTTTCACGAAGCGGCGGGGTAAATACATATTTCGCGCCTTCGAAATCGGGCACGTCAAAGTTTTCGATTGATAGATACAAATATTGCGGGCACGTTTCCGCGTAGACCGGAAGGCCACGGTCACGCGCCTCTCGAACTTTTTCGAGGGCCTCATTGCAGCTCAAATGCACAATGTAGATGGGAGCTCCCGCCATTTCCGACAGTGCGATCGCACGGGAGACAGCCTCTGCTTCCGCCGTGGTGGGCCGAGTGAGAGCGTGATACTTTGGCGCCGTCTTCCCTTCCGCCAGCGCTTGCTGCACGATGACGTCGATCGCACTTCCGTTTTCGGCGTGCATGCAAATGAGCCCGCCGTTCTTTGCCGTGGTCTGAAGCGCGCGGAAGATGCTGGCGTCATCGAGCATGAAGACGCCGGGATAGGCCATGAAAAGTTTGAAGCTAGTCACACCTTCGCCGACCAGAGCATTCATCTCCTGCAGTTGCCCATTGCCAATATCGGTAACAATGCAGTGAAAGGCATAATCGCAGACCGCCTTTTTTGAGGCTTTGTCCATCCACGTGTCGAAGGCTTTCCGCAAGGGCTGGCCTTTGTACTGGATGGCAAAGTCAATCAGCGTGGTGGTTCCACCAAAGGCCGCGGCTCGTGTTCCAGTTTCAAAATCGTCGGCGCTGGTGGTGCCGCCAAAGGGCATATCCAGATGGGTGTGGACATCGATGCCGCCTGGAAAGACGTATTTGCCTGAAGCGTCCAGTACCTTCGTGGCATTTTCTCGCGGAAGGCTTTTGCCGATCGCTACAATCTTGCCATCCACGATCGCAACATCCGCGACGTAGGTGTCCGTCGCCGTCGCCACCGATCCGTTGCTGATAATCGTGTCAAAACCCATCGGGGGCCTCCGACTGCAGCTAAGATGAAAAAAGAATTCTATGCTAAACTGCCGCACTTCACTTCCTCATAGTTCACGGAAGTGATGAAAGGGGCGTCCATGCAGTTTGGCATTACGCTAAAGCCAGACATTTCGGTTGAGCGCATTCTCGGTTTGACGCGCCAGGCCGAAGCTGCGGGTTTCGAATATGGATGGCTTTTCGACTCGCACGTTTTGTGGATGGACCCGTATCCGCTGCTTACATTGATGGCGGCGAACACGGAGCGGATGCGACTTGGAACTCTGGTCACGAATCCAGCAGTGCGCGATCTTACGGTCACGTCGAGTCTGTTCGCGACATTGAATCTAATTTCCGGCGGCAGGATGGAACTGGGCATTGGACGCGGCGACAGCTCGAGACGAGTGCTCGGCAAGAAGCCTGTTAGCTGGTCCCAGTTGGAGACTGCGGTCAAGATTTTCCGCGACCTCACCAGTAGCAAGGAAATTGAATACGAAGGTCAGCCCACGCGACTCACTTGGGCGAAGATTCCTCCGCGGGTTTGGATCGCTGGCTATGGACCGAAGGTATTGCACATGGCCGGCCGAGTTGCAGACGGGATCATTTTGCAGTTTGCCGATCCTGATCTGATTTCCTGGTGTCTCGGATTTGTGAAAGACGGTGCGCGCACTGCGGGCCGCGATCCGAATCAGATTGAAGTGATGGCGGCTGCTCCAGTTTGGGTTTCAGAAGATCTGGCCACTGCGCGCGAACGTGTGCGCTGGTTCCCGGCGCTGGTTTCCAACCACGTGATGGATCTGATTCGGCAATACAAGCCTGAGGACTTGCCTGCGGAGCTTACCTCCTACGTGCAGGACCGCGGCGGCTATGACTATCTGCATCATTGCGTGGTTGAAAGTGAGAACGCGAATTTCGTGTCTGACGAAGTGGTGGATCGTTTCTGCGTGGTCGGGCCAGTCAAGGCTCATCACGAAAAACTAAGAAAATTGGCGAGCGTAGGAGTTACGCAGTTCAACCTGTATTTGATGTGCGGAGACGAGGAACAATCGCTAGAGACATATCAGCGCGATGTTTTACCGGCCTTTCTGAAATCGCGAAAGGACTAAACGCTAATATCACGAAGTTGCGAGGGGGGAAGCGCCGCTGAGCGCTGAAATTTCATCATTGCATAATAGATTACAAAGGAAACGGCAAAGCCTACGAACCAGGAGTAGTCATAAAGAAAACGCACCGACGGCGCCTCCAGCCCGATCAGTGCCAGGCCAGCGCCGAGCGCAAGCGCAATCACCGCGCGCCAGTTGAATCCTTTTGAATACTCGTAGATTCCGCCACGAAGATAGAGATCATCCACTTGCAGAACACGTTTGCGAATCAGGAAATAATCGCAGATCATGATGCCGGCAACTGGTCCGAGAAAAGCGGCATAGCCGCCGAGCCAGCCGAGGATGAAAGTATTGTAATCCGCCAGTAGCTTCCACGGCATCATGATGACGCCCATCAAGCAGGTGATGACTCCGCCAGTACGGAAACTGATTTTCCGCGGCCACAGATTGGAAAAGTCGTTCGCGGGCGACACGACGTTGGCACCAATGTTGACGTTCAGCGTAGCCAGCAGAATCGCGATCAGCGAAATCACCACGGCCACGGGAGAATGAAAACGGCTGAGCAATTGAACGGGGTCAGAGATGGCCGTACCGTAGATAACAACTGTGGCCGAGGTCACGGCGATGCCGATGAAAGCGTAGAGAGTCATCGTTGTCGGCAGCGCCAGCGCCTGGCCGATGAGCTGTTCTTGCTGGTTCCGGGCGAAGCGCGTGAAGTCGGGAATATTCAGCGAGACCGTGGCCCAGAAACCTACGGTGCCGTTCAGGGCCGGGATTAGAAATTTCAGGAAGTCAGCAAAGTTCCGAAAACGCGAAGGCGCAGCCAACATAGGACCGAAGCCACCCGCCCGGTGATAGGCCCACGCCAAAAGGAGCAAACCAACCGCGAGCAACACGGGCGCACTGATCCCTTGCAGAATCCGGATGGATTCGATTCCCATCAGAATGACGGCCAGGTTGATCAGCCAGAAGAGAAAAAAGCAAATCGCCGTAGCGTACGGGACATTCTTCGATCCTGGCGCGAGCGTCGCCAGCAAGGTACTGATTGCTTCGCCACCAATCCAGGTCTGAATACCGAACCAGCCGCACGCCACCAGTGCGCGGATTACGGCAGCTACGTTGGCGCCGAGCACCCCAAATGAGGCACGAGCCAACACGGGAAACGGCACTCCGTACTTGGCGCCAGGATGCGAATTCAGCAGCATCGGAACCAGCACGATCGCGTTCCCCAGAAAAATTGTAGTCACCGCCTGTTTCCAGTTCATCCCGCCCTGAATCAAACTCGCCGCCAGCATGTAGGTGAGGATGTTGACGGACATTGAAATCCACAGCGCCGCGAAGTTATACGTGCCCCAATGCCGGCGGTCGACGGTGGCAGGAGCAAGGTCAGGATTGTAGAGAGAGCTGGACTCAATGCGTGATCGAGGATGAGAAACGTCGTGCGTCGTCATGAGTTTGAGTTTAGAAATCCCGGAAGGAGCGTCGCAATCTAGCTACGAAATACATGTATCTGTCCCGATTCAGTCCGCCGCAGCCACCTCTCCCGTCTGCGCAGTGATGGGGCCGTAACTCTCCGGGCGTCGATCACGGAAAAACTGCCAAACTTTACGGACTTCCGCGATCATGTCCAAATCGAGGTCCGCCACTAACACTTCATCTTTATCGCGGCTGGCCTGAGCGATAATTTTGCCGCGCGGATTGCAGAAGTAGCTTTTGCCGTAGAACTCTCCGATGCTCCACGGCTTCTCGACCCCGACGCGGTTAATGGCCCCCACAAAATAACCATTCGCCACGGCGTGCGCGGGCTGCTCCAATTCCCACAGATATTCTGAGAGACCAGCAACCGTGGCCGACGGATTGAAAACAATCTCTGCTCCGTTCAGTCCCAGAATGCGAGCGCCCTCAGGGAAATGACGGTCGTAACAAATGTAAACGCCGACGCGTGCATACTTTGTCTCAAAAACTGGGTATCCAAGATCGCCCGGAGTGAAATAGAACTTCTCCCAGAAACCAGGATGGCAATGCGGGATGTGATGCTTGCGGTATTTCCCCAGATAGCGGCCGTCGGCATCGATCACCGCCGCGGTGTTGAAATAAACGCCGGGCATGTGCTCCTCGTAAACTGGAACCACGATCACCATGCGATGTTTGGAGGCCACTTTCTGCATCATGCGCACGGTTGGACCGTCGGGTACTCGCTCCGTCAATTCATACCAACGCGCATTCTGCTCTGCGCAAAAGTAAGGGCCGTAGAAAAGTTCCTGCAGGCACAGGATCTGCGTTTTCTTTCGCGCCGCTTGCTCGATCAACTTCAGGTGCTTGTCGATCATGGCTTTTCTGATCTGGGCAAGGGGACGTTCGGTGCTGAGCGCATTGCTGGCTTGAATCAAGGCACAGCGCACATTTCTAGGCATGAGACGGGACCTCCGAGGAACGAAACTATAGCAGAAAACTGCGGCCGGCTGAGCTTCTGCCGTACAATGCTAGAGCGATGTCAGAGGAACACAGAAGACGTTATGGTATTGCCGATCGCCCGAACGGCGGGGCGCCGGAGAAACTTGTGCCAGATTCAGAAGCACCCATCGCTACGCTCTCCGGGCGTCCCCTGCTATCCAATCGCGGCATTCCCTTAAATCTCGATTGGGTAAAACAGGTTCGCGTGAACACCAGCGCGGTAGAGCGAAGGGCGCAATCGCATGTTGCGCGTCGAACGGTGAAGAAGGAGTGGCAAGCCGCCTGGCTTCTGCGCGCAATTTCGTGCATGGACCTGACTACACTTTCGGGAGACGACACGGAAGACCGGGTGCGCCGGCTGTGCGCCAAGGCACGGCAACCGATTCAGTGTGAACTTCTAGGGCGTCTTCAGATTGAAGAACTGAACATCAAAGTAGCGGCCGCCTGCGTGTATCACCGCTTCGTCGAAACTGCGGTCCGAGCGCTCGAGGGTAGCGGGGTGCGAGTGGCCGCTGTCTCCACGGGATTTCCTGCGGGCCTGTCCCCAGTGCAGGAGCGAGTTGCTGAGATCCGCCGCTCTGTAGAAGCGGGTGCCGACGAGATCGACATCGTAATTACCCGAGCCCACGTCTTCGGCGGCAAGTGGCAGGAACTTTACGATGAGGTGGCTGAATTCAGGCAGGCCTGCGGGCGCTGCCACATGAAGGCGATCCTGGGCGCGGGTGACCTGCTCACGTTGCGCAACGTAGCGCGCGCCAGTTTCGTAGCGATGATGGCAGGCGCCGACTTCATCAAAACTTCCACCGGGAAGGAATCGACGAATGCCACGCTTCCCGTTGGATTTGTCATGACGCGAGCCATTCGCGAATATGCTCAGGAAACCGGCATGGCTGTTGGTTTCAAGCCCGCGGGGGGAATTCGAACGGCGAAACAATCCACGGAATGGTTGGCGCTCATGAAAGAAGAACTGGGAACTTCCTGGATGAAAGCGGATCTCTTCCGCTTCGGGGCTAGCGGACTCTTGAACGACATTGAGCGGCAGTTAGAACACTACGCTACGGGCCGGTACTCGGCAGATTACCGCCATCCGATTGCATAGTCAGCCTGCGCGGGCAAAAATCGAGGACGAAAGCGGAAAGCGGGATGAGCATAGCTGAAAAGTTTCTTACCATGGAGTACGGTCCGGCGCCGGAAGATCCGAAAGATGCGCTGGTCTGGCTCGACCGGCATCAACGCCGGTTCGGTCACTTCGTTGATGGTGCGTGGCGCCAACCAACCGAAGGCGGATTCTTCGACACGATTGATCCGTCTACCGGAGAAACAATCGCGACGGTCGCGCAGGGATCGGCCGCGGATATTGGTGCCGCGGTCGAGGCGGCGCGAAAAGCACTTCCGAAGTGGCAGTCTCTTACACCGCATGCGCGCGCCCGCTATTTGTACGCCCTGGCCCGGGCCATTCAGAGACATTCGAGGCGGCTCGCGGTGCTTGAAACTATCGATAACGGTAAACCGATTCGTGAGAGCCGTGACATAGATATCCCGCTCGTAGTCCGGCATTTTTATCATCACGCAGGATGGGCGCAGTTACTGGACTCAGAGTTTTCCGGTTATGAGGCTTGCGGAGTGGTCGGCCAAATCATCCCGTGGAATTTTCCATTGCTCATGCTGGCGTGGAAAATTGCGCCGGCCATTGCTACCGGAAATACGGCGGTACTGAAGCCCGCGGAGTTCACTCCGCTAACCGCGCTGGCGTTTGCCGAGATTTGCCAGGAGATCGGCCTGCCGGAAGGAGTGGTCAACATCGTCACCGGCGATGGTTCTACGGGTGAGGCGTTGGTGAAGCATCCCGGCGTCGACAAGATTGCGTTCACTGGATCCACCGAGGTCGGTCGTGCGATTCGCAGCGCGACCGCCAAGAGTCACAAGCGACTCTCTTTGGAACTGGGCGGCAAGTCTCCGTTTGTAGTTTTCGAGGACGCCGACTTGGATAGCGCAGTGGAAGGTTTGGTGGATGGAATCTGGCTAAACCAGGGGCAGGTTTGCTGTGCGGGTTCGCGGCTGCTGATGCAGGAAAGCATTGCTGAAACGCTGCTGGAAAAAATTCGCGACCGCATGAGCGTGCTTCGCGTCGGTCCGCCCCTGGATAAAGCCATCGATATCGGAGCAATCGTTGCGCCGGTGCAACTGGAGCGCATTCGTCGCCTTGTGGATCAAGGAATTGCGGAGGGGGCGTCCTGCTGGCAACCGCAAATCGAGATGCCATCGCGAGGACTCTACTTTCCTCCAACTTTGTTGAGCAATGTGCACCCGGCGTCGGTCGTCGCGCAGCAGGAGATTTTCGGCCCGGTACTTGCTGCGATGACGTTTCGCACTCCCGCCGAAGCTGTCGAGCTAGCGAACAATACGGTATACGGTCTGGCGGCCTGCGTGTGGAGCGAGAGCGTCAACGTGTCGCTGCAAGTGGCAGCGCAAATTAAGGCCGGCGTGGTGTGGGTGAATTGCACGAACATGTTCGACGCCGCGTGCGGATTTGGCGGCTATCGCGAAAGCGGTTATGGACGCGAGGGCGGACGGGAAGGCTTGCTTGAGTATCTCGAACCATCGTGGTTCAAGCGTGCTGCTTCGCTTCCAGCATCGGAGCGCAAACCCGAAGATTCAACAAATGGACAACGCACAGATTCGGCGATTGACCGCACGGTGAAGCTCTACATCGGCGGCAAGCAGGCTAGACCCGATTCCGGCTACAGTTTTGAAGTGCGCGGCCAGCATGGCGAATTGCTCGGCGAAGCGCCGCTGGGCAATCGAAAAGATATTCGGAATGCCGTGGAAGCCGCCCGCAAAGCGACAAGTTGGACCAAGACTACGGCCCACAATCGCGCGCAGGTGCTCTATTACATGGCAGAAAATCTGTCGTTGCGTCAGGAGGAAATTGCTCGCCGGTTAGCGGCCGCGGTTGGCAAAGCCGAGGCGGCCAAAGAAGTCGGGGCCAGCATCGAGCGTATTTTTTCGTATGCCGCGTGGGCCGACAAATTCGACGGAGCGGTGCACAACCCTCCTTCACGAACCATCGCGATTGCGATGAATGAGCCGATCGGAACGGTCGGAATTATTTGTCCCAATGATGCGCCACTTTTGGGTTTCCTTTCTCTCGTCTTACCGGTTTTGGCGAGCGGCAACACTACCATCGTGGTTCCCTCGGAAACATATCCGCTGATCATCGGAGATCTGTACCAGATCTTCGACACGAGTGATTTGCCGGAGGGGGCCGTCAATATCGTCCCGGGGTACACTTCTCAACTGCTCAAGACGATCGCGGAGCATGACGACGTCGATGGAATCTGGTGTTTTTCGGACGAATCCAGTGCTGCGGCAGCGAAATCGTTTTCCGTAGGGAATCTGAAACAGGTCTTCACCAACGAAGGCCGCGTTATCGACTGGTTTGATGCAACGCAAGGCGAAGGCCGATGGTTCTTGCAACACGCAACTCAGGTGAAGAACATCTGGGTTCCTTACGGCGAGTAATTCCGAGGCGCTTGCGCTTTCGTTCTTGCGACGCTAAATCGCGCTGAACCGTGAGAAACTTGGCTGCGGATATTCTTCTGTACAAGTTCGGAAATTTAGCGGCGTCGCAGCCTCTACCACTGCCGAAAAGTCTTGACTTTGGAAGCACCTGCCATTTATAAGGACCGGTCTACGGTCTAAGACTTCCGAGAAAGTTTTCAACTAAGTGACGGAGTATCTCTTCGTCATTCGGTGTGGCCGCCGAGAGGTATCGTAATGCTGGATAAGAAGGCGCTGCTCGGTGTCGTTTTCCTTTCGCTTGTCTTTGTGGTCTGTCCACTCATGCACGGGCAAGCGACTGGCAGTTTCTCCGGAACGGTTACCGATAAGGCGGGAGCTGTAATCTCGGGCGCGACGGTGACAGTTGCCTCCCAGGAAACGGGGCTTTCTCGCGAGACGAAGACCGACGACTCGGGGCATTATTTGGTTCCGTTGCTGCCCGTGTCGAATTATACCGTTCGGGTGCAATCGCAGGGATTCCAGACAACTGAGCAGAAGGATGTTCGGCTGCAGGTCGACGAGCATCGAGAACTGGATTTCTCGCTGGCACCAGCATCGGTCAGCACGTCCGTTGAGGTCAGTGGCACCGTAGTGGCTGTGGAGACCGCGAATCCAACGCTGGGCCAAGTCATCACCTCCGAGCAAGTCGCCGACCTGCCCTTGAATGGCCGCAACTTTGTTCAGCTGGCTACCTTGACGCCGGGCACGACCTCATCAACCAGCCCCGTCAGCTTCTTTACGAGCGCTGCCAGTAGCGAGGCCGCCACTCGCGGTTCTTTTTCGCTTTCCTCGGGCGGTTCGCGCGAACAGGAAACCGATTGGTTGCTCGATGGCAATGACAACAATCAGTTGGATGAAGGCGGCATCGCGATCTTCTCCGAGATCGACGATATCCAAGAGTTCAAGGTTCTGACCTATAACTACTCGGCCGAGTACGGAGAGCGCGCCGGCCCCACCGTGCTGGTGACCACGAAGTCGGGCTCTAACAAGTTTCACGGCTCGCTGTTTGAGTTCTTCCGCAATACTGACCTTGATGCCACCCGCTATTTCTTTACATCCAAGCAAAAATTCAATTTGAATCAGTTTGGTGGTTCGCTGGGCGGCCCCATCCAGAAGGACAAAACTTTTTTCTTTTTAGATTACCAGGCGAAAATGCAGCGCGAGGGCGTTCCTTTTACCGGCTTCGTCCCCACCGCTGGGATGACGACGCCCTTCGATGCCGCCGGGGACTATGATTTTAGCAGCGATCCACTCGGCATCAGCCCGACAAATCCTTATGCGAGCGGCGCGGCGTTTAAATGCTTGCCCGGTACCAAAACGCCCGAGCCAGTACTGGCCAGCGGAGCACAGTCCCCCGGCCAGGCCTGCGCCACAATTCCCGGGGCCCTGATCAATCCAATTGGCGCAAAGGTAGCGGCGCTTTATCCTGCGCCCAACGCAAATCCCGCGGGCGGCTTCAACTACGAGAACCAGCCGGTGCGAAAACTCAACGAGGGAACCTGGGACGTCCGCGTCGATCACAATTTTTCCAGCAAGGATTCAGTTTTTGCCCGCTTCAGTTACGACCAGGCCACGAACTTTGTCCCCGGCGGTTCGCCGACATGGTCGGAAGCCAACGCCTTTGGCAGCAATCAGCACATCGAAAACCACGGGCGCAATGCAGTCATAACCGAAACCCACGTCTTTTCTCCGAACCTGATTAACCAAGCCACGGTCGGCTATAACCGGATTTTCAACCACATTCTCTCCTTCGGCACGGGCACGTGCGAAGCCGCACTCCTCGGCATTCCGGGTGCGGACCTGGCCAGCCAGTGTGATGGCATAACCGGCTATCCCGCCAGTTTGAATCAGGCTCCGCAGGAGTGCGTAAGTTGTGGCTTGACTTCGTTCGATATGTCCGCCTACTTTTCAATCGGTGATCGCGGATATGCGCCCTATCAAGGGGGCACCAACGTTTACTCGCTTTCCGATACGCTCGACTGGATTCATGGCAAACACGAGATTCGGACCGGACTGGTGTTCCGCGCCGAGGAAATGAATATACGAAACAATGCTTTCCAGGACGGCTTCGTTGTAAACGTCGGCTCTGCGACTGGAGATAACATCGCGGATTTACTTCTGGGCAGCATGGGCGTTTTTGCGGCCCACGACCAAACATTTCTGGGGGCAACCACGGGACGCCGCTGGAAATTGTTTCGACCCTTCGTGCAGGATAACTGGCGGGTTACCAGCAATTTGACCTTGAACCTCGGATTTGCCTGGGCTTTGGCGACGCCCGAGACAGAGGAGGCCAATCGGCAGGCCAATTTCGATGTTGCGAGCCTTAAGTGGTTCGTACCGGCAGGCAGCCCAGGGATAAGCGGTTGCACGGTTTGCGTCCCCACCGATGGCCGGGTCGGCATCCAATTTGACAAAACCGCTCTGGAACCGCGGATTGGATTCGCATGGAAACCCATGGGGAGCGAGAAAACCGCTATTCGGGGGGGGTACGGTATAGTCCACGATTCCGCGTGGAACCAAGGCGGACAAGGGTTGTGGCAGAATCCTCCATATTATGCCGAAGTTGATACTGGGGGACTTTGCGCCACGCCCACCAGCACCGGCTGCGGCCTCTCGAATGGCTTCCTTCTCCCGGTTAGCACCGCGTCGACCATTCCAGTTGCCGGGGGAGCCGTTTTCAACGCGCCTGTGAATCCTCAGGTTTACACGGGAACCATTCAGTCCGAGAACCGCAACTTTAAGCAGGGTGTGATTCAGCAATTCAACCTGAATGTAGAGCACCAGATGCCGGGGAATGTAGTGCTGACAGTGGGCTACGGTGGCTCGCGCAGTGCGCATATTCTGATCGGGCAGTTCAATGAAAACCTCAATAATCCCAGCGCCTGCCCCGGGGGTGCAAATTTCACGCCTGGCTACACGCTGGGCTGTGGCTTTGGAAACTTCCCTTACGCGGGGGTCTTTCAAAGCGTCGACATCAACAACAGCATCGGCGCCGCACGTTATGATTCCTTGCAGGTCAAAGCCGAGACCAAGAGTGCGCGGCATGGCCTCTATGCTCTGATCGGCTATACCTATTCCCGGAATTTCGATACCGGCCTGACCGACGGTCTCGGGACCAATCCCGGCGCTCTCTACTATCCATTGCCCGGCACTGCAAAACTTGATTGGGGCTTGTCTCAACTGAACCTGAATGACAGTTTCACCGCCAGCGTCCTCTATGAACTGCCATTCGGCGAGGGCAAGAAGTACGGCAGCAGCTGGAGCGGAGCCACCAACGCTGTCCTCGGGCACTGGCAAGTCAATTTGATCGAACGAGCGACATCTGGATTCCCGCTATTTGTGGTCGATAGCGGCAATGGAGCGGGCGTTGATTTCTCCTATAATGGAAACACCTTCCAACGTCCGAACCAAGTCGGTGATCCCAACCAGGCGGGCAACGAAGGTGGCAATACAGGCTGTCCGACCCAGATCCATACACTCCAAAACTGGTTCAACCCCTGCGCTTTCGCGAAAGCCCCGGCTGGCCAACTTGGAACCGCCCCTCGTGCCCCGGTCTACGGTCCCCGGTTTGTGAACACGGATTTTTCGGTGATTAAGGACTTCCCCTTGCCCTTCCGCGAGGCGATGAAACTGCAATTCCGAGCTGAGTTCTTCAATCTCCTCAACCATGCCCAGTTCTTCCTGAACGGGTTCTCGGACACGGGACAGCAGGACATAAATACTCCGTCCAGTTTCGGAGTGGTCAACAACACGGTAAATAACCCGCGCGTCGTTCAATTCGCCCTCAGGCTGAACTTCTAGGGAACGTCACCACATCGACTTCGGGCAGGCTGTCGCACGGGTCCGTGCTTAGCTTTTTCTGGCGGATAACTAACCGGCTGCTGAGGTGCCCGAACCGCGTTCCCCCAAGCGCGCCACCGCCGACGAAACTCAACTGTGGCAGCGCGTTATGAGAAAGTTGCATTCGCAAGGCGCATGGGAATGTGAAGACGGCCGGTGGGGGCATGAACCCTTCGTTGTGGCCACTCTCCGGAAGGACAGCCTCCGACGAAAGCCAAGCGGTGAAAATGCACGTTTTCTGATCCGAATAGTGCGTTTCATTGCGTCTGCGAGTCCGGGGGGTTGTACCGCAGCTGGTACACAAACTGCTGCACTTCGTGGCGCTGCCGCGCGATCTCTTGCGTTTTTTCGGCCGACATCTGCTTATACAGCTGCAGCTCTGCGTGAGCTTTCGAGGTTTCACCCATCTGACGGTAGAGTTGCGCGAGCCGGTAGTGAGCTTCTTCCAAGCGAGGAGTGGCGGCGAGTGACTGCTGCAAGGCGGAGACGGCTTTCGGAGCGTCTCTTTGCTCCGAATAAACGATCCCCAACTCCAAGTATCCGACGCCGAGACTGGGATCGAGATGGACAGCTTTCTCCAACAACGACCTGACTTGATCCAAATCTTCGAGCTCCTCCAGCGAATTGCGACGCCTCCACAAACTGACCGCGTAGTAGTAATTGGCCAGCGCATTCTGAGGTTCCAGCCGCGCAAAGCGAGCCAGCCGTTCCAGAATCGCGGGTGAATCCGCAGTCTCCGCAGCTTGCATTTTTCCCATCAAAAGATAGGGATTGGGATCGTCAGGATTCAAGTCGGAAGCTTGGCAGAAACGCTGCTCCGCATGATCGAAGGAACCGAGAGAGTACCAAGCAGCGCCCAGGCCAGACAGCATCCGCGCCGAACGCGGGAAGAGGCGATTGCCTTTAGTGAAAACCTCAATGGCCGGTTCCGCCGCACGATGGGTAAGGAGTTCGGCTCCCCAGTCGAAAAGATTAGTTTCGCTCGGGTTGAGTTCAGCCGCGCTCTGATACTCACGAACGGCCTCAAGGGCATTCCCTAGTTTCTCTTCGAGATCGCCAAGCAAGTGATGCAGTTGAGCTTTTTCCTGAAGAGATCTGCCCTGATCGGCGAGCAGAGCTTGCGCATTGCTGCGTGCGTGAACATAATCCCCGCTTCGGTCGTAGGCGAGCGCCAGCTCGTAGGCGTTGTCGAGACTACTGGGATCAAGACGGAAGGCCAGTTCCAGGTATGGAAGCGCCTCTCGTGACTTCGCTTCATCGACCAAAAACTTGCCGAGATGATAATTTGCGTCGAAGTCTTGAGGCTGGCGAGCGGCGGCCTCACGCAAAGATTTCTCTGTCTCGGCGCTGGAGGGATTAGTTGCTGAACCGGTGACCGGTTGTTTGCCGAGAGAAGCAGTCTCCACGGCCAGCGCGTCCCGGTTTCGTACGATCGTGTCGGAACCATGACCGCCCAGACTGGTAGTGTCGGTAACACCGGCCACGGTGAAGTACGGTTCGTCGAAAAACTCGGGCTGCGACGGTGACGATTTCTTGGCCACGGCTGAGCCTGAGAAGTTTAGAGTGAGATCTAAAGTTCTTGCTTCGTTCGGAGCGAGAATGATCGAACTCGAGGTTGCGCGCTCGTAACCAGCCATCTCTGCCTGCACGATGTAACTGCCTTGGCGAAGAGCGGGGAAAGAATAGGCTCCTGTCGAATTGGTATGCGCAGTGAGAATCTGCGCGCCGCTGGCTTGCAAGCATACGGTGGCACCGGCAACAGGGTGCCGTGTCGAATCCCGCACGACGCCTTGCAGTGTTGCCAGCGCATCTCGTTGCGGTTGCGTCCCAGACGTTTGTCCCTGTGTGGATTGTCCAACAACGGAAACAAAAGCTGCGCTCAGCGCGAAGATGCAGACCGTGTGGATGTGGAAGCGGATCATGAGGCAAGCGCGTGTAGTCCAAAATTCTAGTCGCTCGATCCGCCATCCGCAATCGATTGAGAACAGCATTGTTGATTTCCGGTTGGTCCCGCTTGCTGCGCCAGAAGGTCGACGTAGGCTTCTGCGATTAAATGCTCTTCGCCGATTCCGAACTCTGACAGTAAAGCAGTTGCGACGTTCCTTCCCTCAACCTCGCTTTGCCCCGGCCGAAGCACGACTTCGAGCTCCAAAAACTCTCCCAGCCCGTGCACTTCGTCCAGGTGCACGCGCGTCTGGCCGATAAGGTACAAAGTTCGCGTCTTCTTGACTACGCCGGTTCTGCCCAACGTGGTCGTCAGGATTTCAAGCATAGTTTGAGGGTCCGGAGTGCGGGCGATCAGATAATGCGACCCGCGCAACTCGGCGACATTGGCTCTTTCGTATCGAATAAGTTCTCCGCGGTCCGGCGCTAAAATGCGAAGCTTTAATCGCGTTCGCTCGCAGCGAAAGAAGAAATCATCCTGAAGAATTTTCTCAGGGCCAACATCGCTTAAGCGGGCAGCGACGGCTTCAACGGCACGCCGGTTTGTCAAAACTGCTTTGATCTCAATATTTGTCGGCATGGTGGACTCAAGAGGATAGCGTGCACGTCTTCGTCCCTGTCAATGGACTTGCAGCTTTTGCAATCTCTACGTTAACGTCATAACGCTGTCGGGAGTGAGTGAATTTATTACCTTCGAAATGCAAAGGGGCCATGGATGCAGTCTTACCGGATGCGGTATCTGATAGCGGTGGTAGTACTGATGTCATGCTTTACGGGCTGGGGACAGGAGAAGCGAAAGGTCATTATTGATCAAGATGCCGCTGGTCCTGCCGGAACCGATCAGCAGTCGATGCTGCTCATGATCCAATCGCCAGAAACCGAAGTCCTGGGAATCACAGTGGTGACAGGCGACCAGTGGCTCAAGGAAGAAGTAGCGCACACGTTGCGGATGCTCGAACTCATTGGGCGAACGGATATTCCCGTGGTACCGGGAGCAGAGTTGCCGCTGGTGAGGAGAAAACAAGCCACAGAGCTTTCGGAACAGCAATATGGTAGCGTCGCCTGGCTGGGAGCCTGGACGCCGAAGTTTTATCACGCGCCCGACCAGTTAGGGGAGATGCCGGAAGGCAAACCCACAACCAAGCCGGCCGACGAAGATGCCGCGCACTTCCTTATTCGTATGGTTCACAAATTTCCGAACCAGATCACTATCTATGAGGGCGGTCCGATGACCAACCTGGCGCTCGCAATTTCGATCGATCCCGCATTTCCAAGCCTGGCGAAGGAGTTGGTGTTCATGGGCGCCAGCTTTAATCCGCGAACCGATGATCCTGAATTTGCAAGTTCTCCGACCCACGAATTTAATCTCTGGTTCGATCCAGAAGCCGCTCACGTCGTGCTCTTGGCGCCGTGGAAGAAAATTGTTTGCACCCCGGTAGATATTTCAGTGAAGACCAGGCTTACCGCTGATTTGATGAACCGCGTCAAGGCAGGAAAGTCTCCGGCGGCGAACTATATCGGCGAGTATGGGCGCTTGTGGCGTAACTACAATTATCTGTGGGATGAACTGACCGCCATGGCGTGGCTCGATCCGACGTTGATTACCAAGAAAGAAACACTATTCATGGATGTGGATTTGGACCACGGGGCTAACTACGGCAACACGCTCAACTGGACTGAGCATAATAAGCCTAAGGTCGAATTACAGCCGATCGAGGTGCAGGTCGATCTCGATCTCGACAGGTTTTACAAGACGTTTGTGGATCTGCTGACCGCGCCCACGCCAAGAAATTAGGCGGTCGGATCCGGTGACACTCTATTGAGGAAGCTGCGCCAACATGCCTTGAGCCTCGGCGTGATTCGGATGTTGCTTCAGAAGTTCGAGCAGGATGGTCCGAGCCTTTTCCGGCGCGCCTTCGATCACGTAGACTCTGGCCAGATTCAGATACGACTGATCGAAGGCGGGAGCCACTCGGATGCAGGCTTCGAAACTCGCGACTGCCTCATCTCGTCGCTGAGTTCGCAAGTAGAGTATTCCGAGATTGTTCAGCGCTTCCGGGTAAGCGGGACGAGACTTCAATGCTCTCTGCAGATGCTCGTGCGCGCGCTCGGGATTGTCAGCCTGCGCAAACACCATCCCCAAACCATAATTCGCCTCAGGATCATCCGGGCTGACTGCAAGCGACCGCTCAAAAGTTTCGCGAGCTTTATCCCATTCCTTCCGCAAACGATATGCGTTGCCTAGATTGTTGAGGGCAATCAGATGATCGGGACTTGAGCGCAAGGCCTCCTGAAAGCAGCGGATTGCCTCGTCCGTGCGGCCTTCTCGCGTGTCAAGAAGGCCGAGGTTGTTCCAGGCATTTGCCAGAGTATCGGGGTAACTTGCGTGAAGCTTCACCGCATGTTCAAAACTCTGCCGCGCCTCGACGAGCTTTTGCTGGTTCAACTGCGCGCTTCCCAGGCCGTAGTAAGCTTCGGCACTCGATGGATTGTCGCGCAGAGCAAGCTGGAAGGATGCGGCGGCCTGATCGAAATAGCCTCGTTGAAAAAAGACGGAGCCAGAGGATAGATCATTGCGACCGAACTCAAACGTTGCTGTGGCGCCCGGAAACGGCAAAGCCCGCGCTAAACGGCCGGCGTCGGTTTGAGGAATGCGCTGAGAGTCTAGCTCGACGTTCTCCGGGTTCACCAGTCCCTGATAAATCTTAACGATGTGGCCGTGCGGGTCAATGAGAAACGATGTGGGCAATCCCAGATCGCGATGGCGGTCGAACAGGTAACGATAGAGAATGTTATAAATTCCGGCGACGTCATCCGATCCGCGGAGGATAGGGAGTGAGAGCCGCCGCTCGCGGGCAAGTGCTCTCAGTTTTTCAGGATCCGCAGGGTCGTCAACATTCACGGTTAGCAGTTGGAGATTTCGTGCTGCCCACCGCTCATGAACAAGGTCGAACAGTTTCAGGTTCTCCAGACACTTCGCAGATTGCGCGATCCAGAAATTCAGCAGCAGCGGCTTTCCGCGAAGTGCAGCCAGAGTGAGCAGGTGTCCAGCCAAGTCAGGAAGAGAAAAATCTGGTGCGGCCACGGGAGCAAGGAGCCAAGTTTCAACGGTGACAGGGAGTGGTTCGACTTCCTGCGGGGAATCAATAGGGAACTGACCAAGCAATGATGCTATGGCCTTGAACGGTTCAAGTCGAAACTTCTCAGAAGATTCCTCGAGCCAGATCCTGTGGTTCGACGGGAGATCATGAAAATCTTGAACCAGGCCGCTGGGCCAGTGGATCGACGCTCGCACCGCGCCTTTCGCCCCGCCCAGGCCGAAGAAAACTTCTTTGCTGTGCTGGGAAAGAAATCCAGATCCGGCTTGCAGCCGACGAGTCTGGCGACCCGATTCAGTCTCGACCGTGATCGCTGCACCGATGGCGTCACGATTGCTCTTCGTGCCGCGAAGACGAAAGGCGATCGACGCCGGAAGATTTTCAGCCACGTTTTTCAGCAGGCGCAATTGCGGGCCATTGCGATTCTTGAGGAAGACTTCCTGCCGCCCGTCCTGATCAAAATCGGCAAGGGCAAATGAGCGGCCATCCTCGAGAAAATCCAGTCCAACTGCGCCAGAAACGTCAGAAAATGTTCCATCCCGGTTGTTTGCGTAAAAAACATTCCTTTCGAAACCGCTCCAGGTTCCGTCCGCCCGAATGAGTTCGTTGATGGCGCTCCAACCTTGTTCGTAGTCATGCGAAGGCTTCGCTTCGTCAGGAGACTTGGCGACCACTTGCCGCCAAAAAAAACTATTCAAGTCCTGCCTCGAGACCCCCGAAACCATACCGTTCGCGATATAGAGATCGGGAAAGCCATCATGATCGAAATCGAAGACGTCGCTCGACCATGCCCACCGGCCCATTCCTACTCCAGCCGCCATTGTTTTATCTTCGAACGCGGCGCCACTTTTAGGAAGTCCGCCGTTGCGAAGTTTGCTGTTTCGAAGAAGCGAATTGCCCATCGCGTGCTTCTGGTACAGAGCCCGAATATCTTCGGGGGCCTCCTTCTTGAAGCTTTCCTGGCTGGACACGCGCTCTCCGGCCGCAGTCCACATATCGCCGACGTAAACATCCTCGGCGCCATCCTGGTCATAATCGAGCCAGCAGACGCTCATGCCCGCGCCGACGTCTTCCACTCCAGTCTGGGGAGCAACATCGGTAAATGTTCCGTCGCCGTTGTTGCGGTAAAGGTTCTTGCGGCCAAAATCATTCACTACATAAAGGTCAGGCCATCCGTCCTGGTTGTAGTCGCTCCACGCGCAGCAGAAACTGTAGCGGGTGTTGTTCTGATTGAAGCCAGATTCCCGGGTAATGTCGCGGAAGGTGCCGTCGCGATTGTTCCGCATCATGAAGTTGGGAGGGCCGTTCTCGGCGTCATAATAAGGGACGGGATACTTGTATTGATCGGTGCCCTGGTAATAGACGTAAAGGCAGAAATAAATGTCTAGCCATCCGTCGCGGTCATAGTCGGCGACGGCTGCACCAGTAAAGGTTCCCTGAGGAGCATTCGCGAACTGAAAAGCGCCGGGCTTTTGGCGAAATTTTCTGCCCCCTTCATTGATGAACAGAAGCGGCCCGTTCGCGCGCACGATGACTATATCCTGACGGCCATCGTTATCGAAGTCGGCAAACAGCGCGCATGCGGTGTTCTCCAGGATCCCCAGGCCAGACGCTTCCGTGATGTCCTCGAACGTACCATCTCCGCGATTTCGATAGAGACGGTTGGGAAGACCAGCGGGTTGGCAAACGTAGAGATCGTCGAAGCCATCGTTGTCGATGTCGGCGACTGAGACTCCATTGTGGCCGTAAATGTCGACGCCGCAGGCTCCGTCGAGGACGGTTCTCCAGTAATCCGCACCGCGAAGCATCTGAGCGGCATAGGAAGGATTGCGGCCCAGTGCTGAAGCGGCGATGTCGACAAACACGGGCGCGTGAGAGCGGCTTCGCGTCTCGTCAAGTGCCTGCCATTTACGAATCCGGAATTCGGGCGAAGCGGATGATGGTGGCGAGGCTTCCCATTCGAGATCCCAATATCCAACGCGCTGTTCGCGGTAGTAGCCGTTTCCACTTCCCACCAGTTGGTAACGCACGCGAGTGTGCACCGCGGGAAGTTGGGCGGGGGGTGTTGAATTCGCTTCGATTCTTATGACCTGGAATTCCGCGCTGAAGATCGTCGAAAAAACGCTCATCGAAGACTGCAATTCCTTGAGAAACAAGTCTCGTCCGAGAATCGCTTGTATGGCGAATTTATTTTGGTGAACTTCCAGAGGCGCATCAGAGCGCACGGGGCGCGACTCAACCGGGCGTAGAGATGATCCAGAGAACGCCGGTGCAAGACTTTTTTCGACGGGTTGCATTTCCTGCGGAGACTGAAGGAGACTCGAACTCCATTCGCCGAGAATCGCCGCGATCCGGTCATGGTATTTTTCCGTGACGAAATCGTCCAGGTCAGCCTGCGTCTTAAGCAGCGTGTCGTCGAGTGGTCTCTGGGCGGGATAATGCGGATGCAAATGGAACTCGCCATCGCAGGAAGGCGAGAGGGCGAAACAGTAGTCGGATGAGAAAGTGAAAGCGCGGAGGCCAGCCGGAATCATTGCCGCTGAAGCTCCCTGGCAACAGCGAACAAGAAACTTGCGGCGGCTCTGGCTTATTAACTGAAGATCGATCGGCCGACGCGGCCTTCCTACCCAATTCAGAGCAATGCCCCCCGATTACAATTTTCAGCGCGAGCCAGCGCTAAACTGATAGACCGTCACGCTGTGAAATTTCTGCCCGGGCTTCAACTCAGTCGAGGGAAAGTTAGCGTGGTTCGGCGAGTCTGGATAATGCTCCGTTTCCAGGCAGAATGCGAATCGCGGTTTGTAGACGCGGCCTTCCTTTCCAGTAATCGACCCATCCAGATGGTTTCCTGAATAGAACTGCACTGCAAGTTGAGTGGTCAATACTTTGAGAATGCGCCCAGTGGTCGGTTCGTACACTTCAGCGGCCTCGAACAACTGGTCCTCTGGATGATCCAGCACGAAATTTTCGTCGTAACCCACACCGAAGCGCAACTGCTCGTCGGTCGCATCGATACGCTCGCCGATGGCATGAGGCGTTCGAAAATCGAAGGGCGTGCCCTCGACGGACTTCAATTCTCCCGTAGGAATAAGGCTCGCATCCACCGGAGTGATCTTGGACGCATTGATCTTTACCACGTGGCCTAAAACGTCCCCCTTGGCTTGGCCTGCCAGATTGAAATAAGAATGGTTGGTCAGGTTCAGAACGGTATCCTTATCAGTGGTCGCCGAATACTCGATCCGCAGATCATTTCCATCCAAGGTGTAACGCACGGTGGTTGTGAGAGTGCCGGGGAAACCCTGATCGCCATCCTTACTCACATAGGTGAGGTCGATTCCGTTCTTGATTTCGTGCGCCTTCCAGACCACCTTGTCGAACCCAATGATTCCCCCGTGAAGCGTGTTGTCGCCATCGTTCTTGGGAATGGAATACGTCTTGCCATCGAGCTGAAAGCTGCCGTGCGCGATCCGATTCGCATAACGCCCGATAATCGCTCCAAAATAGGCTGTCTTGGCGATGTAGCGGTCGAGCGAGTCGTAGCCGAGCACGATGTCGTCGAGTTTTCCATTTCGATCCGGTGCGCGCAGCGAAACTATGATTCCCCCGTAATTCGTAATGCGCACCTCGACCTTGTCGTCCGCCAAGGTATAAAGATCGACGCCCGTTCCGTCCGCGGTGTGTCCAAACGCCTGCTTGGTGATATTGGTCTTTGCCTGCATCATTGTCGTAAGAATAATCAGACCGGCGAAAATTGCAACCCAAGACTTGATCCTGTTCGCACGCATCATTCCTCTTGTTCTCCGTGACCGCGCGTCTTACGAAAACGGTTGGTCGGCTCCAGCGTATCAGGCTCGGCCTATACGCAACAAGGAATCGGCTGTAGAGCCAACCGTCAAACTAGTTCGAAGACCCCGAAAGGATTATTCACCGAGGCTACGCGGCATGGCTGAGGTGATAGAGCGATCCCAGTATCGCCCCAAATACCGCATGCGCCAGGAAAACTGAAATAGGGGTTTAACAGCGGGAGGATTTCTCCAGGAGTGAGGCTCATTGCTAAGGCGTTCTAGCAAAACCTCGATCACGATCTTACGAAGGGCGAGATCTTCTTCGCGTAATCAGTTCGTTCTGATGAGAATTGCGCGTCGAAGATGGCGAACGAAGCTCTGGTAGAAGAGTGTCCGAAAACGGGCAAAGAACTTCAGCAGGGATGGGACTTGCAAGCCACTACCACCGCACGCCGAGCGCGTGCAGCCGGACCGCATCAGCATGGATCTCGGCTTCAATTGCGCGTTCGATCAACTTGATAGCAGCCAACGCGCTCACGTCACCCTGGTTGAGAGCCACAGCTTTCCGAACCACCGTGAGAGCTGCCTGAGGGGACCCATTGCCAGCGCTTAGGAGTTTCATCGTCCGAGGGTATCCGCCGCCTCTATGGGAGGGAACGGTACCACAGAGGGATTACCAGTGGCGTTACTTACGAGCGTCCTGTAAGGTCCCGTCGCTATGTGGATAGGCCACTCAAGCACGGCATTCGCCGACAAATATACGGTGGAATCGTCGAGGGATATGTCGCTTTCCGCAAGCTGACGGCGGAGCAGGCTGGCTGGGCTTCGGGTTGCCAGGCCGAGTTGCAAACGACGCTCGGAGCGATAATAACCAACCACGTAAATTGTAGCTTTGCCTTTGGTTGAGTAAATCACCTGGCGAATGCGCAAAATCGCGGCACCCTTGCTTAGTCCAAGCATTTCGGCGAGATCGGGATCGGCAGCGGTGGCGTCGATCTCCTCGTCCGCATAGGCCAACTCCACACCATACTCGTGCCGGAGTGCGTCGAACAGGGAACTTCTTCCCAGGGGTGCGGCGACGAGGGCCGAATATTCGGCGGCGGGAAGATAGCAGGGTTCAAGGGCAAACGGTTCTTCGCCAGTCAAACGGAGGCGTGTGATTTTGACCATCCGGCTGGCGGCAGGCAGGCCCAGACGCGCGGCGATTTCCTGTTCATCCTCTACGATTTCGCCACCAGCACGCGGGAACGAGGGGCCAGTCCGCGGCTGGCCATGTGCTCGGTGTAGCTCATCAGCTTGTTGAAATGGATTTTGGGGGAAGCGACAAAGGCTCCCGCACCGCGGCGCCGTTCGACGATTGGTTGAGCAGGGGCAACAAAGCGCTCTACAACAACTATTTGGGGCATCGGAGACTGGCTGCCGCGTTTTGGCTTTGCCTGGGCGCCCTCCATGTGGGGCGGCAAAAGCGTGATCCGTGGCGGTTACGGCATCTCGGCGTACATGGAAGGGGGAGGAGCGAATCAGTGATTGACGGGCGACTGGCCGTTTACTCAGGCGAGTTCGGGAGTTCTGACTACGATCGATCAGGGATTCGCGCCCGCGCCCGCACCTTGCACCCTGCCGCTTACTCTCGCTTGCCCGTATATCATGGATGTGCCCGACCACCGAAGTCGTTTCATTGCTCTCAGACGTACCAGAAAGCGACGTGGATCTTGCATGGGAATGCCAAGCTTGAAGACTGGCCATGATGGCGCTCGCCGCCGATTCTGGTTGGCGATGTCGGGGTTTGTCATGGCGCTTGCGCTGCTGCCCTTTTCCTACAAAGTCGAACGTCGCCTGGAGACAGCTGTTCAC